>JAEEGF011309684.1_pt1 | contig 20540 bp, 15 predicted proteins | sample 9134171 | NCBI WGS metagenome assembly JAEEGF01 (sample SAMN16246542, study PRJNA631951) | gut metagenome | biome: gut microbiome; feature: rumen; material: AP-attached | host: Bos | place: Iran: Karaj | collected 2018-10
ATGAATGTTTTTCTTCACACCCAAGCCATTCATGTACGCAAAGGCGTAGTTGTTCATGGCTTCCCGGTCTCCTTGACGCGCAAGTTTCCGGAAAATCTTGACCGCCGAGTCGTAATCTCTCTTTCCAAACCATCCGTGTGTCAGGCCATAGGCATAGTCGTTACCCGCACCGACGCTTCCCATCTTGTAGGCCTCTTCCAGCAAATAGCGGCCGACCTCATAGTTTCCTTTTGCAAGGTACTCCAACCCATCATAGTACCATCGTTCCGGTTCGGTCTCGGATTCAGACCTTTTGTGCATGGCCGGATCATTCATCATGTGGAATGTCCTGCCATCACTTGGGAAGTGCCGGTCCACAAGACCGGGAACGATCCCAAGGATTCGATTTACATCACTTATAATCATACGCTTTACTGTTTGTTTTCGCAAAGGTATGAGGTCAAAATCAGGATGGCAAAAATCTTTTGTGAAAAAGTGTTAAAGGTTTATAAATAATTATTTATAAGAATTAAGTCATTGATTTATAGTTAAATACAATCAAATAGCTTCATTTAATGGGATAGGTTCTCATTGGACTTACAAAGAGGTCTCAGTCTGAGGGACTACGAAATGATGCTGGGCGTTCCCAATCAGATCCTGGATGCTGTACTGAGCATAGACCTGATGGATGAAAGCATCCACTTCGGACTTGCTCCTTTCCAACTGGCGCATGCATGATACTTTCAGGTCATACATCTTCTTGAAGGGGACGAAGCGAACTGCTTTAACGACACTGTCGCTCCCCTCAAGAACATATATCCTGACGGTCTCGTCGGGGTTCTGAAGCCATGTCGGAATGGCAGTCTGATTCATCTTGTGGATGTTCAGGGAGAAATCAAACCTCAGATCGCCTCCGAACTGGAAGACCACGAACGGCCCGAAATCGGTATCGACGATATACACGTCGAATTCCTCATCGGCGATGGCATACTCTTCCTCTTCTGTCAAGTCAGTCAAGGAGATGATGACATCGAAGCTCGATGAGGTAAGGAAGGCGCTGGTGAAGTCGCCGGGCTGTATGTATTGTTTCAGGGGAAAAACCTCCCCGAGAACAATCTCCGTTAAGTCTTGATCTTTCATGAAAGGAATTATTGTCTTTCGAAACGGAGGGTGCTCAACTTGCAGACGTATACTTTCGGTGCGGGACCATGCCCGTCGCTGCTGGAGAATCCCGCGTTGTCTTCAAGGTCGAAGGGCAGCGAGGACAACAGGTTCATGCAACGGGTATTGCGCGGGTCCACCAGGGCGTAGATTTCAGGGACATGGATGGCAGTCTTCAACTGATAGAGTGCTCGGATCAAACCCTGCTTCATGATGCCCTTCCCTTCAACGGGGTCCAGGATGAAGAAGTCCATCGTCCAGTGGGGGAATCCCATGTATTCCTCGCTGGCATCGGGCGTATAGATATTGATCATGCCCAACAGGCCGTCGCCCTGTTGAATGCAGTACGAGAAGTGATGACCTCTTTCGGCGTTGATGATCTTATCTACCAAGTACGCCTTGGCCTTCTCTTCGGTTGAGAAATCGGCATCGGGAACGAACCTTCGTATCCGTTCCGAGTTGCCCATGACGAATAGCATCGTCGGGAACATTTTTTCGGCGATTGCCGTTATGTCGCACGGGTAGATCCACAGGTTGCCGCCCATCGTCATCGACTTGATGTCTGAAGTGTTGAACCACTTGGCCGTCTTTTTCGATGCCGCTTTACTATCATCCTCGGAAAAGTGTTCCAGCTGCGTTTTTCTCTTTAAAAAATCAAGGATGCCCATATTATTCATTGTTATGTAGTGACTCTAAAAGAATACTCTCCAGGAATTCAGATGCATCAGCTACGCAATCCGGACAATCGCGGAGGGGAGTGCTCGTTCCGATGCCCTTAAGCTGCTTACACTGGGTGGAACCATTACGCTCTTGAAACTTGGTCATGATTACTTTCATCCGGCGGCGTGAAAGGTTTCGGTCTTTGGTCACGAGCCCAAGTATTATCCCGGCGCCAACAATGGCTCCACATGTGCCCTCCATGTTGCCCATGCCGGTTCCGTACGCACCGGCGATGTCTAAGGCTGTCTGCTCCGGAAGGCCTACGAGGTCGCAATAAGTACAAGTAACCGCCTGCGCGCAGTTATGTGAGTTGCAACGTTTTTTCTCCGCTGCAATGAATTTTCTGGATTCCATTGGGGTTCTACTTGGCCTTGAACGTATAGGTGATGGTCCCTTCCACCAGCTCGGGAGCATCGAAGTTGGAATTGAAATCGGTTTTCAGAGCCGCCTTACGTACCGATTCGATAACCTCGGGGTCGGTGATGGACGCGCCTTCCGCCACGGTGGTCTTCTTTACAGTGCCCGCCTGACTGACGGAGATGTTGACGGTAATGGTCCCGGCCTGTGAACCGAGATACTCGGGTATGACCACTTTCCCGACGACATACCTGTCTTCAAGCCGGTAGGATGCAGAAACCGTGACCTTCTCTTTCGCGGCTTTCGCTCTCGCCTGGGCATCAGATTTCTTTTGTTCTTCCTCAAGGGACGAGAACAGCTCCTCCCAGAATGATTTCGGTTGTTGCCTCCTGGCACCGGCGGATCTGGTAGTCTGTGTTGACTGGGCAATCTTCACCGTAGCTGTCATGAGCGAGTCCACCTTCAATTCGGTGACCTGCAGCTGCTGTTTAAGTGCTTTAACCTCCTCAGAGGTTTTATAGGAAATATAACCAGTTATTCCGGAAAGGAGAATTGCTAGAACAATAAGTATTTTTGTAGTGTCCATAATTGCTGAGGGTATCTCTTGAAGAAGCGCTTCAGGAATGTTAACAAGTTCGAAAAACAAATCAATAGAATATACAGGTACGTCAGGCTAAGGAAGATTGGCCTGGATCCAATTCCAGCTCTCAACCTCTTTTGCGGGCTGTTCTGAAACAAAAGCATTTGCCTTCCATTTCCCCAGGACATGTGTTCCATCCGGTTTATAGAGGGCATACATCCCGTCTAAAACCATGACGTTAGCAAGGGCGCCGATCACAACCGTACCGTCATTGAAGAACGTAAAACCAATGGCGGGTTTCTGGGAGTAATCACTCTTCCTGTTAGGGGCCCCATAACGGATATATCCAAAGAGAGGCTTTGAGACCTGGATCATATTTCCGCTATAGCGGCGAAAAACGGAATCATGGAGAAGGTCGTCCATCCACTCGACATCTTCAGTACAGTCTCTTACCATTCTACCGTTCTCATGCCAACCGAACTGAAGGATCCCGCACCTTATGGACATGGCCCAACCGTTAAGCTTTCCCGCCACAAAATGCCCCAGTTGCATTCCATGAACGGTGTTCAGACAGAGGTATCCAACCCCATTGGGTAGATCATCGAAGAACCCCTTGTGAAAATCTCCATCAGGAAAGCTATAAATACCATATCCATAGGGCTTGTTGTCATGCCAGGCTCCATTGTAAGTGCTTCCATCCAGATTACGAGCCTTTCCCAGTCCTTCGGCCACATGGATTCCGTCCTTCATGAAGGCGTCACCGGAATAAGTTGCGCCGGTCGGCAGGATTATTTCATCGACCGTATTGATCAGCCTCGTGAGAGAAAGGAGATAGTAGTAATTCGCATTCCTGGGCGGATTGTTCATGATGAAAACAATCAGTTCGCCATGCTGTTTTGTGATATAGAAGAAAGAAACAAACTCATCGGGGCCGTGGACGGCTTCAAAAGAATTGGTTATTTCTGCTGTGGCAAACTCGTCCCCGTTATCGTCCACAGTATACTGAAAGTCCGGCTCAAGTTCCAGATCCTTATGAAGAATACCTTTAGCGGACAGTTCCGGAAGATTGCTGAACTTGATTTCGATGGGCCCACTGAACACGATTCTCTCAACTGTCGCAGAAGCACCTGGCATCTGAATCTCTTCCTTTGCTCGGGTATTGTAATACTGCTTCGTGGCGCTGATTCCGGAAAACTTAAATCTGAATGGAGCTCCGTTACATATTTCACGGATGGACTCGGTAAAAAAGCCTGCCATAGAGTCTGAGCTATCTATTTGAAAAAGATCTGGATATATGACCAGAGTATGCCCTGCCCCTTGAACTCTTCAACCTCGACCGTTTGATCACCGGGGAGCAGGTAGGGACCGTATTCTATGCCATCAAACTGCTTGACGATGGTCTTTCCCTTGCCGACGAACTCGATGTCCTTGAAAACCAGGGGCTCGCCAGTCTCGGGATTCAAGAGCATGTCTGCCAGGAACCCCGTCAGGTCATATTCGACATGGTCGGCTCCTGCCTCAATGTCAGCCATAACAGCGTCACTAACAGGAAGTACAAGCTTATCGCCTTGTATATCAGGGAACCCGCACTCCCATTCGTGGGACGGCGGTAAGTCGTTCTCGTCGACTTCGGGGACATCGAAAAGATGACCGCGGACTCCTTTGATGCCATAGATGGGCTGATCAAAGAAGTGGGCATCGCGGAGGCACCAGTGGAAGCAATCAGGTTGTGCCCAGATTGAGTCGGAATCCTTCACTATCTGGTAACAGTCAACATAGCCGATGATTGCTCCGTTGGGCATGTCCTTGTATTCAGGGAACTGCCCCATCAGGCGACCGTTCTTGACCATGGAAACGTACTCGGACGGATAATCTTCCCAATTGCCGGGGATCTTTGCCGAGGTGGCATGAATAAGGATGCGACCGGGTGCTTGAGAAGCTTGCCATTGGCGGTTTTCGACATCTTTCAGGCCGGTACAGATAATGCTGGCCCAGGGCTGCGTGACGGAAAGAGCTTTCATTCTTTGATTATTTTGGCGGAATTAAACTGTTTTCGGCAATTCACTTCATTTCGAGGGAGCAATTCAGGGCATCGGCTTTACGCTGAAGAACTTTGACAGTCCCTTATAGATATCGCCCATGACTTGCCGAGCGTCGAAAGACGGAACCAACTTAACGTATGCCATCGCCATGGTAAACAAGGGCTTTGCCACATAAGTCATCGGCGCACCTCTCGGTATTTTCGCTTGCACTGCTTTCACCATCGCGTCGACTGCCTCAGCATAGGACAGGCGCATCATACCATTGGTCTTGAACATCTCATAAGTCTCGTCAATCTCTTCTCCGATGTGGTAGTTTCCGTTGATCTTCCACTCATGAAACGTGACGCCATACATGGCATCAACCAGAATAGAATCTTCCATATCAAATGAATGTGTTATTGAAAACGAATAAGTAAGCTATTATCGATTAAAACAAAGGCATAATGGCCATCTATGAATAAGCAACAGAATCTAGAGACTTGATACCTACGACTCGTCCTCACTCCTCACGAAACTGATGCTGCATGCCTTGCAACGGCGATCTTCCTGGCTTATCCGGTCGATGGAGAAACGTTCGACCTTGTCGAAGATGTCCAGCCCGCGGCCAAGAAGAATCTTCCAACCGTTATCCAGATGTATGAACCGGTCATGTTCCGCATCGAAGTCATACGTGAAATCGATACCCCGAGGCGCCAGATCGTCGGTGACGGCGTCAAAGATGTCGATGACATCCGGGCGGTGTTCGTCATCGTTTGACGTTGACAGGTGGATCTCCAGGCCCTCCGGCTCCTCTACGCTCTGGCGGACGGTATTTATGAATTCGATGAGGTTATCGATCTGATAGGGCAGCCTGATGAACGGGTCGGTAAGCTCCACACGGTGTGCCGTCCGGAGGTACGGGCCAAACAGTTTCGTGTAGGAGACGCCCCGCTGGTTCATCCGGATTTCCTTGACGGTGCTCGGGAGTTCCTCGACCGGCGCCGGCACGGGCTTCGCCTCCTGCTCCCGGATTGGATGCTTCGGCTCGGGTACGGCCTCCTCGGGTAGGGGTGTCGGCTCCGCCGGACGATAGTCCTCCTTCCCGTAGTCCAACTGCTCGAGGGTCTTGACCTGGACCTTTGCGTGTCTAGTCAGGTCTTCATACTCGAAGAATGCTGGCTCGGCCCGGAAGGTCTCGTCGATGATGTAGAGCTGGTCCTTAACGCGCTTGCGGCCCTCGGCGGCGAAGTTGATGATCTCGAAGGCCTCTTCCTGGGTGAACACTCCGTCCGGATAGAGGAGCTTCACCATACCGGAGAAGGTCTTCCGGATGGCGAGGTGGTCGCGTTCGGAGAGGGAACCGCTGAACTTTGCGAACTTGGACAACTCCGTGGAGAAGTCCTTGTTCCTCAGCTCATGCAGGATGGCCGAAATATAGTCGGTGATGAGACCGTATCCTTTGCTGAAGGAGTCCTTCTTGAGCATCTTGATCTCCCAGCCGGGATTGTACAAGTGGATGCGGTCCAGGAAGGCGCCCTTGATGAACGCGGTCGGAATGGACTCGAACAGGTGGCTGTTCTTTAGCATGTATTCCACCGTATGCTTCGTGTTGCCGACAAAGGACATGGATGCGGATGCCTCATGGGTGGCCTTGCCACGATTGAACGACTTGTTGGCAAGGTAGTTCTGCATCGTATCGATAAGCACCGGATCCACGGACTTGCCCTTCTGCTGCTCAAACTCGTCCCAGGCAACGGTGTCCCAGTAGCCAACAAGACCGAGGATCTCCTTGTTGCCTGACATCTTCACGAAGAGACGGGCAGACGTGACATCGCCACCGCTTACTAGCACTCCATACGGGGAGAGTTCCTGGAAGACGTGGGACTTACCGGTTCCTTTCGGGCCGAGTTCCATGAAGTTGTAGTTGTTCTCCACGAACGGGAGGAGACGGGAGAGCACGATGAACTTCTCACGGCGATTCAGGTTGTCCGGATTCAGGCCGACAGTATGAACCATGAAATCGATCCATTCATCAGTGGTGAACTTCTTACGCTGGTCGATATAATCGAAGACGTCAACGTTCGAGATCTGGATGGGCTTGAGTGACTCGATGAGCCAGCGCTGCCGCACTTCGTCTCCGGGCTGGTAAGCGATGGTGACGATACTCCAGACGCCATTACCGGAAAGAAGCTTGGGATTGCGGATGACAATCTCGTCGCTGATGGGGATGTTCGCGATGGCAAGATTGGCGAAAGTGGCCTGGTACACATCGTTACGGTCGTTCAGCACGGCCGTTACCTTGTCGATGATACGGAATCGGCCGTTCTCGCGAATCTTCCCCTTGACCTCCTCCGACTCTGCGCGGTTGATGTAATTGTTGCGGATGACGGTCTTGACCTTCTCCAGCCCATCCTCGATGACCTGTTCGTCATCGGTGGCGCAGTACTGGCCGAGAAGGTATTCGAGAACGTACGTCGGCACCGGGAGGTTCCCCTTGACGAGGAACGCGAGGTCCTTGCGGACGACCTTTCCGGTGAATGAATCGAGAATCTTTTCCTGTAGTGTCATATCGGTTAGAAGTCTTGGTCGATGAGTGTCTTGTTGGTCACGATGGCCTTGGCCAGCGGGTTGAGTTTCTCCTTGTCCTCGGAGTCATAGATCCGGAGTTCAAGAATGCCACCCGTCGAAGGGGTGTTGAGGGTGAGTTCGACGGAATAGAATCGGTTCTGGGGATTCGCATCGGTGCTGTTGAGAGCGACCTCCTTCTCGTTGGTAAGGATGTTGGAGCCCTCGTAGACGCCGCAACGTACTTTCCTCTCCTTGAAATCCTCCGACACGGCATCGGATTGGATCAGAGAGAATTTCAGGCGGCTGGAAACCATCGTGAGCGCGGTGCTCAGCAGCGTCACCCCGACGGACTGTTTCTTGTCCTCCCGGCGGAGGTGACTATAGAGTACGGGGATAACCATCTCTTGGAGGGTCGCGCCGCCGTGGGCAAACTGGTATCCGCCGCCCTCGGCATTGAAGCGGTTGGACCCGTTCGGAACGCCCACGAGCTTCCCGCCGTTCGTCATGGTCGACACGTCGGACATCGAAAACTTGGATACGCCGAAACGTTCATCCGGCGTCTCGGTGATGTAGTACCGCGTCTTCCGCTCCTCGTATGGGTCCTCCACCTTGTGCTTGTCCTTTGCTTCGAACGGCAGGTCGTTGTAGAGGAATCCGTGGTCGCTCGTCACGTAGACATTGGCAACGTTATACGTGGCATGCAGGGATGGAATGAGCTTCCTGATTTCGTCCACGGCGGACCGGCACGCCATGGTGAGCTTGGACGGGTTGTCGTGCGACAGCGTATCGATGGTATCGTGGAAAATGTAGACAAGCTTGTTCTTGAAGATCTCGCGCTTCTGGTTCTGGGAGAGATTGGCCAGGTCCTCGAATCCGATGCAGAGCGCGTCAGGTTCGTACCGCCTCACCTGTGCCGTCCGCTTGTCCATGGACTCGAGCGTCTCACCGTCCACGTAAAGTGTCCCGGAGTCATACTTCAACGTAGTGTGGGGGAGGAGGGTAAGCTTGCTGTATTTGGTCTCCGTGGGAAGGACGGCCAGGGCCGGCTCCAGCGTGGCGACGTGCTTGGCGTCTCCCAGGCTGTTCAAGATTTCCACGGCGACCTCATAGCGGAGCGCGTCGCTCACGATGACGACACGTTTGGCATCAAGTCCCTTGAGTTTCTTGGCATAGAACTCCTGCTGGTGCAGGACTCCGTCCATCGCCGCCGTCTTGACCCCGGCATCCTTGATACAGTCGACCCATTCCTGGTTGAAGAGGTTGACTCTCTTCGAGTACTCCTCATCCAGGTAACGCTTGAAGGTAAGCAGGCTCTCGTAGACAGGGACCGTTGCGGGAATGTCCCGGAATTCACCAGTGCATAGCCGGTAATAGGAATCCACGAGGTAGAACTCCGATACATATTTCGTGACATATTCCAGAGGCGTCTTGAGCTTGAATGACCCGAGAGCGTCCACTTTCTCGAGGAGGAAACAAGCGTTGCACATGAAGTCGATGACCTCCTGGACTTCGGACTCGGGAGGCAGCCTGAGGGAAAACGCACGGAGTTTCTCGTTACTCTCCACGGGTGCCTTGATGGCGGTATTCTTCAGTATGTGCCCGAGGATAGGCCAGCTGAGTGCGTCCGTCACGAACCCGTATTCGGCATCCGGGCCATACCAGGAGATGATCTTCTCCTCGCGGATATCAGTGGCAAGCGTCTCGATGGCCTTGGCGAACTGGGCTGCATAGACGGGATGGCTGTAGGCCGTCTCGCGAAAACGGTTTAGACGCTGGAGGGTCACGGCGTCGTTGATCTTGTATCCCTTATAGTCATCGGCGCCGATGGCCGTTAGGTTCTGCGTGATGGCGTTGTACTTGAACGATTCCGCAAACCGCGCCATCCTCTTTGCGGCAGCGGGATCATAGGAAACGTTGCACAGCGAAGTCAGCATGTCGGATAGGGCCTTGCTCCCGTCCTCATTGTTCTTCAAGGCGCGGAAAAAGGTGGCCGCCTTGTCCTTGTCATCATCGTTTGCATCGATGCAGACGAGACGGATTACGATTTCGTCCCAGTCGAGCAGTTTGGTCGCACCAAGATAACCGGAAAGGAGTCCCCGGTTGCAGACGTCGGCCGAGAAGACACCCTTTCCATAATGGTCGCCAAGGATCTTCTCGTACTTGGACAGTTGCAGCTCTCCGATATGGCGTGCAATGTACGGGCCGAAATCAGACGATATTCCCTTCAGTTGCATGAATGTGAGATAATCCTCGTCCCGGTAAACCATGTTGGCTTTCATTTCTCCGTAAAGCGGGAAATCCATCCGCTCGTCCTGGCTGTTCGGTGCAACCTCGTTCTGGAAGAGGAGGACGACCTTTTCATCCTTCCAGGAATTTGCGAGGTTATACTTGACGTTGAACCAGTCCCCACCGAACGGGACATACCGGTAGCCGTCCGGCCACTGGCAGTCGGACAGTTCCGAAGCGATCATCCCCATCTGGTCGAAGATGAAGAGGGCATGGAGGTCGGCGTTGCCGTCGAAGTATTTGAATATCTTTTCCTGTATCATCGTATTGATTAGTTATCGAATAAGTAAGGGCGTCCCAGCATCTCGGTCCTCAGTTCCTGTGTGCAGTCGGAGAGGTTGTTCTTCGCGATGGCATATACCTGGGTCAAATCTTCGTTCAGTTCGAAAAACAAGGAATTGAGATTGTCCTGATTTGCTATGAGATATTTGCTTCGCTCAAAGAACGCTCGGTCATACTCGTATCTATATGTCAGATCCTTGATAAAACGCTTGTCATACCCCTCCCATTGGGTTGAGTACCAAAAGTCTTGATTCGCGATGGCGCTCTCGACCAATTCTGCATCATCGGAGTGCTCCTCAATTCCGTTCAGAGCTTGAAAGAAGAATGACCTCATGGCTGGCAAGTCGGGAATCCGGCCATGTTCCGCAAGCTTCTTTGCATATTCGTGCAGCTCATGTTGTCGAGTCGGGTCACCAAAAGCTTCAAAATAGAGCAAGTCTGTGGCCCTATAATAATCCAATTCGGAAAGACGTTGGCATCGATCTTTGTTTGCCCGTATGATCGGATAGCAGGCTTGCATGCCTTTCTCTTTGACGGCAGTAGATACCGCGTCATAGAGAGAGTCGAGATAGGCACCGTTTTGGACGCACTGATAAATGTCGATGCTGTCCTTCGGCGATATTCTGAAACTGGCACTGTCCAGTAAAGGCAACAGCGATAAGCCTTGTTCATATCCGTCTTTTATGGACAGAAGGATATTTGAGAATGCCTGTTGATAATCAGGCTTGATCCCGTATCCCTTCGAGTAGATGACCGCCAGGAGCGCATGCGCCTTGGAATTCCCCTGGTCGGCAGATTTCTGAGCGAATTCTTTTGCCTTGGCGAAATCGAAGTCATATCCATTCTCGCCATAGACAAGGTTGTGTGCGAGGGCATACTGAGCGAGGGGGTCATTACCAAGAACGGCGGATTTCTCAAGGTCGGTCATGGCGATGCCGGCATTCTTGTCGCTCCTAAGAGTATCTCTCCAGAGCTCGTTTCTCTTTACGTTCTGCTCCTGTACGTGAAAATTATATGCAAGCGTCCCCGCGATCAGTAAACCGGCAATCAGCACGACCCATGAAACTGATTTCTTCGTCCATTGCTTGCAAAGCATTACTATACCACCCGCAATGAGGAGAAGTGACAGCACGGAGAATCCGATTAGCCATCTTGTATCCTGGCAAACACCACTGATGCTGTAGAGAAGGGAAACGATGGATAACCCTGTCAGAAATATGTTTGGAAATGAGCGCATAATTGTTACTCCTCTATAGTGCTTCGGAATCGAATGTCAAAAAGCCTCTGCCAGAAGGCAGCGTCGTCTTCATGCCCTTCCTGTGAATAAAACTCTGCAAGCATTTTTCGGGCATAAGGATAATCAAGGCTGTCAGACGCAAAACGCAGGGCGAGCTCTGCTTTTCTAAGGTCTTTATTGACTCCCAATCCCTCATGGAACATTTTGGCCTGCACCACCTTGCAATAACCGGCTTCTTGCGAGTCTCTACTTTTGATGCCCTTCTGGATAATGTCGAGAGCCTCTGAATAGCGGCCGGTGCGGAGACAATTGTCCAAGTGGTACTGATAGGTCAAATACTCAAGCTTGGTTTCCTTAATGATATCTTTTGTGAAAGAGTATGCCTTTCGATACTGTTCGGTACCGATGTAATAGTCCTGCAAGGATTCAATGGCCTTGTGAAAGGAAACCATCGCCGGTGGAGTACGGAATTCGGAGAGGTGTGTGGCCTTCCTCAAATACTTTTCACCTAGGGCGATGTCGATATCACCTCCCTTTGCGAGCAGCTGCTGTCCATACTCCAGTTGGGCCTTTCTGTAGCCGAGGTCGGCAGATTTTCTCAGATACTGCGTTGCAAGCTCTCTGTCCAATTCGGCCCCTAGTCCGTTGGCGTGGGCGAAATACAGATAGTAACCCGCGACGCCATTGTCTTGATTGAAGGCATCGCCAAACACATGAAGGGCCTCACCCCACTGATACCTGTTCATCAGCAACAGGCCCGCGACCGTTTGGTTGACGCTGGCGGGCAACGGTTTCAGATAATCGTCCTCGAATCCGGGCCGGGCCATTGCTGTATTGAACGCGATGAGCTGCGTCTTCGAGTTTGCATTAATAGCACCTCCCACAGGGAAGATCGGTGTAATGACCGTGGTGTCACCTTTCACTCCGGAAAGAGTGGAAGGCAAGACCGTGTATCTGTCACAGAGATCTTTAATTGATGCATTATTGCGTGTGCCTACATAGAAACGGGTTGTGTTGTCCTGCAGTTTTTCGATTTCCATCCAGGGCAAATCAGAAAAGATACCGTCCAGGGCAACTTCGGTATAATCGCAAAGAATCGTGTTCTTGTCAGCCGTCTTCTTATGTAACCTGGTATATACCACCCCTGCAGCAGATAGAAGGACCATCACGCCGCAAAAGATTAGACAGTAACGAGCGATTCTTTGCAACCTGGGATTCTTGATAACATGTTTGGCAAGAAGGAAGAGCAGTGAACAAACACTGAAAAGAATCACAATCTGGCTTGAGAAAGCCAAAAACCAATTCAAGACAATGGTCAGGACGAACATTGCTGCCGAAATCCCGCCAGTAATGAAGTCAATGGTTGATTGTGTTTTGATACTGCTTTTGTCCATGTTTTCCAATTTGAACGCTGCTTTCTTTGTTTCCATGATGAATAGCAGGTGACCTTTTACTGCAATTCCAGGTTCATGTCTTCCTCACCACAGTCGGAAGTCATGGTCTGAATCACATTTTCGAGAATTGACTTTAATGAATCGTACACGGGGCTTTCAAATAGGTGAGACATCCCTTGCATGGGCAGAAGGAGGAACCGTTCATTCCCGCTGATGGGCTGACTTCCTACGAACAGGGTGGCTTTCTCCGCTGCTATTTCTTTGGTTTGAAACTCCAATTCAACCTTGACCTCTCTGAATAAGACAAAACCGACCCATAGTCTGACATTGCCGGGCAGATGCTTAATCATCCAAAGGTCGTTGCCATAGCAGTGACCATATTGACGGGCCATGGTTTTCTGGTCCGGGTCATGGTACTCAAAGCCGAGGTCCTTTACAAGCTTTTCGGCGATTTTCACCCTTTCAGAATCTAGCGGAATCTTCGCATACTGTTTGCTCTTTACGGCAAACATACACTGTCCCTCAAACCAGTATACACGGAACGACTGTTTGTTGACTCTCTCCTGCTCGAATACCCAATCGTACATCCTGACATCCTTGCGAAGATGGTCAACGGTCATGGAGAAAGCCGATTTGTCATCGTCGGTCGCCCTCTGCCATAGGTTCTCCGTATCCGGCTCCGGTGCGTTGTCGATATACGATTGCAGCCGCTCCCTCACTTGCTCTACATCACCCAGTGAGGCAATGTCCGCAAACAGGGCGCGGATATCCTCATTGGAGGCCAGCAAGTTCTTGAGATACTTGTTCTTCTCGGCCTGCTCGGTAATATATTGCTGGTTGACATCACTCCAGCGGTAAAGCCGGCTGACGACAGCGCGGATAAGGAGATGCTCCTCGCGGTACTCAGGAGAGATACCGTTCTTGTCAAAGACCTTGGACATGTTCTCATAGGCCGTGCGATAGTCATCGATGGACATCCCGTCCTTGTAGAAGAAGAGCACCATGCCCTTGAAATAATCATGTCTTTCTGCTTCGACGAAAAGGGGAAGCCAGGCAGAGTCTTCTTTGATCCGGGACGCCTTACGGACCTCTTCAATGACCGCACGGTTTTCCCTCGCGTCAATCGGCCATGAAGACAGTCCATCGAAGAACCTGGCCGGATCCTTGGCGGATTCCGTCGCGATATGATGGATCAAGCCGGAAAGCTTCCTGATCAAGGATGACGTAGGTGTCAGGCTGTCGATATTCGTATTCTCAATGATGTTCCATACGACACGCATCCATGATCTGAACAGATCGAGATCGAAAGAGTCATAAGCATCGACGAACTCAATGAAGGCGCTCATGGCGATGAGCTTCGTCTGCGTCATCTCAACGGTGGTGTCGTAGAAGAAGGCGTCGGACGGAGTTGTCAGCCTATCCCAGGTCGGGACCATCTCTTTCTGGATTTCATCCCGGACACCGGGCCTGTCATAGTCGTACAAGATGTCAAAAACCTTGTCCAAAGTCACAATGCATTCCGGTTTCTTGTCGAGAACCTTCAAGAAAGACTTGAACCCATAATACTCGTTCGAACCGATCTTCTCTTCCGCGTCGGTATACAGCGCTTTGATCGTAGCGTCTTTCCGCATCGCCACGTCCGTCACATCGTCCTTGGATGAGAGGATATACTGGCATGCGAAAAAACGCGAGAAGAAAGTCATGAAGGCGGAGTCGAATGTCTCCGTACCGGCCTTCCAGAAGAGGTCGACCCATTTTGCATCCAGCTTGATCGAGAAATTCTGGCTGAAGGGTACCTCCTCATCAGCCCCCTCCTTATAGAGGGGAACCAATTCCTTAAACTCGGCATAATCCGAGGAATTGATGAAGTTGGTCAGGTCAGCCTTGAAATTCTCGAAGGGACTCAACTGAAGACCTCGCGCGTTCATCTTGATGTATAGTTCCTCGGAAAGGTTATAGTATCCGAGAGACTTCACATAGAACTGTAGCCTGTCCAGGCAAGTGTACAGGTCCCTTCGGGGCTGTCGATTGTAGAACTCATGGATGGAATCCAGCATCGTCAGCATTCCGGCGATCGTGCTGTCCCTGTCGAATGACTTGAAGAACCATTTCGCTTTGCGGATGACATCCTTGGGCTTCAAATCCTCGGGGATGTCGACATGGTAGCTGGCCAACTCCTTGCAGAAGACCTTCGAAGAGGACCGGGTCTCATATGTGAATTTAGCCAGCGCTTGACGGATCTTCTTGTCAAATTCGTCTCCCGCTTTCAACTCCCGGTTGGCGATATACCAATGGAGCAGGAAGAGGGTAGTGATACGTTGCTGACCGTCAAGGAGCTCCATCACGTGTCCGTTATCAGAAGGACGGATGATGCCGTAGATGAAATTCAGGTCAAGGACTTCATCCCGCTGAATTGTGTTGAACAATTCTTCCAATAGGGATTCCCGGACGTATGTGGAGACGCCGTCAGAACGACCCTGGGCATAGGGCCGCTGGATCTTTGGAATGACAATTCCGTTAAGGACGACTCTGTTTTCCTTGTCGAGGTCAACCTCTTTCCGGAAAAGGTCCATATATGAAAACCGTTCAGTCATTGCTCTGGCCCTCCTCGATTACTGCGGGTTCAACTGTTGATTCTTCTTCCGTCTTTGGGACGATGTATTCTTTCAAGCTGTCGAAAATGAAATCCTGGTAGGCCTTCATGTCCTTGTCGGTCCATTGGGACCGCCGTGTCCCGGACTTGTCGAAGAGCTTGTAGAAGACATACTGGGTTCCCATAGGGATGTAGACGCCTTTGTTCATCCTCTCGATGATGAGCCTGCGCTTGGTGCAGAACAGGCTGTTCCCGTATTGACGGTTCGTCGAGGAATCCAGCAGCGTCAGGTTCCCGATCCGGTTCTTGATCTCCTCGTCATACGGTACTTCGTCGGCTTTCTCTTTCAACTTCATGATGGCATCGTCGTAGTTGTTGCTGCCAACTAAAGTCAGGACGGCCTCGTGCTCTTCCTCGCTCAAATCCAAGTCGTCCAACGCGGTCATGATCCACTCCTTCTTCTGCTCGTTCTCTTTCAGCATATTCGTATGGAAAGAGTCGACATGCTCGATGTCCCAGTTCTGACTGCTCAGAACATCGAACGGGAACTTATAGACCTCGGAATCCGAATCATGTTCCTGGTTCTGCTGATTGACCAGGTGGATGTTCAGCGTAAGAAGAAGCTTGAAGATGTTATTGTGCTCCTTATAGGTATTCTTTATTTCCTTGCTGTCCTTATCGACGGTTATCCCACTCAATTGTTCAGAGATGAGAGTTTTCAGGTATGACACGAATTCATCCCTCGTCGCACTGTCAGGAAGGTTGCTGAAATGAAGGATGATTCGCGTGATGTCCACGCCACACTGACTTAGCAGGCCGATGTAATTGTACAAGGACGGTGTGCAGAACCAGTCATCAAGGGTTCTGTAAAGCTTCATGACTTCCTGCCACGCCTTGTCCACTTCGGTATGGAGGGCGAGACCGTTCTTCCCCTCGAACCGGTCATTGTAGAAACGGAAGATCACGCTCTTGCTGGTATCCTGGATGTCGGCGTTGATCTTGACCAACTCTTCCGCCCAGTTTTCCTCGGCGATCCCTTCCAGGCGATGAACCTTATAAAGCAAGGAGAACAGAAGGTCGATACGGTTCGGCATATCGACGCCTTTCTTCTGGAGGAAATACCAGAACTTGTCGCTGTGCAGGGAGTCCTCAATGAACTCCCACTCCAGCGCCAATTCCGACTGATGGATCTTGTTTCCCTCGTCGAAGTTCTTTCCCATCAGGAAGAGGCCCTTGATCAGCTCGGCATCCGTGAGCTTAATCTTTCCGGTGTTGATCTTCTGGAATTCTTTGATGCTGCTCTGACCTTGCGATTCGTTGAGCTGGTACCAGAGGACCTGAACCGATCCATCGGTGGTCTTTCCGGATCCATTCAGAAGGTTGATGAGCGCTTCCCGCATTTTCCGGGGACTTGGCTCCCTGTTATGCTTAATACTCAGCTCCTTTCCTTCTTTGAGAATCCACTGGTCAATATAGCGGAAGGCCTTGCCCATGTGATAGAAGTCGATATTCGTCGAATAGGCACTCTCATCGACCTCGTCTTCTAGGAAGGACTTGTCCAAATGCTCCAAAAAAGCAGTGGATCCATCTCGGGTTTCGTATAGGATATGATACTCCTCGCGGTCTTCATCTTTCAAGTCTTCCTTGCTGATGCCGATTTTCTCCAGCAGGTAACGGTAAACCAGGAAAAGAGTCGTAAATCTCTGTTGACCATCGATGACTTCCCAAGCGCCATGCTCGATCACAGATGAAGCCAACTCTTCTCCGAAGAGTTTCGCAATCTTGGCTTTATCCGTAATAGGACGTGTAATGACAGGCTGCAGGCAGTAGAAGTCATTGCCCTTACGCTTCCCTGTGTCATCTTCTCGGTCGTAAATGAACGACAGTAGGTCTTTGAGCAGGTCGCCCACCTGCTTTTCGGTCCAACGATAACCTCTTTGATAAGCCGGTATATAGAAATACCGCCCGTCAAGGAGCTCACCAATTGCAATCTGGTCTATAGTGTTATCCATCATAATCAATAAGTTATTTGAGCTTTGCCACCACGTCACCGAACTTGGCGTAGTTGACGACCACGCCGTCGTCGAGGTCGAAATCGATGGCCTTGATAGCGACGTCGTGGAGACGGTCGTGGTATTCGGTGCACTCCGTCAGGGCTACCTGCATCTTCGCGAGGTTCTTGCGCTCAACGGTGGTCAGGTCGGCCCCCCTCGCCTCGTCGGCCTCGATCCGTCCCTTCAGGTATTCGATGTAGGGGAGAAGGTACTTCGTGCGGATCTTCTCGACCGTGTAGGGATTCATACGATGCATGTAGACAAGAACCTGAAATGCGCCCTTCTTCGAGGAGAACAGCCAATAGATCGGCCTATTCTGGTACATCTTCTTGTGGTCCTTCCAGAAGTCCTTGATGAGGTAGTCCTCGATGCTCTTTCCGAGGCAGTGCTCAATGTGGTTCAGGTTCTCGGTGAGGTTGTCCTCACCGAAGACGATCTTGACGAAGTTGATGACCTTCTGGAGCGCATTATCATCCTCGAAAGGATTGTCGCGGCTCATCAGTGGGATGATGGCGTCGTCGTCAATTTCGAAGGACTGGCCGTTGTACTGATAGGTGCAGACCTCATCCTCCTTAGGATAGTGGGCGATGAAAAGGCCTTCCTGGTCCAAGCGGTAGCGTCCCATCCAACAGCCGATAGCATAGCTGATGAGTTGCTTGATGATGACGTCGTCGTGCCAGGTGATTTGATTGTTCACAATGCTGATTTCGCCCTGCTGGAGAATGGTGATTTCATCCAGCGGGACATCCGGAGTAAGTTCATCCTGCAGGCCGTAGATATCGATGAACTGTCGGTTCAATTCCTCCTCATTGGAATGAAGCTGTTTGAACTTTCGTTCCCAATCACTCTTGTAGGCTCGGATGCAATGATCTATCTGATGGTCGTCGTACGGGGCCGTCTTCTTTAACTCCTCAATCTCATCGTTGGAAAGCATGTCCAAATCGGCGCCGTTTTGGCGGCAAAGACTTTTGGCTCGGATTAACTCATTCTTCTTAAAATCCCAAGAAGTTTCATGTGAATCCCAATCAAACTTACTTAATACAACATTCTCAGATACAAATTGTTCAATACTATTAGATATGGTTTCATTAGTAATTCTTAAGTAGGGCAATCTTCCAACAGGCCCCTCATGGTAATCCATTGTTGGGGTAAATACTTTTAGATAGAAATTAACCAAAGGAGAATTGAGATATCCCAGAAGGAGGTTAATCTCATCCTCTTTGATGGGAAAACATACAGAACCTTTTGTTTCAAACAACCAATGCTTGGAGAAAAAACGGAAGGCTGCTTTGCCAGATGAAATCGTTGACCAAGTGGCACCATCTGACTTAAAATAATACTTCTCATTCTGGGGTCTTGAGAGAAGCTTCCCTTTTTCATCCTTATAGTTCTTTAACTCAAAACCATTATTCTCCCAATTAACACTATACTCAATATTGCCATACCATTTTCGGAATCCCCCCCCCTTTGTGCAGGGAACCCATTTTGTAAGCCCAAGCTTTCTTTTGTCGACTTCCCACAAGAAACGTAGAAACCTGTCATTATTTCCTGTAGCTAATCCTTGCCGAGGTGCGGCTATGTCATATAAAGTTTCTGATGAAGCAAAGGTTGCAATAGCAGTTTCACTTAGCCAATAACCAATTGGACATCCCGGAATTCTATCGAAGTTCTTTTGTGAGACATTGGGATAATAGATTCTAGCCCCATTATCACTGAAAACAATATCTTGAATATCTTTCGAGTAGCTTGCGAAGAAAAATCTAAAGCCATGATTAGTAAGGGTGTTCTCAAAAAGCATCCGCAGATGCTTTTGATCAAACTCCTGAAAAGTCCTTTCAATAAGACGAAAATATACACCTTTTGCACTTTCGGTTTTTTTGTTTTGAATCACCGTTGATACGCTACCAAAGTCGGCGCCAAAAACGCCACGACTCAGGTGCAGAAGAGATTGAATATGCTGATTGGCAACGATTGAGCGCCGCAATCCCTCAAAGGTGGATAAAAACATCCATGAAGGAGGAACGATATTGGCATAATAACCCCCATAGGAAGTCCGTTGAGCCTGCATAATCATGAAGGTAGTGCAGAGATCCGCCTTCCCCTCTGAAAAATGACCCTTTAAATAATTCGAAAGCACATCATTCATATTTCCGCTTCCCATATACGGCGGATTCATCACCACTGCGGCATAGTTGTCCGTCAGGGCAAGGATGACCTTCATCGAGGGGATTGCCGCTTTGATGTCAGGATTGATGAACTCGTGCTTCTCCCATTCGTTCGTGCTCTTCTCGATGGCCACACGTGTCTCCGGGGAAATGTCGAACTTCATGATGGAGCCGAGACTGTCGGCCTCCTTCATCAGTTCAAGCGCCTTTTCCGTCTCCTCGATGATCTTCTGGTTCCCTCCCAGGAAATAATGAGCCAGGAACTCCTTCATCAACCCTCCCCGGAAGACGAACGGCTCGGGGAAGTCCAGCACCCTCGGCATGACCTTGCAGTCGAGGAAGGACTTGTCCAGCTTCGCCGCCGTCATCAGCAGGGCGAAGGTCGCCAGCTGCTTGGCGCGGGTATCCAGGTCAAGGCCGATGATATTCTTTTTGAGTATGTTCTCGATGGCCGTACGCGGTGCGTAGCCTTCGGAAAGATACATCCGGTAGAAGAGGTTGAACCCCTCGATGAGGATGTGTCCTGACCCGCAAGCAGCATCAATCATCTTGTACTCCATCAGGTCGTCGATCTTCAGGATGGCGTCCTCGGGCGTCGGCTCGACCGGCTCCACCAGGTACTTCATGCTCTCCCTGATGTCGTCGGCGTACGGGTTGTTGTCCAGGTAGATGCGCCCGACGGTGTTCTCGACCATGTACTTCACGATCCAGTTGGGCGTGAAGATCTGCGTCGCCGCAGGGATCTCGTCCGGCGTGTACTTGCCCTTCTTCGCGAACACCTCGTCCTTCTTCTCGGAGATGTAGAACTGATAGAGCCATCCGATGAGCTCAGACTGCTTATAGTCCTCGTCTGTCAGGTAGGGGGTGCTGTTCAGCATGTCGATGAACCCGCCCTGGGCGAGGATGTTGTCCGGGAGCAGGAGCCCGATGTGCTTCTCGATGCCGCCGAAGCAGTTGTATATGACCGGGTTGGCGGTGCAGTAGGCGGAGATGAGGAGGTTGAACTGCTCGTTGGTCCTGGTCGGGTCCCTCAGCAGATCCTCTAACTTCTCCTGCTCTGCGGCGGTCATCCGCAGGGACAGCCGTCCCGAGCGTGCCTGGTCGACGATAGATCGAAGAGCACACGTCGGGAATCAGCGCCAC
>JAEEGF011834021.1_pt1 | contig 20540 bp, 14 predicted proteins | sample 9134171 | NCBI WGS metagenome assembly JAEEGF01 (sample SAMN16246542, study PRJNA631951) | gut metagenome | biome: gut microbiome; feature: rumen; material: AP-attached | host: Bos | place: Iran: Karaj | collected 2018-10
CGTCTATAATCCGTCATCGAACCAGACGAACGTCGGCGTGACAGCTGTCGTGACCGTGACCGAACGGGAAGACGGCGGCGAGACTGATTTCTTTGCGTCTCTGCTGCAAGCGTTGCGTGCGTTCTTCCAGCGAATTCTTTCCTTGTTCGGGCTTGCATAAACAAACATACAATTGCCTCTTTTTCCCCATAAGCTGCCCTTTGCCGCTCCCGGCGTGGGCAGCTTGCTTTTGTTATGCGGGCTGTCTCTGTTTTTGCACACGTCCGGCGCGCTAACCGCTGATCTTTCTTCGCAGAAAATCGTTCCCGGCAAACAACGGGCGGCGGCATTGTAGTGGGCCGCCCTTTCTTCCCTTAATCCCTTTATCCCTTATTCCCTATTCCCTATTCGCTAACGACTACCGCCTGTTATTGACAAAGCGGCGCGGGCGGTGTAATATTGTTTTGACTGAACATGCGGCTTGCGCGGACCTGTCCGCGCCCGAACGGAGGAACCATGATGCGTTTGCAACTGAAATCGACGCTCTGCCTGCTGCAGGCGTTGCTGATGCTCCTTTCCCAGGCGTTTGCCCTGCGTACGGACTATAAAATCAAGCTCGACCGCGCCGCGATCGGGCTGACGAGCGAGCCAGCCTCTTCCTTTGCGGCGATGCCTGCCGACGCACTGCAGGTGACAGCAGACGAGAAAGCGCGCTGCCGCGCCTGGTACGACGCCCATATCCGCACAAAGACCGACCCCGCCTATGACTTCACGGTCGGCGGGCTGTCGTTCCGGCGCCATCTGAAAGACTGGGAAATCGATATCGGAGCCGAGAGCGCCGACGGGGCGGTCGAACGAAACGGCAAAACCACCGTGATCACGCTGCGGCACAAAAAGAGCACGCTTTGCGTGCGGGTCGAAGCGACGATCTTTGAAGAGAACGCCGCCTGTCAGTGGACAGTTTACCTCAGGAACGAAGGAGACAGTCTCTCCCCCGTCGTGCGGCGGTTCTTCGCCGCGGACTGTACCCTCGACACCGGGAAAGCGACCCTTTATCTCAGCCGCGGAAGCGATTCCAAAGCCGACGACTTCGAGCTGCTCGAAACCGCCGTCCCCCCGACGGCGATGCGCTTCGACGCGACCGCCGGACGCAACACGGTCTGCCTCCCCTACTTCAATCTTTGCGGCAGCAAGGGAGGCATCGTCGCCGCGGTCGGCTGGACGGGCCAGTGGCTCACGACGCTGCGGCAGACGCTGCAGGGAGTCAAATTCCGCGCGGGACAGGAGTATTTCCGCGCCGCCCTCGAACCGCAGGAGGAAGTGCGCTCCCCGCTCGTTTCGCTCACTTTCTATGACGGCGACAACGCCCTGAAGGGCTTTTGCAGCTTCCGAAAGATGCAGCTGGACTGCCTTTATCCTGAAACCATGCGCCCGATGCGCGGCTACATGCTCGCCAACGAGTTTTGCACCCTGACGTGCGACGAACTGATCGAAACCGTGCAAAGCGTCGATCCGGCGATCCTTTCCGCAACGGACTACTTCTGGATGGACGCCGGATGGTACACCTATCAAAAAGACTGGTACGACGGCGTCGGCAACTGGACGCCGGACGAAAGCCGCTTCCCGGAAGCCCTGCGCCCGCTCTCTGACGCGATCGCGCAAGGCGGCAGCAAATTCCTCCTCTGGTACGAGCCGGAGCGCGTCCGCGAAGGGACGATCCTCGCCGAAGAAGGGAAGCAGCACGACGGCTGGATCATCCAGAACGGCGACAATCTGATGTGGAACCTCGCGGACGACGGCGCCTGCGCCTTCCTCACGGACTATATCGCGGCGTCGCTCAAAGAAAACGGCGTCGGCGTCTATCGGCAGGACTTCAACTTCGATCCGCTTCGCTATTGGAAACAGGCGGACCGCGCGTTCTACGGCGGCCGGACGGGCATCTGCGAAAACCACTATGTGACGAATCTCTACCGCTATCTCGATACGCTGTGCGAGCGTGTGGACGGGCTGCTCATCGACAACTGCGCGAGCGGAGGACGGCGGATCGACCTCGAAATGTGCCGCCGGAGCCTTCCTCTTTGGCGCAGCGACTACAACTGCGTCCCCGCCGACGGCGCGCGGAAAGCCGACGACCTCGAAGCAACGCAGGCGATGACCTATGGGCTGTCCTGCTGGCTGCCGTACAGCGGCACGGTTCAGCACACGGAATCCCTCTACGCCGTCCGCAGCGGCGTGATGACCCACCCGATGGTGATGCAGCCCGATCCGGCAACTTTTGCCCTGTACGACCGCGCCCGCAGTGACATGACAAAGCGGTATTTTCCGCTGACCACCGGCGGCACCGACGACAGCAAGGTGCTCGCGATGCAGTTCGGCGACGGGGAAAGCGGGACGGCGCTGGTCTATTGCCGCGCCAAAGCACCGCAAAGCTGTCAGATCCGGCTCAACGGCCTGTCGCCCGACGCGGCCTACACGCTGACGAACCCGGACGACCCGGTGTTCACGATAGAAGAGACCGGGCGCGCCCTGATGGAAAACGGGGTTTCCCTGACCGCCGCGCAGCTGCCCGCCGCGTTCGTGCTCTATTACGATATCGCCCGATAAACGAGGTTTTGCCATGATACAGTATCAGTTTTCTCTCCCCGCCCCCGGGACGTTTCAGCCGGAACCGCGGGAACAGGCCTATCTCGATTGGATCACGAAGCATCAGCTGACAGATGAGACCCTCTGGCGGCACTTTGTCGAAGCGTTCCGCACAAAGGCGGACACAAACGACCGCGGCTGGCGCGGGGAATACTGGGGCAAGATGATGCGCGGCGCGTGTCTCGTGTACCGCTGCACAAACGATAAAGCCCTTTACACTGTGCTGGAACGCGCGGTGCGCGATCTGCTCGCCTGTGCCGACGACGACGGGCGGCTTTCGACCTACGACCGCGCCGCGGAATGCGCCGGGTGGGACCTCTGGTGCCGCAAGTATGTGCTGACCGGGATGCTGCATTTCTGCGATATCTGCAAAGACGCTTCCCTCATCGAAACGATCCTCGACGCGATGGAACGTCATCTCGACTGCCTTCTGGCGGTCGTCGGTCCCGAAGAAGGGAAAATGAACATCGCCGAGACGTCGGACTTCTGGCGCGGCGTCAATTCGTGCAGCATTCTCGAACCGGTGCTCGACCTGTACCGCCGACGGCCCGAACCTCGCTTTCTCGCGTTCGCAAAGTACATCGTCGAAACCGGCGGCTGCAGCGGCGGCAATTTGATCGACCTCGCACTCGAAAACGAAACGCCCCCGTATCTCTATCCGGAGACGAAGGCGTATGAAACGATGTCGTTTTTTGAGGGAGTGCTTGCGTATTACGAGGTCACGGGCGACAAACTGTACCTTGACGCGGTGCTGCGCTTTGTCAGCACCGTCTGTCGGACCGAAATTACCCTGATCGGCTGCGCGGGCTGCACCCACGAGCAGTTTGACCATGCAGCCGTCCGCCAGTCGGAATACGCCAAAAAAGCGATGCAGGAGACCTGTGTCACCGTCACATGGATGAGACTGTGCGCCCGGCTGTTCCTGCTCACGGGAGAAGACCGGTACGCCGCCCGGGTGGAGCAGGCCGCCCTGAACGCGCTTTACGGGAGCGTCAACTTCTTTGATCAGCCGCACACGATGCCGCGCAGCGGAGAGCTCATCCCCGCCCTGCCGTTCGACAGCTACAGTCCGCTCTATATGAACAAGCGCGGCAAAGGCGTCGGCGGGCTCAAAAAATACGACGACGGCTTCTTTTACGGCTGCTGCGCCGCGATCGGCGCGGCGGGGCTCGCCGTCTATCCGCTGATCGAGTCTCTGCGGACCGAACAGCCGCAGCCCTACACACTCGAGGAACACCGTTTGAACGGGAAAATCGCGTTCACCTTCGGGCCGTACGTCCTCGCGCGGGACGAAGCGAAGGACAAAAAGCGCGTCACGGCGCCCGTCCGTCTGCGAAAACAGGACGGCAGGTTCATCTACGAAATCCTCCCCTGCGAGAGGGGCGAACAGGTGCGCTTGCGGCTGAAAACAACGCGCGGAGACATTCTTCTCACCGACTACGCCTCCTGCGGCAAACACTGGCATGACAGTGACGCGCTGATGACTGTGTGGATGCCGACAAGACCAAGGCTCTTCCGTAAACATAAATAAGAATCTGAGTGCACAGTGCACAGTGCGCAGAACGCGGGGGAGAAAAACCCAACCGGAAAAGAGATCCCGCGAAATCTATGGGACAGCCGCATTGGTTCAACAAAAGGAATGACCGCTCGAAGGATGGCTTCGAACGGTCTTTTTTACGGTTCATTTGCTGCGCGGCACGCACAGATTTGAAAGCACATTCAACTGCACACTGCAAACTGCACACTGCACACTGCTGCTACATCCCGTTCCGGCTGATGAAGTACCCGGGCAGGACCACAAACGCGAAAAACGCGAGGCTGACGAGGGTGAACGTCCTGATGAACTTCCATCCGCCGCCGGGGTATTCCCGGACATAGATCCGGTAGTTGATCACGGACGCGAGCGAGCCGATCAGAGAGACCAGCCCCGCGCTGTCGAGCCCGTAGAGCAAAGCGCCGGTATTCTGGCTGAACGGATAGAGCACGATCGCCGCGGGCACGTTGGAGATCACCTGACTGATCAGAATGCTCCCCGCGTATTCGCGGCCCGCCATCGCCTTTTGCAAGAACGCGGCGATGGTTTCGTTGGCGGCGACGGACGACGAGAACACGAAGAAGCAAAAGAACGTCACGAGCAGTACATAGTCCGTCTTCAGCAAAAGTTTCCGGTCCGCCAGCAGCACCGCGGCGAGCACCACCGCGACCGCGACGTACCAAAAGCGCGTCCGGCTGACGATCACGCCGAGCACCAGCGCGAACAGACAAAGATACACGATCCGCTGCGCCCGCCGGTCGGACGTCCACTCCCCCGCGACGTCCGTGGTCTGCAATCCGGTCGGCAGCTTCAGTTTCCCGCGGTACAAAAACAGCACGAAACAGACCAGCAGCGCGCCCGAGAGGATCCAGATCGGGAACATGAAGCGCACGAAGTGCCCCGCGGAGACGCCGGACTGCCCGTAGATAAAGAGATTCTGCGGGCTGCCGAAGGGGGTCAGCAGAGAGCCGCGGACGGCGGCGATGTTCTCCATCGAGATCACCGGCAGGATATACTTTTCCCTGTTTGCCGCGCGGAACAGCAATATCGTGATCGGCACGAACACGATCAGAGACACGTCGTTCGTGACGAACATCGACGAAAAGAACACGCCGAACACCAGAAACAGAGACAGGCCCGCCATCGTCCGGATCCGTCCGGTCAGGCGCAGCAGCGGCCGGAACACGTTCTCCTGCTTGAACCCCTCGAGGACCGTGAGCATCATAAAGAGCGTGCCGAGCGTCCGCCAGTCGATCGCGTTCAGCAGGGCCTTCGACGGCGGCGTGATCAGCAGAGAAACCAGCGCCGCCAGCACAGCGACCGGCAGCATCGGTTCTTTTTTGAGGTAGATTCCGAGTTTTTTCATGTGTTGCAAATGTCAATCTTTCTTACTTGAAAATATGTCTCCATGCGACCTGCACGCCGCGGACGACCGGACGCACCAGCGCTTTGAAGAAGAAGCCGATCCCGTTGACGCCGCTGTCGAGCGTCACCTCACCCTTCACAGGTTCCGACTTGACGCCGTAGGCGGTCTCGGCCGTGACGCTGAGCTTGTAACGGCCCTTCGCGAGGCCGCTGACCGTGAAGGTGATCGTCTCCTCCCCGTCCGCGACATGGTAGTGCGGGAGGACCCACTGTTTTTCCGCCGTGAAGCCGTAGGCCGTCTTCACCGTCAGCCGGTAGAGTACCACGGGCGTCCCGTCGGTCGATTGCGCGGCGGGGACCGTCACGCGGAGTGTTCCGTCTTCGTTCACCGCGGTCGTAATTGCCGCGTCAGGAGCGAAAACGGGGGCTTTGGAGGCGGCCTTCAGCTTCGCCGGGGTGTAGTCGCGGTTATTGCTGTCGGCGGGGTTTTTGATCGTATATTCGCAAAGCTGCTCTTCGGCGAGGATATCCATCCCGCGCAGGTGCAGGTCTCCGTTTTCGTTGACCTCCACAATCCAGTAGGTCGCGGTGTCCTCGCAGTCGGGCGGGTCGTAGGCGCGGATATCGTCGATCGTGAATTCGGAATAGTAGATCGCGCCCGTGCCGATCGCGGTGTATTTACCCTGCCAGATCGAGCGCGGATCGTTGAGCGGATAGTGGGAGTGCCCGGAGAAATCGACCACCTGCGGGTAGTCGCTCAGGATCTTTTTGAAGTACTTGATCCCCCAGCCGTCGAAGGTGGATGAGCCATAGACCGTGCCCCGGTTATGCTCGTGATGGATGAAGAAAACCGGCTTATCCGGCGCCTCTGCGACCGCCGTATCGAGCTGCGCGCGCAGCCACGCGAGCTGCTCGTCGGAATAGTGGACCCCGTCGGTGTCCGACGCGGACAGGCCGATGAAGTGGAAGCCGTTGATCACCTTGTGGAAATCCGCCGTTTCCCCGGTCAGATTGCCGTAATAGGCCCGCAGCTCCTTGCGGCTCATGTTCCAGCCGTCGTGGTTCTTGGCGACGACGCCCAGAAACTGTGTGTCGTCCCGTTTCGCGGCGGAGACGGCGGACCAGAACTTGTCGAACTCCTCCGGCGTGCCGCTGTTGGTGAGGTCGCCCGCCATCACGAGCGCGTCGAGGTTCTGATAGGTTTCGTCCCCGTCAGAGAGGGCGTACGCCTGCGCGAGCATCCGGCCGATGCGTTCGAAGGTCTTGTCGTTTTCCGTCCGCACATGGCTGTCGCTCGACGCGATAAACCGCAAGACGGGGGTGAACGTCTCCGTATCCCCTGCCGCAAAGCACGGCAGCGCCGCGCAGACCAGCAGCAGGCAGGCGAGCAGCAGGGCTGTCGCCGGTTTCAGAAGGTGTTTTTTGTTCTTCATCGGTATCTCTCCTTTATGCGATGTTATCATCCGGATCGTGCAGATGAAAGGGGTCGGGGTTTATCCTGTTTTACTATACACGATATCCGATCAAAAAGCAAGAGATCGCAGGGTGTGCTGATATAAAAACAACAGCCCGCCCTACTGGGCAGACTGTTTATTGGTGACCCGGACGAGAATCGCCCGCGAAGGCGCTCCCGCGCCTGCGGCACGCACCCGGGCACCGAAACAGTCCACCGGACTGTTTCTCGCGCTTCGCGCGTGCCCTTTTCGATTCTCGTCCGTTTCTCCTCTATTTCTTTTTCATAAAAAAACAACAGCCCGCCCTACTGGGCAGACTGTTTATTGGTGACCCGGACGAGAATCGAACTCGTGTTACCGCCGTGAAAGGGCGGTGTCTTAACCGCTTGACCACCGGGCCGTAAATATATGTGAAGAGACGCAAAGCGGAGCTCTTGTTGTTATATGTGAAGAGCCGGAGCTCGTGTTTTTTATATGTGAAGAGCCGAAGCTCGAGTTTTTATATGTGAAGGGCTGACGCCCGGATTTTAGAAAAATGGTAGCGGCAGTGGGATTTGAACCTACGACACTCCGGGTATGAACCGAATGCTCTAGCCAACTGAGCTATACCGCCACGTCCTGGACGCTGCCTTGCTGCAGCGCCCGACTATTATATTATAACAAATACGGTTTGTCAATACATTTTCAAAAAAATTTTTTGCCCCGGGTGGTTTCACCCTGCTTTCGGCGCGCTCTTGCAGTACGGACGCAGACAGCAGTCGCCGCACTGCGGTCTTCGCGCGACGCAGACCGCCCGCCCGTGCAGGACGCAGCGGTGGCAGAAATCGTTGCTTTCGTCCGGGTCCAGCAGCCCGCGCAGCAGCGTTTCCACCTTTTTCGGGTCCTTTGTATCGACCAGCCCCAGCAGGTTCGTGATGCGGATCACGTGCGTGTCGGTCACGACCGCCGGCTTGTGATAGACGTCGCCGACGATCAGGTTCGCGGTCTTCCGCCCGACGCCGGGCAGCGTCGTCAGCGCCTCCACCGTATCGGGCACTTCTCCGCCGAAGTCGTTGCGGATCTTCTGCGCCATGCCGACGATGTCCTTCGCCTTCGCGCGGAAAAAGCCGCAGGAATGGATGTATCGTTCCACGTCCTCCACCTTTGCTTCGCAAAACGCGTCGAGATCCGGGTAGGCTTCGAACAGCGCCGGGGTCACGAGATTGACCCGCGCGTCGGTGCACTGCGCGGACAGCCGCGTCGCGATCAGCAGCTGCAGCGGGTCCGTATAATCCAGCGAACACAACGCGTCCGGATATTCTTTTTTCAGCGCGGCGACACAGCCGGCCGCCCGTTCTTTTTTCGTCATGGATAAACATCCTCTCTTTTTTTCACTTTTCTGTTTTTGAATGTGGAAAACCTCTTGACAGACATTTTGAAAGCGTGCTATAATATAATGTAATTATCTTGCTTACTTTTAGTAAGATTATTTTATTTCCATAATTCTTACTATTATTATAATATATTCTGCTGAAACTTGCAACCTGCATTTCGAAAAAATCAAGGAGGTCGATCATGGATTCTTTTTATGAAATTTGGGAAACAATCAAAGAGATGCTGCGCACCCGCGTGACGGAAGTCGCCTATAACGTCTGGCTCAGCCCGCTGAAATTCGTCAGCTTTCAGGCGGATACCATCACGCTTTCGATCAGCGATTTCAAGCGCAAGATCATCGCCGACAAGTTTTCGCATCTGATTGAAGAAGCCTGCAGCGAGACCTTCGGCTTTCCGGTCCGTGTCCAGTATGTCGCGCCGGACAACCCGAACGCTCTGCAGTCGGAGCCGGGCGCGGGCCCGGACGACCCGGACGACGATGAGATCGTCTATACCTTCGACAACTTCATCATCGGTCCGTCCAACCGCTTTGCGCACGCCGCCGCTTTGAACGTCGCGAACAATCCCGGCAAAGCCTACAACCCGCTGTTCATCTACGGCCATTCCGGTCTCGGCAAAACGCACCTGCTTTCCGCGATCATGCACGAGATCCAGAAGAACCGCCCGAACGAGATCATTCTCTATACCAGCGGCGAACAGTTCACGAACGAGCTGATCTATCATCTGAAAGAGCACAACACGACCGTCTTCCACGAAAAATACCGCGGCTGCGACGTGCTGCTCGTCGATGATATCCAGTTCATCTCCAACAAGGAGACCACGCAGGAGGAATTCTTCCACACCTTCGAAACGCTGAAGAACGCGGGCAAACAGATCGTGCTCTCGTCCGACCGGCCGCCGCGTGAAATGCTCACGCTCGAAGAACGGCTGCGCACCCGCTTTGAAGGCGGCCTGATCGCCGATATCCAGGCGCCGTCGCTTGAAACGCGGATGGCGATCGTCAAGCAGAAGGCGGAGGAGCTGAACGTCGATCTTTCCGACGAAGTGGTGACGTTCATCGCGGAAAACATCAAGAAGAACATCCGCCAGCTCGAAGGCACGGTCAAAAAGATCAAGGCCTATCAGGAAGTGGAGGGCACGCGCCCGAACATCGCGATCGCGAAGAAGGCGATCTCCGACATCATGGGCGACAACCCGCCCACGCCCGTCACGATCGAGAACATCATCAACGAGGTCGCCCGCACCTTCAACGTCAGCCCCGCGGATATCCGCTCGGAAAAGCGCTCCGCCAACATCTCACAGGCGCGGCAGGTCGCGATCTACCTCATCCACGAGGTCACCGACCTTTCCCTTTCCGCGATCGGCGCCGAATTTTCCAATAAACACTATTCGACGATCATTTACGCCATTCAGGAAATGAAGAAAAAACTCGAGACGAACATGTCGCTCAAAGCGACCGTTGACGACATCCTGAAAAACATCAACGAGAGCTGAGTTTTTCCACAGTTTCTTTCACATTCCACGTTCTTTTTTCCACATTTTCCATGCCAAACCGGCCGTTTGTGTGCATTTGGCAGATTTTGCACAGTTTTTTCGAACCGGCCGAAAGAAAAACTTTCCGGCTTTCTGTCGGGGCGCAGCCCCCTTTTCCATCCTTTTCACATCCCCTACTATGGACTACTAAAATCTTTATTCTTTCTTTTCTTGCGAGGAGGCAAAAACATGAAAATCGTATGTGATACCGCAAAGCTTGCGAAGCTGTGCAGCAATGTGCAGCGCACCGTTTCCAACAAGTCCACCATTCCGGCGATCGAGGGCATTCTGCTCAACGCGCTGGGCGACAGTCTGCGGCTGACCGGCTACGATCTGGAAGTCGGAACGGAGACCTATCTGGAAGCCGACGTCGATGACAGCGGCAGCATCATATTGAACGCGAAGAATTTCTGCGATATTCTGCGGCTGCTGCCGGGCGAAACGGTATCCATCGAAAGCGATGAGCGCAATATCTGCAAGATCAAAAGCGGAGAGACGGAATATTCCATCATCGGCACAAGCGCCGACGAATATCCCGATCTGCCGACGATCAGCGGCGGTTTTCCGATCGTGATTCAGCAGGGCATGCTGAAGGACATGATCCGCAAGACGATCTTCTCGGTCTCCGTCAGCGAACGCAACCCGGTCCACTGCGGCGTCAAGTTCGAGATCTCGGAAGGCAAGATCGTGCTGGTCGCCGTTGACGGCGCCCGCCTCGCCATCCGCAGGGAAGAGATCGACTATACCGGCGACCCGGTCAGCTTTGTCGTTCCGGCCAAGACGCTCGGCGAGATCGTCAAGCTCAGCGAAGACGACGAACAGATGTATTCCATCTCCGTCGGCAAGCGCCATATCTCGTTCGAGGTCGGCGAATACCGCATCATCTCCCGCCTGCTCGAAGGCAATTTCATCGATTACAAGGCTGCCATCCCCCTGTCCGCCGCGACGACGGTCTATGCGCCGACACGCCGCGTGATCGAATGTGTGGAGCGCACCTCCCTGATCATCACCGACCGCAGCAGTCCGGTCCGCTGCATCATTTCGCCGGACAGACTGAAGTTTTCGTCCATCACCTCGATCGGTACCGCGACAGATAAGATGGAAGCGGACGTCCGCGGACAGGAGCTGGAGATCGGCTTCAACAGCAAATTCATCCTCGACGCGCTGAAGGCGTGCGAGACCGAAGAGATCAAGATCGAGTTCAACAGCGCGAACCAGCCGATCCTGATTCTGCCGACCGATGGCGAATCCTTCCTCTTCCTGGTTTTGCCCGTCAGAATCTGAACGAAAGAAGAACAACATGAAAGTGCATGTCAAGATCGCGCCGAAAACGCGCGAACAACTGCAGATTCAGACGGAATATATCCGGCTGGACGCCGCGCTGAAGCTGTCCAGCGCCGTTTCGACCGGCGGAGAAGCGAAATTTGTGATTCAGGACGGCTCCGTCAAGGTCAACGGTATCGTATGTCTCCAACGCGGCAAAAAGCTCAGAGACGGCGATTTTTTCGAGTTTCAGCGCAGACAGTATGAGGTTGTATCATGCGTGTAACGCAACTGGAGCTGACGAACTTCCGCAATATCGAAAACGCGGTGGTCCGTCCCTGCGACGGCGTCAACATCATTTACGGCGACAACGCGCAGGGCAAAACGAATCTATTGGAAAGCATCTGGCTGTTTACCGGCTGCCGCAGCTTCCGCGGCGCCAAGGACGCGGAGTGTGTGAACTTCAACAGCGCGAAGACGCAGCTGTCGCTCGATTATTTCGGCGAGGGGCGGGAACAGAACCTGCTGCTGTCGATCGAAAAGACGCGGCGGTTCACCCGCAACGGGATCGTGCTCTCGTCGCCCGCAAAGGTGATGGGCGCGTTTCTGGCGGTCGTCTTTTCGCCGGTCCATCTCTCGCTCGTCAAAGACGGGCCTTATGAGAGAAGAAAGTTCCTCGACGTCGCGATCAGCCAGCTCAAACCGAAATACGCTGTCGCCCTCTCGGGCTACAACAAGGCCCTCGCCCAGCGCAATATCCTTTTGAAGGATATCGTCTATCACAGCGAGCTGTACGACACGCTGGACGTCTGGGAGGAGCAGATCGCGTTCTACGCCGCGGAGCTGATCGTGCAGCGCGTCGGTTACGTCAACCGGCTGCGCGATTTCACGACGGAGATCTACGGCGGCATCTCCAATAAAAAAGAGACGCTGGACATCGCCTATGAAGAGGCGTGCTCCACCGGCGCCAACAAAAAAGAAGAGATCCGCGCGGGGATGCGCGATCTGCTGCGCGCCGCCCGCAAGACGGACCTCGCGACGGGCAGTACGTCCGTCGGGCCCCACCGCGACGATCTGTCGATCCAGATCGACGGGCTGTCCGCGCGCAGCTACGGCTCGCAGGGACAGCAGCGGTCCGCCGCGCTCGCGCTCAAGCTCGGCGAAGCGGCCGTGATCCGCAACTTTACGGGCGAACAGCCCGTGGCGCTTTTGGACGACGTCATGAGCGAACTCGACACGTCCAGACAAAACTATATTCTCAACCATATCAAAGACTGGCAGGTCTTCATCACCTGCTGCGATCCCCACTCGGTCAAAAATCTCAAGTACGGACAGGCGATCCGCATGCAAAACGGCGCGATCGTGTAACGAGGGAACAATATGTATCTGCATCTCGGACAGAACACCGTCGTCACCACAGGGGAGATCGTCGGGTTCTTCGACATGGACAACACGACGGTCAGCAAAACGACGCGCGACTTCCTTTCCGCCGCCGAACGCAGCGGCAAGGTGAAATATGTGTCGTACGATCTGCCGAAATCGTTTGTGGTGACCGCGGACAAAAGCGTCTATGTCTCTCCCCTCTCCGTCCCGACGCTGACCGGCAGAACCGAAAAAATACAGTCATTTTAAGATAGATCTATTTTCACAGATACGGAGGATTCACCGTGGACAACAACGAAATCAGACAGGAAACGGAAGAACTCGAGCTCGTGCGCGAAGAAGGCTCGCCCGACGAGTTCACCGCGATCGAAACCATGGACACGCAGGTGACCGAGGAATACAACGCCGACGCCATCCAGGTGCTGGAGGGACTGGAAGCGGTCCGCAAGCGTCCGGGCATGTATATCGGCTCCACCGGTCCCAGAGGCCTGCACCATCTGGTCTATGAGATCGTCGATAACTCGATCGACGAGGCGCTCGCGGGCTACTGCACCCATATCGAAGTGGAGATTCTCCCGGGCGACGTCATCACCGTCCGCGACAACGGCCGCGGCATCCCGGTCGGCATCAACGAACAGCAGGGGCTCCCCGCCGTCACGGTCGTTCTGACCGTGCTGCACGCCGGCGGTAAATTCGGCGGCAGCGGCTACAAGGTCTCCGGCGGTCTGCACGGCGTCGGCTCCTCCGTCGTCAACGCGCTGTCGGAATGGTTCGAGGTCGAGGTCTCGCAGGAAGGGCACATCCATCACCAGCGCTTTGCGCGCGGCAAGATCGAGACCGATCTCAAGATCATCGGCGACACCGACGAGACCGGCACGTTCATCAAGTTCAAGCCCGACCCCGAGATCTTCCAGGAAACGACGGTCTATGACTACGAAACGCTGCAGCGCCACCTGCGCGAATCCGCGTTCCTCAACGCCGGGATCAATATCACGCTGACCGACAGGCGCGACCCGGACAACATCGTCGAGGACGTGTTCTGCTATGAGGGCGGCATCGGCTCGTTCGTCTCCTATATCACCGAAAGCCGCGGCCTGACGCCGGTCCACGACACGCCGATTCATTTTTCCACCGTCAAGGACGAAAAGAGCGCCGAGATCGCGCTGATGTACAACGACGGCTATAACGAAACGATTCTTTCCTACGCCAACAATGTGCACACGGTGGACGGCGGCACGCACGAAACGGGTTTCAAAAACGCGCTGACCCGGGTGTTCAACGAATACGGCAAAAAATACAACATCCTCAAGGAAGCCGACAAGAAGCTTTCCGGCGAAGACTGCCGCGAAGGCCTCGTCGCCGTCATCAGCGTCAAGCTGACCGACGCCCAGTTCGAGGGCCAGACCAAGAGCAAGCTCGGCAACACCGAGATGACGAAGCTCGTCGCCAACACGGTCTATAACAAGCTGACCGATTTCTTTGAAGAAAACCCGCAGGTCGCGAAGATGATCTTCTCGAAGGCGCTCGACGCCTCCCGCGCCCGTGAAGCCGCGCGCAAAGCAAGAGAAGCCGCCCGCCGCAAATCGCCGCTCGAAAGCAACTCCCTGCCCGGCAAACTGGCGGACTGCACCGAGCGCGACCCCGCGAAGACCGAGCTGTTCATCGTCGAGGGCGACTCCGCAGGCGGCTCCGCCAAGGAAGGCCGCGACCGCACGATCCAGGCGATCTTGCCGCTGTGGGGCAAGATGCTCAACGTCGAAAAGAGCCGCCTCGACAAGGTGATCGGCAACGACAAGCTGATGCCGGTCGTCACGGCGCTCGGCGCGGGGATCGACGAGGACTTCAACCTCGAAAAACTGCGCTACCACAAGATCGTCATCATGGCCGATGCCGACGTTGACGGCCAGCACATCCGCACGCTGCTGCTGACCTTCTTCTTCCGCTATATGCGGCCGCTGATCGACAACGGCTACGTCTATATCGCGCAGCCGCCGCTCTACCGCCTTTCCAAGGGGCAGAAGCACGTATATTGCTACTCCGATGAGGAGCGCGACCGCAAGATGGCAGAGATGCCCGGCGCCGCGATCCAGCGCTACAAGGGTCTCGGCGAAATGGACTCCATTCAGCTTTGGGAGACCACGATGGACCCCGAACACCGCACGATGCTGCGCGTGACGCTCGAAGACGCCGTCCAGGCGGACGAGACGTTCTCCATCCTGATGGGCGACAAGGTGGAGCCGCGCCGCGAGTTTATCGAAAAGAACGCGAAATACGTGACGAACCTCGATATTTAAGCTGGTTGTAAAGCAGGGTGATTACAATGGATAACACGTCGAACTACGAAAATCAAACCATTATCAATATTGACCTCAACAAGGAGATGCGCTCGTCGTTCCTGAGCTACTCCATGTCGGTCATCACGTCGCGCGCGCTGCCCGACGTCCGCGACGGACTGAAGCCCGTCCACCGCCGCATCCTCTATACGATGCACGAAAACGGCCTGTACCCCGACAAGGCCTACCGCAAGTGCGCCGACACGGTCGGCTCCGTGCTGGGCCGCTACCATCCGCACGGCGACGCGTCGGTCTATGACGCGATGGTGCGTCTGGCGCAGACGTTCTCGACCCGCTATCTGCTGGTCGACGGGCACGGCAACTTCGGTAGTGTGGACGGCGACCCCCCGGCCGCCTACCGTTATACCGAGTCGCGCATGAGCAAGATCTCGATGGAGATGCTCACCGACATCGAAAAAGAGACGGTCGATTTCGTTCCGAACTACGACGACCGCCTCAAGGAACCGACGGTCCTCCCCTCCCGTTTCCCGAATATCCTCGTCAACGGCTCCACCGGTATCGCCGTCGGTATGGCGACGAACATTCCGCCGCATAATATGGGCGAAGTGATCGACGGCATGTGCTATCTGATCGACCATCCGGACGCCTCGCTCGAGGAGCTGATGGAATATATCAAGGGACCGGACTTCCCGACCGCCGGCATCATCATGGGCAAAGCGGGCATCCGCGCCGCCTACGGCACCGGCCGCGCGAAGATCACCGTCCGCGCCCGCGCCGAGATCGTGGAGGGCAAAAACGGCAGATATCAGATCGTCGTCTCCGAGCTCCCCTATCAGGTCAACAAGCGCCGGCTGATCGAATCGATCGCGGACCTCGTCAAGGACAAGCGGGTCGACGGCATCGCCGACATCAACGACTATTCCAACCGCGAGGGCATGAACCTCGTGATCGACCTCAAGAAGGACGCGAACCCGCAGGTCGTGCTCAATTCGCTGTACTCCATGACACAGCTGCAGATCACTTACGGTATCATCATGCTCGCGCTCGTGGACGGCGTGCCGCGCATTCTGACGCTGCGCCAGATCCTCGAAGAGTATATCCACTTCCAGGAGAAGGTCATCGAGCGCCGCACGCGCTTCGAGCTGCGCAAGGCGATGGAACGCGAGCACATCCTCGAAGGTCTCAAGACCGCGCTCGACTATATCGACGAGATCATCGCCCTTTTGCGCAAGGCGAAGGACCAGAACGAAGGCAAGCAGCAGCTGATGGAGCGCTTCCACCTCGACGAGATCCAGGCGGACGCCATCGTCAAGATGCGCCTCGGTCAGCTGACCGGTCTCGAGCGCATCAAGATCGAGGAAGAACTCAAGGCGATCCAGGCGAAGATCGCGGAATACAACGAGATCCTCGCGTCCGAAACGCGCGTCCTCGAGATCGTCAAGGACGAAGCGATGGCGCTGCGGGGTAAGTTCGCCGACGACCGTCTGACCGAGATCGTCAACGTCAGCGGCGAAGTCGATGTCGAAGACCTGATCCCCGAAGAGCAGTGCATGTACACGCTGACGACCTTCGGCTATATCAAGCGCATGGCGACGAGCGAATACTCTCTGCAAAAGCGCGGCGGCCGCGGCGTCAAGGGCATGAACCGGCGCGAAGAGGATATCGTCCAGACGATGTTCTCCTGCTCGAGCCACGACTATATCATGTTCTTCACCAACTTCGGGCGCACCTACCGCCTCAAGGGCTATGAGATCCCCGAGGGCAGCCGCCAGAGCAAGGGCATGAACGTGGTCAACCTCCTGCCGCTGGAGGCGGGCGAAAAGATCAGCGCCATGATCCGCGTGCCGGAATTCGGCGAGGATAAATACTATCTTTGCATGGTCACCCGCAAGGGCGTCATCAAGCGCACGCGGCTCGACGAATACAAGAACATCCGCAAGGTCGGCATCATCGCGATCAACCTCGACGAGGGCGACGAGCTCGCCTGGGTCAAGCTGACCGACGGCAGCGACGATATCTATGTCGCGACCCGCGGCGGCTTCGGCATCCGCTTCCACGAAACGGACGCCCGCCCGATCGGCAGAACCGCCCGCGGCGTGCGCGCGATCGAGCTCAAGAGCGAAGACGACGAAGTGGTCGGCATGTGCGCGCTTTCAAAGGACGCGGACCCGACGGCGCGGATTCTGACCGTGTCCGAGACCGGCAACGGCCGGCGGTCCGAGCTGAGCGAATACCGCTGCCAGACCCGCGGCGGCAAAGGCTCCACCAACTATAAGACCGACAAGAACGGGCAGGTCGTTTCGGTCTGTCTGGTCACGGACGACGACGATGTGATCCTGATCTCCTCCGACGGTATCGTGATCCGCATTCAGGCGGACAAGATCAACATCAACTCCCGCACCTCGAAGGGCGTGCGCGTGATGAAGGTGACGCCGGGCGAATCGGTGGTCTCCGCCGCGCCGATCGAACACGAGGAAGAGGACGAAAAAGATATGGACGATCCGGAAAACGCCGCGGCGGAACCGGACGAAGACGAAGACATCTAAACCACAGGACGGCAGAAAAAAGAAAGAAGGGAACCGCTTGAACGAAGAAACAACAACGGAAAAAAAGGGCAATCCCATTTCCCGTTTCTTTTGGACCAACAAGCGCCGCAGAGCCAAGAATCTCTATTTCATTCTGGCTGTGCTGGTGGTCGTGTTCGCGCTCGGCATCGGCTATGTCAACGCGAAGCTGAGCAAGATCCAGTATGAGGACCCGAACCAGCAGAATCCCGGCTCCTCCTTTACGGACGAGATCTATGAGGACGAAGAGATCGACATCATGAACTCGATCAACACCGCCGGCTCGCTCAACGATTATCTCATTAAATGGGCGAACAACGGCGGCACCCCCTATTCCAGCAAGAACGTGATCAACGTTCTGCTGATCGGCCTTGACTCCGCCGACGCGCTGGAAAACGGCGGGCGCAGCGACACGCTGATCTTGCTCTCGCTCAACAAAAAGACCAAGAAGATCAATATGACGTCGTTCTTCCGCGACACGTGGACCTATATCAACGTCCGCGGCAGGGATATGTACGGCAAGATCAACTCCTCCTATTTCTACGGCGGACCGGAAACGCTGATCGAGACGATCCAGAACGATTTCAAGGTCAAGATCGACTACTACGTCGCCGTGGACTTCAGCTCGTTCACCGACATCATCAACGATCTCGGCGGGCTGACGATCGACGTCGAGGAGTACGAGGCGGAGTATATCCGCCGCACCTCGGTCCACAAGGACTTCCCCTCCGGACAGGGCGTCAAGCTCAACGGCTGGGAGGCGCTCGTCTATGCGCGTATCCGCAAGAGCGACTCCGACTCCGACGTCAGCCGGACGCGCCGCCAGCGGAAGGTGATCATGGCGCTGATGGAGTCCGCGAAGGGCGCGGGCGTCAGCCAGCTCAACAGCGCGCTCGACACGCTGTTCAAATATGTCAAGACCGACCTGACGCGCATGGAGATCCTCTCCTACGGCGTGCAGGGGCTGACGAACGGCTGGCTCAACTATGAGATCCAGCAAACGACGATCGCGGACGACGACGTGTTCAAAACGGGCTATGTCGGGTCGGCGTCGGTCGTGTTCATCGACTTTGAACTCGCGGCGCAGCGGATCCAGACCGCGATCTACGGCGACAGCAACATCACCCTCGCCGCGGACCGGGTGATTCCGTTCCGGCTCGTGTCACGCATCAGCTGAGGACAACTTCTGCAGGGCGGACGCAGGTTCGCCCTTTCTGTCTGTTTCGAGGAAACGTTATGGGACAATACGACTATCTGATCTTTGATTTCGACGGGACGCTCGTCGATACCGGCAAGGGCATCCTCAACAGCCTGCGGTTCGCCTTTCAGGACCAGGGGGACCCCGTGCCGGATCTCTCCGATTTGCGCAAGTTCATCGGGCCGCCGGTCTATTACAGCTTCACGGCGTTCTACGGCGTGCCGGAATCGCGCGTCGGCGACTATATCAAAAGCTACCGGGCGCGGTACCGCGAAAAGGGCGTGTATGAGTGCGCCCCCTACCCTGCCATGGTCGAAACGCTGCAGACGCTGCGCGGGCGCGGCGTCAAACTCGGGATCGCCTCCTCGAAGCCGGAAAGTCTGATCTGGGACGTGATGCGCTACCTCGATATCACCGACCTGTTCGACGCGGTGGTCGGCACCGCCGTCGATGACAGCCGCCACGCGAGCAAGACCGACCTGATCGAGCAGTGCATGCAAAAGCTCGGCGCGGCCGACAGGACCCGCGTCCTGATGAGCGGCGACCGCCTCTATGATCTCGACGGCGCTTCGGGCGCCGGCGTGGACAGCTGCGGGGCGCTCTTCGGCTACGGAAGCGAAGAAGAGTTCCGCGCGCACAACGCGACATGGATGATCGCCGACTACCCCGCCCTGCTGGCGCTTGTGGAAGGTGAAGACGAGATATAAGAACGCAAAACGGGACTTAACTATATATTTATAATTCTATATTCGAAAATTAGCGCTCTGTTGGTTTATTTCTCCGCAAGCGGACCGCAGATCGTTTTTCCGCTTTTTATCCAACGAAGCGGGCGGCTTTTTGGTTGTTTCACGTGAAACAATACGCCGCCACGGGAGGGGCTATGCAGTATTTCGCAAAAGCGTATGACGTCATCGTGATCGGCGCCGGGCATGCCGGCATTGAAGCCGGTCTGGCTGCCGCACGCCTCGGCGCGCAGGTCGGCGTCTTCACGATCAACATGGACTGGGTCGGCAACATGCCCTGCAACCCGTCGATCGGCGGCACGTCAAAGGGACACCTCGTCCGCGAGATCGACGCCCTCGGCGGAGAGATGGGCAAAGCGGCGGACGCGAACACGCTCCAGAGCCGGATGCTCAACCTCGGCAAAGGCCCCGCCGTCCACTCGCTGCGCGCCCAGATCGACCGCCGCCGCTACAGCGAATACATGAAATACACGATGGAACGGCAGGAAAACCTCGAGATCGTCCAGGCGGAGATCGTCGATCTGTCTCCCCTGCCCGACGGCCGCTGGCAGTGTCTGACGCGGCTCGAGGCGATCTATCACGCGGCGTGCGTGATTCTGGCGACGGGCACCTTCCTCGGCGGACGGATCTACGTCGGCGACGTCTCGTATGACGGCGGACCGGACGGGATGTTCCCGGCGACGCTGCTCGCGGACGCGCTCAAACGGCTCGGCGTCCCGACGCGGCGCTTCAAAACGGGCACCCCCGCGCGCGTCAACCGCAGAAGCATTGATTTTACCGGGCTGGAGCGGCAGGACGGAGACGAACGGATCGTCCCCTTCTCGTTTGACGGCGATTATCAGCCGGAAAACGTCCTCCCCTGCTATATTACCTACACCAACAGCGAAACCAAGCGCGTGATTCTGGACAATCTCGACCGATCTCCCCTCTTTTCGGGCAAAATCGACGGCAAAGGACCGCGCTACTGCCCGAGTATCGAGGATAAGATCGTCCGCTTTTCGGAAAAGGAGCGCCATCAGATCTTCATCGAACCCTGCGGTGAACACACCGAAGAGATGTATTTGCAGGGCATGTCGTCCTCTTTGCCCGAGGACGTCCAACTGAAACTGCTGCGCACCGTGCCGGGATTGGAGCACGTGCAGGTCATGCGCACCGCCTACGCGATCGAATATGACTGCGTTGATCCGCTGGCGCTCTATCCGTCGCTGGAATT
>JAEEGF012030162.1_pt1 | contig 20540 bp, 12 predicted proteins | sample 9134171 | NCBI WGS metagenome assembly JAEEGF01 (sample SAMN16246542, study PRJNA631951) | gut metagenome | biome: gut microbiome; feature: rumen; material: AP-attached | host: Bos | place: Iran: Karaj | collected 2018-10
ATCACAACATGTGGGCGCCATCCACGTGCTGAGCGCCCGTTGGCATCAGGGCCTGCACTTCAAGGCCTTCAACTGGGACAATAGCGTGACCCTGCAAACGAGCAGCAATGAGCAGGTGCTGCCGTTGCCCAAATTTGCGGTCTATAGCAACCTGTACGCCACTTTTGTCATCGCCCGCGTGCTGCATGTTCAGATGGGCGTTGACTGCAACTACTACACCAAATACTATGCTCCTGCCTACAATCCCGCTACAATGACATTTCACAGCCAGCAGGAGATGAAATGCGGTGGTTTCCCGATGATGAACCTGTATGCCAACTTCAAGATGAAACAGGCTCGCTTCTTTGTCGCCTGGAACCACTTCAACCAAAAGATTCACAGTGGTGACGCCTATTTTGCCACCCCACATTACCCGCTCAACCCCGCCCGCCTGCAACTTGGTGTGTCGGTGAACTTTGTGAATTGATTTTGCCTTAGATAACAAATCTACCGATTTCCACTTTTTTTGTTATTTGGTGAAAAAAAGTGGAAATCGTTATTATTATTCTGCTAAATATTAGTAACTTAGCACCGAAAAAAAAGGACAAGGATACTAAAATCAATGTTTAAATCATAATTATTAACCATTAACATTCTGTTTATGAAGAAATTACTGTTTCTTGCCGCCGCTATGATAGTGGCAATGACGGCAATGGCTGGTAACGTGGATATGGCCACTGCAAAGACCAAAGCCGCCAACTTCTTGCTTAACCAAGCCTCCCATGGCCGGTTTATGTCCTCGGCACCTACTGTCAAGTGGGTACATGAGGCAAAGAACTCAAGCAATGTCTCTATGACAGCTTACTACATCGTGAACACCGACAAGGGTTACGTCATTGTTGCAGGTGACGATCGTGCTCGTGACATTCTTGCGTATGGCGAAGGTACTCTTACTGACATGAACGATCTGCCCGATGCTGCTAAGTACTTCCTGGACATCTATCAGAAACAGATGGAATACCTTCAGGCACACCCGGGCCTGATTCCCCAGAAATACTACAAGAACCGTGGCATCTCGGTAGAGCCCCTGCTGCAGACCGCATGGAGCCAGGGCAAGCCCTACAATATGAAGACCCCAAAAAAGGGTTATGGCAGTGATCCCTATTGCAAGGTAGGCTGCGCTGCTGTGGCACTTGCCCAGGTGATGAACTATTGGAAGTTCCCTGTTACCTCTCCTGCCCTGCCCGGTTACACGACCGAGACCCATGGTTATGTCATGGATCCTCTTCCCGAATATACCTTTGACTATGAGCACCTGCTCAACACTTACCGCACCAACACTGACCAATATACCGATGTACAGCTGGATGCTATCGGTTATCTGATGCTCTATACCGGTTATGCCATGAATATGGACTATGCGACCGACAGAAGTGGTGCTGAGTATGAGGGAATTGATCAGGCTATCCGTACCTTCGGTTTTGACCCGGGTTACTCCATCGAGATGAAGTGGGATTATGACGATGGTACTGTTAACTATAGCGAGGAAGAATGGGCGCAGCTGATTCAGTCGGAGCTGATAGCCAATCGTCCCTTGGTTTACTGCGCATTTGACATGATGTCAGACTCGAGTAGCCTTGCTGGTGGTCATGCCTTCAATGTTGACGGTTATGATGCAACCAATGACATGTATCACGTGAACTTCGGTATGAGTGCCGATAAGAATACTTACTATGCCCTCCATGCCTTCACCCTCGACAACGGCATGACGGTGTATGATTTCTATCCCTTGCTTTTCGCTGGTGTACAGCCCGCTGGTCTCACCAACGATCCCCGCATTGGTGTTAATCCGGCGAGTCTGAACATGGAATGCTATGCCGGCGAGACAACCACCGCTACGTTTAGCGTGACTGGCATTAACCTGATTGACGATATCACCTTGACGCTTGAGGACGAGAGCGGTGCATTCAGCATCGATGCCACGACCATCAGCAAGGACGATGCCGGCGACGCTACTATCACTGTAACTTACGCACCTGAAGCCGTTGGCAACCACACTGCAAAGGTCACCATCACCAGCACCAATTCCAACGAGGCTACTGTTACCCTGAAGGGTACTGCCACTAATGCACCTCTCGTGGTTTATGCCCCCGTTATGTTGCCCGCTGACGAATCCAAAATTACCTCCACCTCGTTCCGTGCCGACTGGACCGACCAGACTGCTGCTGAGAATGTTCTCAGCTACACCCTGGATGTGAAGGAAAAACCCGGTGCAGGCGGTTTGCTTGCCGATGTGGATTGGAGTAATGCTTCGGGCAGTGCAGCAAGTGCTCTGCCTGAGGGTTGGACCTACGGTGATTACTCCATCTTCTTTGATGAAGGCGGTATCGCCATCACCACCGACAGCTACATCAAGACTGACGTCCTCGACCTTTCTGGAATTGGCAAGGTTACTGTAGTGTTGAGGGCTAAGAATTATTATGGTTGGACTGCATCACAGATTACTGTAAAAACCAGTATTGATCAGAAGACTTTGGATCTGGCCACTGATTATGCCGATTACACCATTGTATTGAATTGCGCCGAGAGTGATCAGGTAGAATTCTATGCAACGGCATGGAATCCCACCATCCAAGCTATCAAGATCTATGCTGGTGAAGTTACTCCGCAGCTGCGCGCTACAGTTGAGGGTGACGCATCTCATTATATCATCAGTGGTATCACCGAAAAGACCTACACCGTGAATGGCTTGAATGCTGAGAGCACTTACCTCTTCAAGGTAAAAGCCCACTACGCTGACGGCACCGAGAGCGCATGGAGTAACACCGAGACGGTTACCCTGTTTGATAACGGTGGAGTCCTGGGTGATGTGAACAATGATGGTGCTGTCAACATCACCGATGTAACCACACTGATCGACTACCTGTTGGGTAGTGCCGAAATCAACGTGAATGTCGCCGATATCGATATGGACGGAACTATCAACATCACTGATGTAACCGCACTGATCGACAAGTTGTTGAGCAACGACTGATCGGCAGCTAATAACCTTTAACATTAAGGCTCCTTGCGACCTGTTAACAGTCGCAGGAGCCTTTTTTCATGCCTGTGCATTTGCTCATTCATCAAGAAAGGAGTACTTTTGTAGCAATACTCAGAACAACCTATTTATTCGATTAACATAAACACCTATTACATGAAAAAAATCTTGTTTCTTGCTACCCTGTTGATCACTGCGGCACAATGCTGGGCAACAGTCATTAACCCAACGACAGCCCGTTCACAGGCTGAACAGTTCATGCAACGCCAGACTCTATCCGGGCACAGGCTTGGCAGCGGCACCTTGCGGCTGTCTCACATCGAAAACAGTTCCTTGAAAGGTAATCAGCCTGTTTATTACATTTTTGAGAACGGGAACAGTTTTATCATTGTTGCAGGAGATGACCGTGCACAGTCGATTCTGGCCTATGGAGATGGCCATATCGGTGATGTGAATAAGCTGCCAGCCAATATGCGTTACTGGTTGTCCTGCTACAAACAGCAACTGGAATACTTGCTTGAAAATCCCGGCATCCAACCCACACTGCGCTCACCCCAACGCGCCGGCACCACGGTGACTCCACTCATCAGCGCCAATTGGAGCCAGATCGCTCCCTACTGGAACGAGTGCCCGACCTTCGGTACCGACACGTGTTATACAGGATGTCCTGCTACATCGCTGTCGATGGTATTCCACTACTGGAAATATCCCAAGCAACAAACACCCGCCGTGCCCTCATACACAATGCCCAGTTATGGCGTTGAACTGCCCGAACTAGAACCCACCGTATTTGACTGGGACTATATGCTCGATGACTACACTAACGGCTACACCGATGTACAAGCCAGCGCCGTGGCTCACCTGATGCGCTACATTGGGCAAATCGAGGAAATGGACTATACCATCAGCGGTAGTGGAGCCTACGGAAATGATGTCCTGCGTGCTGTCAAATTCTTTGAGTATGACCAGAACGCCCAACTCCTGTTCAAGACCGACGACCTGGGCTACGCCAACTACAACGACAGCCAATGGGGTGCACTCATTCAAGACGAGCTCAATGCCGGCCGTCCCATCGTGTACATGGCCTATGACAACCTGACCGGAGGTGGGCACGCCTTCAATGTGGACGGCTATGACGCCGAAGATAACACTTATCACATCAACTGGGGCTGGAACGGCAGGGGCAACGGCTATTTCGCCCTCAATGCCTTTAGCTACAGCAATTACACCTTTGGCACCGGCCAGCAGATGGTTATCGGCATCCAGCCTCCTGAGGGTTATCAGGCTCCCCGCTTGCAGGCCTATCCCACGACAGTGGACATGGAAGCTTACACCGGCAGTTCCTCAACCCGGGTTATCAACCTAAAAGGCACCTATCTGACTGACGATGTCACCTTGACGCTGAATGATCCCGACGGCGTGTTCGCCATTGATGCCACCAACATCACCAAGGATGTCGCCGAGACCGGAGTTGCACTCCAAGTGAGCTACACCCCTCAAATGGTGGGGAACAACACCGCTACCCTAACGTGCAGCAGCCCGGGAGCCAACACGTTGACCATCACCCTCAACGGAACTGCCCCGCTTGAGATCTATGCTCCCGTACTATTGCCAGCGGCAGAATCGGGCATCACGCTCACCTCGTTCCACGCCAACTGGACCGACGAAACCCCGTCAAACAATGTTTCCAGCTATACGCTGGAAGTGATGGCCAAACCCGATTACCTGTTGCTCGAGACAGCAGACTTCAGCGACCTGCCCCGAATGTCGCCCACCAACCAAGCGTCGCACGCTACCGACTACCTGCCCGACGGATGGTCATTCACCGGCACCGAGTTCAACTTGGAAGGCGGTTGCATCATGCCTCGCCGCAATAGTGTCATCACCACCGATGCCCTTTCACTCAAGGGATATGACCAGGTGACCGTGGTTGTGACAGCTCGCAGCTATGGCTCATGGGGCGATGCGTCGGAACTGACCATCTCGACGAGCCTAGCCAGCCAAACCCTGGAACTGCCATTCACCTACTCTACCATTGCCGTCGTGCTCGATTGTGCTGAGGGAGACCACATTGCTTTCAAGGCCGGATATTACCCCATGATCCAAAAGATCGAGATCTATGCTGGTGATGCCAGCGGCCTTGCCACCCTTAGAGCTAGCGAGACGGGTAATACCAACTACCGTTTGATTACAGATATCACCGGCAAATCTTATACGGTTTGCGACCTCACCGCCGGTGGCACCTTCTTCTATCGAGTCAAGGCCCATTACATCGACGGCAGCGAAAGCGACTGGACTGAGGACCAGATTGTCACCCTAATTGAAGGAGAAATCCACACCTATGAGTTAGGTGACGTGAACCATGACGGCGATGTCAACATCAGCGATGTGACCACCTTGATCGACTATCTGCTGGGTAGCAGCGACGGCTGTGCGATTTGCGCCGATGTCAATCAGGATCAGGATATCGACATCAGCGATGTGACGACCTTGATCGACAGGCTGCTTAGCGACAACTGAATGTGCGGCTAATCGCCTTAAAATAAAGGCTCCATGCGATGTATTGAAGTCGCTGGAGCCTTTTTCACGCCCTAGCGAAAAAAATACACTTTAAAAAATTCGAGATATTCGATTATATTTTTTTACAATTTTATGCCAAAAAATTTGTCGTTTTTACCGATTTTGGTGTAAATTTGCAAGCCTTTAACTGGCTAACCTCGCCATTACAGGCACTAACTATCAATCACGTTGACTACTGAAGTCTATACTTAACGACTCAAAATCAAATTATTATATTATCTATCAATTTTTTAATACACATGTTTATGAGAAGAATCTTATTGTTGGCTGCCGTTGCCCTGGCAGCGATTCAGGTTTTGGCAAGCCCTGTTGACATGAGAACAGCGCAAGCCAAGGCCCAAAAATTTGTGCAACAGAAGTTGTACAGTGGCAAACTGCGTGCACCCATCAGCGGTGAGATGAAACTGGCTCATGCCGAGATGAACTCGAAGAAACTGGACCGTGCAGTGTACTACATCTTTAACAGCCAAAATGGTTATGTTATTGTGTCGGGCGATGACCGCGCCGAGGAAATTCTGGGCTATGGTGACGCTCCTCTGGACATCAATCGCATTCCTGACAACATGAAGTCTTGGCTCGCCACCTACAAAGTGCAGCTTGAATATCTGCAGGCCAACGAAGGACTCGTTGTAGAGGCTCCGTCCCTCAATGCTCCCGCTCGCATTCCGAGCGTTGAACCGCTGCTGACAGCTCTGTGGGATCAGGAAGCTCCCTATTGGAACATGTGTAAGATCAACAACTACCAGTGCTTGACCGGTTGCCCAGCTACCTCGGCTGCGATGATTTTCTACTACTGGAAATATCCCGACTTTGAGACTCCTGAGGTTCCTGGCTACAGGTGCTACCTGAGCACGAGCTACTATAGCGGCAGCTATGTTAACGTTGGTCCTCTTCCCCCTGTCACCTTTGACTGGGACAATATGCTAGACAGTTACACCTCGGGCTACAACACTACCCAAGCCAATGCCGTTGCCACGCTGATGCGCTACATTGGCCAGGCAGAGCGTATGGAGTATGGCACAAGCTCGGCTGGCGGTAGCGGCGTGGATGCCGACAGTGTCATCCTGATGGCCAATGCGTTCACCTTCTTCGGCTATGACGAGGAGACCGTTCGCGTTGTGAAGAAGACCAGCGCCTACAGCGGAGGCACCACCCTGTATACCGATGCCGAATGGGCAGCTATCATTCAGGAAGAGCTCTCGGAGGGTCGTCCTATCCTGTTCTGCGCCATTGCCGGCGGCTTCTTTGGTGGAGGTCATGCCTTCAATGTCGATGGTTATGACGCAACCAACAACAAGTACCACATCAACTTCGGCTGGAGTGGTGACAGCAACAACTACTATGCACTGAACGCCTTCAATGGCGGTGGTTCGGTATTCAACCAGTACCAACAGATGGTGATCGGCATCCAGCCTCCCATGAAGTTGCCGCGCCTGAAGACCAACAAGAGCGAGCTGACGATGTCGTGCTACAAGAACCACACTGTTAGCGACACATTTACTCTGACGGGCCGCAACCTGGAGGGAGACGTGACACTGACGCTCAACGACGACAATGGCGTGTTCCGCATCAATGAGAGCGCCATTACCCCTGACGAGGATGGCAAGGTATCCAAGATGGTCACCGTGACCTACGCTCCCCAGGCCGAAGGCAACTATACCGCTACTATCACTTGCAGCGCCCCCGGCGTTGATGACGTCCAGATTACCCTGAACGCTTCGTCAGACTATGAGCTGTACCGTCCTGTTATGCAGGCCATTGACCAGCAAACCGTTACAGCCAACTCATTCCGAGCCGACTGGACCGATGCCACTCCCGCCGAGAATGTTGTTAGCTACTCCTTGGAGGTAAAGACCAAGCCCGCCGTGAACCTGATCACCGAGGCCGATTGGAGCGATGTACCCAAAGAGAGCACCAACCACGCTTCGGATGCAGCTAACTACTTGCCTGATGGCTGGACCTTCACTGGCAACAACTTGTACCTGGACGGTGGTTTCCTGTCGCCCGGCCGCAACTCAGTCTTTAACGTCAACTGTGACATGGTGGGCTATAACAAGGTGAGCATCATTGTCAGGGCTAAGTCCTATACTAAGGGCTCTAACACCACGCTGCAATTTGCCACCGAATTAGAGAGCAAGACACTGGTTCTTGCTAAAGAAGTAGATACCTACCTTGTTGTACTTGAAATCGGCAATCGCGGCGGTATTACCATCACGACGGGCTACTATCCTGAGATCCAGAGCATCAAGATTTATGGCGGAGAGATTGAAGACATCGAACCGTTCACCCTGCGCGCTCCCGTAGAGACCGGCGATGCCTATTATCGCCTGATTGAGGGCATCACTCCCGACAAGTTCTACACCGTGAATGGTCTGCTGCCCAACCAGCCTTACCTGTATCGCGTGAAAGCCTACTACGTAAACGGAACCGAGAGCCCCTGGAGCAATAGCCGCGAGGCGCTGACCCTGGCAGGAGAAACCATGCCTGGCGACGTTAACCGTGACGGTGTTGTAAGCATCGATGACGTGACCATGCTCATCGACTACCTGCTCAAGGGTGAGGGCGACATTGACCTCGTAGCAGCTGACTTTGATCAGAGCGGCAGTGTCACCATCGATGACGCTACCACACTCATCGACCAACTGCTCAAGGGCAACGAGTGATTCCAAATCCTCAAGACAACTTTCCCTAAGCATCATCAAGGGGCCGGTAAATGCCGGTCCCTTTGATTTTGGATTATTAGTGCCCGCAAAAATCATCGCATGGAGTCAATATTGCAGAGATTGCACTCGTCATCGTCTCGTTGCACCCCTGCCTATTATTTTTTTTCAGAACAAAAAAATGGTGAAAAAACGGAAGGAGTGATTTAACTTTTGGCCTAATTGAGAGTCTAAAAGATAAAAAACGGGAAAAATGCTTGACCAATCGGCAAAAAGTAGTATCTTTGCCGATTGAAACCGAACGAATAAGAAAGATGAAGCGAACGCTCTACATAATGATTTGCCTGGTAGCGATGGGCGGCATGAGTGCCGTCGCGCTTCCCGACAACTTCATGCCACAACGTATCGAGAACGTTGCGACAGGCCCTGCCGCGCAGGGTGCCGAGGGCCGCATCGTCTTTACGGCAGGCAGTAGTGACGCCACCTTTAACGTTTACAGCATCACGGGTCAGCTCGTCAAGGTAGTGCGCGTGAGTGCCGACCAACGGGCATCCGTTGATTTTCCCAAGGGATTCTATATTGTCAAGTGCAGCAACCAGTGGTCCCGCAAGGTGGTGGTGAGATGAGTAAAGGAGGATGTTACTCGCCGAGCTGTTCCCATACGCTAACGTAGTTTATGACATCCTGACGGTGCTATATGCGCTCACTGTGATAGCGGTGATCGTAGTGGTGCTGAGCGAGAACCGCAACCCTGTCAAATCAATGGCATGGGTGCTGGTGCTGTTGTTGCTGCCAGTGGTGGGACTGGTGATATACCTCATCTTTGGCCGTAGCCTGAAGGGTATGAAACTCATCTCCCGCAGCGACCTGCGCGAGTTGCGTCGCCTGTATGAATACAATGACAACAGCGATGTGACACTTAACCTGAGCAAGACCTCAAACCAGCTGATTTCACTCGTCAACAAGCTGTCAGGCCCGCACCTGTTCACTGGCAACGACATCAAAATCTTCACAAGCGGTAAAGAGAAATTCGCCTCGCTGCTGAGCGACATTAAGGCAGCCCAGGACTACATCCATGTGCAGTACTTCATTATCGAGAATGACAGCGTGGGGTCGCAGCTCATCGAGTTGCTCATGCACAAGGCCAGCGAGGGCGTGAAGGTAAGGGTGCTGTATGACTACGTGGGCTCGTTCTATATGCGCCCCAGGGTGCTCAAGAAAATGCGTAACGCAGGCATCGAGGTGCACCCCTTCTTGGAGGTGACTCCCGCCAACGTGGCCTTCCGCATCAACTGGCGCAACCACCGCAAGATTGTCGTTATCGACGGCCAAGTGGGCTATGTGGGCGGCATGAACATTGCTGACCGCTATGTGACGGGTGACCAGAAGTGGACAGCGTGGCGCGACACTCACCTGCGCATCACCGGCGAGGCCGTAGCGGCATTACAGTACTCATTTGCCATCGACTGGAACTTCACCACCCGTAATCTGATTATCTCGCCGACGCAACGCCATAACACGCCCTCGCCAAACAGCGAGTATGCGATGCAGATGATGAGCAGCGGCCCGACAAACCGCTGGAACAACATCTCGTTTGTGTTTTTGCGCGCCATTTCACTGGCCACGCAACGAATCTATATCCAGACCCCTTATTTCCTGCCGAGCGATCCCTTGCTCAAGGCCTTGCAGAGTGCGGCCCTGTCGGGTGTAGATGTGAGGTTGATGATACCCCGCCACCCCGACTCGGTGATGCTGCGCCTTGCCACAGGCTCTTACATCAAGGAGTGCCTGCTGTCGGGCATGAAGATCTACTTCTATGAGCCCACTGTGATGCATGCCAAGGTGGTTCTTGTCGATGACGAGTTCGTCACCACCGGCTCCACCAATTTCGATTCGCGCAGCTTTGAGCATAATTTTGAGTTCAACACGCTGATTTACAGCAAGGATTTCAACAAGAAGATGTGCGACACCTTTGAGGCCGACATGAGCGACTGCAGCCGCGTGAGCATGGGCAAATGGAAAAAACGCCCTCTCATGCAAAAAGCTTTGGAGTCAGTCATTCGCCTCGTCAGTCCCATCCTGTAACAATAACCACATGATCAGTTTTCCCAACGCAAAAATCAACCTAGGCCTCAACATTGTAGAGCGTCGCCCCGATGGCTACCACAATATCGAGACCGTGTTTTATCCCATTCCCCTCACCGATGTGCTGGAGATTGTTCCTGCCGCTGACGGCACCGATACCACGCTCACCTGCTATGGCAATCCTGTGGACTGTCCTCCCGAGAAAAACCTGGTCATGAAGGCATACCGCCTGATGCAGGAGAAATACCATGTGCCTGCCGTGTCGATAGACCTCTACAAGCACATCCCCGACGGCGCCGGCCTGGGAGGCGGATCGAGCGATGCCGCCCACACGCTGGTGATGCTTAACAAGCTGTTTGAGCTGGGCCTCAGTGATGAGGAACTGGCAGGAATGGCCGTCCAACTGGGAGCTGATTGCGCTTTCTTCATCTATAACCGCCCCATGGTTGCCACCGGAATTGGTGACGTGCTCTCGGCTGTTGACGTCAATCTGCAGGGTATGACCCTGCTGCTTGTTAAGCCAGCAGTGGGAGTTGACACCAAAACGGCTTATAGCCGGGTAACACCACAAGCTCCTCTCGTACCCCTGACCGAAACCATTTCACGCCCGCTGCCAAGCTGGGACGGCCTGCTGGTCAACGACTTCGAACCCAGCGTGTTTGCCGCTCTGCCTCAATTATGGCTCATCAAGGCCCAGATTCTCGATGCCGGTGCCCAATATGCCGCCATGTCGGGGTCAGGGTCAACAATATTTGGTATTTTTGATAATGACAAACTGGCAGAGCAGGCTGCTGACACATTTGCCGATTGTGCCACCTTTGTCCTTCGGCTGTAACAGCCAGACAGCTTGTATTCCCGCAATTATCGAGAATAGAGCGGTTTTGGACAGACTGACAAGCCATTGGAGTGGTTTTTGCTAGAATTGGTGAGGTAAAACGATTATTAACACAACAACGATATGCCGAAAAAGAACAAAAAAAATCAGAACGAAGAGGCTCAGGCCGTTAAGGAAGAAATCCTCAACGAGGAAATCACCGAACAGCAAGAGCAGAAACAGGAAAAAGAGAACGAGATTACCCTTGAAGAACAGATTGCACAGTTGCAAGAACAACTGGAGCATGAGAAAAAGGAATACCTCTATTTGATGTCGGACTTTGAGACCTTCCGTCGCCGCACCGCCAAGGAGAAGGCCGATTTGATCAAAAACGGCATCGAAGGGGCTATGCGCGATTTGTTGCCTGTCGTTGACGACATGGAACGCGCACTTGACGCCATCAACAAGGGTGGCGATTTGGAGAGCCTCAAGGAGGGAGTTGACTTGATTTACAATAAATTCGTGAAGTACCTTCAGAGTCAGCATGTCATTGCCATCGATTCGACTGGCAAGGACTTTGACACCGACGTTCACGAGGCTGTGACAATGTTCCCCGCGCCCGATCCCACGATGAAGGGCAAGGTCATTGACACGACCATCAAGGGTTACATGATCAATGATAAGGTGCTGCGCCACGCCAAAGTGGTAGTAGGCAGCTGATAGTCAATAACTAAAGCGAGGCTTTGGTTATTGAAGCTTAGAGGATAGAGCTTAGAGCTTAGGGTTTAGAAAAGAGATAAAAGAATAGAGAGTTAATCATATGGCTCAGAAAAGAGATTACTATGAGGTGCTGGGAGTGGAAAAGAACGCCACTGCCGATGACCTGAAGAAGGCCTACCGCAAGTTGGCCATCCAGTACCACCCCGACAAGCAGCAAGGCAAGAGCGACGAAGAGAAAAAGCTTGCCGAGGAGAAATTCAAGGAGGCAGCCGAGGCCTATAACGTGCTCAGCGACCCCGACAAGCGCGCCCGCTATGACCAGTTTGGTTTTGCCGGTGAGCAGATGGGTGGCGGCGGTTTTGGCGGCGGTATGTCGATGGATGACATCCTCAGGCAATTCGGCGACTTGTTCGGCGGCTTCGGCGGTTTTGGCGGCTTCGGTGACTTCTTTGGTGGCGGAGGCGGCGGTCAGGCCCAGCGTGTGAAGCGCGGCAGCGACCTGCGTGTGCGCGTTAAGATGAATCTCAACGAGATCGCCAAGGGCACCGAAAAGAAGCTGCGCATTCCTCGCATGAAATCCTGTGACCACTGCCATGGCACTGGCGCCAAGAACGGTACCGCCCTTGAGACTTGCCCCACCTGTGGTGGCACGGGCGTGGAGACCCGCATGCAGCGCACAATGTTTGGTACGATGCAATCCCAAAGCGTGTGCCACACCTGTGGAGGCAGTGGCAAGCGCATCAAAGAGACCTGCCCTCACTGCAGCGGCAAGGGCCTCGTACGCAAGGAGGATGTCGTGAGCATCAGCATCCCTGCCGGCGTTGCCGACGGTATGACATTGCGCATGGGACGTCAAGGCAATGATGCCCCTGGTGGCGGAGTGCCTGGCGACCTGCTTGTCGTTATCGAGGAAGTGCGTGACGCACAACTCACGCGTGACGGCAATGACCTGATTTACAACCTCATGCTCGATATTCCCACGGCAGTACTCGGCGGTAAGGTTGAGGTGCCTACCGTCGATGGCAAGGCCCGTGTGACCATCAAGCCCGGCACCCAGCCCGGCAGCATCCTGCGGTTGCGCGGCAAGGGGCTGCCCTCTCCCGAGCGCTATGGCACTGGCGACCTGCTCATCAATGTCATGGTGTATATGCCGGAGAAACTCAACGACAAGGAGAAAGAGGCCATCACGATGCTGCAGAACAGCGAGCACGTCAAGCCCAGCGACAGCGACAAGAGCCGCATATTCTCCCGCCTGCGTCATATCTTTGATTAAAAACCACTGGAATAACTAGATTTTCTGGACTGTTGTGAAGATCTAGTTATTCTCGTTTAATAGATATTCACTAACGATTAAAACTAGCAACCCAATGGCCAATCGACGTCACGACCACCGCGTGCCGCGCCACGACGACAAAGCTCTCGTGCGCGAAGTGAAGCAGCCCGCCAAGCTGCTGGAGTTTGTCATGCAGACCCTTGACGGCATCAGCCGCAACAAGGCAAAATCCATCCTTGCCCATGGCGGCGTCACCGTCGATGGCCAGGTGCAATCCCATGTCGATTATCCGCTGGACGAGGGCTGTGTGGTGAAAATACGCCGCCATCCCCGCCCCTCGTCGGCCAACAATCCCTATTTTAGGATCGTGTATGAGGACCGTTGGGTGGTTGTTGTGGACAAGCAGCAGGGCGTGCTGTCGATGCCCGTCGGCGCGGGCAGTCTGAACATGAAAACACTGCTCGACCGTCATTTCACCGAGACCCACCAGCGTTGCACGGCCCATGTGGTCCACCGCTTGGATTGCCGCACGTCGGGGCTGATGGTGTATGCCAAGAGTGTTGACGTCCAGCAACAGATGACAGCCGACTGGCACAACACGGTCATTGACCGCCGCTATGTCGCTGTCGTCGAGGGTGTCATGGAAGATAATGCCGGCAAGATCGAGAGCTGGCTGCATGACACCGACCGCATGATTGTAAAGAGCAGCCCTGTGGATGACGGCGGGAAGTGGTCGGCCACCGAGTGGGAACTCATCGAGCAGGCCCCCTCGCGGTCGCTGCTGTTCCTGCACCTGCTCACAGGCCGCAAAAATCAGATACGCGTCCACATGGCCGACATCGGTCATCCTGTAGTGGGTGATGGAAAATACGGCCACCAGGACGATCCTGGCAGCCGTATGTGTCTGCATGCCTTCCGTTTAGCGTTTCACCATCCCGTAACTGGCGAGGTGCTCGACTTTGAAACGCCTATCCCCCGATTCTTTGGCACCGCATTGCACGCCAAGCCTTAACGCGTGCCCGCCGCATTAAGACGGCAAATCCTTTGAACCTGCGGTATTCCCCTTGTCGGTCAGCGGATCTTCGTTGGTCTCAATACTCTCGCCGCGCAGTTTGCGCAGTTTCTTGATGTAGGCCAACTCATTGATGGCGTAATCGGCATTATCTTCCTCGTCGAGCATCCTTGTGAAGATCTCCTCAGCCTTGTCGAGCTGGTTAAAGTCGATGTAGGCATAGCCTCGACGGCGCCTGATGAAATTTATCAAATCCCTGATGTTGTCGGGCATATCGTCCTCCTCGCCGAAGTTGCGCTTCACCTCTTCCATCACGCCCTCGGTGTAGCTGAATAACCTCAGGTCCTTACTGTTAGCCATCGTGTTGATCAGCTCCATCGTGTGGCGGATATTACCGTCACTGGCGATGAGGTCAAGGTAATAGAATGCCTGCTTGTAGAGTCCCAACTCGTTGTAGCAGAATCCCAGTTTATAGACCACCTCCATGAAGACCTGCCTATGCTCGTGCTTCATCTCGAAGAAGTCCTCACGATAGCTGTTGAACACATTCTCCAGATACAGTATTGCCTCGTAGAAACGCTCGGCATCGAACATGCGCTGTCCCCAATACAGGTTATAGGCGACGTCGGCCACCCTGACCTGGCCCAGCAGCAGCTGGTCATCGGTCAGGCTGTCTTTCTCGCCGTTGCGGGCCTTGAGTTGAGCGTCGCTCCACATGTAGTCAAACTCCTGCTGGCGCTTCTTGTCATCGCTTCGGTCCAGGGCAATGAGCATGGTGACGCTGCGCGGCTGTCGGCTCTCGTTGCTCAACGAGTTCATTCGGCTGGCATTGCGCGGCACCTGGGTCACGGTCACACGGGTGTATATGCTATTGGAGTCATCGCCCTCGGCAGTGAGTGAGATGGTCAACATGCGCGGCTGTTGGTCCAAGCCCTGTTTGTAGTGCAGATCCAAGACAGCATAGTCGCGCACAAGCCTTGCCTGCTGGCCGTTGCCTTCGGTCAGCGCATGGCGCAGGTCTAAGTTCCGGATAGCCTGTTCGTCCTCAATGCGCTGCTGGCCGGAAACAGTGTTCACGGTCATGAACAACAGTCTTGACTGGGGCAACGGCGCAACGGTCTCGAGCATCTGCCACAACGTCAAGGATTTGGTATCGTGTGCGATGCTGGCAGCACTGCTATCGAGCTGATGCTTCATCTCCAGTCGGCGCAGCATGAACATCTCGCGATGTCGCTTATAGAGCTCGCTTTCCAAGTCGGACGTGTCATAGTCCTTAGCATTGTCCACAGCCTCGTCAAATTCACGTATCCACTCGCGCTGGAAGTGAAAAGCCGCCTTGAGCTCGTTAATGAATTCTTCGGAGTTCACCTTGTTGTTGAAAAACGACAAATGGACATTCACCACGTTACTCTCGTGGTCGGTCGAATAGGTATACTTGAAGAGGATATTAGCGTTGTTGCGCTCATTGCACTTGGAACGTACCAGGTCTAGCTGGCTCATGGGAGCAGATGCCATAACGGGGTAGGTCACCTCGAGGCAGTCGTCCTGCTTGCGGATGGAGGCGACGAAACTGGCTGCTTGAAACTCAAAGTTATAATAAGTGCCATTGTCCTCATGTTCAATGTCATACTTGCAGTTATTATCCTTGAGAAACTTTTCAAAGTCGGCTATAACAGAATCTTTTTTCTTCCTAAGGCGCATAATGATAGATGTGTTTAATGGGTAAAATGTACAAGAATACTGCAATTATCGTGCCAAGGTGGGGAAAGTGCCACCAAAGTAGCGACGCTGTAGGCCTAGGTAGGCCGCTGTATCCAGTTTGGCCTGCTCGTGCCAACGGTTGAGACTGTCGCATAATCCCTGACGGTCCTTGGCGACCATCCAGGACTGGAACTGCGACAAGCTGATGGCCACCGAGCGGTCGAGATTCTTCAGATGTGACGCCATGGCGCGCGCGATGGAGCGGTTGACCACAGCATAGCGTATTTCGCCCGCCGATACCATCATCATCAGTTGCTCTGGGCCATATAGTTCATCCACATGGACATAGATCGTGTCGCCGATTTCACGGCTCAAGCTGGCAATACGTCCCACCATGGGTGATCCCTTAACCACCCACACCGTGTCACCAGCAAGATCGAGTTGTGAGTGTATGGCGTGACTGCCACGTCGTTGCACGAGCACCTGCTGATCGATGTAGATGGGCTCGGTGAAGGCAAACTTGGACGTGTCACCAGCGGTCATGGGAAATTGTGCCACCAACACGTCATACCGTCCGTCGTCCAACCCAGCCAATGCCTTCTCAAGAGTTACCACCGGGTGGAACTTCATAGGGCAGCCCACACTGTCGGCGATCATGCGCAGGAGGTCATAGTTATAACCTCCCAACGTGTCGTCATAGGTGTAATAGGTGACCGGAGAGTACTCAATCGCAATGTCGAGGGTGTCGCCACCGCTGGGTCGTTCATCCGGGGCATCAACGGGCTTGTCGCACATGCTGAGTGCAACCATACATGCCACCACTACAGCCAGCAGCGCCAAGTAAAGAATCATCTGTCCCCGTTTAGCGGGTTGTTGTCTCCTCATTGCCATCGTTCATTCATTGGGATTGCAAAGATACAATTTTTACTCTATATGCACAACACCGCCAGCGCTCTTGTGAGGCTGACGGTGTCGTTTTATTGAGACGCAAAATCCTGCGCCTTATTGATGTTCCCTGGATTAAGACGCAAGATTTTGCGTCTCTAAATCCACCTTATCGGGCGTTGTAGGCTTCGAGGGCTTTCTCGAGCACTACCAGGGCACGCTTCAAGTCGTCGATCTTGAGCACGTAGGCCATGCGCACCTCGTTCTTGCCCAGTCCGGGAGTAGCATAGAAACCGCTGGCAGGTGCCATCATCACGGTCTCGCCCTCGTAGTTGAACTCTTCAAGACACCAGCGGCAGAAGTCGTCGATGTCCTCCACCGGCAGACGGCTGACGGTGTAGAACGCACCCATGGGCATCGGGCAGAAGACGCCGGGGATCTTGTTCAATCCCTCGACGAGGCAGTTGCGGCGAGCGATGTACTCGTCATAGACGCCCTTGTGGTAGGCCTGGGGAGCATCGAGGGATGCTTCGGCAACGAGCTGGCCGAGCAGGGGAGGACTCAGACGGGCCTGAGCGAGCTTCATGGCGGCGGCGCGCACTTCCTTGTTGCGGGTGATGAAGGCACCAATGCGGATACCGCACTCGCTATAGCGCTTCGAGACGCTGTCAATCATGATGACGTTGTTCTCGATACCCTCGAGGTGCATGGCACTGGTATAGGGCGCATCGCTGTAGATGAACTCGCGGTAAACCTCGTCGGCAAACAGGAACAGGTCATATTTCTTTACCAGGTCACGCAGGCGCATCAACTCCTCGCGGCTGTACAGTGTACCAGTGGGGTTGTTGGGGTTACAGATCATGATGGCGCGTGTGCGCTCGTTGATCACCTTCTCAAACTCCTCGACGGGAGGCAATGCGAAACCATCCTCGATGTGTGTTGTGATGGTGCGAACTACGGCACCAGTCTCGCAGGCAAAGCCCATGTAGTTAGCATAGGCGGGCTCGGGAATGATGATCTCGTCGCCAGGATTCAGGCACACCATAAAAGCCATCTGAACGGCCTCACTGCCACCGCAGGTCACGATGATGTCGTCAACGCTCAAGTCGATGTCATAGCGCTTGTAGTAGCCTACCAGTTTCTCCACGTAGCTGGGAATACCCTGAGAGGGTGAATATTCGAGCACCTTGCGGTCAACGTGCTTGAGCGCCTCGAGACCTTCCTCAGGGGTGTGCAGGTCGGGCTGACCGATGTTGAGGTGATACACTTTGATACCGCGTTTCTTGGCTTCGGCGGCAAAGGGAGCAAGCTTACGGATGGGCGATGCCGGCATCTTCACACTGCGTTCTGAAAGTTTAGGCATAATTCTGTTTTCTTGTTGTTGGTTGATAATGATATTTTGAAGTTGTCAATTTCAGCCGACAAAATTACACTTTTTTTTCCAAACAACAAATATAACGCAACCATTCAGGTAAACGAACCTCACGCCGAACCTCAAACCTGGCCTCTCACTGGGCCTCACGCCAAGGCGCTAAGACGCTAAGTTTTTTTAAAGGTCTACGAATTTAACGAATTAAACTGAATGGCATCCACGTTCTTGGGCCTCACGTTAGTTTTTTTCAAACAACCTTAACAACTTGGAGAAATAACGGGGACAGCTTTATTGTGGCGGCATATTCATCTTTAAAAATGGGCACCCGCGTGCGGATGCCCATTGAGTCATGGTGTTGGAATCTGCATCAATTATCGTTGGCGAGCAGAAGATCGATCAATAAAGTAACATCAGTGATATCGACAGCTCCATCGATATTGATATCGGCGACATTCAAGTTGATCTCGCCACCACCTAACAGATAGTCGATCAAGCTGGTCACATCAGTGATGTTGGCAACACCATCATTGTTCACGTCACCTGCGACTCCACCGTTGTCAACCAAGGTCACGGTCTCGATGTTGCTCCATGCACTCTGGGTGCCGTTGATGTAGTAGGCCTTTACCCTATAGGTGAACGAACCGCCCTCGGCCAATCCGGTCACGGTGTAGAATTTGTTGGTGATACCGGTAATCATGCGGCCATTCTCGTCACCATCCTCCACGGGGAGGGTAAACATCTTCTTGGCAGCATCGGATGTGGCGCTGTAGATGTCCACCTGGGTAACAACGACACGCTTGGTGTTGGAGCCGTCGCCACCGGTGATAGTCACCTTCTGATTATCATCGGCTTCACAGTTCAGGACAAATGTATAGATTTGGTCGGCATTGACGATGACGCTTTGCACGCTGTTGCCACATGAGACGGAAACAGGAATGTCGGTATCCACCGACTGATGAGGACGCATGGTGAGCATGACGGTCATCTTGCCACCGCTCTGGGTCATGTCGAGGGCCGGCGTGGTCAAGGTACCGACGCTGCCGCCGCCACCCAAGCGAATGCCACCGCGGGCCTCGTAGGCATTGCTTCCTGTCCAGCCACTGTTGCCGCAATAATTGTCCAGTTTGCTGATGGGGCGATCACCGTTGGTCGAGCAGTATGGGAAAGTCTCGGTAAACACTTTCTCATATACGCCAGGCTCGCTGCCATCGTCGGTATTCACCTCGAGGGTGTAGCTTTTAACGTTCTCGGCAGGGGTTTCATCGGTCCAGTCGGCACGGAACGATGTCAAGTTGATGTGAGTGCTGTCAACGGGCTGCATCACGGGGTCATAGGCCTCGATGGGAGCAGGGGGCTCAATACCCATCACCATCAACTCGCCCAGATTATAGTCGTAGCCTTGATTGCTGAACGCACGCAGGGCAAAGTAGCCGTTACCAGTACCGCTCCAACCCCAGTTGATAGAGTACTTACCACTGGAAGCATCATAGCCATCGACATTGAAGGCGTGGCCGTAGAATTGGTTATAGGCATTGCTGTAGCTATAGGCGCAATAGACCACGGGGCGGCCAGCAGCAAGTTCTTCCTGCAGCATCACATTCCAGTCAGCGTCGTTGATAATCATGTTTTCGCCATGGGTGTCAAAGTTAAGGGTAGCTTTGTACTCGACACGTGCATCCACATAGCCAAACAAGTGGCAAGCCCTGAGGATGTCGCCCTCCCAGGCCTCACTGCCTTCGTTGGTGTAGTCCATCTCCTCGGCCTGACCGATGTAACGCATGAGCCATGCCACGGCATTCCTCTGGACATCGTTTGCACTATAATTGTACACAGGCAACATATTGGCCCAGTCAAAAGTGATTGGGGGCAATGTCGGGAGAACGAAATGGCGGGTAGTGGTAGTGTAGCCGGGCACCTCGGGGGTGGGCTGTGTGGGATACTGCCACTTGTAGAACACCTGTGCCAGCGACGTGGTGGCGCAGCCCGTCAAGCCGCGGCGGTCACCGTCCATGGGGCACTGGTTGTAGTAGGGATAGCCCTGATCCCACTTAGTAACGAGCATCGGCTCGATGCTCTCGGTGCGATTGCCCTTAAGAGAGGGCTTTTCTACTACTAGTCCGGGATGAGCCTGGAGGTACTCCATCTGTTGCCTATAGGAGTCCAGCCAGAACTTCATGTTCTCGGGCAGGCTGCTCATGTCCTTCAGTGAACCGTCACCATAGGCAAGGATTTCCTGGGCGCGGTCATCACCAGCAACAACGACAAAGCCGCGGTCGGTGTTCACCACATAATAAGCGGCCTTGTTGGCGCGGCTGGAGTTCATCTCCTGATGGACCCACTTGACGGTGGGAGTGGCAGCATTGAAGCTGCCCTTGCTTGAACGGTTCACCAGGAAACGCTGCGCTATCGACTGCGCTGA
>JAEEGF010845780.1_pt1 | contig 20537 bp, 11 predicted proteins | sample 9134171 | NCBI WGS metagenome assembly JAEEGF01 (sample SAMN16246542, study PRJNA631951) | gut metagenome | biome: gut microbiome; feature: rumen; material: AP-attached | host: Bos | place: Iran: Karaj | collected 2018-10
TGATGTTGTGGTATACGTAATTGCTAACGATTGCATCAAAACGGCCATCCTCATAAAGAAGTCTCACGGCATTGCCTTCACTAAAGCAAGTGTTTGAAACTCCCTCTATTTTTGCATTTTCTTCACATAATGCTTTTGAAAATGCAGCATATTCCCTACCCCATCTATCAACTCCGAAAATATTGGCCTCGGGATTGTTCTTCGCCACTGCAATTGAAAGAGCACCGCTACCGCAGCCAACATCTAAGATGTCGCCCTTGATATCCTTTAAGTAACTAGCTGTACCCTCGATGATTTGCCTTGATAGCTGTCTTTTGCCGTCATAGGAAAATGCCCTATAAAGTAGAATGCTCCAGCAAGTCGCCCCCAAAAGAATCAAGGTCACAATGGCAAAAATTATAGTCAACCCCTTCATCTCCTTTATATAACCCTCATAGGTTAAATATGCCGAAATCAAAGACGCTGCAAAGCTAGAAAAAATAAGATTTTTAGGCATCCAATTCTCGTAATTAGCCTTCATAAGCCTTCCCCCCTAAGAAAAATCTGTTATATAGCGGATTACCCTGTCTGCGTTTTTCTCTAAAAATTTATCTATTAAGCTTATTATAGCATTAAATGGAGGGAATGAAAGCTATTATTTATATCTGGTTAAACAATCTCATTGTTGTATCTGGCCCTTTATCCCCTTTTTGTTTCTTCATAGCACAGCCTTTAAAGGAATTCTTTGACACTCTGGCAGTATAGAGACAATCGCCAAACTTTTTCACTGCCTTCTCGTTTGTGACACAAGAGGCTATAAATACATTTTCATCAAGCAAATTCACTAAGGTCTTGCCGGAATTTATCACCGAATCGGCGTAAATTACATACTTCGTTTCTGGTCTTTTAAAGTCCTCAGGATGCTTCGGATCATAGACATCCAAGCGGCAGTTAAGAGCCACATATAGACCTATGCTAATGTACATGCCACCTCTAAGCACCGCAATAACTGTAGTGTTTTGGGCATTTATTGGACCAGTTTCCTTTAACTCTAAATCGTGCTTAATTGCCTCCCCAAGGCGCCTTCCTAACTCGTAATGAGCCTCGCAAAGCTTAGGCCCTGATATTCCTGAATTGGATTTTGTGATGGCAGTTAACTCCTCCACCTCTTTTGTTTTCTCAAGCTCGTACAATATTAATACCTCCTAAATCCTTATCCGCAAGTGATCTGCTTAACTTTCCGTCTTCTTTGGCTATTAAAAATGCAGCATCTGCCTGCTTTAGCATATAATAATCGTTTAGACTGTCGCCATAGGCAATGACCTTCTTGCCTGCCTCTTGTAGGAATTTTGTTATAAAAAATTTTGATTCTGCGCACATTTCAAAACCATAATAAGCTTTCACGCCAATCTTATTAGCTAATGCTTCCCAAACAAGACCATAACCTGAAGTTAAAATGAAAGTGTCAAGGGTGATGTGGGATGTGACATGCTTGTTTAAAGGAAGTGACAAAACAGCTGTCTTTAGAGCCTCACCCTCTAGGCCAGTTCCACTTGTGTATGTTCCCTCTAACGCAGGTCCTTCTTCTCCCCTTCCAAGCCCCATCTCACAAAACTCCTTCTCCTGTCTTAAGCTTTGAAATCCCGTATAGAAATTTCCATCATAAATCTTTGTGTTATAAGAAAATATCTCATGGGAACTATCCACTTTCGTAAGGGTCTTATCTCCATCCATTAGAGTTATAGTATCTGACTTTGCGACTTTTAGAATTTCTTTTGCACATCTTCCTGCAAAGTTTTTAGGGCTAAAACCACTCTTTATAGCTTTGATAAATTCCACTAGCGGTAAAATGTTTTCAAAAAAATTATCTGGCGGATTATCTAAAACAAAGAAGTCTTTGTCCTGCTGATGGCAGTATTTACGCAGGGCTTCTATTTCCTTCTTTTGCCACGACTCAGAATTATATCTCAAGTATTTTTTGTTTTTATCAGACAATTCCATACGACGTCTTATAATCTCAGGTGAAATATAGAGATATAAAAATGTATCATATAATTCACCATCTTCCTTGGTAAAAGCAATTTTATCTCCAAAAGAATAATGACCATCCACAATAAAATTGTCTCTTTTTTTCAAAATTCTAGTAAGCTCTTTTCTTAAATCTTCCTTCTCTTCATCCTTTAGATTCTGAAAATCTGGATTAAGTTTTCTTAACATCTCACTTCCACGAACCACTTCTAGAAAGTTGATTCTATCAAGGATATAAGACTTTCCCGCGCAGGGCAAGCCGTAAAGTGCAACTCTCATAAAGACTCCTTATAGCAATAGTTTCTGTCAAAATCTAGAGACATTTTCTCAAGGTCAAAAAAGGAAATATCACTTTTTGCAACTGGTGGCAAGTCGATGCAATTCCCGCAAAAATACACATTCCCATTGGCAAAGAAATAATTATTAGTTCCAGCCCCGCACTTGCCTCCATACATGGTGCAATCAAGGCCGCCACTTCTAACCTCTAGACTTTTGCTAGCTTTTTTAAGAAAATCTCTATACTCTGCTAGACTAATGCCGTATTTTCCTATCATTCTTGAAAATGTAATGCGAACCTCAAATGCTTTAAAAAACTCTATAACCTTGTCTGCATTTTCCAAACTATCTCTACCAACGGTGGCATTAAAGGTTGGATAATAGCCTGTAGCCTTTCGGTAGTTTTCTACATTTTCCATAGCCTTATCAAAGGAATTACAGCGATTCTTGTTGTGGAGCTCCTTGTAGCCATCAATGGAAAAGCCAACATTTATCCTATGTTCCTCTAAAAACTTCCAGTCTTTAGGCGCCAAATTAAGGGTACCGTTGGTAATTGTGTAGGCGCTAATTTCGGGCGAATCCTCAAGGTAAGCGATGTAGGACTTAAGCTTGTCCCACTCAAGAAAAGCCTCGCCGTTTCCCACAAAGCCAACCTTAAACAGCGGCTTTGGTAAACTTTCCTCAACTTGTTTTATTTCCGATTGTTTTGTTTCAGCTTGCTTTTTCCTTACATAATCCTTCACATGGTCTAGGATTTTGAAAATATCCATCTGTGCTTCTTTAATCTCGCTCTTCTCGTGAAAATGGCAGTATTTGCAGGCCAAGTTACAGCGATTAATAGTCGAAATACAAATCCTGTTAATCATTTTTTCTATTATCTCTTTCTTCCTTTTTCTCTTTCAATAAATCAATCAACGCCCTGTCGCCGGTGTCATAGGCGTAATCAAGAGCTGTCTTTTTGTCTTGATAGGTTAGAATGTCAATGTCTGCGCCTTTATCTAGCAAATACTTGACTATCTCTTTATCTGAATTCTTAAAAATCGCCTTAATCAGGGCTGTAAAGCCATTCTTTTGATCTTGCTGATTTATAAATGCACCGTTCTCCACCAATAGCTTTACACATTCAAAATGTCCGTGCCAGCAAGCAATCATAAGGGGCATATTGAAAGCGTTAGTCTCATTTTGTGAGGGCTCGTTTACATTTGCACCCTTATCAATAAGCATTCTGGCGAACTTCATGGCATCCCTTTCATTGTGCATCTGCATGACATGGGAAAGCGGCGGAAACAAGTATTTTTTCTCATCCACAGCGTTTACGTCGATCCTATCCAGGCTTAATAAGAACTTCACCATTTGCTCATCTTTATTAAGCAAAGCCGCAATCAATGGAGTTCTTCCTGACCTGGCATCCACTACATTTACATTGATTACATTTTCCTTATCCTTAATTAAGGACTTGGCTTCCTCTAGATTCTTCTTAAAAACTGCCATGAAGAACCTCTGTGACAAAGTCTCATTAAAACCATCTTTTTCTGAAAATATGCTGCTATACTGAACCGAGCTTATAACCTTGAAATTATCTAGATTCTTAGTGTCCTTTAATTTAAAATCCTTGTCGTTAGTCAAAAGGTAAACGTTACTTGATGCATTTTTCTTAGCTAGTTTAAAAGCCACGTCAAAAATCTTGTCATCGTTAGTGCCATCGAGCTTAGAATCCGTGTGAATATCTAGCTTTTCAGACTTTTTCTTTAATAAAATATCTTCACAGAGGGAAGCATTTCTACGATACTTATCCTTGCCGTGATCCTTTTGGTAATTAATCTCCTTAATAACCGGCACTGGAATGTAGACCTTATCGCAATCCTTTAAAACTATGTTTAGCATTTCTGGGCGATTAAGCAAAATGTTAGTGTCTAACACTATGTAATTCTCCTGCTTGCAGCCAATAATATCTAGGAAATCAATGTGTGCAATTCTGATTAGATTAATAAGCACATCAAAATTTGGCGCCTGAGTACCATTTTCAATAAAGCTTAGTGTGGTTCTGCTAATGCCTAACATCTTGGCAAATTCTTCTTGCTTTATGTTGGCGTCGTTTCTGTAGTTGATGATTTTCTGGCCTAATGCTAGGTATGTTGGATTGATTTGTGTCATGTGTTTTCCCCTTTTTTGAAGTAAATTATTCTTGTATTAGTTCATTATCTGTTTTATATTCTTCTGTATCGTTACTGCTTTTCTCCTTTGTAAACTTATTAACTACTAGTTCCTTCTTATCTTTAAAAAATTGTTTTATAGCATTTCTATTGTTCTCATCTTTTAAAAAACAATAACTTTTTCCTACTACTACCGCTATAGCTGCAACGACTATAACAAGTTTTGTATCATGCTGTGCTTGGTTAACTACCCCTTCTTGATATCCATCATTATGTCCATCTAAATATCCTTCATCATAACCTTCCTTACGAAGGCTCTTTTCATATTGTTCTGGTCCACCTTTTAAACTTACATAGTGTGAATGACTCGCATAATTCCATTCTCTTTCCATAATTACCTCCTTAACTATCCTTACATAAAAACAAAAACTCAAAGTTTACTATCGCTTTAATTTAATTTTTAAAATGCATTTCATGTTTTAAATATAAACTATTTTTATTATCTATCAAGGGATTTGTTGAATTTGTTTAACTTCGTTAACAATGTTATATATCTTAACATAACTAATTATATATAATTAAATTACAGAATTAGTCCGCTCTCAGCGGACTTTTATAATTTCAATTTGGTCATTTTAAATTCAATTTAGTCATTTGACCTCTAAATGACGAAATTAAAAAGAGACCAATTTGCTAATTGTAGTAAATTGGTCTCTTTAAAAATCTCTTATTTCTCTTCTATTAAGTTACTGTTTGTTTCTGGTTCAATCCATTCTGTTAGTATCTGAGAATATAACTTCTGCATACTAAAAAGTTTACGAGATACGTTATATATATCTGTATCTTCATATTTTGTATATCTTCTTTGATTATTATCCAAATTATTATTACTTCGTATTATTATATCAAAAGCACCTTTATCATCTTTGTCAGTAATAATTTTCAAATAGTTCTTATATAAATTAGGGCATTTATCCTCTAATAAAACTGGTATATCATCATAAACGTACTTATTAATAATGTCAGTAGCATAATATGGTGTTACTTTTAAATCGTTAGGATTAACATAAACATGATTATATCCATATATGTCTATAATGCATCCATGAATCCTTCCATCCCCACCTATTGCTCTTATTTCAGAAGCTACTTTTTCCTGTAAAGTATTAAACTTATCTAATGGAGACTTAATAGTATCTATAACTTTATCCATATTATCATAATAATAAGTTATACCTTTATTTTTTATTCTTTTCTTATTACCACCATTTAGAATCGTTAATAAATTATTTTTTGTCTTATGAATAAAACAATAGTAACCATTCTTTTTTAGCATATATATAATATTAACATCCCAATTTAGATTTATATCTTTATTTCTTGCTATAAAAAAATCTTTATAATCATCCTTACTTATCTCATATATTCCGTCTTCATAAAATTCAAAAACATCATATGAATTATCAAGTAGAAAGTGTTTTAAATGAACTGTATTGTTGCGATAACCAATTTGATTATTCGCATAAACAGAAACTGAATCGTCTAAATATATATAGTTTTTATGTGTATGCCCACTAACATAAATATATCTTTCTTTTAACTCTTCTTTTTCCCTCCAACTCTTCATTGGCATATGCGTAAATATAATAACATTTCTATTTGGCACTACTTTTTTTATTTTTTCATATAGCTTATTAAACTTATCACTCTCATTAATTTCTATGGCTCTGTCAATAGTGTATCTATATATACCGTTATTAGCATTAAATTTTTCGTCATAACCAGAGAAACCTATACCACCCAAAATTATATTTCTCGCATATTTAAACTTTTGCTTTAATTCTTCGATACTTAAATTTGTCAGGTCATTTTCATAAACACAATCTATTTTTTTTGTTTTATCATTATAGAAAATCGCATCATTTTGTATTAGATACATTCCATTATCACTAATTAATTTTCTATATTTTTCTACAATATCCTTTAATTGTAATCCAGGAAAATCCCATAATTCATGATTACCTAATATAAAAATCACATTCATATGTGGTTTAATCTTTTCTCCAAGACTTTCAACGAACGACTCAAACACCTCATAATTAGATGATACATCTCCTCCAATAAGTATATAATTATCATATGCTACTGACCTATGTATATCTGCAATTATATTATCAACTATTTTTCCAATAACATATAAAACATCCACCCGTGATACTACATTTAAATTATACAATTTATGCAATATATGAATGTCTGTTACATAATAGTTTTCTTCAGCTGTTCCTTTATAATCCATAAGTTCTTCAAGCGTAGGTCTAAATCTTTTATTATCAACTAAACTATTTTCTTTGTCTGATACTTCATCCTCATTATCATAACTATCTTTTAAAAAAACTTGTCCATCTAAAGGGATAGAGATTTTTTCATAAGGTAATCCAAGTTTTTCACAAATATATCCTTTAATACCAACATTTGAAAAATTTATACCTTCTATGCTTTTCAAATTTATTATCTCATCACATTCCATCAAATCAGCATTAGATAAATCTCCTTTTAGAAAATATAAATAATCAAAAAAATGGGTGAAACTTTGTGTCACAAAATACAAACACTTATTATGTGAATCCCTCCAAATAAATTTTACTCTAAATCTACCTCTATAATATTCCTTTATTAAATAAAGATTAGCACCTCTTAGATTCTTATCTTCATTATTTTCTATAATTTTTTCAACAAAATCAATTATTGTATAATCAATAAGTGAATTGTTTCTAGGTATCTTTTCCATATCAATTTGTTTCTCTATTTTAGAAAAATCACATTGAAAATAACACGCATTATCATATATATTTCCTTTTGTATACTCATAAAATTCATCAAAGTTCGCAAAATAATGATGTCTAATTCTTTTACCCATACCCAATTCTTCAATTCTTTCATCTACAAAAAATGCTTGTTTTAATACATCATATCCTTTTGTTAGTATTTCTTTAGATGTTATCTTCCTTTTATCATCAACTATATTTTCATTATATCGATTAAAACTATTTCTTATAATATCAAACGACATTAATCTCACCTCCTTAGCATATATTACAAATAACAAGTTTTCTTTCCCAACACCTATTATTATCTAATTATTATCTGAATTTGATGGAATACCATATATATTAATCATATCAAAAATTTCCTGTAACTCCATAATATGAGTTTGAGTAAAATTTAATTTCATTTCTTCAGAAACATCAATTATATACTCATCATCATCATTATTAATATAAATATCCATCACCTTTTCTTTTATTTGATTTTTAAATACAATCTTATCTTCTGATCTTATTTCTTTAAACTTCGTTGCACAATCTTTACATAGGCAAAGACTAAATTGAGGCATTTCAATTCCATAATTGGATAATTGCACTACATCCACATAATTAGTCGTTTTTTTACAACCTTGACAGACTATTTTACCTGTTTTATTGGTATACATTCCAATTGCATAAGCTCTATCTACTTTATGCTTTTTTGATACCCTTGTTTTTCTGATTACTTTTTCATACCTAACAGGATCTGCGCAATAAAACTGTTCTAATATATGTTGTTTTAAATATTCCTTATTTGTAACTTTTCTTACAGGAAAATCTACATCATTATAAGAATCTACATCAAAATAAACATCATCTTCTTCATAAATGTTCTTTATTTTATCTACTCCATAAGTTTCTATTATGGAACTCAAAAAATCTTGTTGCTCTTTCTTAGAAAACGTAGCAAACTTATTTTTCATATCATCTGCTATATCTAGATTCTTTTCTATGAAACCTAAAACAGCTGCGCCATCTTTACTAATTTGAACATTGCTATATAAATCATCATTTAATTCGAATCTCGAAATCTCACAAGTTCGACGCAATTTATACTTTTCGTCATATAGCCATTTATATCTTTTTATCTCATACTTTAATATATCAGCTTCTTCTATATCGCTTATATATGGATTTCTTTTTAATCTTTTTTGTTTTTTTCCAACTAGTTTATTTGCAATTTTCATTAACAACTTAAGCAACTCTCTTGATTTTTGTCTTGCCAATTTTTCATTACTATGTTCTTCTATGTACTCTAGATTTTCAGTTAACCCAATAATTTTAATTTTAGGGCAATAATCTCCTAAGGCTCTCCAGTAATCATCTCCATCGCCAAAGTTTATTATTTCGCCATCATCTACAATTGAACTTTTCAATCCAAACTTTTCAATAATACTGGCATCTATCCCATTTTTTTTGTAGAACTCCCAATCAACCTTATAGAATCTATCGTCCTCATTTAATTTATCATCAATATTTTTAAAATAAATATGAAAATCTAAATTTTCTACTGATTTTTGAACTAAACACATCGAAGGTTTTGAATAAGATATATCACCATCATCATCTACAATTCTTATAATGTAAGCATTTTCTAGAAAACTTTTAATGTCATAGCTATTATAAAACCTTAAAACAAATAGACTTAGCATACGAATATCTTTAACATATTCTTTATCCGAATTATCTCCATCATCAAACTTTATATGATCATCTATTTCAATATACTTCCTCTTTATTATATTTTTGATATCATTCCAATGATTTTTTCTAGGAATATTAAAAATATTTTCTATCATCATAATATCTGTAGATGTATATTCATTACTAATATATTCACCATAATCTAATTCTATTGGGCTATCATCCGTTTGTATGTATAAATATTGATTTTGTTCTTTTACAACCGGTTTCAATACACCACTTCTACTTAAAACTAGAGGACACTTTCTCAAATAAGTCAATACACTTTCAGATTGTTGTTTTAATTCAGAATTATAAGTATTATACCTATCGGATACATAATTATGTACAACAGAATTACCACTTATTCTTTCTAAAATCTTATAAATTCCTTTTAAATCAGAAAACTCTTTATCCTTTTTTGTTATACTTTTCCCTTCCAATTCTTTACAATCTTCCATAAATGTTTTCAAACTATAAATTGGAATATTTAATCCGTTAACTATAAAGTCATAATAATCAGAAAAATTAGGATTATACTCATTATTAAATGCTACAAATTTTCGTTTTTTTAATATTTTTTCTGTAATTTTAAATTGAGTAAAATTGCTCAATTCAAATGGTACAGCCACAACTAATTTTTCAGTTTTTCTATATTTGCCAGTAGAATCAGGTAAAATTTCATTCTCTTTAAACACATTAATAACTTTATTTTTTAAATCACTAAGAATATAACCATTTGCTTTTTCATCAAAAATTGGTATTAAATCATTTCTTATAAATTCTTGTGTAATTAAATTTCTCCTGGCTAAATCAAGCAATGAACTGGCTATTAAATCAGAAACATATGACATAAGTTTATTATTAAATTTTGATGGTTTTATTAATTTTTCTCTAGATACAGAAGTATCAAAAGATCCATGAACTAAAAAAGGTACATTAATGTAATCTTCTGTTGGAAAATATACATTAATGATAGTCTCTTTTTTAAACCTTATATCTATTTTTTTTCGGTTATTATCTAAAGGATATGCTATACTAACTTCTGCATTAGACATTTCTTCCAAATTGTATTTTTCTGTATATTTTAAATAACATCTATCTAATACATACCTTTCACTAGTTTTTTCAGTGCATATAACTAAATTAGGATCTTCTTTATCTATCTGTATTTTCTTTAATCCGTATTTATCTTTATTTGTCATATCAATCCAAAATAAATATTTGATATGTGATAAAAACAATAATGTATTCTCATCTAAATATTGTAATTTATATAATATGTCTTTTCCATCAACTCTAATATCCATACCTTTTTCGTCATGTTTTATAAATGGAATAATAATCTTTGTTAAGTGTTTTTCGCCAAAAAGCGGTGCAAACATTTTTCCATCTTTTAATTCGTATAAATTATTATTTATTTCCTCTTTGTAATCCCATCCATTTTCAATTTCTATTGGTAATAAAAAATCGACAATTCTAAAGGCTTCATTATCTGAATATATTTCTGGTTGATTTGTATATTTATAAACAGATTTAAAACCCATTCCAAAACGTCCTATAGTTTCTCCATCACTTTTTTCTTTCGTTCCTAGTGTTAACGAAGAAATACCAATTACATCATCTTCATCAAAAGGTTTTCCATTATGGTAAAAAACTAATTTATCTTCATAATATTCAATTACAACTTTATCCGCAAACGCACAAGTTTCTGGATTAAACTTTCCATTTTCATCTACTTCAAATGCATCTTCTGCGTTCTGTAATAATTCATATATAAAGTGATTACAATCCGAATAGTGTCCAGCCAATAACTCCTCATACTTCTGCGGTTCTCTAGTCATCGCTTTCCAATCATCTTTATTTTTATCATAAATTGCCTTGTAATTAATTTTACCCATACGCTACCCTTTCTTTGCTAACTCGATCAATATCTAATCAACATGTAAAACGCCATTAACTAACGCTTGAAAATGTATATCGGCTTTATTAATTGTGTCTTCGTATTCTTTCTCTTTTTCAATTAAAGAACTTTCTAAACTATCCAACTGAGACTTTCTCATTCTTAAAATCTTGTCATCTGTTAGTTTCTTAATTTGTCCATCTAGGAATAGTTTTCTTTTTCTATTTGACTCACGATTCTGCTCAATTCTATAATTACACTCCTCTTTAACTATATCCAAATATTCCTTTTTTGCTATCTGCCAAATACTATAATGTTTTCTTTCAACTAAACTCCAGTTATCCTCATATTTCTTTAAATCACAATTATATTCAGTACCATACTGAAGATAATTAAGTACATTTTCTCCAATATATTCGCTATTACCGATAACCTTCAGTTTAATGCTTGAACTTATACCTACGTATCTCCATGCAAATATAACAAATTCATAATCGCCTGATGGAATGCTGCTATCATTAATTCTAAAAGCAATTTTACATGGCAATTTAGATTCCATATGCTTTGCAGCTTGAACTACTAAAGGATGTAATTGTGTTAAAAATGTCGTCTTTCTATCATCTTTTGCTATATTAGGATCATATGTAATAGCAAGCCTTGATGGTTTGTTCTTTAAATACATTCTCCAAATTCGACTAGCATTATTAATATCTGTTATATTTAAGGAATTCAAATCATCAAGTAAAGCTTTTTTATCTTCTAACCCAAGTCTTAATACCTTAGTACCTTCTTTTTTGTTAGTCTGAACATAATTTTTATCTCCTAAAAATTCATATAAAAAAGCATTAACTAAATCATTCATCGAATCAGGTGTAATCCAATCATTTGCAGCATCTTGAACATCCTTTTTATGCGTAAATTCTGATAAATCAAACCCATATAAAGATTTTTCATTCTCTTCAAGTTGTTTCATCTCATTAATTTTCAACAATTCATTTTCTGACATCTTTTCAATTTTTAGTTTTCTTTCCTCATTTGATAATTCTGAATCCAACATAATTTTAAAGATTTGTTCACCAATATCTCCTAATATTTCAGAACAATCTCCTAAACTATTTTCAAATACACCAATCTTCCATAAACACCTATCATAAACAACCGCATCAATTGTGTCTTCTGTAATCATGTTGAATACTCGAACAAATTCGCTCTTTTGACCTCTACGATCAATTCTACCGATACGCTGTTCTATTCTCATAGGATTCCATGGTAGGTCATAATTTATCATGGTGTCACAGAATTGATAATCTAAACCCTCACATCCGACTTCTGAGAATAATAAGATATCTATAGCATTATCATCATCTTTGTCTAAAATAAAACGCTCTCTAATCTTAAATCTTTCCTCATCTTCTACAGAACCATCAACCTGTGCAACTCTATAACCTTTGTCCTCTAAATGAGTTCTTATATAATTCAAAGTATGTCTAAATGAACTAAATAATATTAGCTTATTATTAACTTCTTTTTGTTTTGCATCTATAATTTCATATAACCTTGTAATTTTAGGATCTTCCTCCGGAAGATTTCCTATTAATTTTTCTAATTTATCAGCTAAATCATAAATGGAATCTTCCTGATTAAAATTAAAACTGTAATCATAAAGTTCGCCATCTTCGTTTATTTGATTTAATCTTCTATTAATGATTTCATTTAAAAAAGGCTCTAATCCATATATACAACTTGATGCTTGTCGCATAATTGTGCACATCATAAATTTAACTGAATTATTACCATGAATTTGTCTAAGAGTTTTCTCTTCAAATTCCATTAAAGCATCATATATTTCCTTTTGCTTTTTGCTAAATGAAACTTTTATAGTTTGACTATGTCTATAACATATATCCTCAATATCCTTTCTTCTTGTTCTGGTTAGAAATTCGTTGAAAGAATGCAAATTCTCAATCAAAGGAATTAACTCAACACGTTCCTCATTTGTTAATACCCCTTTTTGAACCATTTTATATACTTTTTCAAAATTAGGATTATGCTGTATTACATTTCTACCCCAATTAGTAGATAATATGTTTTGAATATCCTCTTTAGCTCCTTCTTGCCAATCATCTTTTTGATAACGAATTCTCTTCATTAAAGAATTTACGTAAACATTCGGTTCTGACATAATATCAAATGTTTCTTTATCTATTACTTCATCAGGTCTCAATAGATTAAGAAGTGTATAAAGATCGTTATTGCTATTTTGCATAGGTGTAGCTGTTAGGAACACAACAGCACCAGCATATCTAGTTAGTATTTCTACTCCCCTATATGCCCATGTGTTTGAATTTCGTATATTATGTGCTTCATCTACAATAACTAAATCAAAATGCGGAAATGGATCTAATTGTAATAAGCCCTTATTTTTATGTTTTCTGTTTGTCTGAGAATCTGTACCATTTAAGCTATCCTCGTTAAACAAAGAATATGGAATTATAGTTTTTTTATGTCGATCAGGCCAAACTCCATCCCTATTAGTCTCACTAATACATTCTGCTAATTCCTGGCCATCTAACTGAGTAAACTGTTCATCAAATCGTTTCATTTCTAGTTCCCATTTACGCTCAGCAACTAATGGTTTAGGACAAATAATAAGAATTGATTCAATATCTGAACGTGCTTCTAATTCTTTTAAAATTAATCCTGCCTCAATTGTTTTACCAACACCAACATCATCTGCAATTAAAATTCTTGGAGTCCTAGACTTTATTATCTTTAATGCAGGTCTAAACTGATATGGAACAAAATCAATTCTTGCTGCATTCAAAGAATATAAATTATTAGCATTAGGATTATCTATCTGATATGCCGTTAAAGCTACTCTAAGTTTATCTATGGATATACCTTTATTATCCTCTTCATTATCAACTAATTTTATTTGTTCACGATAATAAGTTTTAGCTTGATTATCGATCCATACAGTATAAACGTCTCCTTTAACTTGAATTACTGGACCTACTTTATTAGGATTACTAACTAATGAAACAATACTATTATTCTTAATAGACTTGTCACTTACATTAATATTATCTATATCACTACTTTCGTCTTTCTCTTCATACTGTTTTAATTCATTATCATCTTCTATATCTATTAAAAACCTACTTAATTCTCTCGTATCTTTCAATTTTCCATCAAATATATGAATTAAATCTATTATTAAATTAACATCATTTTCAACTTTATCCTTAGTTATTTTACTTGATGTAATATGTGCCCATTCATTACGCACTTCCATCATTTCTTTTACACTAGATCTAACTTCGTCTTTAATATAATACTTACTAGTTATGATATACCAATTTCTATAGAATACCCTAAGAAGAGCTGCTAGATCTAATTCTCTCAGTTCTAAAATATTATTATTTGTTATTTGTTGTTGTTGTAAATATGAAAGATTGCCATATACCAATTCATCCCACCAATCATCAGAAAGCGCAGGTAATTTCCTATATAACCAGCTACAAAGATGATCAGATAGTATATGCATAAACGAATTCATTTTTCCTATAATATAAGAGTCATCCATTAGAGTTTCTCCTTTTATTATTGTCACGATATAATATATATTAATAATCTCACATTAATATGTATTAATCAATAGTTGACAAAGTCTTTCTGACACCACCTGTTCGGAACTTTCCACCCGTTAGAGCGCGCCCATGGCGCGCAAACAAAAAGAACCATCTACTACATAGCAAATGGTTCTTAAACTATATTTGTCTTTTAAAGTTGGTCATACTTCAAAGCCTTCCCCTTAGCTTTCTCAACTGGATATTTAGCTTCGTTCTGTGACATCTTCATATTTACAATTTCATCTGCATCAAGTCCTAACTTATCTAGTAACTGCTGGCTACATATAAGTACGTCTGCAAGTTCTTCTTTCACATAAAAAGACTTACACTAGCTAAAACTAATGTAAGTCTCCATACATCTAATTTTTACTTTATACTGCAACTTCTGCATTAGCATTGATTCTATCAATTACCATCTTTATTCCAAACCATATGTTAACATCATCAAAAACTTCTGATATGCTACCTTGATCTGAAAATGGTGATTCTTGTAAAACAGAAAAGTCCTTTAGCATACCATTGTGCACTATATACTCAACAATCTGATTTACGAAATAAATCTGTCTACTATTAAGACTTGTATCATTTAAGTATTTAGCAAATGCTTCTTTAGCCGCAGACATATCTAAACCAATAATCTCACGAACAAGTTCACCAAGCGGTTTTTGGCCATACTCATGCTCATAATCTTCCTTAGTACCAACTTCTTTCCATAAGATATTCTCTAAGTTCCTAATATCATCTGGATTTAATGGTTTATTCGTTTTTAGCTTAGCAATTGTTTCATTGTCCTGATGCTTACGAATATAATACTCTGCATTCTTTTTATAATCTTTTAAAATGTCTGTCTCTAATTCTGATTCTTTCCAATCCATTGACATAATCTCATCATCAAAATTAGTGTCGTATTCTCTTCTTTTTTGTTTTCTAACATATTTTAAAAGGCCTCTAATACGCTCTCTAATTTCCTCAAAATCCTCAACCCCAGCATTTTCAATATATGGTGTATGAAGTAAGGTCTGAATAAACTCAGATTGAGCTTGAATCTCAGCAATATTGGATACATTAGATACACTTTCTACCTTCTTAAAAAGATCAGAACGTGCTCTTGTATATTTTCTTCCCATTAAGTATGCTAATTCTAAACCATACATTAAAGCATCAAAACGTACTGCAGAAGCTTCTTCGCCTTCCTCTGGAATAATTAATGGAGCAAGTTCCTCCCTAACTATTTTAGTGTCTTCAAATGTTAGGTTCTGATAATTATCCTCGTTTGAGTACAAATCAACATACTTAACATGTTGTTTTACAGCAAAATTATCACGTTTTAACTTGCGAACTTTCTCTGTCATATCCTTAATAAGCTCGTTTCTATACTGTATCAATCTTTCTGTTTGAAACTCTTTATCCTGCAATTTATACACAATTTCAAACTCATATCCAAAAATTGACCCCTGGATAGCCATTGTATTTTTGCTTTCCTTACCCTTGTTCATTTTAAAGAACTCAAAATTACCGCAAAAATCAAAGATATAAAACTTATTCTTATCCTCACCATCAAGTAAACCAGGACATAATCTAGTTCCTCGTCCTATCATCTGCCAGAACTTACACTTACTCATAACCTTCTTAAAGAAAACAAGATTAAGAATTTCAGGAACATCAACGCCTGTATCAAGCATATCAACAGAAATAGCTATCTGAGGTAATTTCATAGGATCTGAAAAATCATCTATCAATTTACCTGCGTAATTAATCTTATTATCTATAACATCTGCATATCCAACTAAATGAGGATATTCCTTATTAAAAATTTTCAAAATTTTCTCTGCATGTTTATGGTTCTTAGCAAAAATAATTGTTTTACCAATCTTTTGACCATAATCCACCTTAATGCCATTTTCCATAAGAGTGTGAAGTACTTTTTTAATTGTATCCTCATTAAAGACCCATGTATTTAATTGATTAGAGTCTATTACATTAGGCAATAAACCATCTTCTGATGCAAATGTTTCCTCATACTGCTCCTTATCTTCATCAGATAAGTCATCATAAACAATTCCATTCTCAATAAATTTCAACTTAGACTCTACATACATATAATCCACTAAGAAACCATCTTCTACAGCCTGAGCCAAATCATATCCATAAGTTGGTAAACCACTAGCTAATTCAAAAACATCATAAGTGTTTTTATCAATTTCATCCTTAGGTGTAGCTGTTAAGCCCACTAATAAAGAATCAAAATAGTTAAAAATATCTTGGTATTTATTATAAATAGAACGATGGGCTTCATCACAAATAATCAAGTCAAAATGACCACTTGTAAATAAACGACCTTCATCATCCTTAACTTCATCTATACACTTTATCATTGTTTGATAAGTTGAAAATACACAATGGGCACTATAATTATCCTTCTCCTCAGAAAGATTTGTTGTTGAAAGATCTTGCAAAAATTCTCCAAAACTTCTCTTAGCCTGTTTTGCAAGCTGAGTTCTATCCGTTAAGAATAAAATATTTTTTATCCAACCCTTATGTAATAATATATTACACAACTCAACTACAGTTCTTGTTTTACCAGAACCAGTAGCCATTACAAGCAATGCTTTTCTTCGATTCTTTTCATCAAATGTCTCACAAACCGCCTTAATCGCAGCTTCCTGATAATAACGTCCAGCGTTTTTCTTATTAATCTCTACATCTTTAAGACTCTCCCTATTATGTCTTAAATTAAATAACTTCTCAAAATCTCTTTTAGAGTATACTTCTGCTACTCTTCGTTCCTGATACTGTCCATCTATTATTCTTGTCTCAAAACCATTAGTTAAGAAAATTACCGGTCTTCTACCAGACTTCTTTTCTAATAAATCAGCATATAAATTAGCCTGTTTACGTCCTGCAGATACATCCACGCAAGTTTTCTTTGCTTCTACTACCGCCAATGGGCAATGTCTATCATCAAATAAAACATAGTCAGCAAATCCAACATTTGACTTATTAGGCATACCCTCGAGTCTATATTCATTAACCCAATTCTTACCCTCAATCCATCCAGCATCACGAAGCATTGCATCGATATAAAGCTTTCGTGTTTCATACTCTGTTGCCTCTAATGGCTTAGGTACATAATTAGTTATATTTTCCTCACGTTTAGCTGATAACTGTTCCTTTAATGCTGCATTTTCACGAATTAATCTTTCTAAATCTAATTCTTGCTTAGCATTTTTTTCTTTCTCTTTTTCAAGTTCAGCTAAAATCTGCTCAGCTTTTTCTTTCTTTTCCTGAGCCTGCTTCTTTCTATTTAAAATTATGTTTTTATCAAATTCACGATTCTCATAATTATCTGCATAACAACAAGCAACAAAATCCAAGAAAATAAATAGATTTTCAAGACAAAGCATCGCCTCATCGAAAAGCGAAGCTCTACTATTATGTGCTACTGAGTTACCATTTTTTCTAATATAATTCATTCTCTCCAATATATCAGAACCAACTAATTCTCTAAAATCAGCAGCATTCATTAAGTTATATAATGTATCTTCATATGGTCTCTCTAAATCATTGTCTACTGAATACATCCACTTAACAGCAAATTCCATAGCCCTTCTGCTTGTCACCATGCTTGTCTGTGGATCAAATAAAATATATCTCTCCGCTTTAATTGCCACACCTGCAAAAGAAGAAAATTTTGATTCAGTTTTCAAGTAATCAAAGTTAGTAACCATATATTCCTCCTAAAATCAACGATACCAAGGCCTAAAAACCTAGATTAAATTAATTATAACACATAATTGAAGTTTTTTACTACTCTTCGCAATATCTCCATTTATATCCACCAGCTGTTTTATGTTCATGTCTACATGTTTTTCCTATTTGTATACTACTAATCCCTGTGGCACGTTCAGCTTCTGCTAAAGAATAATATTTTGCGATAATTTCATTTGTACCAATATCTACTTGAAAAACTGCTCGTCCATTAACATGTAAAGGCTCAATATCACTATAATCGCCATTATCATATCTCCATTGAAATCCTCCAGCGCTCATGCTCTTCCCTCTTTTTTTTAAAGCTGCATTTAAAGCACTTAAACCTCCTTCTTTTCTTGCATCTTCTTGACTTTCATATCTGCATATAAAATGTCCATCCATATCATATTTGCAAATAGCTTTAGACATTTCTTTATTTCTTTTTATTGTATTCTTTCTTCTTCTGTCTACCATTAATTCACCTATATTTAAATGTTCTTTAGATCTTATATCATATAAAGATTTATCAATATCATATAAATGAATTTCAGGCATATTATCAAATCTATACCCTTCTATCATATAACTACCTTTGACATAATTCTTTACAGTTGATAATGATACATTCAACAATTTAGCTGCTTGTGTATAGCTTTCAAAAAAATTCACCGGTTCATCATTATAATACTGCATAATTGGTTTAACCAAACTTCTACCTACTCCCCCTCCAATAGATACATTATATCCATATTTAGAATTTGTCGTTTTGTATTGTTCGATATATATTTTTTCTTTTTCACTTGCCTCTTTTTCTGTTAAATTAGATTCAAGTACTTCATGTTTAATATTTTTCCACCCATACTTTTGAATTGCTCTCCAAAACTTTTTCTGAGTTTTATAACCTTTTCCATTTTGCCATCGTCGTTTATTTTCCTGCCTTGTTATACCTATATACATCTTACCATTTGGCACAGTATGTTTATATATTTGATAAATTGCCGACGCTTCATCTAAATTTTTTTCAAATATTTCATTAAACTTTTTCCTATTGTTTGATATACAGCCGCAAGTTTTTGTTGTTCCTGTTACTAATGAACTACCCGATGCAATTTTTTCATTACCACAATCACATAAACATTTATAGTATGTCTTTTTTCTTCCTTCATAATTAGGAAGTCTCTCAATTGCTATTAACATACCAAATCTTTTTCCTACATAATTTTTTTCGTTCCACTTACCTCTTTTCTCTCTATTTAAGCAACCACAACTTTTTGTATTACCTTTATTAAGACATTTTGTACTTACAATATTTATATTTCCACATTCGCACAAACATTTCCAATAAACTACATGTTTCTCTGTAACATGATTTATTTCTAGAGCTGTTAATCTTCCAAATTTCTGACCTGTTAAATCTTTTCTATGACCAGGATTATTGGATTTTATTCCATAGTACCTTGCGATTCCTTTAATATTTCTTTTTGTTTTATTAGGAAAGTATTTTTCTAAGGAGTCGTAATCAGAATTAGGATAATAAAGTTTTAATGCTTCTATTTGTTCACTTGTATATCTTCTATGCTTCATATGACCTCCTTTGTTTTATACCATATTGTTTCTGATAAATTTTGATTTGTCGACTTGTTCTTTTATTTCAACAAATGACTTTTGCAATTTCATATCTGGAATATAAACTTTTATACTTTGTAACTCCTGTGCATTGATATTAGCCTGGTTTACTGCACCTTTTGCCATACTTCTGAGTATTGTCTTTAATACTTCTAAATTCATATACTGCGACAAGACTTCTGGTAACAGCTCATCATTTAATCTAACTCTGATAATATATCCAGCAATCACCATATCTTCCGATAAATCAAAGACTGCTGTTTTCCCTACCAAATCAATACTATTCGTACGATTGAAAAGAACGTCTCCCTTTCGGACAACACACTTTTCTAAGTCTTCATCAGGTATATCTATGTATTTCAAGTCAGATAAGTCCAGATGCCCATCATTTGTAAGATTATTCATTCTAAGATATGGATACTTTCCGCCTTCAACTGCCGGATTACTAGTTCCATACCGAACATCTGTAACAACATCACCTATTCGCTTAATATTCCATCCTTTTGGATTTTGAATTGGATCACCAAATAGCTCGACAAATCGGGCTTTAATGAGTTCGTCGAGTTTTTGAAGTTCATCTTCTCTTGATGCAATTACTTTTTCACATTTACCAAGAATATCTACAATCTCTGCTTGTCTC
>JAEEGF010092539.1_pt1 | contig 20536 bp, 14 predicted proteins | sample 9134171 | NCBI WGS metagenome assembly JAEEGF01 (sample SAMN16246542, study PRJNA631951) | gut metagenome | biome: gut microbiome; feature: rumen; material: AP-attached | host: Bos | place: Iran: Karaj | collected 2018-10
GAATGGCCAAACCGGAAATTGGTCTTCGATAAAAACATGTCATCATTGTACGATGCCATCGACGAGGCACTCTGCGTCACTGTTGACTCCTCGTCAAGGTCGAAGTCTGTGATGCCGAAGGCTTCGATGTCGTCATCATCGTCAATAGCCAGACTGTCGGTCGGCGTCTGGGCAGACAGCAACGAGGATAAAGACAGAAGCGGCAAGATTAACAAATGTTTTTTCTTCATATCTTTATTTATTAGTTAGTATAAATACATTAATTTAAATGTTCACACCGTCAATTCAGCTTGGAGTTTCTCCACGACACGAAAAGACATAATATGAATGATTGCAAATATACAAATAATTTCTTTAGACTTTACAATATTTTTCTAAAATTTGAAAATTTTTTTAAAAAACTCTTGTTTTCTAAATATTATTTACGAACTTTGCAATTATTACTTAAATAAAGGATGAACTCTTGGTTTTTTCAGGTGTTATTCCTACGTCTAATCTCTAATACATTCACTCCCTATGAAAAACTTGAGATTTTTGCTGATTGGCGCGGTGATTACCGCTGGAGCAGGGCTGCTGTCGTTCACCAACAAACCGGAGGCGAGGCAGGTGGTCGTGCCTATTGCGTTTTATAACCTCGAGAACCTCTTCGACACGATTCACGACGTGATCATGGACACCATAGACGGAGTGCCGGTGAAAGTGGCGGACAAGAACGACTATGAATATCTGCCCGACGGTACCAACCAATGGAATTCTTTTAAATATTGGTCGAAGCAGAAAAACATGTCGTTTGCGCTTTCTCAGCTGGCCATAGATGTCCAGCCAAACGGGCCTGCGATAATCGGGCTCTCTGAGATTGAGAACAGGCGTGTGCTGGAAGATCTTGTCAACCAGCCCGACCTCAAAGAGCGCGGATATAAAATCATCCATGAGGAGGGTGCCGACAGACGTGGAGTCGATTGTGCGTTCCTCTACAATCCCCGTATGTTCAAGTATGACCATCATAAGCTCATACCATATATCTATCCTGACAACGACACCACACACGCCACACGTGGATTCCTCGTCGCTACCGGTAAAATCCTCAAAGAGGAGGTGAATGTCATTGTAAACCATTGGCCTTCACGATTTTCCGTGTCGTTTTTCCGGGAGCATGCCGCTATGCAGGTGCGTGCCATTGTAGATTCCCTCTACAGGCAGAACCCGGAGGCAAGAATCATCATCATGGGCGATATGAACGACGATCCTGATAATAAGTCTATGGCTGAGGCACTTGGAGCCAAAAGAAGCCAGGATGACTGCGGGCCGCAGGATCTCTGGAACCCATGGTGGGATCATCTCAGAAAAAGGGGTGTAGGAACGCTTAAATACGATGGTGCCTGGAACCTCTTCGATCAGATTGTCTTCTCAGGCAATTTCCTGAAAAAGAACAAGACAGACGGATATAAGACCCTCACTTATTTCAAGCATGAGGTGTTCAACCGTGACTTCCTCTTCCAGCAGGAGGGTGCCTATAAGGGCAATCCGCTCAGAACCCAGGCTGGAGGAACCTGGCTTAACGGATATTCCGACCACCTCCCCACCATCGTCTATTTCGCAAAGGAGATAGAGTAGGGCGCTAAACAAAACCGTAATAACCCCATCACTGGAACATCTCTAATTCTCACCTTCGCATGAGCGGTAGGTGCTGTAGAGACTCCCCGTGGGGTGTCTAAAACAAAACCGTACTAAACCCTAGTGGAAACACTGGACCAATAACAAGAGAGCAGGACATACATCTTGTCTTCTCGTCTTCTCTTAAAACATTATCTACTAATTAATTTATAACTCTCTCTATTATGAAAAAACAATTACGACTAATTATCTCTTTGGCTCTCTTGGCGTTCTGTGCCACAGGAGCCAATGCTGAGGAGTTCGTATGGGACTTCTCTGTAGCTTCCTATGCATCTGCATCGGAGGATCAAGTGACATGGACCAGCGATTATGCCACACTTGTGGTAGACAAGGCTGAGGCTGGAACACCTGCTAACAATTATCTTGGTGGTAGTGTGAATGAAAGTACCGGAAAGACTATCACCAGCAGCCGTTTCTACAAGAACAGTTTGGTGACCATCACACCTGAGGGTAATTATACCATTACATCCATCGTTTTTGAATGCACGTCGGATAATTATGCAAAAGCTCTTCAGGAAAGCGTTTGGGACAATGCCACGGCTACTATTTCCGAGAAAATCGTCACCATCACACCGACTGATGGCACAAAACCTTTCTCCGCTAAAATGAGCGGAACGGTCGGCTCGACTAAAGTCACACTGAACTACGTCTCCGCTGGAGGCGTAACACCCCCTGTCATCTCACCGGCTACTGGTACCTATGATGAGCCGCAGACTGTCACCATCACGGCTGCTTCGGGGCTTAGAATCCTTTATTCGCTCGACAATCAGACATACAACTATTATTATGGACCCTTCACGGTTTCTGAGACTACAACTGTCTATGCTTGCAGTGAGGATGCAGATGGAAATAAGAGCTCATCCGTGCAGAGCACTATCACAATCAGTGCCGGCACAGAAGAACCCATTATTTATTCTGCTGAGTTCAAGAATAATCAAGGCGGATTTGAGCCCAACAATGTGAACCTGCCCGAAGGCTTGACATTTGTTTGGACCAACAATAATTATGGTTGGGTGGCATCTGGTTATAAGAATCAGGCATACGAAGCTGAGTCATGGCTCATTTCGCCCGCTTTCAAAATCAATGCAGGAAGTCCGGCAACCTTGTCATTCAGTCACGCATTGAACAAGGGAACGAAGGATGCTTGTGGACTCTATGTGTCGGAAGATAAGACCAACTGGACTGAAATTACTGTACCAAACTGGCCGGCTGGAACCGATTGGAATTTCATCTCCTCTGGCGATATCGACCTGTCAAGCTATGCAGGAAAGACCATCTATCTTGGTTTCAAATATGCAAGCACAACATCAAACTCACCGTCATGGGAAATTCAGGAACTGACCCTCAAAGGCAAAGGCAGTTCGGATGTAACTCCGGAAGAGGTGCCAGAATACACCACCATCGCTGCTGCCAAGGCTGCCGCAACCGATGAGAAAGTGAATGCTGTGCTGAAGCTGACAAACGTGACCGTAGCGTATGTGAATGGCTCATCAAACTACATCACCGACGGTACAGACGGATTCCTGCTTTACGGCTCTTCTCTCGGGCTGAAGACAGGCGACAATATCGACATCACCGTCACAGGACAGCTCTATCTCTATCATAAGCTGCCAGAACTCTCTGTGTCCAAGGTTGATGAGACAACAGTGAACTCATCCGACAACGCGGTGGAACCCATCGTGGTTGAGATTGCTGAATTGGTGACCAACCCGCTGAAGTTCTCAAGCATGCTGGTGAAAATCGAGGGTACCGGCATCGAAGAAGAGGCTTGGGCAGAGAGGCTCGTGACCCTTATCCAGGACGGTGAGGAGTGCAAGATGTACGACAACTGGAATGTGGCTACCGACATGGAGTTCAAGACCGACAAAGACTATAACATCACGGGTATCGCGGCTCTTCGCGATGAGAATGTGCAGATTTATCCTCGTACTTCCACAGACATCGAACTCCTTACCAGCCAGGCTCTTCCTGCATCTAAGTGGATGGACGGCGAAGAGGCTGTAGAGGCAATCGAAATCACTTCTTTGGACGATGCCGTGACAGCTAAGTTCGTGACCGATTCCGACGGTGCTGTCACTTACGAGTCATCAGATGAGACCGTGGCAACCGTGGATGAGAGTGGAAATATCTCCATTCTTAAAGCCGGTAAGGCTGTCATCACAGCCAAGACCGCAGAGACCGACGCATTCCAAGCTTCATCAGCTCAGCTGAGCATCAAGGTGCTCATCCTTGAGGGCGACGGAACCAAGGAGAATCCTTATACCATGACCGATGTGAACCTCCTCTTCGATCCTGATCAGGCCTCTGAGCCGGTATGGGTTACCGGATATATCGTAGGATGCCTCAACGGGGCGGTAAGCAAGCCGGCATGGACAGCTGACAGCGAGAATATCGTGAATTCCAACTTCCTCCTTTCCGATAAAGAATCCACAGAGGATGTGGCTGACTGTGTGCCTACTGAGTTGCCTAAGGGAGAAATCCGCGATGACTTCAACATCAAGGATCATCCGGAATATCTCGGTCAGAAAGCTAAGGTTTATGGTGTCATCACCAAGTACTTCTCTGTCGCAGGCGTGAAGACCGTTACTGAAATCATCATCGGTGAGGATCAGCCAGAGCCTTTGAAGGGCGATGTCAATGGTGACGAAAAGGTGAATATCTCTGACGTTGTGGCAGTTATCAACACGATGGCTGGCGAGACAACCTTTAAAGACACATCTGATGTGAACAACGACGGTAAAACCGATATCTCTGATGTCGTTATGATTATCAACATCATGGCTGGTACCGAATAATATCTGCGTCGTACCTCATTACAATCTAAATCAATAAAAAATGGATGTGCTCAATCTGGGCACATCCATTTTTGTTATTGTAAATCTTTTCGTCATCCATCATCATTCAGATGATTCTGGCTGGTATGAACGATTCATAATCCGTTTTTAGTTCTTTGTGTTGAGTGGCGGTCATTATCAAAGTAAATAAACTATTCACTATTTACTCTTCACTTTTTAGTTTCGGAACACCAGTCCCTCAGCACCTGCATCCACCACAATCTCATGTTCGCGGTTCACTTCTCCCGACAGAATCTTCTTCGACAAATCGTTGAGCAGATAGCGCTGGATGGCTCGTTTCACAGGTCTTGCACCGAACTCAGGGTCGAACCCTGCCTTGCCAAGATACCGGATGGCATCATCGGTCAGACGGAGGGTGATGCCGTTGTCGCTCAGCATTTTAGCCACACCATTCACTTGCATACGCACGATGTCATTGATTTGCTGCTCGTTGAGCGGGGTGAACATGATGATTTCATCGATTCGGTTCAGGAACTCCGGACGTATCTGCTGCTTCAGCAGTCCGAGCACCTCTTTCTTCGTTGATTCCATCAGTTCGTCACGTTTGTTACGGATGCTCTGCTCACTTGCCACGCCCGACTTCTCCAGCTTGTAAAGCCCGTCGAATCGGTCCTGAATCAGGTGGCTGCCCATATTCGACGTCATGATGATGATGGTGTTCTTGAAGTTCACTGTACGTCCCTTGTTGTCGGTCAGACGGCCGTCGTCGAGCACCTGCAGCAGGATGTTGAACACATCGGGATGAGCTTTCTCAATCTCGTCGAACAGGATGACAGAGTAGGGCTTACGCCGTACAGCTTCGGTCAGCTGACCGCCTTCGTCATAACCCACATATCCAGGAGGCGCTCCAATCAGACGGCTCACACTGTGCTTCTCCTGATACTCGCTCATGTCGATACGCGTCATCATGCTGTCGTCGTCAAACAGATAGTTAGCCAAGGCTTTCGCCAGCTCAGTTTTACCCACACCAGTGGTACCCAAGAAGATAAACGACCCGATAGGACGTTTAGGGTCCTGAAGACCAGCACGGCTACGCCTTACGGCATCGCTCACTGCGAGGATTGCCTCGTCCTGACCGACCACACGCTTGTGCAGCTCTTCTTCAAGGTGGAGCAGCTTGTCGCGCTCGCTCTGCTGCATCTTCGTCACAGGAATACCCGTCCAGCGGCTCACAATCTCAGCGATGTCGTCGCTCGTCACTTCTTCCTTCACCATCGCATCGCCGCTCTGTGTGTGGATGAGCTCATCGTGAATCTTCTGGTTCTCTGCCTCTATCGCCTGGATTTTGCCGTAGCGGATTTCTGCCACTTTGCCGTAGTCACCTTCGCGCTCAGCCTTGTCTGCCTCGAATTTCAGCTGCTCTATCTGCTGCTTGTTCCGCTGGATTTGATTGAGCAGTGAGCGCTCCGACTCCCATTTCGACTTATACTGGGTTTCATCCTCTTTGAGGTTGGCAATTTTTGCCTCAACGTCTTTCAGACGCTGGGAGGCACCGTTGTCATTGCCGGCAGCGCCAGTGTCGGATGTATCCACGTCGCGCTTGATGGCCTCTCGCTCGATTTCAAGCTGCTTCAGCTGACGGCTGATGTTGTCGAGCTCCTCCGGCACAGAGTCACGCTCCATCCTTAGCTTCGCGGCAGCCTCATCCATCAGGTCGATGGCCTTGTCAGGAAGGTAACGGTCTGTGATGTAACGGTTAGAAAGTTCAACGGCACTGATGATTGCCTCGTCCTTGATACGCACTTTGTGATGGTTCTCATAGCGTTCTTTCAGTCCCCTCAGAATACTGATGGAATCCACCACATCCGGTTCATCCACCATCACCGTCTGGAACCTTCGCTCCAGTGCCTTGTCCTTCTCAAAGTATTTCTGGTATTCGTCAAGTGTAGTAGCACCGATGCTGCGGAGCTCACCCCTTGCCAGTGCCGGCTTCAGGATGTTGGCGGCGTCCATCGCTCCTTCGCTCTTGCCCGCACCCACCAGCGTGTGGATTTCGTCGATGAACAGGATGATGTTGCCTTCGCTTTTCACCACCTCGTTCACCACGCTCTTCAGACGCTCCTCAAACTCACCTTTGTATTTCGCGCCGGCGATAAGCGCACCCATGTCGAGCGAATACAACTGCTTGTCTTTCAGATTCTCCGGTACGTCGCCTCGCAGAATCCTGTGTGCCAGACCCTCCACGATGGCGGTCTTACCTGTTCCAGGTTCGCCAATCAGAATCGGGTTGTTTTTTGTCCGGCGGCTCAGTATTTGAAGCACTCGTCGAATCTCTTCGTCACGTCCGATCACTGGGTCAAGTTTGCCGCTCCGGGCAGCGTCAATCAAATTGATGGCATATTTCGACAGGCTCTGATAAGTGTCCTCACTGCTCTGGCTCTGAACGCGCTGTCCATTACGCAACTCAAATATGGCTTGCTTAAGGGCCTTTTCGCTAACGCCCATCCCTTTCATGATTTTCGACACGTTGCTGTCAACCACGAAAAGGGCAAGCAGGATGGCCTCAAGCGACACGTATTCGTCGCCAAGCTCCTTCGACAGGCTGATGCTCCGCTGAAGCACCTCGTTGCTCTCGCGGCTCAGATAGGGTTCGCCGCCGCTTACTTTCGGAAACGACTGCGACTCGCGCATGATGATGTCGGAAAAAGTCCGGGCGTTGATTCCCAGCTTGTTGAACAGGAAGTTGGTGACTTGCTCACCCACGTTCAGCACACCGCTCATCAGATGAGCCGGCTCAACGCTCTGCTGGCCGTTCTGCTCAACCAGGCTGATGGCTTCCTGCAGTGCCTCCTGTGATTTGATTGTGAAATTCTTGAAATTCATAATGATTCCTCCTTTTTTATTTTGTTTTTACCCGTTTTCTTTCAAAATACATTCCTTTGCAATATAAATGCCAACTTGGCATTACTTTCTGTCTTTTTGGCATAAAATCGTCATAAAATGATTTCCACAGATATTTTTATTAAATCTAATTCAATAAATTCCTGTAATTCATGTAAAAAAATAAATCCGTCTCCTGAGTAATCACTAAATGTTTCAATCATCAAATAAATCGTAAATAAATCATAAATCGCAAATTTTTAAATCGTAAATATATTTATTTGTTTGTTTCCTTTTTTTTCCGTAACTTTGCAAAGTTTTTTTGACGACTTCTTCAACAGAAGAACGCTAAAACGAAGATAAAATAACAGCAACTGAATCAGATGCCTGCTTTTATGGTTTTTTTAACTATTGTGAGCGGGGTAATCAATTATTATTGATATTCGTTGAATTGTTAAGGTTTTTTTGCAATAAATAAGGTGATGTTGCGTTATTTTAGTAAATAATATGGATTGCATGAGAAATTCAACTGTACTGAGTTCTGATATACAACAAAATGTAGAGAAGCCAGCCGACACCATCGACAATATGAATGTCGTACAGCGGGGGCTGAAAAGAACAGGAGACATCCTCTTTTCCGCCATTCTGCTTTTGGTGCTTTCGCCGGTGTTCCTTGTCATTTATATCATTCAGAAATGCACGTCGGAAGGTCCAGCCATCTTTTCGCAGGAGAGAATTGGCTACAAAGGAAGACCTTTCCACATCTACAAGTTCAGGTCGATGGTTGTTTCTGCTGAACAGGACGGCCCGGAACTTGCGAAAAAGGAAGACAAAAGGCTTACCAAGTTTGGAAAGTTCCTCCGCGAGCACCATCTCGATGAGCTTCCACAGCTGTGGAACGTGCTGATTGGTGATATGTCATTCGTTGGATACAGGCCTGAACGCAAGTTCTATATCGACCAGATCATGCAGCACAACCCTGATTATCAGCTGCTCTATTGCAGTCGCCCGGGGGTCACGTCATATGCCACCATCTATAACGGCTACACCGACACAATGGAGAAAATGCTTAAAAGGCTCGACTACGACCTCGAATATCTAAGGACAAGAACAATATTACTCGACTTTAAAATCATTTTCAAAACGGTCTTCTCAATCGGTAAGGGAGACAAAATATAATAGAAACTCTATGATTAAGAAATATTTGCTTTTGGCGATTTTATGTTGCCTCTGTTCAGCAGCCTTTGCACAGTCGATGTCCGACGAGCAAGTGCTGACTTTTCTTGTTGAACAGAAAAAGGCTGGTACACCGCAAAGTGAGATTGTGCCCATGCTGCTCAAGAAAGGTGTCAAGGTGGAACAGCTTCAAAGGGTTCGCAAACTCTATGAGAGGCAACAGTCGGATATCGGGCAGATGGAGAGTAAAACCTCATCGCAGAACAACGAGGACAAAAGGCAGAGAATTGCCAACAGGGCATCTGACAATAATTTCGCCGAAGGTAACACAGGACCTACAACTGGAAATCAGGTGGCTGAAGAAATTTCATTCATGGACATCGACTCCGTCATCATGCGTCAAAACAAATTGAGAGAGTATCAGCAGAGTCAAATCTATGGGCATAATATTTTTAACAACAAAAACCTGACCTTTGAGCCTACACAAAATATGCCTACACCGTCGAACTACCGGTTAGGACCTGGCGACAAGGTGATTATCGACATTTGGGGAGCATCACAGAAAACGATTGACGGGACGATTTCACCCGATGGGGCTATTGTCATTGACAATGTGGGACCAGTCAAGTTATCCGGACTTACAGTCAGGGAGGCAACCAGAAAACTCAGAGGCGTGCTCGGACGGTATTATGCCTCATCACAGATAAGCCTCTCACTCGGAGAGACACGCACAATTCAAGTTCAGGTGATGGGAGAGGTCCAGGCTCCAGGTACTTACACGCTCAGCTCGCTCGCAACAGCCTTCAATGCGCTCTATGCGGCGGGAGGAATTGGCGACCTCGGTACGCTCCGCGAGATCAAGGTCATGAGAGGAGGACGTCAAATTGCCACTATCGACATTTACGACTTTATCCAAAATGGTGTGCTGTCTGGCAATGTCAGGCTCCAGGACAACGATGTTATAGTCGTTGGTCCGTATAAGACGCTCGTATGCCTCAGAGGTAAGGTGAAAAGACCGATGTACTATGAGATGCGAAACAACGAGACAGTCGCCATGCTTATAGACTATGCCGGTGGATTCACGGGGGATGCCTATAAGAAGAACATACGTCTTATCCGTCCGGGAGAGAAGGAATATGCACTCTACAATATCGACGAGTTTGACCTCCCCAGCTTCACGCTTACCAACGGCGACTCTGTTTATGTGGACAGCGTGCTCCAGCGTTACTCCAACATGGCGGAAATCAAAGGAGCTGTCATGTATCCGGGAAGCTACCAGATTAACGGAAGCATCTACACCCTCCGTGGATTGGTGGAAGCTGCAAACGGATTACGTGAGGACGCTTTCGACGAGCGGGTTATCATCCACAGGCAGAAGGACGACCTCACGCTCGAGGCGATTACTGTCAACCTCAAAAATGTCATGAGCGGTGTCGATCCGGATGTGCCACTCAAGAAGAATGATAAGGTCATCGTTCCAAATAAGACAGAACTGCTTGGCGACCGATATTTTGAAATTGCTGGACAGGTGAATTATCCAGGAAAATATCATTATGCAGATAACACCACGGTAAAAGACCTTATCCTACAGGCGGGGGGACTTACCGATGCTGCCTCTCTTGCCAAAGTTGATGTTTATAGACGTGTACACAATAAAAATGCAACAGAGGCATCCGACACCATTTCCCAGCTTTTCTCGCTGGATTTGTCAGAGGGACTGCAGACCGGATACCATGAGTTTGAACTCAAGCCGTTCGATAGAATTGTCGTAAGGAAAAGTCCTGACTATGTCGTCCAGCAGAATGTCTATATTTCTGGTTGTGTCAATTTTGAAGGCTCCTATTCTATGGGAACAAACAACTATAGGCTGACAGACCTCATCAAGGATGCGGGAGGACTCACTGAGTTTGCATATCCTAAAGGATGCAGGCTTGAAAGGCAACTCACGCCTGATGAGAGAAAACAGCGTGAGGAGGCATACAGGGCACAGCAAATTGCACTCTATGAGGAGAGCATGAACAATACAGAAAAGAATTATCAGCTTGAAAAGGCTGACTCCATTCTGCAGCTCAAACTCGCCATCGGTAACAGATACGCGGTGGAGGTCGATTTGGAGGAAGCCCTCAAGCATCCAGAAGGTAAGGCAAACATTCTGCTTAGAAATGGTGATAACATCAATATTCCTCAATATACTAATACAGTCAAAATCAGTGGGGATGTCATGCGCCCGTCGTCTGTTTATTTCAAGGAAGGAGAAACGCTCTCTTATTATATCCAGAGAGCGGGTGGATTTGGTGAAAACGCAAGAAAACGCAAAACTTACATCATCTACATGAATGGCTCGGTGAAATTGGCTAACAAACATTTTAAAAAGGAGATTGAGCCGGGATGTGAAATAGTTGTGCCATCCAAACTGGCAAGCAATAAACTATCAACTGCAGAGAAATCTATGATTGCCACATCTACAGCATCATTCGCCACATTAATGGTGGCCATCTCTCGTATTATCCAGTAAAATAGTGGCTGTTTCAATTTGTTCCCACGAGCCAAAGGCTTGTTATCTCCCTTTTATTACTCCCAGTTTTTTCTGATTAACAAACAATGAAGCATAATAACAAAATAGATATGGATGCCGAGAACAACATTGCAGGCGAAAATAAGCAACTCGATTCTCAACAGTCTGTTGCCGGCGATGATTTGGCTCAGCCGATTGAGCTACAGGAGAATCTCCCGGAGAAGGAGACTCAGGGGCAACATACAGCTGACCACCGGCGTCTTGTTCTTGACAACGAAGGCAAACCATTGGAAGAGGAGGACCAGAAACCTCTTGATTCCGATGGGACAGTAGAGAATGCCGACGAGATTACTCAACCTGTGGAATCTGATGACGAAGAAGAGGATGACGATAACGAAGAAATATTAGATGACGACGGAAAACTCGACCTCACCAGAATTTTTAAAATCTTAAAAAAATACTGGTGGATGCTTGCACTTAACTGCCTCATTATCGGAATCATTGCGGCACTGCTTATTGTGGAGGAACCCAGAACCTATACGGCATCGGTAAAACTTGCACCCGAAGCAAGTACGGCTCCCGCTGGCGGTTCGCTGGCTTCGTTGGCATCATCATTCGGTGTGGATATAGGTACCATTTCTTCATCCGATGCCATCAGACCAGACCTCTATCCCGACCTGGTTTCTTCTTCAGACTTCCTGCTCGACCTTTTTGATTTGCCTGTCAAGACACTTGACGGAAATGTCTATACGGATTATTACACCTATCTGAAGAAATATCAGCGGAGCTCATGGTGGAGAAAGGATATGAAGGAGTTTATGTCCCAATTTAAGGATAAGCCTAAAGACCCAAAAGCGATGGCTGGAGGGAAAGAAAATGGGGCAAACAGCAATAATAGCCAAATCCATGTCCTGTCACCGCAAGAAGAGTCTTTGGTGGAAGGAATGCGTGCGGCTATCAACTGTTCTGTAGATAAGCAGTCGTTTACCATTACAATTCAAGTCACCGACCAGGATCCGCTTGTCTGTGCAACCGTGGCTGATTCTGTCAGATCGAAGATTCAAACTTTTATCACGGACTATCGCACTAAAAAAGCCACCAAGGATTATTACTATTATTATAAGCTTCTTCTGCAGGCAAAAACGGAATATGAGAAGGCTCTGAAAGCATATACATCTTATGTTGATACGCATAGAGATATTATTCTTCAGGCTTACATTTCGGAGCGCGACCAGCTTGAGAATAATATGCAGCTGAAACTCAGCACCTATAATGCCATGCTTACCCAGGTTCAGAGTGCTAAGAATAAAATTCAGGAAAACACACCGGCATTTACCGTTTTACAGAATGCTGTAGTTCCTGTGAAGCCTTCCGGACCGAAACGTATGATTTTTGTGCTTGGATTCGTCTTCCTTACATTTGTCATAACAGCGGTGATGATTGTAATAAGAAGCTAACAAGAGATGGCAATGGATAAAAACAGACGTACATTCCTCAATGTGCTTGCACAGTATGTCAGAACAATTATCAATATTTGTCTCTCGCTTTATTCCACCAGACTGGCACTGCAAGCACTTGGAAAGTCCGATTATGGACTTTTCATGCTTGTTGGAGGCGTTGTCGCTATGCTTGCCTTTCTCACGAATGCCATGGTGGTGACTACACAAAGACATCTTTCTTTCTATTATGGAAAAAAAGACCTTCAGCAGGTAAAGACTGTTTTTTCCAATGCGCTTATTTCCCATATATGTTTAGGCTTGTTGTTGGTGGCTATATTGTTTGCTGTCCGCCCGTTGCTGATAGCAGAACAGGATGGATACCTCAATATAGACTTGGAAAGGATTGCAACCACAAAGACTGTGTATCTGATTGTGGTGGCCACTTTATTCATGACTTTTATTACTGCACCGTTTAGGGCTTTGTTTATAGCAAGGGAGAATATCGTTTTTATTTCAATTGTCGATATTTGTGACGGAATCATTAAAGTGGCATTGGTGCTTTGTATTTTTTGGGTTGATACAGACAAGCTGCTGTTTTATGCGTTGATTTTTCTTTTTGTGCAGTCTTTGAATTTCTTGGTGTTTTCGCTATTTGCCAACCGCAAATATGCCGAATGTTCTCTTCTGCCAAGAATTAAAGATGTGAAATGGTCGGAAATTGGACGTATTTTTAATTTCGCAGGATGGACTATCTATGGAAACGCATGTGTCATTGCGAGGACACAGGGAGTGGCTGTTTTGCTAAACCGGTTCTTCGGAACGGTCATCAATTCTGCATACGGTATTGCAACACAGGTATATGGCTCTACGGCGTTTCTCTCACAGGCTATTCTTAATGCTATGAGCCCAAGGGTTATCAAGGCGGAGGGAGCTGGCGACCGGCAGCTGATGCTTAGGCTGGCGGGGGTTACCAGCAAATTCTGTTTTTTGCTTTTGTCAATGTTTACGATTCCCCTTTGCTTTGAAATGAATGGTGTGTTGAATTTCTGGCTTGGAGAACAGAATGTGCCTGAATATGCTGCTGTTTTCTGCCAATGCATGATTATAGCCATGATGTGTGACCAGATTACCGCTGGACTGATTGTGGCAAATAGAGCTATTGGAAAGATAAGAAATTATCAGTTATTGATTAATACTACGAAAGTGATGACCATTCCTTTAGTATGGCTGTCTCTTCATTTAGAGTATCCTGTGGCATGGACGATGTACATTTACATTTTTTTTGAATTGCTTTGTGCTGTCATCAGATTATTCTATATGAAGGCTACAACAACGCTTTCGTTGATAGGGTATTCAAAACAAGTGTTTGGCAAGATTTTTCTCCCTACTGTCACATTGGTCGTGGTTTGTGTTTTATGCACAATGCTGCCGGCCATGAAATTCAGGTTTTTAATAACATTGGCTTTGGCTGTGGGTGTTGATGTGCTTATTGTATATTTCTGTGCATTGGAAAAGACAGAGAGAGACATCGTTTTAAAATTTTTACATAGAAAACAGAATGATAAGAAAGGCATTTAAAATATTACAATTCAAATTATTGAAAATTCTCTACAGGAACTCACCAAAGAAATGGGCTGATTTTCTCTACAGATATAAGTTCAACAAAAAGTTGGACTGGGATAATCCTAAAGATATCAATGAGAAAATCAACTGGCTGAAATTTAATCACGACACAACTCGATGGACTGAACTTGCCGACAAGTACAGAGTTCGTGAATATGTTGAAAGTCTTGGATATGGTGAATTTCTGCCAAAGCTCTATGGCAAATGGGATAGGGCGGAGGATATTGAATGGGATAAACTGCCCAAGAAATTTGTCATGAAAGTTAACAATGGAAGCGGTGACGTGTTGCTGTGTGAGAATAAGGATGAACTTGACAAAAAGCAGGTCATGAAGAATATGAACCGGCTGATGAAAACCAAGTTTGGATATAGAATGGCTGAACCACATTATAACTCCATTATTCCTTGTATTATCGCTGAAGAATACCTCGACCCGAAGAAACAGGCTGTGCCGTCGGAGAGACTGACTGATTATAAGGTGTGGGTTTTGAACGGAAACCCTGAGTACATTCTTGTTTGTTCTGATAGAACGAAGGAAGGGATATGCAGAACGATTTATGACACTCAATGGAAGATGTATCCGCAATACACGCTGAAGAAAGGCCATTCCACCACTACTGACAAACCGATTCCATGTCCCAAATGCCTTAATAAGATGCTGGAAATGGCGGCTAAACTCTCCAACGATGAACCACAAGTTAGAGCCGATTTCTACGAGGTGGATGGAAAACCATATATCGGTGAACTTACTTTCACATCATTAGGTGGTTTTCACGATAATTACTCTCAGGAGTTTCTCAATATATTAGGTGATAAATGTCATCTCTCATAAGTTGTTAAACTATGTATCTTCAACTAAAGGAAATTAAATGGATTCCATTTTGTGTCATTGCTGCCTTTGTAACAAGGGTTGGCGTGACGCTACATGTGTTTCCGTCTCTGATGTTGTTTTCTTATCTTGCATTAGGATTAACGATACTTAGTTTCTTTTTTTATTTAATGCTCTATTTAAAAGAAAAACGTATGACAACTTTTGCTATGGCGTATGTGTTGTTTTTTGCTTTTCTTTTTGCGATGAGTGTTATTAACGATGCGGAGTATCTGATGGCTTTTTATGTGGCGGTGGAAGTTTTACTACTTTTGCTTCTATTTGCTTATTACCAGAAGAACTTGAAATTTATTGTACAGACATTCGCTTTCTTTTTTTCCTTAATTATCTATATTAATCTTGCCATTATGATCCTCTTTCCGGCATGGATGTTTCAGGCAAAGGATATCTATGATTCTTTCTTGCTCGGAGGTAACTATAATCAGATGGGAGCTCGTCTGATTTGTGGGTTGGTGGTGAGTGTGCTTTGTATTCATTATAGCAAATGGTGGATTCTCAACTCTATAATTCTCTTCCTTGTCTGCGTGACCACATTGCTTTTGGTGGGCTCCATGAATTCTACGGCTAATATTATTGTATATGGTCTCTTCTGCCTGATTCCATCACTAACGCTGAGAAAGGCTGCCATTGTATCCTTGTTCGTTGTCTTTATCCTTTTTCATGTGTTTGTGGTGTTTAACGGAGAAAGCATACATCATAATGAATTGGCTGTGTATATCATTGAAGATGTATTGGGAAAGGATATCACATTCACTAATAGAACTTTCTTGTGGGAAGGTTCAATGCGTCTTTTCTCAGAATCACCTATTGTTGGACACGGAGTTGGAGGTGCGGATTGGTATAGGGCTAATCTTTCTGCTATGGCGCTTGGACCTCATAATTTTCTATTGTCTATTTTAATTCATGGTGGTATTGTGCTGTTTGCTATGTATTGTGTGATTTGTTGGATGGCTTTTAAAAAGATTATAGAGAATTTTGATTTTGGAGCAAGTGTTATTCTCATGGGAATTGCTGTGATTATGTTTATGATGACTATGGAGGTCTATTCTATATTCTTTATTTCCTTTTTCCTCACTTTTGCTTATTATTATAAAGATATACGTGAATCGTTTCCTCAAAAAAGTGGAAATAAGCCTTCGGGTTTTACAAAATAGTAGAGATTACTCATGAAAGTACTTTATATATTACATTCAACGTTTGAGGGTGCAGGTTCTACTAAATCTTTTCTTGCTATGCTAGAGGGATTGATGGGGAAAGGTGTTGATGTGCAGGTTGTTGTGCCTGATAGAAATGGGATTTTTAACACTTTGAAGAATAATCATGTGACGACCTGTGTGCTCAATTATAGATCTCATGTCTATCCTAAATTTGATTCATTCACTAATGCGCTTCTTTTTCTTCCAAGATTGTTTCTGAGATTATTTTTGAACAGGATGGCTGTAAGTAAATTGAAAAAGACTGTAGGTAATCAACATTTTGATATTATTCACACTAATGTCAGTGTTGTGAATATCGGCTATGTGGTGGCAAGGAAGATGGGATTGAAGCATGTGTATCATGTAAGAGAATATGGAGACCTTGACTTTGGCTTTGTCTATTATCCATGTAGAAAGAATCTTTTGAAACAGCTGAACGGGGGGGGCTCCTATTCTGTGTGTATTACTAAAGACATACAAAACCATTATGGATTAATCAACTCAAAATTATCAAGGGTTATTTATAATGGTATTATTGAGAAAAAAGATTCAGATAAACTTCCTGATAAGGATTTTGATAAACGGTTCTTTCTATATGCGGGAAGAATAGAAGAAGCCAAAGGGGTTTTAGACTTAATTGAGGCGTACCTTGAATATTCAAAAGACAATAATTCTCCTTTACCCCTCTATTTGGCTGGAGAAATCAATGACAAATCTTATTATAATAAAATTTTAACAAAACTTCACAATAACAATCTGAGTAAATCCGTTACTTTCTTAGGACAAGTAGATAATCTGGATGAATTAATGTCGAAGGCTTGGGCGATTGTCATTCCTTCTTTAAATGAGGGTTTTGGCCGGTGTATGGCTGAGGCTATGTCGAATGGATGTCTGGTTGTTGGCAGGAATACTGGTGGAACGAAAGAACAATTTGATAATGGCTTAAAATTGACGGGTGAGGAAATAGGGTTCAGATTTGAAAATGTGGATGAGTTGGCTAAGCAAATGATGATGATTGGGCAGATGAATGTGAATGATAGAGGAGTTTATGTGAACAGGGCTTTCCACGTTGTGAATCAACTCTACACATCAGATAATAATGTTAATGAGATTTATATGTTTTATGAGGATATCCTTGCTTCTTAATGTTTCTGGATATTGTTCTTTAAAATACTCCTTTGTTCCGAATTGTTTGTAAGATAGTTTTTCCTCTTTTGAAAGTGTTTTTTTAAGATGAAGGCAAGAGTCATAGCATTTTATCTACCTCAATACCATCCCATACCAGAAAATGATGAGTGGTGGGGACCGGGATTCACTGAATGGGTGAATGTCGTCAAGGCTAAGCCGCTTTTCAGAGGACATTACCAACCAAGAATTCCTGCCGACCTCGGATTCTATGATCTCAGGCTGCCGGAAATACGTCAACAGCAGGCCGACCTTGCAATGGAGGCTGGCGTGGAAGGGTTCTGCTATTATCACTATTGGTTTGGTAACGGAAAGCAACTTCTTGAACGGCCTTTCAATGAAGTGCTGGCTTCTGGTAAACCGGACCTCCCCTTCTGTCTTTGTTGGGCTAACCACGACTGGACCAACAAGACATGGCAGAAAGGGTTCAGCCTCAAGGCTGACAGCACTATCATGAAAATGCATTATGATTTTGAAGACCATAAGAAGCATTTTTTCAGCCTTCTGCCTGCTTTTAAGGACAAACGATATATTACGGTTGATGGTATGCCCCTTTTTGGAATTTGGGCTCCAAAAGATGTTCCCGAAGTCTCTCGTTTTATCCAGCTCTGGAGACAGCTGGCTGTCGAAAACGGGTTGCCGGGAATCCATTTCTGTGGTTATACCACTAACGCCACAGGACGTTCAGTCAAAGGTGGAAAACTGTCGCTTTGGGCTACTGATGAGGCGGCAGAGCATTATCAGGCAGTTTTGGACTTGGGATTTGATGCCGTTATTTCTACGGGATTGTCAAGAGGACAATCTATGTGTAAGGGAAAAATCAGAATGTTGGCTTATTATCTGGCAAAACATACCTTCCTGCCGGCTCACAATCGTACGGACTACGAGAAAGTCATGAACAACTATTATGTGGAAGAGGATGGATGGGAAAATGTCTATCCGACATTGATGCCACAATGGGACAGAACACCCAGGGCTGGAGTCAGAACAAATCCCCTAACTAATGCTACCCCGGAAAAATTCCAGAGAAGCATTGAGCATGTCCTGAAATTAATTGAGAAAAAACAAGCTCAGCATAAAATTCTATTTCTCAAATCATGGAATGAATGGGGGGAGGGTAATTATGTGGAGCCTGATCAGAAATTCGGACATCAGTACCTAAAGGCTATTCATGATGCAATCTTCCAATAATTGGGTTCACAAAAGTTTTGAATATGAATATTAAGACTATATACGGAGGCTTTCTTACCCTGATGTCTAAGCTAATGGGGATTGATAACGCGAAGAAATTTGACACATGGTTGCGCTTTCACAGAAAGCTGAACCTGAAAAATCCCACTACGCTTGCGGATAAGGTATCGTATATCGAACTGCATGACCAGTCGCCACTTGCAGCCAAATGCACAGATAAGGCGGAAGTCAGAAAGTTTGTGGCTGAACATGGATTTGAGGAGATTCTTGTCCCTTTGATTATGGAGCCTGTTAGCAGTGTGGAACAGATTGATTTCGACAAGCTTCCTGATACATTTGTGTTTAAGGCAACGCATGGTTGCAGGATGAATTATGTGGTTAAAGACAAGAATAAGATAGATAAGGTGGATTGTAAACGAGTAATAAACAAATGGCTTAAAACAACCTACGGCACTTATTCCCTGGAACCCCATTATCTTAGCATACCACCACGTGTTTATGCCGAGAAATACATTGAGGACATGGAAGGGCTCATCGATTATAAACTCCATTGTTTCAATGGAGAACCTAAGTTCTTTATGGTCTGTACAGGAAGAAACGATAAGGCCGGGCAGAGCATGGAGGTCTTTTTCAGTCTTTTCGATACAGAATGGAATTTTATAGATGAGATTGTTGGATATAAAAACGAAAAAAAAGGACCGTCGGATATTCCAAAACCGAAGACTCTCGATAAAATGATTCATATTGCCAAAGAACTCTCAAAGGATTTCAAATTTGTAAGAGTTGATATGTATGAAGTGGAAGAGAAAGTATTGTTTGGAGAACTTACGTTTTCACCAGCTTGTTGCGTTTTCCCTTATTTCTCCAAACAGTTTGTTGCTCAAATGGGTGAATTGCTCAAAATCTGATTGACTATGGGTGTTACGGTTTTGGGCCATTTCGGAGGAAAAAAAGTCTTCAACGACGGACAGACTGTGAAGACGATGATGACATTTAATGCGTTGCAGAAGGTTTTGCCAAAGAGAATTCATAGGATTGATACATACTATCTTCGGCATAATCCTCTTCTTTTCTTCTTTCAATTGTTTGTGGCGTTATGCAGGGATAAAAGAATCGTTGTGCTATTGTCGAATAAAGGCAGGAGGATTTTATCTCCTTTTTTATTTTTCTGCAGTAAATGTTTTGGAAAAATCATCTGCCAGAACACGATTGCCGGTATGCTGGCGGATGAGGCTGAGAAGAGTCCAAAATTCCGTAAATATATAGCCGGTTTTAGGGCGAATTGGGTGGAGGCGAAAGTGATGGAGCAGAAATTGCATAAATTGGGAGTGATGAATGCTCGATATGTGCCTAATTTTAAGAGTATAGCTCCTGTCACCGAGATACCTCCGATTTCCAAATGGGAAGGGAGGCCTAAAAGTTTCTGCATGTTTAGCAGAGTGGTAAAAGAGAAAGGGATAGAATTGGCTGTCGATGCCGTCAGCGATATTAACAGAATGGCTGGCAAGACTGTTGTCACGCTTGATATTTTCGGACCGGTGGATGATGCCTACAAGGAACGGTTTGAACAAATTATGCAAAATTCCGAGGATTTTATCCGTTATTGCGGGTTTATACCAGCGGAGCAGAGTGTTGATACCCTAAAGAATTACTACATGCTGCTCTTCCCGACATTGTATGTCACAGAGGGAATGCCAGGGACGATTATCGATGCACTCTTTTCTGCTTTACCCGTTATTGCCTCGGATTGGAAATTCTGTAAGGAAATGTTGGAAGAAGGGAAAACGGCGTTAATCTATGATTTTGACAGGCCTGAATTGCTTGAAACGAAAATGTTGTTTGCAATCTATCATCCTGATATCATTCAAAATATGAGAAGTGATTGCTTGAAAGAAGCGGAGAAGTATAAGGAAGAACATATTGTGCCTGTATTGTTAAAGGATATGGGACTAAAATAAAAAAGAGAGATTTTA
>JAEEGF011504769.1_pt1 | contig 20536 bp, 15 predicted proteins | sample 9134171 | NCBI WGS metagenome assembly JAEEGF01 (sample SAMN16246542, study PRJNA631951) | gut metagenome | biome: gut microbiome; feature: rumen; material: AP-attached | host: Bos | place: Iran: Karaj | collected 2018-10
CTGAACGAGCTAATCGACAGCGAGTTGGAGCAGATGATCTGTTTTGATACCAAGTTCCAGGTGGAAGAATTTGTTGAACATCCCACCGGAGTCTATATCGTCCTTCCGGAAGAGGATACCACAAAGTACTTTATTGTTTCTCTGGTTATCCAGCAGATCAACGCAGAATTGACGGCCATGGCTGACCGGTTAGGCGGAACCCTGCCGAAGAAGGTCATTTGCTTCTATGATGAGCTCGGAACAATTCCGAAGATTGAAGGCTTAGATGCCATCTTTACCGCCAGTAGAAGCCGGAATATGACCATTGTTGGCATCTTGCAGGGCATTAGCCAGCTGAATGACCGATATGGCAAGGATGTTGCGGAAACGATGTTCAATAGCTGTCATGACACGATTGCCGGTGCATTTGGCCCACTTTCGCAGGACGCTGAGTTCATCTCGAAGCAGCTCGGCAGCCGAACCGCTCAGACCGGTTCTGTCACCACAGACGGAAAGACCGGAGAACAGAGCCTTTCGGAGCAGATGATGGAAGTACCGCTGATGGCACCGAACGAACTTCGGGAAATGCCGAGAGGCGAGTATGTCCTCCTGAAGACATTCTGCAGGTCCGCGAGGACGAGGATGCCGTTGTTTACGGATTGGGGGATTACTCTCGAGGAAAAGTATCATATCTCAGAGCGTCCAATCCGGGATATTGAGTATATGGATGTCAAGGAACTCATAGACCGGTTGAAGAAAAAGATCGGCAGAAATATACAGAGTGAGGTCGAAAAAGAAGAAAAAAATGTTGAAACAAAGGACTCTCCGACAGAGATAGATTCCAATAATACCTTCGGTGCATAGCGGAATGCACAAAAAAGACCATACCAAACCGACAATATGCCGAACGATTATTGGAAAATTCAAAAATCGATATCCAATCCGTAAATACGACACCTGATATCTCGTACATTTTGCGAATGGATTTTTGGGAAACATTCCGTTATGCTTATCACACCTTCTGCAGAGGAATACAAAACAGGAGCTTGGGGCTTATGAAGGAAGAAGGAAAAGTCATATCATTACGGTTTGATGGCAGGAAGAAGGACTGCGATCCGCATAGACGCAGCAAAGATGCGATGATGGTTCGGAAGTATATGGAACTTCGCGACAGTGGTTTGCTGTACGAATCGTTGTTTCCAGCAGGAATCAAGTATCATCCGGACATCTATTATGATTTCGAGAGCTATATGTGGCGGGCTATCCTCCCGAACGGGGAACTCTGCCAGGGAGATCTCAGATCGATGGTTCGGATGTTCACGGGAGAAGATGTCCGGTACCATTACGAAGTCAATGGGGAAGAGTGGGAAACCAGCATGTTCGAGACCGTTGTCCGGGATGCGGTCGAGAATCCGGAAACGTTCGGTATCAGCATGCACCTCGCCGACTACAGCGAGCAGGAATGGACGTTGCTGGTGCAACTGTGCAAGAAACTTAATGTTTGCAGAGGCGGAGACCGTTATTCCGGTGCCAAACTTGAACAATGGATAAATGGATGAGTCGAGGGTGTCTTCAAACCGAAAGGTTTGGAGATGCCTTTTTTCGTTTGCTGACGTAACATACCAACAGTATTCCCCCAAAATGCAATATAATCTGTCGCTAATGCGGTAAGTTTTTTAACTGGTAAAGGATTGCTTGTAAACATGGGGAAAATGCTAAGATTTATGCCCGATTTACGGTTGCTATTGTTCCTCGAATCGTATAGAATGAGAATATGGATTTGTTGTCTGATTCTTGTGCGGAGTCGGGTAAGTAGAGGGTATTGTGAAGGAGGTAATCCATGGATTATTTGACAACATCCGAGGTTGCTGAAAAATGGAACATTAGTCGCCGTCGGGTTACAGTTCTCTGCTCCACGGGGAGAATTCCTGGAGCACTCCAGAAGGGAGCAATGTGGTTGATCCCTAAAAGTGCAAAAAAACCTGCGGACGGGAGAACTGTCCGGTATAAAGGACAGATAAAGAAGTAGAATTGTAATAGAGCCAAACCTAGATGTCGTGAGCTGGATTCATGAAGACTTTTTTTTCATGATAAATTGACTCTATCAAACAATTATGGAGAAGGAGGGGGCTGGATGAAAACAGTATTAATGCCACCAGATGCACCAACATTGATGTGGTCAACGAGAGCGATAGGGTATACTACGCCTTCTGCTGTGGCAGATTTGATTGATAATTCTATTTCAGCTATGGCAAATGAAATACATATTGTATATATGTCAGGTGAAGATGGTTATGTTTCCATTCTGGATAATGGAGAGGGAATGTGTCCCGAACGGTTACAATTAGCAATGAAATACGGTTCAGGAAGCCCGACGATGGAACGTGCAGAATCGGATTTGGGACGCTTCGGTCTTGGACTCAAAACGGCTTCACTATCACAATGTCGGCAGCTCACTGTTGTAAGCAAGCAAAAGAATGTTGTTAGTGGGTACTGTTGGGATTTGGACCATATTTTTGCGACTAAAGAATGGGAGTTACTGGAATTAGATTATGATGAGATAATAAGCTTACCTCAGGTTGATACGCTTCTTAATGTGGCGGAGGGAACCCTAGTTGTATGGAATAAACTTGACAAAATGTGCGCTGGTGACAGTGACAAAGAAAAGGGGTTTCTTCTTCGAATAAAGGAAGTTGAGGAGCATCTTTCTAAGACATTTCATAGATTTATGCAAGGCGAGAATGGCATTAGTAAGGTTTCGATTTATAGCAATGGGATTCTGCTTCAGCCCGATGACCCTTTCTTTGTTGGAAAGAGCAATGAGATGCCCGCGGAGCCGATTCCCGTTGAGTACACCAATGCTTCCGGTGAGACTGCAATTGCACAAGTGAAGGTAGTTCCATATGTTCTTCCATTCTCTGATTCAATTACACAAGAGGAGTTGGATTCACTAGGTGGAAAAGATGGGTTGATTAAGAATCAAGGCTTTTATGTTTATCGAAATAAAAGATTGATTGTATCTGCAGATTGGTTCCGCTTGGCTAGAAAAACTGATCTAACGAAGTTATGTAGAGTCAGAGTTGATATTCCTAATACGCTTGATGAATTGTGGACAATTGATGTAAAGAAATCAATGGCAGTGCCCCCCGAAATAGTGCTAAAGAATTTGAAACGTATTATTTCGCCTATCATTCAGGCAGGAAAGCGAAAATATTCATTTAGGGCAAATACAGAGACACGTGCTGATCAAGGAGTACGGTTATGGGTTCCGCAAGAAACTAGAAATGGAATGATTTATAGTATTAATCCGGAGTATCCAATTTATAAGGATTTAATCGAGAGTATTCCAGACAAACGTAAGTGGAAAGTCTTTATTCGACTTCTCGAGCAGAATATTCCGGTTAATGCTATTCATACTGATTTCTATGAGGATAAGAAGTATGCGTTTGAAGATGTTGATGTTGCATTGGAAAACGTTAAGAAAAATCTTAGGGAATTACTTGATGAGCTACCAGCAGAGGAACGTAAAAAAGAGTTTCTTGACCTAATGAAGATGAAACCGTTTTCAGAATACACTTTATCATTTGAAGATTTAGGAGACTTTTAATGAATAAAATAGACATATTAATTCGTAAGATTAATGCGCAGTATGATGAAGAGTTTCTTATCGAATCTATTGTACCTACTGAAGAAATGTTCAATGCGATGGCAGACCGTGTAAGAAAGAGTATGTCATTTGTGTTTTCAGATGCAGAGTTTGTTGCCGCGAGAGATCAAGTTCGTGAGAGACGAGAGGCGTCCATTGGTATTGTGGTTAGTGTTGATGCTCCAAACGAAGATCATGATTTGGAGTGGTTTTCAAAGTATAGTGATGAAAACCCTGATAAGTGTCTTTATAACAGAAGGTTTGAAGAGTATATACGTGAGGAAAAGCATTGGCCAGAAGAATCCATAAGAGAGTTGGGAAGAAACACAGACGAGATAGTTAATAGGTTAGGAGATCCTAGAGTTCCGGGGCAGTGGAGCAGAAAGGGACTCGTAATTGGCGATGTACAATCGGGAAAGACCGTTAATTACACTTCTGTATGTAATAAAGCAGTAGACGCCGGTTACAAAGTAATCATTGTTCTCGCCGGGAGGACTAACACCCTGCGTAGGCAGACACAGAAAAGGTTGGAAAGTGACTTCGTTGGACTGCGAAAGGATGATACCAATCAAAAGAAGGGGGAGGTGTTACCTACAATTCCTGTTGGGGTATATAATTACGGGAGTGTTGGAGGAAATGCTGTTGAGTCGATGACTACAAATGTAACTGATTTCAGTAAAAAAGTAGCAGATTCTAGAGCAATTAGCTTCAATGATTACATGTCGCCACAGTTGTTTGTTGTTAAAAAGAACAAGCATGTACTCGATAATCTTGCTGATTGGCTTGGTGGCAAGCAGCAGAATGCATTAAGTGTGCCAATGCTACTGATTGATGATGAGGCAGACGACGCATCAATTAACACCAAAGAGGAAGACAGCCCAACTGCAATCAACTCTTGCATTCGCAGAATACTTAAATTGTTTCTGCGTTTTACCTATGTTGGTGTTACGGCAACACCTTTTGCCAATATTTTAATTAATCCATACGTGCCAGGTACCCAGAAAATAGATCCAGATTTATTCCCTAAGGATTTTATTTGTTGTTTGCCGACACCGGATTTGTATATTGGTAGCGAAAAAATGTTTGGCGATGAACGAGAGTTAGAATATGTCTTGCCAATAAAGGCGGATACAGTGAAAAATGCGTTTCCTTTTGGACATAAAAAAACGCAAACTATTCCTACACTTCCAATTAACTTGAAAGAGTCAATTAGGTATTATGCCATATCAAATGCTATCAGAGACATTCTTGGTCACACAAAGACTCACCGTTCTATGATGATAAATGTAAGCCGTTTTGTTGATGTTCAGAATAGGCTCAAGAGTAAGGTTGTGGATTTTTGGGATGAAGAGGTGATGCTATACATTAAATCATACAGTAAAATAGGATCAAAAGCATTGGAATTCGAGCCTATAAAAGCGATTAAAACGGTATTTGATAACTATCGATTAGCCGAATTGATATCCGTAACATGGGAACAGGTGCAAGAACGACTGTATGAGAGCAACGAGAAAGTAAAAATCGTAGCAATTAACCAAAAGTCTTCTGATACGTTAGATTATGAGCGATATGAGAAGGAAAACAATGATGGAATGCGCGTTATTGCGATTGGCGGCGATTGCTTATCGAGAGGATTAACACTGGAAGGTTTGTGTGTCTCATACTTTTATCGAAATTCGCAAATGTATGATACTCTCATGCAGATGGGAAGATGGTTCGGATACCGTGATGGATACGACAAATTGGTTCGTGTTTGGATGGCTGAAGAAGCCAAGGAGTGGTATTCCCACATTAGTAGTGCAACAGAACAGCTAAAGATAGAAGTTCATCGGATGAATAGAAGCAAACTCACGCCCATGGATTTCGGTTACAAAATTATGGGACACCCTGATTCGTTGATTCCTACAGCCAGAGCAAAAATGAAGAATGCTAAACTGGATGTTCAGTATGAAAGTGTTGATGTCTCAGGACATCTTATTGAATCACCCAGATTACTCAATAATCCGAAGGTTTTTCAAGATAATGAAAAACTGGTGAGCGCATTTTTAAGGAGAATTTGCAGAGGAAACTGTTTTGAAGCAGCTAAAGGAAATGCTGATTTGAAGGTTTATAATGTAAATGCTGGAGATGTGGCTGCCTTGGTTAGCAACTTTAAGACAAAACTGTGGCACTTCTACTTCGAGGGAGAATCTCTCGCAGATATGATTCGGGAAAACGATGAAAAATGGACTGTTGTCGTGAAAAACGGAGGAAATTCCCCATACTATAAGGTTCAACTTGAGGATGGATCAGAACTTGAATTCGGGGCACAATCAAGAGCATCGTCATGGACTGATAAGGAATTGAAAGTGTCTGGCTCAAAGGTGAAGGTAGGTTCAGGTGGATGTACAGCAGCCGGGTTACCTGAGGGTGTTTTGTTTAGAGAAATCGAAAGACAATGGCAAGAACTACCTGATCAATACTGCAAAAAGAGAGACGGTTCGGGATATAAAGAAGTGCCTGATGAGTTTATCCTAGGATTTGTTAAATCTCCAATACTTTTTGTACACAATCTGCTTATTGTAGATGAAACAAGCCCGAAAGAGAATAGAACAAAAATGTTTCCCAATGATGAGTGTACGGTTCTTGCGTTAGGGCTGGGCTTTCCTGCCTCAGATGATTATCAGACAAGAAAAGATGATAAAAAGGAGCGCCGCAAGGTGAAAGTTTATTTGAGTACCATTGCTCAAAAGCTTGCAGAGGAAGAAGGAGATGATATAATCGATGAAAACATATGAGGAATTAATACAACAATGGAATAGTTGTGTGAGGGGGGGACAGGTTCTAGTAGATGCAACCCACCCTCTTCGGATGTTTCTCAATGTTACTGAGAATGCAGAAAAAGAGATACTAATTCCTGTAAAGGAAAGAGAAAAGAGATTTAAGCAGACGATTGCTATTGGAATTGCCAATTATGACACAAGTTCGGGAAAGTATTTTGCTATACGATTGTTGCTTCCGGAATTGGAAACCGAGTTTGTCTGCTTGTGCTTCGACCTGATAGAATCGTCCAGAAATTGTGCCACCGAAAATGCCGCGAGAAAAGTTGTGTTTGACACTCTAAAAAAATGGTATTCGTTATTAGCCGATTCTCGGAGAGAGATATTGCCCGAGAGGGAAATAAGGGGGCTTTTTGGCGAACTCCAATATATGGTCGACGAGCTTGGAAGAGGCGTAGAGGATCAAACGCTTGTCGATGGATGGACAATTCACAAGGATGCTAGTAGAGATTTCATCTTTGAGTCTTCATGGAGTGAAATTAAAACGATAGAGCCAACGAAAGACTATGTGACAATCTCGTCTATCGAACAACTGGATCATGACTGTGATGGGCGATTGATTGTGTACCGGGCTGAAAAGACTGAACTGATGGGTATGGGTGGCGAATCTTTAAATGATAAGGTCGAAGAAGTTCGCAATAAACTGGGCTTTCAAGCGGAATTGATGTTCAACCAGAAATTACTTGCTAAAGGGTATGCATACAATTCCTTATATGATGACATTCTTCTTGTTTGTAAAGGAAAAGAGGTCTATATCGTTGATGAGTCTTTTCCTCGTATTTCAAAAGATATGATTCACGATTCTATTGTTCGCGCGACATATGATATTCGGCTTAACTCAATTAATAACTGGAGGAGCAATGGATAATAATGATGTATTACAATTCAGAAATGCTGTCCTTGATGAAGCAGCTCTGTACGCAGAGGCTAATAGTGAACTAAAATACACGAGTTTTATTGAAGTGTTTATTGAATATCTAGCCGATGCTGGCTTTATAAATGATTTCAATTTAGCACATTATAGGAGACCTTTTAAAGCTGGCAGAAGAAACGCTAGAGTAGACGGGTATTCTGAGAATGCTTTTGAGGAAACAATTAGTCTTGTTGTTGCAGATTTTTCAGGCGAAGCGACGCCGAGTACACTCACGAAAACAGATGCGCTACAAACATTTCGCGAATGCTCCGCTTTTGTCGAGGAATCATTTGCAGGGAATCTACGTGTGGAAATAGACAAGAGTGAGCCGGCCTATTATTTGTCCACAACACTGCTGTATTTTGGAAGGCAACGAGAGCGTATTAGAAAAATCAAAATGCTTTTGGTAACGGATAAAATCCGAAGTGCTGCCATCAAGACTATTGATTCAGAAGAGATTTCAGGCATTCCGATTGAGTACACTGTCTGGACGATTGATAGACTATTTGACAATATACGTAATGATGGAGAGACGCGCGATATTCTATTTAAGGATTATGGTGGCGAACCTATCAAGTGTTTAAGAATTGAGACGGGATTATATCCAGGATATATGTGCGCGATGCCGGGAAATTTGTTGGCTAATCTTTATGAGAAGCTCGACACTGAACTATTGGAAGGAAATATCAGATCCTTTTTAAGTACGAAAGTTGCAGTTAATAGCGGAATCAGAAAGACTATAGTAAATGAACCGGAAAAGTTTTTTATATATAACAACGGAATCTCTGCGACAGCTTCTGAGGCTCATACTGTGGAAGTCGACGGCCAAACATATTTGACAGGGTTAGTTGATTTTCAAATAGTCAATGGAGGACAGACAACGGCATCTCTTTATAATTCGAGGTTTAAAGACAAGTCGGATTTAAGTGCTATTTTTGTTCCGATGAAACTTACGGTCGTGGAGAGGGAGAAATCAAAAGAAGTTATTCCGTTAATTGCAGAGTATGCCAATACGCAGAACAAGGTTAATGCTGCAGACTTCTTCTCGAATCATGAGTTTTGTGTTAAAATGGAGCGGTATTCACGTACTTGTCGTGTAAGTCCGCAGAATGGTGCTCAGTATGATACTTTCTGGTTTTTTGAAAGGGCTAAAGGGCAGTATACTCAGGCTCAACTCGGGAAGACTGCGGCTCAGATTAGGGAATTCCAGCTCAGATTTCCCAAGAACCAGTTGTTTACCAAAACGGATTTGGCCAAGTATCGTAATTCGTGGGATAGGATGCCAGATACTGTCAGTAAAGGTGCGCAGACTAATTTCCAGAAATTTGCTGATGATATCAAAAAAGAATATGAAACTAAACCAAACGAATACAATGAGAAGTATTACAAAGATACAATTGCACTTGGCATAATTTTCAGAGCGGTAGAAAAATTGGTTTCAGATCAGGAATGGTATAAGTTGCAACAGGGATATCGTGCTCAGATTGTAACGTATGCAATCGCACTGTTTTCTGAGCTCATGTCGACGCAGTATGCTAAGTATTCAATTGACTTCCAGAAGATCTGGAATACGCAAACAGTTCCCAAACAGATTCTTAAAGAATTTGAGTCTATCACCCGTTTTGTCAATGATTCGATCAATGATCCGGGACGAAGCACAATCAATGTTACACAATGGTGTAAGCGTGCTGAATGTTGGAAACGTATGAAAGATTCATGTACGTATAGAATTGGGGATACTATCCTTGATTGTTGTATTAGTCGCGAAGAAAGCCTTGCAGAACAAGCAAGCGCTCGGAAGGAAATAAAAAAAGATATTGGAATTATGGCGGAGACAATGGTGGTTAATTATGGTGCAGATAATTGGAAACGTCTGCATGAGTTTGTGATAGAGCGACACATTGCTGTTTCGCCAGAAACCGTATCAGCGCTAAAGATTGCAGAACAATTGCCTTTGAAGATACCGAATTCATACCAAGCAAAACTATTGTCAAGGCTACTTGATGTTGCATTAAATGAAGGATATAAAAAGTAACAGGAAGTGAACAAATGTTAAACACGATTGATTTATTTGCCGGTGCTGGAGGCTTAAGTTTAGGCTTTTTACAGTCTGGAGCCTATGATATTAAGGTGGCGTTTGAAAACAATCCTAGTATGCAGGATACTTACCGAAAGAATCATCCAGGTGTAGATGTTCTAGGTGATGTATGTGGGGCAGATTACCGTGCGATTAAGAAGAAGTACGGTAGTATTGATGTGATTATTGGAGGTCCTCCCTGTCAGGGGTTTTCTAATGCTAACCGGCAAAAGAATCATGCTGTTAGTCAAAATAATATGCTGGTAAAACAGTATATTCGTGCAGTTCGCGAGTTAAGACCTCGGGCGTTTGTTATGGAAAATGTTAGCATGTTGGGGTCAGACACGCATAGATTTTTTTATAACGAAAATGATATTGAAGACGTACAAAAGTATAAGATTCCAACTGTGAACTCAAAGCTCGTTCTTCTTGAAAAAGAGTTTATGTTCGCAAATGCTATAGCGGTGGTTAGAAACTGGGAAGAAGTTGCGAAGGAGCTCTGGCCAGAAGAATTGTACTGTGCTGTTAATGTAGTGTATAAGGCCTCTGATAAAGCGGAAAAGACAAAAAAAGCACTTGAAAAACACCGTCGTACACTTGTAAACCTTATTCAGTTAAGGGAAAGAAATGAGTCGATTGCAATTGAGCATATCCATGGCCAGTCAGTGATGGCGTTCAATTCTATTAAAGAGTATTATGAAGGAAAAATCGATGAAAAGACCGTAAAGCAAAGAATAGAGCATGCTGTAATGTTGCAGCGGATGTTGGGAAAGCTAAAGGAGATACACGATAATCGAATCATAGTTGACTCTGTCGATGATGAAGGAAATTTGGTAGCAAATATTAAAACATATGCGGTCCTTGATTATCTGAAATCGATTCTTGAATCAGGGGACGATGGTTATTTGATTGATGCTAAAGTACTGTGCGCAGCAGATTTTGGTGCCCCACAAAAACGTGAAAGATTTGTCATTATGGGAGTAAAAAAATCTCTAAGAAGAGAGGTAAAGCTTCCTAAAGGAACATTTTGTGAAAAGGACTATCGTACCGTTCGGGATGCTATAGGAGATTTAGAAAAGGTTCAAACTGTTGTACGACTTGACGAAGACAAGGGAACAAGACTTCGAAAGATTATACCCAGAACCCCGCTTGAAAAGGAACTTCGTGATTCGAAGGTTCTATACAATCATATTGTTACTGACACTGGGAAGGATGCGATGGCTCGTTTTAGGGCATTGAAGCAGGGAGAAAACTTTCACGCTCTTGATGAAGCTCTAAAAACTAATACCTACAGTGATGTCTCGAGAACACAAAACACTATATATCTGCGGCTAGATTATAACCAACCTTGTGGAACTGTGGTAAACGTAAGAAAATCAATGTGGGTTCATCCCACGTTGGATCGGGCAATAAGTATACGAGAGGCAGCAAGATTGCAAACATTCCCTGATAGTTTTGTTTTCTGTGGAACGAAAGACAAACAGTATCAGCAGGTTGGAAATGCTGTTCCACCGTTACTTGCGCGTGCAATCGCAGAGCAACTTGCTCACATTCTATGTGACGAAAAACAAAAAAATGAAGAAACAAAAAAAGTATAGTAAAAGGGAACAAGGATCTATGAAGTTAGTCGAAATATGTGCTGGTGCCGGTGGTCAGGCATTGGGTTTGTCGATGGCGGGATTTGAACACGTTGCACTGATTGAGTATGAAAAAGAATATTGTGATGTGCTGAAAAGGAATCGTCCTGACTGGAATGTAATTTGTGAAGATGTTAAGGAATTCAGTGGAATACCATACAGAAATCAAATTGACTTGCTGGCTGGTGGGGTTCCGTGCCCTCCATTTTCAGTTGCAGGAAAACAGCTAGGTTCAGATGACGAGAGAGACTTGTTTCCGGACATGCTACGTTTGGTTGAGGAAATCTTCCCGCGTGCAGTTATGATAGAGAATGTGCGAGGATTTCTTGATCCCACATTTGACGAGTATAGAAGTAGCATTTTGGCACAGTTGGATAAGCTCGGGTATAATGCACAAATCAAGTTGCTTCAAGCATCAGATTATGGAGTGCCTCAGCTACGGCCGAGAGTTGTAATAATTGGTATTCGAAAGGATATTAAGAAACAATTTGAGTATCCTGAACCACATCCCGAAAAAACGAAAACGGTCGGACAGACATTAAAGGATTTGATGAAAGCCAATGGATGGGAAGGGGCAAATCGGTGGGCACAAAAAGCGAATAAGATTGCACCTACTGTCGTTGGAGGATCCAAAAAACATGGGGGGCCTGATTTAGGACCAGTTAGAGCGAGAAAAGCTTGGATGGAATTAGGTGTTGATGGCCTAGGAATTGCAAATGAGGCACCTGAAGAGGACTTTGATGGCAATCCACGTTTAACACCGAGGATGATAGCGAGAGTTCAAGGATTTCCCGATTATTGGGATTTTGGTACAAAAAAAACAGCTGCATGCCGAATGATAGGAAATGCCTTTCCGCCTCCAGTTGCAAAAGCAATTGGGGAGAAACTGATGGAGGTTCTTGCATAATGAAAGCCCTATTTGCTGAGGAAAGAAGAAAATACCATGAGAGCTTACTACGCGAGGGCGTATTAACGATTGACGATAAAGGTGTGCCTAGCAATGCGGACAAGTCTTCGAAACTCTCTATCAGCATTGCGCTAGGAATTGCAAATCGGTTAATGGCAGAAACTCATGATAAGGCGGTCGGACAAACTTCAGGAGCTCGCTTTGAGCAATTGAATATGGAATTCTTAATTAACACTTTTCCGAAGCTCCAGAACCTTAGACCCGGGTCTTGGAAAGTGGCAAAACTCGGCAATAGAAGTGCCATCAAAACAAGTAGTTTCGCTCAATATGAGCACCTGGAATATCTAAATCGGTTAACCGCATATGACAGAAAATTGGCAGCATCAATGGGAAACGATTATATGGTGGCCCCGGACGTTGTAATCTATCGTGAGACTGTGACAGACGAAGAGATTAACCATTCGCAGTGTATTGTTGATGATACAGTGTCTAAAATGGCAGATTTACGCCAAAAGAATGGGGGCCTTCCAATTTTACATGCTTCTATTTCTGCCAAGTGGACGATGCGCAGTGACAGAGCACAGAACAGCAGAACAGAAGCCCTCAATCTTATTCGAAATCGTAAAGGAAACCTTCCGCACATAGTGGTTGTCACGGGAGAGCCGATGCCTGCTAGAATTGCATCTTTGGCGCTTGGAACTGGAGACATAGATTGTGTATATCACTTTGCGTTATACGAACTGGTGGAGGCCGTAAAGGAGCTTGGAGCGGAGGATGCTATAGAGACTCTAAGTATTCTGATCGAGGGAAGACGATTGAAAGACATTAGTGATTTGCCGCTGGATTTATCGGTATAATACAATAATGATGTTAAACATAGTGTTCTGGAGACAATAATATGGGACAATATACTTTTTCCACGAAAAACGGAAAGGCATACTATTATAATTCTATTCCATCGTTTATTCGCACGGATTCGTCATCAATAATGGGTCAATTAGTTGCTCACTCGTTTGAGGTTAATAAGGAACAGACGGATGCTTGGACAGCGCAGATCAGAGAATTGCAAAAGAGATTAGATGCCTGCGAAATGGAGGGGGATATAATCTTCGAGTATGATATTGTCCGCTTGGGAAAGCGTATTGACGTTGTTTTATTGATAAGACATATGGTGTTTTCGCTTGAATTCAAGAATGGGAAAGATATCTTTACAGCTCAGGATGCGCAACAGGCAGAGGACTACGCCATAGATATTAAGAATTTTCACAAGGAATCGGAAAACCTATATGTGTGTCCAATTCTTGTCGCAACTGATGCAAAACCATACCCGAAAGAGCAGACTTTGGATTGTTTTCCGGACAAGCAGGTGCATTTGCAACGTGAAAACATTGAGACGTTGATCCCTAAGGTTACGACCATTTCAAACATGTATGGGGACGATGGTGAAATAGATTTCGAAAAATGGTTTAACTCACCATATTACCCTACTCCTACTATTGTGGCTGCTGCTGTTGAAGCATATTCGACGCATAATTTAAGTGAGATTGCTCACTCCGAAGCAGGACAGGAAAATGTAAGTAACTGCGAAAACAAAATCAACGAAGTTATAGATTATGCTCGCTCTAACAGAAAAAAGTGTGTTTGCTTTGTCACTGGGGTTCCAGGGGCAGGGAAGACACTCGTGGGATTAGATGTTGTTGCAAAGAACCTTGATAAGGGAAAAGAGAGTAGGAGTGTATATCTTTCTGGAAATGGTCCTCTAGTTGAAGTTCTTAGGGAGGCCTTGAAGCGTAGCGTTAAGGCTAAGAAACAATTGAATAGAGAAACCGAAGCGGCTATTAACACGCTCATACAGGGGAGTTATGGTTTTAAGAGAGATAATTCAACACATAACAATCCAACTGCAGAGAATATTTTGATTTTCGATGAGGCTCAGCGCGTATGGAATGAGAATAAAATGGCGCAAAAGCATAATAATGATCCAGCGCTTTCTGTAAGTGAGCCTCATTTGTTGTATAGTATAATGAATCGCCACAAAGACTGGGCCGTAATGATATGTCTTGTGGGATTGGGTCAGGACATCTATGATGGTGAAGTGGGCATTAATGAGTGGTTTAGATGTGGAATCGAGGACTTTGGTGAATGGGAACTGTTCTATTCTCCTGAAATATTTGGACAGGTTGAAGACAAAAATATAGATCGGGCTATGATAGAAAGTTGTGAGAGATGTCACGCAATGCAAGAGCTACATTTGAAGACGTCTATTAGGTCATTCCGGGCAGATAAACAGTGTCAGTTTGTAGATGCACTTCTTGATAATGATAATGTTTCAGCGAAGAAAGCATATGATGAAATACAAACAAAATATCCAGTTTTTCTTACTAGAGAGTATGACAAGGCAAAACAGTGGGTGCGTGCCCAGGTAAGAGGTTCTCAAAGAAGTGGCGTTTTGGCATGTAGTAGTGCGCAAAGATTGAAGCCGGAGGGAATATTTGTTCCTACTGATATAGATGTCAAGAATTGGTTTTTGGCTCCCAGTGACGACTTAAGATCGTCTAATAAGCTTGAAGTTGTTGCTAGTGAATTTAAAGTACAGGGGCTTGAAATAGATTGGGCAATAGTATGCTGGGATGCTGATTTGAGAAGGAACAGTAACGAGACAGATTGGGAGTATTATACATTTAGAGGGACTAAGTGGAACCGTCGTAACAAGACTGAACAGCAGCGCTATTTATTAAACTCTTATCGTGTTCTTCTGACTAGAGCGCGACAAGGAATGGTTCTGTTTGTGCCTCGAGGTGTTGATCCAGAGGAAGATGAGACTAGAAACAGAGCATTTTATGATGGCATATATGCGTATTTAAAATCTTGCGGAATTAAGGAATTATAGTGACTAATTTATGGAGAGGGGCAGGGGTGTGATGACAAACGATGAACTGATTTCGTGGTTCGGAGAACAAAGCTCATGGTTACAAGATGCAGCCAGGGTGTATTATGTTTCGGGTACGTTCGCGGAAAATGATATTAAACGATTTGTAAAAGAATGTATTGATGAGGTTTCTGGTATTAAAAAAAACACTGATTTGTCTGGCTTGAATTTTTTGTATAGAAACGACAGAAAAGGGTTTGCGATTAAATCAATTAGTGATGTCGAGGGTGTAAATGCTTTAGCATCAAATAAGGTGTTAAACTTTGCAACTTCAGGCATAACGGTAGTATACGGAGACAATGGTGCGGGAAAATCAGGCTATATTAGAATTATAAAGAAGGCAGCAGATGCCAAGTATAAGGAAGAACTAAAAGGAAATGTTTATTCAGCGGCGAAGAAAAAACAAACCTGTAAAATATCTGTTTTGTTGGATGATAATAGCGAGCAATCTTTGGATTGTGACCTGAGCAAAAACGGAGAGCATGCGATTCTTAGAGATACGGATATTTTTGATACCAGAATATCAACAGCGTACCTAGATGATGAAAATGAAGCTGCGTATGAGCCGTGGGTGTTTTTGTTGTTCCGTGAGCTCGCGAATGTTGCGACTATTGTAAAGAATCAGCTGGAAAACACGAAGAATAGTTTAAATGCTCATGAGATTCTGATTCCGGCGGAAATTGCTAATACATTAAGCGGGAAAAGATTAACTGAAATAACTGCAAATACATCCTTCGAAGGGAGCTTTTTTGAATGGAATCCCACGGATGATCGAGCATTGGAGGAGAAAGAAAAAGAAGCAAATATTGAGGCAATTACAAAAACGATAGAACGATTGACCAATGAGATAAACCAACTCAGAGGAGTGCAAAAATACCTCGACGGCTTTGTTGACTTTTTTTCCGAAAAAAATGTAACGGACATTTCGTCAGCCGAACAAACATTGAAAGATATTAAAAATGAGCAAGAAGTAGCAAAAAGACTTTTTAGCGAAGAGGCTTCTGGACTTGACAAAGACAGTGTATCGAACGTTGCTTGGAGGGCGCTGTGGAAAGACGCTAAGGACTATTATGAAACAATACTGAAAAAGAAAGGAATTAAAAAGTATACTGAGGAATATGGATACTGCCCCTTGTGTGGACAAACCATTGCCCGAGAGCATATGCACCGGGTACAAAGCGTTGAAGAATATGTTAATGGAAATATTAGTACAAAAGTTACCAAAGCGAAGAAAGATTATATTGATTGCCTTAGAAAATGCCCTAGAGCATGGGCCAATGATCAATTGATGCTTTCTCTCGATGCGTGTGGATTGGAATCATGTCGAAAGAATGTAGAAGAATGTGCAAAAGACATATATGAGATAAGTAGCAAGATTCATTCGGATCAGGTTGAAACGGTTAGTGTCTGCCACATAGATGTCGGAGCAATTTCGATGGAAGTCGAGAGAGTGATAAGAGACAAATCTATGCTCAGATCTGAGAAGGAGGCTTTGCTACAAGACGAGGATCGCCAACGATTAGAAAAAGAAATAAAAGAGTTGAAGGCCAAAAGATTTGCTTCGCAAGTTAAGGAAGAGGTGGCACAACGAATAGCTTTTCTTAGGTCGAGCAAAACCTATGAAGATGCGATACGGTTAACTGCGACGAATAAAATTACATCGAAAAGCAAGATTCTGAGTGAGGAGCTACTCACAGAAGATTATGTAAGAAGGTTTAACGACGAATTAAAAGTTTTGACACGTGGAACGATAAAAGCTAAACTTAAGCAGCAAAAAGTGTCAAAGGGGAAAGTGCCTTTTAGAATTGCGCTAGAAGGAACTGCAGACGAAAAAGTTCGTCCGACAGATGTTTTCAGCGAAGGCGAGAAAAGAGTTGTTTCTTTGGCGGCTTTTTTTGCTGAATCGTCAGGCCGTAGTTCAGTTTGCCCGTTAATAGTAGATGACCCCATATCTTCCTTAGATATCAAGTATGAATCCTATGTTATGGATCGTCTTGTAGAGGCCGGAAGACATAGACAGGTTATCGTTTTTACCCATAGACTCTCTATGGTTGTAGGTCTTTATTCTCGATGTGGTAAAGATGTTCAGTTTAACGAGGTTGAGCTCCGGGGAAGGGGAAAGGAGAAAGGTGTTCCTTCTGAAGTTGACCATTTTAGTAAGCAAACAAGTGGTAAGCTTAAAGACCTCAAGAATAATAACGTCGCTAAAGTTAAAAAGATGGATGAGAATTCATCAGAGTATACGGAATCGGTTCATTACATATGTCAGCAGATAAGAAACCTGGTGGAAAAGAGTATAGAGGATACTTTGTTATTTAGCGTTGTCTCTAGATACAGACAATCAATTCAAACACAACAGATTTCATGGTTGTCACATATTACGGAAGATGATTGCGTGTTAATCGAGGAGATGATGACAAAATACTCTCATTATGATCATTCTATGTCAGATGAAACCCCATTACAAGAGTTTTCAATTGAGGAAATAGAAAACGATTTGGATAAATTGATCACATGGATTGATGAGATCAAAAAGCGACAGAATTCATATAAAAAGTAAGGAGAGACTTGTCCGGGCTACAAATTGAGCAAAAAGCATATGGAGGAATGGGTGAATGCCGCAAGTAATTAAAGGGGTGTATTTCCCTCAAGACAAAACGGAAGTGGCATACGAAGCAGAGTCTATTTATTATATCGACTTTTATATACTTAGTGCATTGTATGCGATAGAAAAACTGAGAAAATATGATGGAGCTACAAACTCCACGCTTAGCAAGTTTCAATACTATCATTTTTATACAGATCATGTTTTGTTTGCATTGGGGCAGATATCAAATCGATTTGTTGAGAGTGAAAAGAATAGTGAACTTCTTAAAGAACGAAAGAGAAGGAATGGTATGAACTATGGCTTCTCCGACGACACATTTCCGCTCTTGTCGAACAAGCGAGCAAGAAACGTTCTTGAGCATATTGATGAGTATGATGTAGAAACAATTTCTGAAAAAGGAGGTGTCGGTGGATTTAATTTAATTGATGAGAATACCGAAGAAGAAGTCCTTCTGGCTTTGTCAGATATGAGAACAATACACTTGTATACTTTGAATTTGGTTGAAGGCGAAATATGGATATATGATCCCAAACATAATGGAAATATAAACTTAAAGCTAGAGGAACTCGTTGAAGAACTAAATGCTTTGCGGGACAATGAGATGAGTTTCGCAGAAATGGTACATTCAATTTGACAAGATTATTTTAAAACAGTGCTCTTATAGCTCGTTGGCAACCTATTGATTTTCGGAAAGCTTTATCTGGAAACGCCGTAAATCAACATCGGAGGACATAAAAGAGAATTCATAGAGATGATGGATAAGGTATGTCATTTCGGTGCCGAGCAAAAGTAGATATGAAAGGGTATGTGATGGGGGCTGTAAGCGAAAAAGTCTTATATGACAACCTAATCCAGGCGAGATATGCTACAAAAGGCGCGAGACCCTCGAACCTTGTCTTATGGGGCGAGGACATCGTGAACGGCAAGCTCATTCTGTTTCCGAAGAAGACCAACTTGCTTCCGGAGTATGATTCCATTTGCCGGGGCACCACCGGTGCGTCCTTGATTTATTTCGACAAAAAGAAGCAGCAGCCGGTTCTCTTCTGCGATATCCGCTATGATAAGCAGACGCAAAATGTCTACATGTCCGCGGGTATCTTTAACGATGTTTGGAAGTTCCTGAAGGAAAGCGTAAAAACAGGGATTGAACTTAAAAGGGACCGCGGAGAAGCGGTGGAAGAGTTGCCGGAGGGGTATGTCGACCTGACGTTCCTGCAGCACAGGTTAAGCGAGGCAGTTGTTAAGAACGACCGGATTGAGTATGTTTCGAAGGACATCCCGGAAAGGAAACAGAAGTCACGGTCCAAAATGCAGAGCGCTTTGGATAATCCCGCGTATCGGTTCTTCTATGCCTTTGATTCCGGGATCTATCATGATAAGGATTGCGAGTTCATAAGGGAGATTCCGCCGGAACTGTTTACCGCTTCGGAGAAAAAGCCGATAACCAGAAAACCATGCCGAAGGTGCCTTCGTATCATGTGCCTCCGTGAACTGTGCAGCCCATATGTGAAACAAATGCCGGCTGTCAATCGGTTGCTTAAACGTGGGGACATCGGCAATAACTATTTGGAACGGCTTGCATTTGAATACGGGATTAAGCTCCGTGCTGATGAGGACGGCAGTCTTATAGTGGTCAGTGCTGAAGATACTTGGAAGATCAGCGGATTTGACAAGGAGAGTCTGTCTCTCTGGCAGAACAATTATATAAAAACATCGTCGGAAGAGCGCTGTATCACACAGGGTTTTCACCATAAGAAAACTGCGGACGGAAGGACTTTGTTCCAGATGTTGGAGCGTATCCGCCGCTACAAATACGATCCGCACTTCCGTGAGAATGTCGAAGCAAAGGAAGAGGCGCAGCAAGCAGCGACTGGGCAGACAGCCACTGAGGCGAAGGAGAAGAAGGGACTGTTCAAGAGAATAGCCGGTTTCTTCGGCCGGTTGTTCCGTAAAGATAAGAGCAATTAACGTGAATTGAAACGGGGGGAGAGAAGTGTTATTTCCGAAAAACATGACATTCCAGTATTTCTTCTTTGACACATATCCAGGGTATTTCCTGCAGAGCCTTCCGATAGCTGTCCTTGTAGGAGTTCTGTTTTGGCTCACATGGCTTCGGAAGAAAGAGATGCCGAAGGCGCAGAAGTTCTGGAGGTCCGTATTCGTATGCTATCTCTGCGGACTGCTTTGCATGTTGCTGTTTATCGATTTCGTCGGTGTGCTGTGGTATTGGATCCTGTACCGTTCGGAAAGCGGAATGGAATTCTGTTTCTTCGAGTGGAATTATGATTTCCGGCCGAACCCGGAAACGTATCTCCGGAATCCGGAACGGATTGTCAACTTCTTAATGTACCTTCCGTTCGGCGTGCTGTATCCGCTGGCGACCAAGCGTAAGAGTTGGCTTCGGACTGCTGCGGCCGGCTTTCTGTGCTCCGTGATCATCGAACTGCTTCAGCCGGTTATCGGCAGAGCATTTGACATTGACGATGTGATTCTGAATACAGCCGGCGCAACTGTGGCGGCAGGGGTGTTCTTTCTGTTCAAGAAGGCTTTGAGCAGAGAAAAGAATTGCGGTGACGGTGAGTGAGGTTTGCCTAGCCGGAGTTCGTGAAAATGCCGGAACCGTTCCGTGTAAATCTCTGTCGTACATATGATGTGAAGACAGCGAATGTCGGAGAAAATGTCGGTGATGCCTGTGAAAATGGCGGTAATGTCGGTGAAAATGTCGGTGAAACGACGGAGAAAGAGGTGTCAGTTTGGGAAAGAATAATGAATCTTGTTCTGCGAATCTGAAAGCCGCGAGCAGACTGAACGACCTTACGGAAGAACTGATGCAACTGACCGGGAGCTTCCTTAACGACATTTACAGGATGCAGAAACTCAGTGACCGGTTTCCGAAGAGCGAACTGATGAATCCGGACACGTTCGGATGTGAGAGCTGGTTTGTCCGGTCCTTTGTCCCGATGGGGATGGAGAAAGAGTTCCGCCTGGTAGCGAGGGACTTCTTCCTGCATGAGTATACGC
>JAEEGF010155904.1_pt1 | contig 20528 bp, 19 predicted proteins | sample 9134171 | NCBI WGS metagenome assembly JAEEGF01 (sample SAMN16246542, study PRJNA631951) | gut metagenome | biome: gut microbiome; feature: rumen; material: AP-attached | host: Bos | place: Iran: Karaj | collected 2018-10
CAAAGGCCTACGCCCCGTCGGAGGCGTACAGCAGCAGCCAGCCCCTGGCCAGTTTCTATGTCACCGGCGTCAGCTACTGTCTCAAGTACCTACCCATGATTGTCACGATGTGGGCGGCTTGGCACTACGGCCTGGCACTCCCCGACTATATCGCCTACTGTGCTGTCTTGTCGCTCGTCTGCAAGGCCGTGTCACAACTGCAAGGCATCACAAAGATGGTGTCACGCCTGCTGCCAGAGATACGGCTATGCCAGCCTATCATAGACGCCACGCCTGAAGTAAAGGAAGGGCGCCGGGTGGTCAGGCGCATTACTGGTCAGATAGACATACGCGGTCTGAAGTTCCGTTATGCCGACGATATGCCGCTGCTCTTCGACGGACTCAACCTGACCATCAACAGCGGCGACTATGTGGCTCTTGTCGGAGCTTCCGGCTGTGGCAAGAGCACGCTGATGCGGCTGATGCTCGGGTTGGAACATGCGCAGGCAGGTTCTATATTCTACGACCAATATGACCTGAGTGACATCAACCTGCGCAGTCTAAGGCAGTATTGCATTGGTATCTGCATGCAGGAAGGCCAGCTCGTCGAGGGCACCATCCGCGACAACATCATCTTCAACGACCCGCTGCTGACCGAAGAGGATGCCTGGGAGGCAGCGCGACTGGCAGCACTCGACGGCGACATCCGCAAGTTCCCCTTAGGCATGGATACGCCCATCACCGTCGATGGCAAGGGCGTATCGGGCGGACAGCGCCAGCGAATACTCATTGCGCGTGCATTGGTAAGAAAACCTACGGTGCTCTTCCTCGACGAAGCCACATCGGCACTCGACAACATCAGCCAGCACATCGTCATCGAGAACCTGGCCAAACTGAAATGTACGCGCATCGTCATTGCCCACCGCCTGAGCACCATCCAGCAGTGCAACCGTATCATTGTGCTGAAAGACGGACGCGTGGCAGATGAGGGCAACTTCGAGGAACTTCAGGCTCGCGGTTATTTTCCCGACAAAATGAGGTGTTCATACTGAAAAGTTGGCACATGTGTCATTTTTTTAGCCTTACAGCGTTGCGGATTGAATAACAAAACGTCTCTTTGCATCTGAAAAATATGCGTAAATACGCAAAAGTTTCGGAAATATGGATAGGATAGAAAGGAATAAATAACATATAATCAGCGGGAATAGATTTCTGATTCCTGACTGAATAGCAACCCTAAAATCAGGGGTGTACCTGCTACGCGTAGCTGCTACGTAGCAGGTGCACCCTTTTTTTTGCCCGTACCTTTGCATCGTCAAACAAAAACGACAAGCGCTCTAACTCTTATTGCTACAAAAGAAACACACGAATGGAAGTGCGGCAACCCAACTCTATAACCAATAAACTATGAACTATAATCAATAAATAATGTATTAACCAGGAGTTGAAAGACGGGCGGAGAAGTATCCGGATGAAATGAGATCAGACAACACTTCGCTTTTCCAAGGCTCGTAAATTTCAACAATTATGAATAATGTAATAACAATCTTTACAAGTGATACTTTCGGCGAGATTCGTACTTGCCAAGTTAATAACCAGATTATGTTCGTGGGCAAGGATGTTGCTACGGCATTGGGATATACAAATACTCTGAAAGCTATCCGCGACCATGTAGATAGCGAGGATAAAGGGGTGAACGAAATGGTCACCCCTGGTGGAATCCAGAAAGTTGTCATCATCAACGAGAGCGGTCTCTACTCCCTCATCCTTTCTTCCAAACTCCCGCAAGCCAAGGCTTTCAAGCGCTGGGTGACCAGTGAGGTGCTGCCGCAGATCCGGCAGACGGACAAAATCCTTTTTCTTTATTCCGACACAGGCTCTTTCTGTGATAATATCATTTCCTCGTCATCTTTGTAACATCATCAAGACTGAACTTTCCTGAGAAAACCATTACCGTTACCTTCTCGTCTCCGTCGGAAATCATAACCACAGCCGATTGTTGTTTTCCTTCACTATGGTAGATGTTTACATTGCTATCGTCCTCGTTTATCTGCATCAGCTTCTCGTACTTGCCTTTGGAGAGTATTCCCTGCACCTCCTTCTTCAGCTTACTACCGGCTTCCGGGTAATCTGATGTGATAATCTGTATAGCTGACAACTTGTTCGATAAAGAACTGATGTCCACCCCCGGCATGTTAGCCATCTTGCCTACCATACCTATCATATATTTGGAAATATAGACGTAGGTTACATTCTTGGTGTCGGCATATTTCTCAAACTCCTTTACTTGTGCACTTGCTGTCAGGCAGAGCAGAGCCATTATAGTGCAAAGTAGTGATCTTATAATTGTCTGTTTCATATTATTTCAATGCGTTTAATTGTTCGTTTAAGGTCTTATCTGCTTTCTCGCTTATAGCATTTACTTTCTCCAGTTGTTCCATTCCCTTATTCAGGTTCATAGCCAGCAGGTTCAGCGCACGCTCCGCTTCCCGCTTTGCTAATTGAGGATCCTGATAGGTATCTTGTTCGGCAGGGTTCTGCCCAAACTTATGGTAACCCAATCCCATGACAATGGCGATACAGGCAGCCACGGCAGCGTAGCGGATGATATTCGGACAGAGGGAAAGACGTCCTTTATCTTCCTCGCCTTTGGAGAGGCTTTCCCACTCATCTATCTTTGCCGACAGGCGTTCCTCCAGTCCTTCCGGGATAGGGATGCGTTCCAGTTCTTCGTAGTTCAGTTCGTCCATGTCTTGGTTAGTTTTATGAATTGTTGTTTCAACTTCTGTTTTGTTCTCATTACTATGATGCGGATGTTTCCTTGCGATAGGCCGGTATCTTGTTCTATCTCCTCGTATGAGCGTTCCTCCATCAGATGCATCCTTATGATTTCTTTATCTCGTTTCGGCAACTGACTGATGAGACTTTCCAGCTGCGAGGCTTCGTCATTAGCGGCTATCTGGCCTTCAAGGCTCCGTTCGTCGGGGGGTGAGAGCTCGTCCTTCAATTCCGCAGAACTGTCTATGTGTTTCAGACGCTGCTGGTCTCGGAGCAGGTTCCGCATCAGGGTCACCAGGTAAGCTTGGGTTATAGCCTCATCCCTTAGGTCGTTGCGCTTCTGCCAGAGCTTCAGATAGGTATCCTGGAGCAAATCCTCGGCATCCTGCACATTGCCCGTCAGATGGAATGCCACCCTATAGAGCAACCTATGGAAAGGCATGAACCGTTGCTTAAACTCCTGAGCGTTCATTTTCTAACAGTCATTTTCGTATTTTGCTTAAGATCGATTAGATTAGGTACATCCTCCTTCTTTATCTTTCCCTGGAAATGTATCAGCACTATAGGATTTTCCATTTCGTTGTTGATATCTATTCTGACTACCAGTTCTGTTATGTACTCGCCGTCTTCTATGGCATAGTATTGAATATTACGGAAGAGATCAAAGTCATCATTACGCTTCTCGTAATAGACACACTTGAAACCCTCCAGAGCATCCAGGTCCTTCTGTAACTGTTTAGATTCTATTCCTGATACTTCGCCTCTTACGACTTGTACTTTCTTTGTTGTCCATTTAGCAACATCAGGATTCTCTTTACAGACTTTCTTTACCTTTTTTGTCATATTCTCGTATTTCATACCGATTCGAGCCTTCCACCTCTTCATAAATTCATCAGCGTTTTGTCCGAATATGCTGCCCACGCAAAGCAGCAACATGAGTGAGAAAATAATCCGTTTCATATTATTTTACTTTTTACCTTTTGATGTATAGAATTCAAATGCTGTTTTTTTCTTGGTGTCTGGGTATTTCTGACGTAGTTCCTTACCTCTGAGCATTTTCTGACTGCTTCCGTCCCAATTCATATTATGCTCAAACATATAATGTACGGCATCCTTTTGGGTATGAAGATCGGGATAAATCTTTTCGTCGATAACGATCAGGCAGTCACGAAGGCTACGTGGTTCCTTCTCATCATCACTCTCCCACATACCGTTAGACCAGGTGATAGAGAACTTTGCCCCTTTTGACAGACCGCTAAACAGCTCTTCAAAATCGAGCGTTCCGCTATAGATATTCACGTTTATCTCTTCATCATCCTCAAAAATGTGTACCCAGGTTGTCCTGTTATCTTTCTTGGCTTTATAGTACTTGTTCCCATAATCTTCAGATGAATGGGCGATAACTGGATTAAAGTGATTCTTTTCAAGAACCTTATAGAGTTGCTTTTTCAACTTCTCTGCCCCCTTGCAATCTTTGTCGCATGTTAGGAATATAGCATCGTCAACCAAATCTGTTAATTCTCCATCATAGCCTTCAACGATTATCTTATCCGCTAATGGGTAAACCATATTCTGCGTCAATTCCTGGATTTTCTGTTTATCAACGTGTTTGTAGGATACGCCATTTATCTTGGACAATACCGTAAAACCCTTGCTTTGTGCATGTGTACTAAGGACGTTTAAAGCAACCAGGCCGCATAAAGCCCATGTTTTCATACTTTTTGCAAGACCATTCATTTTTAATCTAATGCTTTTGTTGTTTATAACTCTTGATTCTACTGTTTCATCGATGAACCCTTCTATATGTGCAAACGTGACTTTTACATGATTTGTTACATCGCAGCACATCATTTTTATTCAGACAAGCACAAATTTACGGTTTATCATTCATTCTACAAAACAAATCCGCCAGCAAAAACTTTGTTTTACCGGCGGATTATATAATTGGGCATGAGATAAAATCTTTGATTAGTTTTCCCTCGCCTTTGGCAAAGGCCGGGGAGGGTCTTCTAACCGCTAAACGCTAAACGAAGTTTCAAGTTTCAGGTTTCAAGTTTCAGGTTTCAAGTTTCAGGTTTCAAGTTTCAGGTTTCAAGTTTCAGGTTCGCTAACCGCTAAACGCTAAACGCTAACCCCTATAAAAATATGAGTTTACAGATAAACAGGATGGCCAATATCCACATAGTGAGGGAGATTTCCCTGAATTTGCCTGAAAGTGCATGGCAGATTACGTAGGAGATGACTCCGATGAGGATGCCGTCGCTGATGCTATACGCCAGTGGAATGGTGATTATGGTCAGAAAGGCTGGGATGGCTTTGCTATAGTCGTCCCATTGGATGCGTGTGGTTGGCGACATCATCATAACACCCACTAGGATTAGAGCGGGTGCCGTGGCTGCGCTGGGGATTGCCAGGAATACGGGGCAGAAGAATAAAGCCATAGCAAAACATACGGCTGTTGAGAAGGCAGTAAGGCCGGTACGTCCGCCCTGAATGGCTCCGGCAGCGCTCTCCACGTAGGTGGTGGTAGTGGAGGTGCCCAGACAAGCGCCTGTGACCGTGGCTATGGAGTCGGCCATAAACATCTTGTCAAGGTCGGGAATCTCCTCGCAGTCTTTGTCTGCCGGATGCAGATTGGCACTCTGATAGACTCCGATGATGGTTCCCATGGTATCAAACATGTCCATAAATAATAAGGTAAAGACTACTATCAGCATATCCGCACAGAAGATATTGCTCCACTGAAACTGACAGAAGATGGGCGCTATACTTACGGGAGCCGATACAAATCCGTTCATCTGTGTAATAGCCTGACCTGTGGCAGGGTCATGGATAATCAGGCCTAATAGCGTAGTTGCCAGAATACCCAGCAACATGCCGCCGGGAACCTTGGCCATTATCAGTGCGGCGGTAATAAACAGGCCGGTTAAAGCCAGTAGGGCAGGGCCGTGTGTAATATCGCCCAGGGTTACCAGCGTGGCACTGCTGTCAATGATAATGCCGGAGCTCTCCATTCCGAGGAACGCTATGAAGAGACCGATTCCGACCCCAATCGCCCTTTGTAGCGTAGCGGGGATGGCATGCAGCATCAGGCTGCGCAAACGGGTGGCGGTAAGGATAATAAAGATGAGTCCCTCAATGAGTACCGCAGTGAGGGCGAACTGCCAACTGTAACCCATCGTTATACATATAGTATATACGAAGAAGGCATTCAGTCCCATTCCGGGGGCCAGGGCAAAAGGCTTCTTGGCATAGACAGCCATGACAAGTGTTCCTATGATGGCCGCCAGCGCCGTAGCGGTGAAGACACTGCCGCCAGGCATATCGGGCAAAGCGCTGAAAATGTTGGGATTTACGGCTAAGATATAAGCCATAGTCAGGAAGCTGGTTATGCCGGCCATAATCTCGGTACGGATGCTATGTTTCTGCGGATCGAAACCGAAGAGTCTGTTTAATGTCTGATACATATTATGTGTAATACTTTTCTTTTAAGACTTATGCTGACAAAATTACAAAGAATCGCGCAAACGGCAAAGGGATGGCGCAAAAATCATCATTTGCCGGACTGTTAGGCTGGCTGACTCTACGCAAAGGGAGAAAATAGATGTAAAATTTGCTCATATACGTCATTTTTACTAATTTTGCGCAGAAATATATACAACAATGAACAATAAAAGATTATTATGGGTACTTATGCTGGTAGCCGTCTCATTGACCTCTTTCGCACAGCATAAGGTGAACATTTATAATGCTGACAGTATTCAGAAATATCTGAAAGAACGCATAGCCGAGACAAAAATAAGGCAGCGGGCTGCCCGTGATGCCCAGAAAGCAGTTGACAAGGAACTGCTTACCCTGCAACGTGACCTGGAGAAGTCACGCAATCAGGCTATTAAGGACCGTCAGCGTGTTAAGGCTGCCCAGAAGAGTGGCAAGTTCTACCAGCCCAAGCCTTATGTTCCTGCTGAACTGAAGAATCAGGATATTGTGGTGGCAGATTCAGGCATGAGCAAGGAGGAACGTGCCAGGGTTGAAGCTGAGCGGAAACTGAAGGAACAGGCTGCCAGGAATCAGGCTAAACAGCAGGCTGACAAGGCTAAGATTATGAGTAAGACCGGCGGTGCCCGTGAAAGGGCTGAACTGCGTGCCTCTGCCCGTCAGCAGAAACAGCGCCGTAGGGAAAAGGCTGCCGAGGATAAACTGAAAGCCAAGATAGCCCGCTCAGAAGCCAAAAGGGAAAAGGCGGAAGAAGTAGCACAGCCCGAAGAGCCCGCCGAAGAACCTAAAGCAGAAGAACCCAAGGTGGAGAAACCTAAGGCAGATAAAGTCAAAGAGGTGAAGCCCAAAGTAGAGAAACCCGTTAAGACTCCGGAACAGATTGCTGAGGAGAAAGCAAAGCAGAAAGAGCTCAAGCAGAAGGAAAAGGAGTCTAAGAAGAAGTTCAGCCTCCGCGAACAGCGTGCCAAGGCCGTAGCCGAGCAGAAGGCCAAGGAAGCGAAGGAGAAGGAGGAGGAGAAGTAAGAGGTTAGAAGTAAGAAGTAAGAGGTGAGAGGTAAGAAGTAAGAGGTAAGAAGTAAGAGGTAAGAAGTAAGAAGTAAGAGGTTAGAAATGAGAAGTTAGTGGTTAGCTAATTTATATTTTTCACTTTTCACTCTTTCACTTTTCACTTAGATAGAAGTTAGCTAATTAATGAATAAGATCAATAGATTCCGATTGACAATAATGGTCCTCTGTGCTTTGTGGCAGGTAGAGGGTTATAGCCAGATAGCTATATTAGAGAATATCCACTGGAAAGACGAGTGGCTGCTTTCAGGTGATAACAAGCTGATAGGTACGGTTAACGCTACGGCCCCTACGGACGTGAAGATGAAATGCGTAAAGGAACTGGTAAGTGATAATACCTGGGAGATTACCTGGACTTTTACAGCGAAGCGTGATGTCCCCAACGTCCATCTTACAGCCAGCTTTGAGCATGTGTCCAAACCTGCATGGTGGATGATACCTGCCGTATCCTATAACGGCAACCTGAACAGTAAGGGTATGGAACCCAAGAGCGACAAACGGGACAGACAATGGTACACCTTCTCTTACAAACGCACGTCCATCCCGGGAGCCATCTATAGCGAGGGAGAGGATTTTGCCATTGCCACCTTTGGCAATGTTCCTGAGAAACCTGAGGATGACTACTCCTGTTGCATTCAGCCCGAACCGAACATCATCACCCACCAGATAGTATGGCCCGAGGAAGAAATGCCGGTTTCATATTGTGCTCAGGATCAATACATTCCGGGGTGGCGTCGAACCTATAACATGAAGCAGGGTGAATCACGTACGCTGCATATGTATCTGATAGTGGCACGTAAGGAAACCAACCATAACGCCTACCGCCACATGCTGGATATGGCATGGCTGATGGCTGAACCCGAGAAACTTCCTGCCCCTGATGACAACAAAATGTGGGAGGAGAGTGTAGAGTTCTGTCACCATAACCTATGGATTGAGAACAATGACTACATGGGTTATCTGATGGGGTTGAACCTGGATGAGAAGGGTCAGTGGCAACAGGCTGTCCATAACCGGTATGAAGCCGGCTGGATGGGGCAGAACATCAGTCTGGCGGTAAGCATCCTTCATGATTTCCTGAGAACAGGCAATCACGTATCCATGGATCAGGGAATAGCTACCCTGGATACATGGGCGGATAACTGCCAGCTGGCCAACGGCCTCTTCCTGACACAATATGATGCGGTTATCAATAAGACACGTTGTATCCTGGATGCCTGCAATCTGGGAACGGCAGCCGTTCAGTTCTTCGAGGCTGACCGTCTGGTTAAGCAGATGCGCCTGGTACGCCCCGGTTACTTAGGGGCCGCATGGGGAATCTGTAATTTCATGCTCTCTGATCAGCAACCCAACGGCTGTTATGGCAGGGGCTGGACGGTTGACGGCAAGTGCATAGAACGCGAAGGCGGCATAGGCGCTTACCTGATACCTGCCATGCTGAAAGCATATGAATTCTATAACGACAAGAAGTATCTGGAGAGTGCCCGGCGCGCGTACCTTTATTATATAAGTGATTTCAAGAAGAACGGTTTCAGTACGGACGGCACACTGGATACACGATGCATTGACCGTGAGTCCGCCTATCCCTTGCTGACATCGGCCATCGGCCTGTACAAGATAACCAGGGACGATGCTTACCTGAATGACGCCGTTGATGTCTCCTACTACCTGAGTACCTGGTTGTGGCATTACAATGCCAACTATCCCGAGGGAGATGCCCTACGGCAATATGGCTACAAGACACTTGGCGCAACCAGTGTGAGCACACAGCGTCACTATTTTGATACCTTTGCCTGCAGATGGGTGAATGACTGGCGTGAGTTGGGCAGGCTTACGGATGATCCGCAATGGAGCGAGAAGGCCGAGGCTATCTGGCGCAACAGTTGTCAGCTGGTAGGTGACGGCAAACTTAAGATTAACGGTCACCTGAGACCCGTAGGGTCGCAGAGCGATGCCTATTTCGGCGCTGCATGGTATCCGCGGGCTGCCGCAGCAGGGGTTCCGCCCATTGCCTCCCAGGACCGTATCAATGACTGGCTCATAGCATGGCCATGCGCCTTCCGTCTGGAAACGCTCAGAAATTCTGCTGAATAACATATTTATGCGTTTCAATAATTAAAGGATGTTAAATTTTCTGAGTTTAGTGTATAAATATTTTGATAAGAAGTAATTTGTTAATAATTTTGCGTGTCAGAAGTATTTAAATATCAATCAAACAACGTTAACCATGGCAAACAAGAAGAAAGTTGTTAAGAAGAAGTTATTGACTCCGAAGGAGCACGAGATCATGCTGAAATTGTGGACTCTGGAGGAATCAGGTGTTAAACAGGCAAAGGTTCGTGATATTCTGGAACTGTTCAAGGCTGATGGATCAGACATGGCTTACACCACGCTGGCTACATTCATCAAGATCTTGGTAACCAAGAAGTATGCCACAGCTTCCAAGTCAGGTATCCTGATCTACATCAAGTCTAAGATTTCACGTCAGGACTATGCAAACATTGCAATGAAGTATGCACTGGATGATTACTTTGGTGGCGATAAGGCTAAGATGATAGAGACAATCAATGCTTTGTAATATCACTCAACCTGAGTTCTGAGCAAGTAATTGCTTAAGAGTAATAACGCAAAAGGGGCCGTGTTCAATACACGGTCCCTTTTGTTTTTCCTTAGATAATGTTGCTAAATTACTTAGCAGCAGCAAGACTTGCCTTGCGGAATGCCTTCATAGCCTTCTCAATCTCGAGAGATGCCTTACGGGCACGAGTACCAGCAGCCTTGTTACCATTCTCTGCCTGAGCAGCAGCGTCCTTAGCGAATGCGCCGTAAGCGGCAGCAATCTGATTCAGTAAATCTTTCATATTCTTAATTACTTTAAGTTTGTAAACAGCGCAAAGTTACAAATATAAATGATACAACACAACATTTGCGCAAAAATTTTCAAAAAAAATGACGAAATCGGGGTTTTATGGTATTCTGAGCGGTATTTTTATATGTCTTTCAACACAAAATCATTCCTTGCAGGACGGGCACAGACCCTTCACAATGTACTCTGCCTCTTCCATCCGGTAACCCTCAGGTAATGTAACCACGGGGATGGCATATTCCTCCAGGCAGTAGGTTCGGCCGCATTTTCTGCAGTTAAAGTGAATATGATTCAGATGGTGGTCATCCACGCAACGGCATACACAATACTTCTGATATCCTGTACCGTCATCTATCTCATGCAGCAGATGATGCTCGGTAAATAATCTCAGTGAACGGAAAATACTGGAGCGGTCCATCTGCGGCATACGCTCTTCCAGGTCCTGCAGGGTAAAAGCCTTATGGGAACGGCTGCACTCCTTCCATACCAGAATGCGGACGGAGGTAGGCTTTATTCCATGTTCCTGCAAATGATTTATAATCTGTTCGTCCATCCTGTCTTATTTATGTTTCGGGAGTTATAAGATGAAGTTAAATAGGAAGTTATGCGCTTTGCGCAGGAAGTTAAGCCAGCGATGCTGGCTGGACGATAGCCTTGGATGCTGAAGACCTGTTTGGTATCGTCCCTTTAACTTCCCTTTAAACTTCCTTCTATAACTTCCCTTATAACTTCTCTTCTTTAACTTCTCTAACTTCTTTAACTTCTCTATTATCTTCAGCCAAAGTTACGGGTTTTCCCTGAGACAGCAAAATTTTTGATTTCTTTTCTTTATCTTCTTTAAAAGAAAGACTTGCATTTGGAAATAAATTGCTATCTTTGCGTCGTCTATAGTACAATAAGCTTATGAATCGCCTGCTACTCATAATCCTGTCCATGATGCTTGACATAGCTTTTATCCAGGCTTCCGAATTGCGGAATCTTAGGGTAAACCGCATGCCTGATCCGCAAGGACTGGTCCGTACGGGACAATTCAGCTGGCAGATTGCAAGTGATGAAAACGATGTCCGCCAGACAGCCTGGTATATCAGGGTTGCGAGTACGAGGGAAGGACTGCAAGGCGGACCTGCCATGATGTGGGACAGCGAAAGGCGGGAGAGCGAGGATATGGTACAGGTTTACTATCAGGGACGGCGTTTCCCTTATGACAGTACCATATACTGGCAGCTGGAGGTATGGCTCAGCAATGGCGAGCATCTTCAGAGTTCTGTTCAGGAAATACATACCGGCAGCAAGGGAACCGTATGGAATAGTACTCCTGTTACCGGCAAAGAAGCAAGGCATGATTACTTTTACTACCGCAGATGGCTGCATACCCTGATGATTCACCAGGCAGAGAGCGGTGAACTCTTTCAGCCCGTACCTGATGATACATTAGCCATACCCGCAGAGCGGGCAGCCGCTGTCCTGTACAGCCTGTATAAGGAGGAGGGGGATGTAAAGGCCCTTTATGACTATTATAATATGGTAAGGCAGTGGATGAATTTCCAGTGTCAGAAGGACAGTACGGTAAGTCAGGAACTGATAGATATGATGAAAGAGATGGCCCGGCAGCAGAACCTGCAGGGTGATGTTATGGCCTACAGCCGTCTCGAGGGCGACTCTACTAACTACGACCCCTTCTGGCTCTATACTGATGAGCCTGCCTGGTGCCGTGGAGCTATCCGCCAGTCCGACTCAGGCATCGCCTATAACCGGGTAGAGATAATGATTCCCTCCCTTGACAGCGAACCGGAAGGACATATCACGCATGAATGCCCTTACGGAACCATCAGCAGTGAATGGAGTAGGAGCGGGGATGAACTGACGTGGGACATTCAGATACCCGTAGGTGTCAGGGCGCAGATTCGCTACCCCGAAGGCTATGTTGATGCGGAAGGCAATACTGACTATTACATCGGCAGTGGCAGTTGGGAACTGAAGCTGAATAACGTTAAAAGGTTAAAAAGTTAAAAGGCTAAATAACGTTAAAAAGTTAAAAGGCTAAATAACGTTAAAAAGTTAAAAGGTTAAAAAGTTAAAAGGTTAAATGGTTTAAGGAGTTTAAGAGTAGTTGACGTTGACGTTGACGTTTGAATTATATACATTATTATGATACAGAATGATTTACAGAGACTTCGCTGGCAAATCCTTGACGAAGCTTTTCGGGATCCCGTTTATGAGTACTTCATGGGCGAGCGCACCGAAACCAATGAGACAGGTAACACCCGTAGCCTGATTTATTATGTAAACCAGCGGCTCAAACAGGTAAACCGTACCTGGAGTTGCAGTAAGCGTATGCTGCAGAATGATGTTGTCTTCTTCAAGAAGAAAGGTGCCAAACTGATGCCCAGTTTCCGCAGAGGGCACAAGCGTATCCTGCGTTACGTGAATCCGGAATGGAAAAACCCGCTCTTACGTACATCATTAGGTGTGGATGTTGCCCTTGATACGGAAGCGCCGTGCGCACTTCCGCCCCTGGCTGAAGGTCCCATAACCTCCATCAGTTTACGCATAACCGCTGACATGGAGCAGCTTCTGCTGGCACAGTTGCAGAATCCGGAGATTAAGCAGCGTCAGACCAATGTACAGGAGGGCAACGTAACCATTCAGGTGAAAGTTCCCATGAGTAATGATATAGAACGCATTGTATTATCATACGGCGTTAACATTGAAGTACTGGGCCCCGTGAATTTCCGCAACAGGATTCGCAGGACCATCAGTGAACTGCAGAAAATGTACAAGAAGGAAACCTCTGCCGAGGCAGCCAAACCTGTACAAGGTGACCTCTTCGGGGGGATGATGTAAAGAACCTGATAACCGAATATTTAAATTAACAACACAAAATGAAAAAGTTATTTTTATTAGCATTGTCTGCTCTTATGAGTTTCAGCGGCATTAAGGCTGATACGCCCCGTAATGAATATCCCCGTCCGCAGTTTGAGCGTTCACAGTGGCAGAACCTGAACGGTACGTGGTCCTACACCTTTGACTTCGGTAAGTCAGGTGTGAACCGTGACTTCCGTAACAGCAAAGGATTTGACGGAAAGATTCTGGTTCCCTTCTGTCCTGAGAGCAAGCTCAGCGGTGTCCAGAATACCGATTTCATCAATTGCATGTGGTACCAGCGTACCATCAGCGTTCCCCAGGAATGGGATGGTAAGCAGGTACTGCTGCACTTCGGCGCCGTAGATTACGAGGCTACCGTCTATATTGACGGCAAGGAGGTGATGCAGCACTTCGGTACCGGCAGCAGCTTCGAGATGAACATCACCAAGTATGTTCCTGCCGGCAAGAGCGCCAACCTGGTAGTTCGCGTTGTTGATAACCTGCGCAGCGGTATGCAGCCTGGTGGCAAGCAGTGCTGGAACTACTATTCAGGCGGCTGCGATTATACCCGTACCACCGGCATCTGGCAGACCGTATGGATGGAACCCGTGGATGCGCAGGGACTGAAGAACGTATTTGCCATCCCCGACATAGATCAGCAGCAGCTGGTTGTCCGTCCCGAGTTCTATACCGAGGCAAACGGCAATACCCTGACCGTTCAGGTGCTGGACGGCAAGAAGGTTGTTGCCACCAGGACAGCCAATGCCGTTAACGGTTCCAATATCGTCCTGCCCGTTAAGAATCCTAAGCTCTGGAGCCCTGAGACCCCTCACCTGTATGACGTGAAATATACAGTCAGGAATGCGGACGGCAAGGTGATTGACGAGGTAAGCTCATACGCCGGTATGCGTAAGATTCATTGTGCCGACGGATACTTCTATCTGAATAACAAGCCTTACTTCCAGCGCCTGGTACTGGATCAGGGTTTCTATCCCGAGGGTATCTGGACAGCTCCTTCTGACGAGGCGCTGAAGCAGGACATTCTGATGGGCAAGGCCGTAGGCTTTAACGGTGCCCGTCTGCACCAGAAAGCATTTGAGGAGCGTTACTACTATTGGGCTGACAAGTTAGGTTACATCTGTTGGGGCGAACAGGCCTCATGGGGAACCAATGTCAATAACCAGGAGGCAACAGGTAACTTCCTGCGTGAGTGGACCGAGCTGGTGGTTCGCGACCGCAACCATCCCTGTATCGTTACCTGGACGCCGCTGAACGAGACCTGGGGTGCTCAGGCAGGAACCTATGTACGCTTTGTTCAGGACTTGTATAACCTGACAAAGGCCATTGATCCTACCCGTCCTGTCAACGATGCCAGCGGTGACGGACACGTGAAGACCGATATATGGAGCGTTCATGACTATACCCGCGAGTACGAGAAGCTGGTAGAGAACCATACCTTCAGGGACGGAGCTCCCCATTACCGCAACATGAGGGACAAGAACTACCTGGCCGAGTGGGAAGGCCAGCCCTATATGATTGACGAGTTCGGCGGCCTGGGCTGGATACCCAAGGAGCAGCGCGGCAACTCATGGGGCTATGGCGCGCAGATTGAGACTGAGGATGAGTTCTTCCGGATTCTGGAGAAGGAAGTGGATGCCATCCGGGCCTGCAAGAATGTGGTTGGCTTCTGCTATACCCAGCTTACCGATGTGGAACAGGAGAAGAACGGTGTATATTACTATGACCGCCGTCCCAAGTTCGATGCTGCCAAGTGGAAAGCCATCTTCGAGAAGATTCCCAGCGTTATCGAACCTGAATAATGAATTAAATCACAACACTATGAAACACATAACAAAACATCACACCCTCATCTCCGGCCTGAAAAGGCTGGGGTGGGGGTTGCTTCTGCTTCTGTCCATGCCTATGACGGCACAGGAGCAGATTAAGGACACCGTCACCTTTGCCGTGTTCGGTAATTCCATCAGTACCTATTATGACTTTCTGCCCTCCGGTTATGCCGTCTATTATACGGCAGCCCGGGAACTGAGCGCAGGTATGCAGTTAGGTGATACCTACTGGATGCAGCTGAGCCGTACGTCAGGCATGACCTTCCTGGTCAACTCCTCGTGGAGCGGATCACGCGTCAGTTCTTCTAACGGAGATGCTGTTTCCACCTTCCTGAGCACCAACCGGGTCACCTCCATCGGCCGGAACGGCAACCCCGATGTGATACTGATTGCCGGCGGCACCAATGACTGGGGGCACAATAATAACAGCCTGGGTAATTACAGCACAGGACCCGTCTATACGGATTCTGTCACCTTCCGCGGGGCTTATGCCCTGATGCTGTTCCGTCTGCAGCAGAAATACCCTGATGCCAAGATTGTCTGCCTGAGCATCTTCCCCCGTTCACAGGGATATAATGCCACCAATAATATGGGATGGACGCTGGCGCAGGCTAATGCGAGTATCAAGAAGATATCAGGTGAGTTCGGCTGCTATTACATTGACTGTACCAACATCGGCTGGAGCGCAAACTGGGACAAATACACCATTGACAGGCTTCATCCCCGTCCCGAAGGCTGCAGGCTGCTGTCGGAGTGTATCCGTAAGGGGCTTATCAAGGCCGGTATCATCACGGCCGACCTTCACCGAACGGGCGAGGTGGAGGAGGCCAGGCCGTTACTGGACCTCTCCTTCAATGAGGAAGGGATTGTGAACAACGGTTCCTACCAGACCAAGGTGGGGGCGCACGGCAGGGCTTCCACCCTCTATGATCCGGAGCACGATACATGGCTGGGATGCAGCAAGGCCGCTAACACGGATTACTTCTATGCCAACTATGACAGCAATTCCGAGCTGGGCTTCGCCTTTAACAACAATGTCACCTGGGAGATGCTGGTCCGCCTGGAATCCCTTGCCGATGTACAGGGAACCTGTGACCGTACCTGCTACTTCAGCACCGACCAGGAAGGCGGCTGGTCTTTCTTCAATTCCCGCTATGCCAATACCTTTACCTATACCCATACCACCAAATACCGGAGCAGTGCCAAGGATTTCACCGGTGACTCCATCATGGTTCCGGGCAAGTTCTACCACGTGGTCATGACAATGGACCGCACTAGCCACGTCATGCGCTATTTCGTAAACGGGAACCTGGTACACACTAGCACCCGGTGCGGTACCGACATGCTGATGCCCAAACGCGGGACAACAGCCGGCAAGACGGGTATGTGGATATGCCTGGGCGGAGACTGCACATCCAACTCCAGCCTGAATAACTGCGAGAGCAGTTCCGCCAGCACCTTCGTCTTTGCCCGCATCTATGACGGCGCTCTTACAGAGGCAGCGGCCAAGGCCCTCTATACCCCATACGTCAGGCAGTTTACCGAACCCGTTCCCGCCGTATCGGATGATATGGTGCTGGACTGTGAGTTCACTGCCGACAGTGCCGTCAACCATGCCCTTAACTTCCAGTCCAATCCCATTGAGATGGTAGGGGAGGTTCCCCTTCAGTGGAACGAGGATCTGAAGACTTATGAAGCTCAGTTCCAGGGTGATAGGACAAAGTTCTTTAAGTATATGTTAGGTAACCGTCCTGCTGCCATGAACCTGCTGAGCGATGCCTATACCATCGAGCTTTACTGTCAGACGGATAACACGGCACCCAGTTCCCAGATGCGTCCCATAGGAGTTAACAGCAACTATGGCTTCGGACTGCAGATGACCACCAAAGGCGAGATAGGTTATTGCATGGCTACCGTAGGCTACAGTTCTGACGGAACCGTAGCCAAGAAGATCTGGAATACCGCTGCCGGCAATACCCTGACCGACGCATACACGCATTACCTTATTGTATATGACCGGAAGAAAAACTTCTCCCGTCTGTACATTAACGGCCAGCTTGCCTCCAGCCATGTTATCAGCAACAAGGAAGCCTCGAACTTTGAGTGGGCTCCGGCTGAATGGATGGCCATCGGCGGCGATGCCACAGGCGTCTTCTCTACTGCCGCAAACACGGGAAGTTTCCCGTTCACCGGCAAGATTGCCGCCGTGCGTATTTACGGAAGGTCCGTTACGGATGCCGATGCACGCAAGCTCTCTGTAGCCATGCATCAGCGCTCTGTCACCTACACCACTAACAGTATGGGCTATGCATCCGTATGCGTACCCTTTGCCACCGTAGTACCTGAAGGCTATACTGCCTATATCGTATGTGAGATAGCATCCCCCAATGTTATCCTTCATCCTATAGCCGAGGGCGGCGATGTCCTTCCGCAGGGAGCCGCTGTTATCCTTCAGGGCCCTGATGCCAAGGTACCCTTAACCCTGACTCCCGCACCAGCCGGAATGGCGGAAAAAGCCGTATCACTGCAGGGTAACCTGTTGGCAGGAACATATGCCTCACGTGTACTGAAGGCAGGGGAGGGGCTTTACCTGCAGGGAGCGGGAACCAGTTTCTTCCGTGTCACCTCCACCCATACCATGGAAGCCTTCAGCTGCTGGCTGCCAAGTGATCTGAAGCGGAATCTGATCATAGAGACCACCACTCCCGTCCTTCCCGTACACAGTAATGTACCCAGGCCCTTCTCAGAAATGTACAACCTGAAGGGGCAACAGGTCCGGGAGGATTATAAGGGTATTGTCATTCAAAAAGGACATAAGATATTGAGGTAAAACATCATTAAGCCGGGAAAATCAGACTTTTAGTCAAATTTTCCCGGCATTTTATTTGTATATATATAAATAAGGTGTATTTTTGCAGAAAACAAATCAAATACTGTTTAACATATATAACTTTCAATTATCATGAGACAAAATTTACTTAAATCAGTCCTCCTGCTATGTGGTCTAATAGTAGGAAGTACATCGTGGGCAGACACCGTTTCTTACGGATGGGAAGATGCCGATGACGCAGATAAATGGGTCATAACATCTGTCGCGAAAACATCCGGTGAGGGTAATTCCGGATCATACGCCGGTAAGATCAACACAAATCACTCATATGTCCAGTTCAAGGATAAAGTGGCGGTAACTTCTTTCTCCTTTGCGCTGAAACGCACTTCTAAAAACACCAATTACAATGTTTATATTGAGACATCTGCTGATGGTGAGACATGGACTGCGGCTTATACCTATAATATGGGCGATTTCGGTAATGGTTCTTATACCGAGAAATCCGAAACTTTTGACGGAACCAAAGAGCTCTATGTGAGATTCCATTGTTCTAATACCACAGCAGTAAGGTATGTTGATGACGTATCTATCACCTATACTGCTCAAGTTGATACCCGTAAGGATCCCCAGCTTGCCTTCTCCTCAGCAACTGCACAGGCTTCCTTCGGTCAGGAATTCACAGCTCCGACACTTACATTTGCCCAGGGGTTTGACGGTACTGTTGAGTATTCCTCTTCTGACGAGACTGTTGCTCAGGTGATGGATAGTGAAACCGGTGAACTTAGACTTGTCTCTGCCGGTACCACCATTATCACTGCCACCTTCGAGGGTGATAATAACTTCAGGTCAGGCAAGGCCAGCTACACCCTGACAGTTACCGACACCCGTACCCCCACCACTATCACAGTGGAAGATATCAGACTGGATTTGGCTGATGTGGCATCATTAACCAAACTGGTACCCGTTGTCAAGGACGCTGACGGCAACCCGATTGCATACCAGTGCGGAGAATGGCCTTCCGAGATTACCTTCGAATACAACATGGATGAAGATACAAACTGTCTTATCGGTTCCCTCGACAACAATTCAGGTGACATTATCCTGAACCCCGTTGTAGGTACCGTTACCATGAAGGCATATTATAACTACTTCGGTGTCAACGATACATACCAGCCCAGTCAGTGCACCTTCACCATTACGGTATATCAGCCTCTGAACGGAATCGGCGAGTTCTGCGCATTGAATAACAACACCATCGGTACAGTCAAGCTTACTGCCGCCGAAGTTCTTTACGTAAACGGCAAGGATATGTTTGTCCGTGACAATACAGGCGCTGTTAACTTCTACAACACTGGCCTTACATATAAGGCCGGTGATCTGCTCAACGGAGTGATTACCGCCAAGTTCACTTCTTACTATGGTATGGCTGAACTTACCACACCCATATCAGACAATACCCTTGTGGCAACTGCCGGTACAGCTCCTGAACCAACCGCAATTACTACCGATGATGTATCATACAATGCCTGCAATCTGGTTAAGCTTACCGATGTGGTAGTGACATCTGACAACGGCAAGTACTATGTGGGTGATGTACAGGTATTTGACAAGTTCAAGCTGAACTATACCCTGGACGATGGAAGGGCGTATGACATTGTGGGAATCATGATTCCATACAACACCACATACGAGATTTGTCCTACCGAGGCCCCTGTAGCAGGCGAGCTGGTTATTGATGAGAAGGTAACCTTACCCTTCGCATGGAACGGTGGCGTCAAGGATGATCTCACAGCCATCGAAGGCGTAACAGCCGTAGGCTTGGGCACTGACTACGCTGCATCTAATGCTCCCTACAGGGTAAAGCTGGATACAAACGGTGACTACATTCAGGTAAAGACTGACTGCAAGCCGGTTATCGCATCCCTTGACGTCAAGATGTTAGGCGGAGCCACCACATCATACATTACCGTTCAGGAATCTGCTGACGGCATACAGTTCACCGATGTTGAGGTACTGACCATTGCAGGTGAAACCAGTTCAATCCTCTACCTGCAGACAAGCAAGGCATTTGCCGAGGATACTCGTTTTGTCCGCTTCACCTTCACCAAGGGAAGCAACGTAGGTCTGGGCGGTATTGCGATAGAAAAGGATCTGGATGAAGCAGTTGTTGAAGAGGAAGGCTATGCTACCTATATTGCCAAGCACAATGTTTCCTTCCCTGAAGGGGTAGAGGCATACATCGGTGTCATCAACAAGGAGTACTTCACCACTACCCAGGTAACAGCCGTACCTAAGGGCACACCCGTTATCCTTAAGAATACCGGCACCTTCACACTGCTCCCTGCTTCTGCCGAAGATCTTTCTGACGTAAAAGCCAATGACCTGGTACCTGCTTTTGAAGAGGTAGATGCTGACGGCACCCAGTATGTTCTGGCTAAGCCCGAAGGTCAGAAGGTAGGCTTCTACCAGGCTGAAAGCGGCAAGATTGCAGCCGGCAAGGCATATCTGCAGAGCAATGCAGCTGTCAAGGCCTTCTTCTTCGAGGGCGAAGAAGAGACAGCCATCAACAGCCTCACCCCAGCCCTCTCCGAAGGCGAGGGAGCTATTTATAATATGGCTGGTCAGAAGTTGTCTAAACTGCAGAAGGGTATCAACATCGTGAACGGCAAGAAGGTGCTTTTTTAAGAAAGAGAAGTTATAGAAGTTAAAGGAGTTAAAGGAGGAAGTTAAATGGGAAGTTAAAAGAGGAAGTTAAAAGGACGATACCAAACAGGTCTTCAGCATTCAAAGCTATCGTCTA
>JAEEGF010956135.1_pt1 | contig 20528 bp, 14 predicted proteins | sample 9134171 | NCBI WGS metagenome assembly JAEEGF01 (sample SAMN16246542, study PRJNA631951) | gut metagenome | biome: gut microbiome; feature: rumen; material: AP-attached | host: Bos | place: Iran: Karaj | collected 2018-10
ACACGCCCGGAACATCCGGCAGGAGCAGCGCGAGCGGGAAAAGGCCGAGCAGCAGAAAGAGCAGGAGCAACAGCTCAACAAGATCCAGATGAATTACTTCTCCAATGTGGCCCACGAATTCCGCACGCCGCTGACGATGATCGCCGGACCCGCCGCCGAACTGGCAGCTTCGGAAACCGTGAAAGGACGCGACCGCAAGCTGGTGGGCATCATCCAGCGCAACGCCACTTGGATGCTCTCGCTGGTGGGCCAGCTGCTCGACTTCAATCGCATCGGCAACAGCAAACTGCAGCTGAAGGTGTCGAAAACCGACATCGTCGCCCCCCTCAAAAGCACGGTCGAGCTTTTCCGCTTCAATGCCGATTCGAAGAGAATCGAGTTGTCGGCGCACGGACTCGAGGAGCCGCTCGTAATGTGGGCCGACGTGGACAAAGTCCAGAAGATCACGATGAATCTGCTTTCCAACGCATTGAAATACACGCCCCCCGGCGGCAAGGTAACCCTTTCTTTCGATGTGTTGCCGCGCGAAGAGGTTGCCCAGTGGTTCCCGCTTTCGGAAAACGATACGGACCATCAATATGCCTGCGTGGCCGTCGCCGACTCCGGGAAAGGCATTGCGGAGGGAGAACTCGAGAAGATTTTTGAACGTTTCTACCGTGCCACCGGGTCCGACAAGACGCAGGGTACGGGTATCGGCCTGTACTATGCACGCGCGCTTACGTCGCTCCACCACGGTTACATCAAGGCCTGGAACCGGCCGGATGGCGGTTCCATCTTCCGTTTCATCCTGCCGGTAAGCGCCTCCTCCTACACGGAGGACGAGCGGACGGAACGTCAGCCGGAGATTGTCACGCTCCCCACAACGGCCGTGGAAGCGGCTTCGCCCGAAGCGGAAGCGGGTCAGCGGCTGATCGCGGTGGTGGACGACGACATCGATGTCGCCAATTACGTAAAAGTCTTGCTGCAGCCCGCCTATCGGGTAAACGTTTACTTCGATGCGACGTCAGCGCTCGCGGGAATGGAGGAAGAGACGCCCGATCTGGTGATCAGCGACGTAGTGATGCCCGGCAAGAGCGGTTACGAGCTTTGTGAAGTGGTAAAGGGCGATCTCCAGCTGAGTCACATTCCGGTCATTCTGGTAACGGCAAAAGTGGCGGTTGAGAATCAGGTGGAAGGGCTCGGCAAGGGCGCCGATGCGTACGTAACGAAGCCGTTCCAGCCGGCCTATCTGTTGGCGCTGGTCAAATCACTGCTGGAGAACCGGGATAAGGTACGGCGGCAACTGGGCGAGGTCACGACGACGGAAGCGATCGAACCGGAAGTCCTTTCGCCGCGCGATGCCGCGTTCATGAAGCAATTGTACGAGTTGATGGAGAAAGAACTCGACAACACGGATCTCGACATCACGCGCATAACCGAGATGATGAAGATCTCCCGCACGAAATTTTATTACAAGGTAAAAGGTCTGACGGGCGAGAATCCGTCGGTCTTCTTCAAACGGTACAAACTCAACCGGGCGGCCGACCTGCTCAAGGAAGGTAAGCACAATATGTCGGAGATCGCCTGGATGACCGGCTTCAATACCCTCTCCCACTTCTCCACCTCCTTCAAGAAACAATTCGGCGTCCCTCCTTCGGAGTACGTCGGCTAAAAAAACACCCCCGGACAAGCCGGGGGTGGCGATCAATGGAATGCCCGGCTCAAACCGGGCATTCTTGCATTTACTTCACGCTGATCTCCTTGACGGGTTCGGCGGGAAGGAGGACTTTGTGGACAGGCCAGCTCTGCGGCTTGGCGAGTTTGAAGGGCGCCGTGGCACGGATGTCGGCGGAGGAGGCGCCGAAGTGCACCGTGTAGTTGCCGGCGGGCGTTTCCCAGGCGGAGGTCGCTTCGTTGAAGGAGGCCAGGGTGTACGGGTCGATGGTCACGGTGACCGTTTCGGACGCGCCGGGTTTGAGTTCCTTCGTCTTGGCGAAGCCCTTGAGTTCGTAGACCGGTTTCACAAGACCGCCGTCGGGCGCCGAAACGTAGAGTTCCACGACTTCCTTGCCGGCCACGGATCCGGTATTGGTCACGGTGATCGTAGCGGTAACCTTACCGCTCTTGTCGACCTTGACGACCGGTTTGCTGTAAGCGAAGGTCGTGTAGCTCAGACCATATCCGAACGGATAGGAAACCGGTTTGCCGGCGGTGGCGAAATAGCGGTAGCCCACCCAGATGCCTTCGGCATAGTTGGTATAGTCGATGTCCTTGACCATCTGACGGCGCCTGTTGCCGCCGCCCATCAGAGCGGCCAGGTCGATGCTGTTGCCGCCCTTGTAGTTGAACGGGAAGTTATACGACGAAGGGATGTCGAGATAGCTGATCGGGAAAGTCATCGGGAGTTTGCCCGAAGGGTTGGCGACACCGGTCAGCGCGTCGGCCACGGCTAAACCGCCTTCCTGACCCGGCGTCCAGGCCAGGAGAATGGCATCGGGAATGTGCTTCCACGAGGCGGTTTCGATGACGCCGCCAATATTGAGCACCACAATGAGTTTCTTGCCGTTGGCGTGATACACATCGGCCAGGGTCTGGATCAGTTCACGTTCATTGCCCGTCAGCGTCCAGTCGCCGTCGGCGGCCTTGCGGTCATCGCCTTCACCGGCGTTGCGGGAAATCGTGAACACGGCCACATCGGTCTGGGCCTGCTTGCGCTCGATGAACGAGCGGGAGATCGTCATTTCGGGAACCACGGGGTCACCCAGCAGGATGCCGAGACCGCCTTCCGCATTGTTGCGAAGTTCCGTCTTCTTGAGGGCGATGAACTGCTCATACCAGCGCTGGATGTCGGCGTCGACTTCGATACCGTTGGCCTTGAAGCCTTCAGCCACATTGCGGACATAAGCCTTGTTCACGTTGCCGGAACCGGTGCCGCCGGCGATGAAGTCATAGGAACCGGTGCCGTAGAGAGCCACCTTCTTCACGTCCTTGAGCGGCAGGGCGCCGTTGTTCTCGAGCAGGACGAAACCTTCGGCCGTGGCCGCGTGGACAAGTTCCGCGTGGGCCTTCAGGTCGGGCTTATTGGAGAACTTGTAACCTGCGAAGCGGGGCGTACGAACGATATATTCGAGCATCCGGCGGACGTTCAAGTCGAGTTGCTCCTGGGAGATGCTGCCGTCCTTGACGCCGGCAATGATGCGCTGGATCTCATTGTCCATACCGGGCTCCATCAGGTCGTTGCCCGCATTGACGGCGGCCACGGTACCTTCCTTGTTGCCCCAGTCGGTCATCACGATGCCGTTGAAGCCCCATTCGTCGCGAAGGACGGTGGTCAGCAGCTCGTGGCTTTGCTGGGTAAAGGTACCGTTCAGCTTGTTGTACGAGGACATCACGGTCCAGGGATCCGACTCGCGGACGGCAATCTCGAAACCTTTGAGATAGAGTTCGCGGAGGGCGCGCACATTGATGCGCGAGTCATTCTGTTGACGGTTCACTTCCTGGCTGTTGGCGGCAAAGTGCTTGATGCTCACGCCGACCCCGTTGCTCTGGACGCCGCGCACATAGGCCGCGGAAGTCTTGCCGGAAAGGAACGGATCTTCGGAGAAGTACTCGAAGTTACGGCCGCAGAGCGGGTTGCGGTGCAGGTTCTGGCCGGGAGCCAGGAGCACGTCGACACCGTATTCCTTGACTTCGTTGCCCATGGCGGTGGTGAGTTTCTCCACGAGGGGCATGTTCCAGGTGGAAGCCAGGACGGTACCCACGGGGAAACCGGTGCAGTAGAACGTCTTGTCGGTGCCCTGGCGGGTCGGGTTGATGCGCAGGCCGGCGGGGCCGTCGGCCACGACGGTCATCGGGATGCCGAGGCGTTCGATCGGGCGGGTCGTACCGGCGGCGCCGGAGACGAGCGTCTCACTGGAGGCGGTCATCGAACCAGCGGTCATCGAACCCCAGCCGCCACCGACCAACAACGTGGCTTTCTCTTCCAGCGTCATGGCCTTCACGACATCGTCAAGATTGTTGCGCTTCAGCTTGGGCTGGGCGAAAACGGCGACCGTGCAGAGCAGGGCGGCCGTCAGCAAAAAGAATTTCTTCATAAAAGGATGGTTTATTAAATAATGATGATTCATTGTTTTCAGGGTTGTAGCCGGGGGCCCGTCACGGTGGCCACATTTCCCGCGTCATCGAGGCGGAAAACGCGATAAACAGGGTTGTCGGCCGTAAGCGGCGCCCACTCCCCTGCTTCGGCCCCGTTCGGGTCGCCGGAGGCGGCAAAACGAGTCCAGCAGGTAATCATCTGCTCCGCCAGGTCGTAGTCGCCGGGGACGAAGGGACGCCAGCAGAAGCGCAGTGACTTGAACATATACCAAAGCTCCGAAGAGTGGAAGGCTCCCTCCAGGACGCCTTCGCGCCCGTCGGTAGGAAGACGCCGGGCAAACTGGTAGGCATAAGCCGGTGTGCCGGCCGCTTCGCGCACCAGGCAGAAGCGGTCAATGCCTTCGGCCAGACGGCCCATATCGTCGAGCGTGCAGCCGGTCATATAAGGGACGTCGGCGATACGCCCGGCAAGGGCGGCTTCCTGGAAGCTCTCCGGATAGGCGAAGCCGTCGACAACAGGCCGGAAAAACAGCCACTGATGCGTTTCGGCCGCGTAACGTCTGCCGAGGTCGAGGAGTTCTTCCGGCGAGGCGGCACGCATTTGTTCGAGCGTCTCATAACCCGCCCAGTCCATCATCGCTTTGCCGGCAGTCTCAGCATCCGCGAGCGTCGTGCCCGGCATCGGGTTCTCCGTCAGGCCGCCGCCGCTCTGGATAATCGCACCCGCGATCAGGTCTTTCGAAAGCGGTGAGGTCACAAGGGTCTGGACGCTCATCGCACCGGCGCTCTGCCCCATGATCGTGATATGGTCGGGATCGCCGCCAAAGGCGGCAATGTTCCTCTTCACCCAGGAAAGGGCGGCAATCTGGTCGAGCATGCCATAGTTGCCGGAGACCTCGTGCGGACTCTCGGCCGAGAGGGCAGGATGGGCCAGGAAACCCAGGATGCCGAGCCGGTAGTTGCAGGTGACCAGTACGCCGCCGTGCGCGGCCCATTCTTCACCGTCCATCTCAGGTTCGAAGCCCCAGCCGGCGCTGTACCCGCCTCCGTGGATCCACAGGGTAACGGGCAACTTCCTGCCCGGCTTTCCGGCAGCCGGTGTCCAGACGTTCAGTGTAAGGCAGTCTTCACTGAAGGCGGGGTCACCGTCAAAGAAAAACTCCGGCGTATAGCCGCCCGGGGTGTGCGCGGCCTGCCAGGCCGGATGGCCGAAGGCATCGGCCTTGCGGACACCCTCCCACGGCACGACGGGCTGCGGCTCCTTCCAGCGGAGTTCACCCACCGGAGGCGCGGCGAAAGGAATACCCTTATAGACGACAACGCCCGGCTTGTCAGTCGGGACGCCCTGGATCCGGCCACCCTCGACGGTAAGGACCGGATTGGAATCCGTACAGGCGGTCAGGAAAGATACGACCACGGAAAACAGAATGATGACACTTCTTTTCATACCGGGACAAAGTTAGGGAAAAAGGAAAAGCGCACGAAGGACCGCCTGACCAAATGTTTGTCTGATTGTTCAAAACGAAAAAATTGTACAAGCAGGCAAATGGCGGTGTTTTCCATTTATTTATATTTGTACCAGAAACAAACCTCAACCCAATTACAATGAAACGCATTCTCTCCACCCTCGTACTGGCACTGGCCCTGGTCAGCGGCCTCCAGGCCCAGGAACTTGCCAACTTCGCCTTCCGTGGCCAGAAACCCGTCATCTCGCCCGAGATCGTGCAGGACAGCGTCGTTTTCCGCCTCAAGGCCGACTACGCCACCATCGTGAAGCTCAGCGGCTCCTGGCTGCCGAATCCCTGGACCGGCACCATCGACATGACCCGCGGCGAAAACAACGTCTGGGAAGTGAAGGTTCCCCTGCCGGAACCGGAAATCTACACCTACTATTTCGTGGTCGACGGCGTGGCCGTGAACGACCCCCAGAACGTACTCGTCCAGCGCGACGGCACCCGCTATCTCCCGATGCTGACGGTTCCCGGCGAACGCACCGAGAATTACGGCGAAGCCAAGCACCACGGCACGGTGAGCCACCCCTGGTATGACAGCCAGATCCTGGGCTTCTCCCGTCGTCTGTCGGTCTATACTCCCTACGGCTACGAGAACAACCCCAAGAAGAAATATCCCGTGCTCTACCTGCTGCACGGCGCCGGCGGCGATGAAGAAGCCTGGATTTCGATGGGCCGTGCCGCCCAGATCCTCGACAACCTCATCGAGAAAGGCCTGGCAGAACCGATGATCGTGGTGATGCCCAACGGCAACCCCGGCCAGCAGGCCGCCCGCACCCTCAACATCCCCGAGAAGCAGATCGACTGGCGTGCCCCCGAAAACCGCGACCTCTATGTGAAGAGCCTCTGCACGGAAATCGTCCCGTTCATCGAGAAGAACTTCCGCGCCATTCCGAAACCGGCCTCGCGCGCCATCGCCGGCCTGTCGATGGGCGGCGGCCACACCATCTCGGCCTCGATCCTCTATCCGGAAATGTTCGACTATATCTGCCCGCTCTCCGCAGCCGGCAGCGCCACGCCCGAACAGATCGCAGCCCTCAAGAAAGCCGGCGTGAAGCTGTACTTCCTCGCCTGCGGCAATACGGACTTCCTGTTCAATGGTGCTGAAGAGATGCACGCCAAACTCAACGAGCAGGGCCTCCAGCACGAATACTTCGTATCGGAAGGCGGCCACACCTGGGCCAACTGGCGTCTGTACCTCAATACGTTTGCCCGGAAACTGTTCAAATAGCGATCCGCCAGGACCCGCTGTCATATTCCCGCCCGCCGATCGTGGCGGTGACACCGGCCGGAAGCTCCACCTGGAGTTTCCGGCCTTTGCGTTGCACGGCGACCGTGCCGTACGGCGTCTGCATCGACACTTTCACCCATTCCAACCCGGCCGGAATCTGGGGGTCGATGACCAGATGGGCGCAGCCCGGAGCGTCCACGCGGATACCGCCCAAGGCCTGATAGAACCAGCTCAGCACGCCGTTGTAGCAGTTGTGCAGATGGCTGCGGCCGCCGTCCCATTCCTCCCAGACGCCGGTGGCGCCCTGCGCCAGCATCTGCAGATAGCCGGGATAGCCGGGCTGTTTCAGCAGGCCGTAGAACCAGTCTGCCTCGCCGGCGAGCGAAGCCCATTCCGTAATGACGGGGACGCCCACAAGGCCGGTGGCCAGATGTCCGGCATAAACACGTTCCGTCCGCTCGAAAAGGGCATTGCGAACCTGCGTCCGAAGAGAATCCGGCACCACGCCCGCCAATAGCGGATAGGCCAGATCGATCTGACTCCCGGAAGCATAGGTCGCTTCCTCGGGATGGTAGAATGTCTCGTGGATCCGCCGGGCCAGGGCGGCGAGTCGGCTGTCGAAAGCGACGGCATCGGCTTCTTCGCCCAGATACCGCGCCATCCCGGCCATCGCCTGGTAGACCTGGCACAAGGCACAATTGTTAATCAGGTCGACGGATGCCGGATCGCGGACGTCCACGCCCTGCGGCGCGGCCCAGTCGCCCAGATACCAGCCCCGGTACTCCGTATTGGGCCAGGGGCGCAAGAGGCCGTCCACCGACCAGGCATCCACATAGCCCAGCCATTGTTTCATCGCGGGATAATAGCGTTCGATGGGCCGGGCATCGCCGTAGCGCAGGTAGGTGCGCCAGGCCGCCTGGACCAGGAAACTGCACCAATACGGGCCGCCGCCGGCCGTATAAGGGTTCGGCGCGGTATGCGGCAGGCCGCCGTCCGGCCGCTGCGCGTCGGCCCAAGCCTGCAGCCAGTTGGCATAGAGCGGGGCGACATCGCCCAGATACTGGAGCGACAGCGTGGAGGCGTTGCCGTCGCCGCCATAGCCCAGCCGCTCGATGGTGGCGCAATCCACCATATACCCGTCGAACGTCAGGTTTTCGATCGTCCGGGCCACCAGGCCGTAGATGCGGTTCAAATCAGGATCGGAGCACGCAAACGACGCGTTCAGGGCGAAATCCGTCCGGATGCGCCGGGCCCGGATGTCCTGCAACGCGGGCTTTTTGGGGAGACTGTCGAGGCGCAGATAGCGGAACGCGTGATGATTGAAACGGTTTTCGAAGCGGTCGCCCCCGGCCGTGCCGGAGGAAATGTAGCGGTCCTCCCCCATCGTGGCCGTTTCGAGCGTGCCATCGTCGTGCAGGAAATCGCTGAACGTGGCGACCGTCACATGGCCGGCCGGCAATTCCGGCAAAGAAATGTCCAGCATTGCGTTGACGATGCAGCCGAGATCGACCAGCCAGCTCCCTTCGCCGAGCGAATCGATGCGCACAGGCGTGAGGATTTCCTGGACCCGGGTCGGCTCGCACATTTGCGGCGAGACTTTCATCCCGGCCAGCAGGCTGTCCGGCACCACGTCGACCGGCTCCCAGGCCGGATCGGCGAGGGCGACGCGCGCATCGATCGCCTCACCGCCGAAACGGTGCGGTGTCCAGGTGCCCAGGTCACAGTAGCCGCTCCACGCTCCTTCCCAGGAATCGTCGGTCCACAGCATCGGGACCGCACTGGACTGCGAACAAAAGTCGAGTTCCGCCTTCACCAGCGGGCCATCATACACAGTGCCGAACGTAGTGGATTTGTACCATCCGGAACCCAGCCATAGCCGAAGTTCATTCTCTCCAGGGCGAAGCCGCGGCGTCAGATCGTAGGTGACGGTCAGCGATCGTTTATCGAGTTGGGAAACCGCCGGCGAAAGCACGTCGTCCAACCATTTCCGGCCGTTGACCCAGACTTCGTGAAAACCGAGCGAATTCACGTGGAGCAATGCCCGGTCCGGCACGCTGTCGAGCGTGAACCGTTTGCACAGCCAGGGCGAGCGGCCCTCGCCGGGCACGGCGCCGATATATGCGCCAGCCAGCGCGGCCCCCTCATCTTCCAGAATACCTACGCCGAAACGCTGCGGTTCGCTCCACCGGGACACCCGGTCGGAGGAAGTCCACACACGCACCCGCCACCATGCCTGGTCGCGGGAATGGAGCGGCAAGCCCTGATACGGGACCATCACCTGATCGGAGGAAAAGACTTTGCCCGACGACCAGCGTCCGGGCCCGACTTCTATTTCATAGGCCAGCTGCTTCACAGGCCGGCTCGCGCGGATTTTCCAGCTGAAATGCGGCCGGGGCGAATCGATGGCCAGCGGCTCCCGCAACCCTTCGCAGCGGAGGTCGTAGACTTCGGGGAAAGGGTTGCAGGAAACGGCCGCGAACAAGACGGCCAGCAGCAGGACTCGCGCGCGGCGCATGGCGGGGCGCAATTACAGGGAGCGCAGCGACACCGCAAAGCCGCCCGAGCGTGCCATGCGGAGATTCAGCACCGTGGAGGAGTCCACGGTCCGTTTCGTGATGGTGTATGCCTGCGGATTCGTCTCGAAATCCGCGTCGGGCGCATCGGCGTAGATGATGGCTTCATAGGTGAAGCCCGGCTTGAGGAAGTCGAGTTTCACGGAGACCTCGCGGGCGTTCTCGTCGGTGATGCCGCCCACGTACCACACGTCGTGCGGCGTGGCGTGGGCCAGGTCGCGGGCCGTGGCGCCTTCAGGCAGGGCATACACGAAACGGGTCACACTGTTGACCACGCCCTTCTTTCCGTCGGGCAGCGTACCGACGCCCTCGGCGGCCTTGTTCAGCGTGGACAGTTTCGGATGACGGGCCGTCACGATATACGCGCCCGGCTCGGCTTCCAGGTAAAGGCTCTTGTCCCAGTCCACCGCCACGTCCTTGATGAACTGGAAGGCGTCCATGAAGCGGGCGTAATTCTCGGGCAGGTCGGCAGCCATCTGGAGCGGCGAGTAGAAGGTCACGTAGAGGCCCAGCTGGTTGCAGAGCGTGTGCCGCATCTTCTGGTTGTCATCCGGGTTCACCTTATGGATGTCCATCTCGAAAATGCCCGGCGTGAAGTCCATCGGACCGCCCTGGAGACGGGTGAAGGGAAGCACGGTGGTGTGGCCCGGTTCGATGATGCTGCGGAACTCGTTGCCCATGGCGCTCTCGTTGCCGATCATGTTGGGCCAGGTGCGGCACAGTCCGGTGGGCCGTACGGCTTCGTGGGCGTCGACCATGATGTGGTGTTTCGCGGCTTCGACGATGGCGTAGTGGTAGTGGTTGTTGATGGGCTGGCTGTAGTGGTGCTCCCCATACGGAATGATCGCGCCCACGTAGCCGCTCTTGACGGCGTCGTAGCCATACTGGTTCATCAGCGTGTAGGCCTGTTCCATCCAGCGTTCGTAATTGACCGTGGAGGAAGAACTCTCGTGGTGCATGATCAGCCGGATGCCCTTCTCGTGCGCGTAGCGGTTGAGTGCGGGCAGGTCGAAATCGGGATACGGGGTGATGAAGTCGAAGACGAAGTCTTTCTGGCAGCCGTACCAGTCTTCCCAGCCTTCGTTCCAGCCCTCGATCAGCAGGGCGTCGAAGCCGTTCTCGGCCGCGAAGTCGATGTAGCGGCGGACGTTCTCATTATTGGCGCCGTGCCGGCCGTGCGGCTTGGAATGCGCGTAGTCCGTCACGCCCAACTGGACGGACGGATAGTCGCTCGTGTAGGACCAGTGGCTCTTGCCGGCGATCATTTCCCACCACACGCCCATATATTTGACCGGGTGGATCCAGCTTACGTCTTCCAGGACGCAGGGGTCGTTGAGATTGAGGATCAGGCGGGAAGCCAGCACGTCCGTGGCGGAGGTGCAGACCATCACGGTACGCCAGGGCGTCTTGCAGGGCGCCTGCATGCGTCCCTTCACGCCTTCGGCATCGGGCGTCAGGTTCGCGCGCAGCACGTGATCGGTTTCACCCCAGTCCAGGTGCAGCGTGGGGAAGTCGAGCGTGGCGGCTTCGTGGATATTGAGATACAGCCCGGCGTCGGTCTTGAGCTGGAGGGCCGTCTGCACGCCCGTGGGCGAAGACTGGACGCGCGGCCAGCCGCCCTTGGCACGGACGGAGTCGGTGGCCGTCCGGACTTCGCGGAGGCGCGATTCCGTGGGGCAGAATTCCTGGATGTCGTAGTCGCCCGGCACCCACCAGGCCGTCGGGTCTTCGGTCAGGGCGAATTCCGTGAGTTCTTCCTGGATATTGAAATAGGTGAGTTTGTTCTCCAGCGGGAACTCGTAGCGGAAGCCCAGGCCGTCATCGTAGAGGCGGAAGCGGATGTTCATCGCTTCGCCGGACGCCTTGCCGAGATTCACCAGCAGTTCGTTGTAATGGTTCCGGATCTCGGCTTCCTCGCCCCAAACCGGTTCCCAGGTTTCGTCGAAGGTGCTGAACGACGAGCCGTTCAGGGTAAAGCCCCTGTCGAGACTCTCGCGGCCGATGAGCGCAAAGCCCATTCTGGACGGCAGGATGACGGCCGCCCCGGCACGGTCGAGCGTGTAGGTCGGCACACCGTCGACGACGGCGAATTTCAGTTCAAGCTGCGTATCCGGGCTGCGGAGCACGATGGCGTCGGCCGGCATCTTGGGCGTTTTCGGGCCGCAGGCGGCTGTCAGGACCGCAAGGGCAAGCATCGTAAGGAAGGGAATCGGTTTCATAGGCGGTTTCGGATAATCAAAGTATAAAGGTACGGAAAAAAACGTATATTTGCACCTTAGTCGCACCAACCGATGGAACCTCTCAAGCACGAATGCGGTATAGCCATGATCCGGCTCCTCAAGCCGCTCTCCTATTACAAAGAAAAATATGGTACTGAACGCTATGCGCTGAACAAGCTCTATCTGATGATGGAGAAGCAGCACAACCGCGGACAGGAAGGCGCCGGCATCGCCAGCGTCAAAATGGTCACCGAACCGGGACACGAATACATGTTCCGCGAAAAAGGCGTCGGCAAAGATGCCATCACCAACATCTTCGCCGCCGTCAACCGGCAGATCGACCAGACGGCGGCCGGCGAACAGCCGCCCTTCATCGGTGAGCTCTATATGGGCCACCTCCGCTACGCAACCACCGGCCACAGCGGCGAGAAATACATCCACCCGTTCTTGCGCCGCAACAACTGGAAGGCCAAGAACCTCTGTATCTGCGGCAACTTCAACATGACCAACGTCGACGACGTCTTCAAGATGCTCGCCGAGCAGGGCCAGTACCCGCGCAACAGCTCCGACTCCTACATCATGCTCGAACTGATGGGGCACCGGCTGGACCGCGAAGTTGAACGCAACTACCAGGAAGCCAAGAAAATGCAGCTGGAAGGCCACCAGATCACCGACTACATCGACAGCCATATGGAGATGTCCAACGTGCTCCGCACCACGATGCCCCACTTCGACGGCGGCTACGTAGTCTGCGGCGTCACCGGCAGCGGCGAACTCTTCGCCATGCGCGACCCCAACGGCATCCGTCCCGCCTTCTGGTATGCCGACGACGAGATCGTGGCCATCGCCAGCGAGCGCCCCGTGCTCCAGACCACCTTCGGCCTGGAATGCGAGCAGGTCCGGGAGATCGGCCCCGGCACCGCCCTGATCGTCAAAAGCAACGGATCCTTCTCCCTGCAGCGGATCATCCCGGCCGGACGGCCGGCCGCCTGCAGCTTCGAGCGCATCTACTTCAGCCGCGGCAACGACCGCGACATCCACCGCGAACGGAAGCGCCTGGGCTTCCAGCTCCGCGAGCGCATCCTCAAGGCCGTCGACTACGACATCCCGCACACCGTCTTCTCCTATATCCCGAACACGGCCGAAGTGGCCTACTACGGCATGGTCGACAGCATCCGCGAGCTCTATCCCGCGGTCCGCGCCGACAAGGTCGTCTCGAAAGACATCAAGCTGCGCACCTTCATCACCGAAGGCTCCTCGCGCAACGACCTGGCCGGCCACGTCTACGACATAACCTACGGCACCCTCGAACCGGGCCGCGACAGCCTGGTGGTCATCGACGACAGCATCGTCCGCGGCACCACCCTGCGCGAGAGCATCATCCGCATCCTCGACCGGCTCCATCCCCGGAAAATCGTCATCGCAAGCTCCTGCCCGCAGGTGCGCTATCCCGACTGGTACGGCATCGACATGTCGCGCATGACCGAATTCATCGCCTTCATCGCCGCCGTCGCCCTGCTCAAGGACAAGGGCAACGAGGGCCTGATCGACGAGGTGTACCGGCTCTGCAAGGGCCAGGAGAAAGTCCCGGCCGAAAAGTGCCACAACTACGTCCGTATGATCTACGACGCCTCCTCCGAGGAAGAGGTCAGCCGCAAGATCGTCCAGCTCCTCCGCCCCGACGACATCAAGGCCCAAGTGGAGATCGTGTACCAGACCCTCGACGGCCTGCACGCCGCCTGCCCGAACCATCTCGGCGACTGGTATTTCAGCGGCGACTACCCCACGCCCGGCGGCTACAAGCTGCTCAACCGCGCCTTCATCGATTACTACGAAAACGAATATAAACCCACCAAATGAAAGCCATCACCCATACCGATTTCCACTTCCCGGGACAGACTTCCAAGTATGTAGGAAAGGTCCGGGACGTCTATTTCCTTGACGGAAAATATATCCTGCTGGTCGCCACCGACCGCATCTCCGCCTTCGACGTGGTGCTGCCCAAGGGCATCCCCTGCAAAGGGCAGGTGCTCAACCAGATCGCGTCCCGCTTCCTCGACGCCACCGCCGACATCGTCCCCAACTGGAAGATCGCCGAAGTCGACCCGATGGCAACGATCGGCATCCTCTGCGAGCCCTTCAAGGTGGAAATGGTGGTCCGCGGCTACCTGGCCGGCCACGCCTGGCGCGAATACTGCGCCGGCAAGCGCACCCTCTGCGGCGAACCCCTGCCGGAAGGCCTGAAGGAGAACCAGCAGCTCCCCCACCCGATCATCACCCCCACCACCAAAGCCAGCGAAGGCCACGACGAAGACATCAGCCGCGAGGAAATCATCGCCTCCGGTCTCGTCTCCGCCGAGGACTATGCCCAACTCGAGAAATACACCCTCGCCCTCTTCGCACGGGGCCAGGAGCTGGCCGCCAAACGCGGGCTCATCCTGATGGACACCAAATACGAGTTCGGCAAATACAACGGGCAGATCTACCTGATGGACGAAATCCACACGCCCGACTCCTCGCGCTACATCTATGCCGAAGGTTACGAAGAGCGCCTCGCCCGCGGCGAACGCCAGAAGCAGCTCTCCAAGGAGTTCGTGCGCGAATGGCTCATGGCCTCGGGCTTCCAGGGCAAGGAAGGCCAGCAGGTCCCGCCGATGACCGAAGAAGTGGTGGCCGGCATCACCGACCGTTACATCGAACTCTACGAGCACATCACCGGCACGCCGTTCGTGCGCCAGGAAGACGAGGATATCGTCGGCCGCATCGAGCGGAACGTCCAGGCGTTCCTCAAAGACGGGGAATAAGACGCCCTAGCTGGGCAGATTGTTCTTCTTGTTCTTGAAGAGCTCGTACATCGCACTGAAGTCCGTCTCGCGCGGACTTCTTTCTTTTTCGGCATCGGGCTGGTCGGAGCCGTCGCCCGACATCAGGTAGTCGAACATGGCCTGATAGACCTCCAGCAGGCTGAGCGCCGTCTCCAGGTAGCCGATCAGCGTGGCTTTCGAGAGCGGATAGGTCGTGATGAAGGGATTGTCGAGCTTTTCGAGCCGCTCGGAGAGGCGTTTGGCCTCGTCCGCATAGTCGGGCTGCAACTGTTTGTAAACGGCGCGGCGTTCGTTCACGTCTTCGGGGGCGCGGCCTGCCTTCTCGTCTTCGTCGAGCACCCAGAGGAAATCTTCGAGGTCTTCGCCGGCATAGTTCAGGCACTCCAGGAGAATCGGCACGATGTCGCGGAAGGTGTCACCGGGCACGTCGACCACCAGCCGGGTATCGTGATGGTCGTCGGGATAGGGATCGCCCCGGCCCGTATCGAGGAAACGCTTGCGGAAATTATAATAGCGAATCAAGTGTTCCTTGTCTTCCTTGGTCATCTCGTCGTCGCGGAGCATCTCCATCAGCGGAGCTACCGCGTACGCCCGGCCGGGCGACGATTCTTCGCCGACCAGCAGCTTTTCGAGCAGTTCGCGCACTTTCTTGGGTATCGCCATTGTCGTCAGTTTGCTAAGGATTCAATGATCAGCGGGAGCAACTGTTCGTCGGCGGGCAGCCATTTGACGCTGTGGATGGCCGTCTTGTCGAGCCATCGGGCCGCTTCGTGTTCGTTCAGGTGCAAGGCCTCGCTTTTCAAGGCGCAAAGATAGCAATTCATCGTCAGGTGGAACGTGGGATAGTCCCACTCCACGGTGTGAAGCAGCCTGTCTATCGTGATTTCGGCCGAGAGTTCCTCGCGGATTTCCCGAACCAGCGCCGCTTCGGGCGTCTCCCCCGCCTCGATCTTGCCGCCGGGGAATTCCCACCAGTCTTTCCATTCACCATATCCGCGTTGGGTAGCGAAGATCCGGTCGCCTTTGCGGATGATGGCGGCCACGACCTGCTTCCGGGGCAGGATGTCGGGTTCGAGATCGAGAATCGTGTCGAAGAATTCGGCATAGTGGCGGTTGTGGAGATCGGAGCCCAGGAAGGAATACAAGCCTTTCTGCTGCAGGTAGCGGGCACGCTCCTGTGCCGGGCTGCCATAGAAACCTTCCAGCGAACCCAGGTTCCGCTGGAACAGGGCGCCGGCGGCCAGCCAGCGGTCGTAGTCGCCGGGCGTCGACCAGAGATAGCGCTCCGGGTGCGCCAGCACCGGCTGATAGCCTTCCCACACCAGCCGCCGGATTTCTTCTACCGGATCCAGCGGTGCCATCTTATCGGGATGTTTCAGGGAAAGCTCCACCAGGATATGGTTGCCCTTCCAGGGCAGGAGCCGCTTCGGGGGCCAGGTCTGGGGCACGAAGCGGTATTCGAGCGAGGGGATCAGATGAAGGGCGATTCCCCGCTTGTCCAGCTCCGCCTGCAGCGCGGCGGCAGCCGCCTCGACCGTCTCGGCCGTATTGGGATAGCGCCGCGTGCTGTGGGACGTGCACACGACTTCCGTAATGCCGTGAGCCACGAACCAGCGGCACAGATCGAGTGACTCGGCCAGATCGGCCGCCCCGTCGTCGATCCCCGGCAGGATATGGCAATGGCAGTCGAATGCCAGACTATCCGTCACTTTTGTCATTACTTCTTCCAGACGTGGACGATTTCGCCGATGTACATATAGTGGATGCCGAGGCCACGCTCGGCATACCAGGCGCGCTGCTCTTCGGGGAGAAGGGCGGCGTCGAACTGCTGGCCGTAGAGTTTGCGGCACTCGATGGCCAGGTCGGCTTCGGCGTAGATAGGGTTGCCCAGTTCCGTGAACTCCACGGTAAGCCCGGCACCGGCTACCTTGTCCTCGTCACGGCCGGAGACCCGCCCGAGATACGACAGTTTGTCGCGCATGGATTCGGGGAAGTGCGTGACCGTGAAGTAATCGTTCTCTTCCATAAACTTATGGGTATATCGGCTGGTGGAGACATAGACCGTGAAAACGGGCTTGTTCCACAGTTCGCCGATGCTGCCCCAGGAGATGGTCATCAGATTCATGTCGCCTTCTTTTCCGGCCGACACTTCCAGCCAGTCGCGGTCGATCATCTGCAGGGGATTCAGTTCGATTTCCGTAGGAGCGATCTCCTGCCAGGGGCGGTCCTTCGGGTTATCTGCGTTCGCGGGATTCTTGGTGCAACTCATAAAGGCAATCGCTGCAATCAATAGGATCAGGATCTGTTTCATTCTACAAAGATATAGAATTCATCCGGAAGGGTGATGATCAATACCCTATTTTCAATATATTTGCATAATCATGAAAGGACTGGGACGCACAAAGGGCAAGGTCAAAATCCCGCACACATTCGTCATCATCTGCTCGATGATCCTGTTGTGCGGGGTGTTGACCTGGTTCGTCCCGGCCGGCCAGTTCGACCACCAGCAGGTGGTCGTCAACGGCTCCTCCCGGGATATCATCGTGCCGGGGTCCTATCACCACGTGGAGCAGGCACCCCAGACCTGGCAGATTTTCGGGGCCTTCCTGAAAGGGTTCCAGATGCAGGCGGCCATCATCGCCTTCGTGCTGATCATCGGCGGGGCGTTCCAGATCATGAACAGCAGCAAGGCCATCGACTTCGGCATCATGACCTTCCTGCGCAAGTCGAAACAGTGGGAGTCGAAGGGTCTGGTGCGCAAGATCGGCGTCGGGCCCATCGTCATCACGATTACCATGATCATCTTCAGCCTCTTCGGGGCGATCTTCGGGATGAGCGAGGAGACACTGGCCTTCGTCATCATCTTCGTACCGCTGGCCATCTCGATGGGGTACGACTCCATCACGGGCCTTCTGATGGTCTACGTGTCTACCCACATCGGTTTTTCCGGAGCGATTTTCAATCCCTTCACGATCGGCATCGCGCAGGGCCTTTCCGGCATCCCGCTCTTTTCGGGCTTCGAGTACAGGGCGTTCATCTGGATGATCCTGACCATCCTGATCATCGCCTTTGCGCTCTTCTACGCGGCCAAGGTCAAAAAGAATCCAAAGGCTTCGCCAATGTACGAGCTGGACGCCTTCTGGCGCAACCGCACCGAAGAGGCCGCGGAGACCCATTTCGATTATGAGACGCCGCGGGCGGCCTGGATTACCTTCGCGCTGGTGAACATCGTGCTCATCCTCTTCTCCGTCTTCTATCCGATGACGACGATGACGGTGGGTGAATCGAGTTTCACCTTTCCCTGGGTACCGGTGCTGACCGCACTCCACGCACTGCTCGGCTTTTTCCTGCTCCGGAAATCGTGTCTCTACTATGTGCTTGAAATCCTCCTGTTCACCATCCTCTTCCTGGTAGTCGGCGTGCTGGGCCACGGCTGGTACGTGATGGAGATTTCCGCCCTGTTCCTGGCGATGGGCATCATTTCGGGATTTGCGATGGGCGCGAATGCGAGCAAGGTCGCGCTGGAATTCATCGCCGGCGCCAAGGACATCATCACGGCGGCCATCATCGTCGGCCTGGCCGGCGGCATTATCATCGTCCTGCAGGACGGCCACATCATGGACACGATTCTCTACGCTCTCGCGGGCACGATGGAAGGAAGCGGCAAGGGTACGACAGCTTCGCTGATGTACCTCATCCAGACCTGTCTGAACCTCTTCATCCCGTCCGGAACCGCCAAAGCTGCGTTGACGATGCCCATCATGGCCCCGTTCTCCGACATCGTGGAACTGTCCCGTCAGACCACGGTGCTGGCCTACCAGCTGGGCGATGGCTTTACGAACATGATCACGCCCACCTCGGCCGTGCTCATGGGCGCCCTCGGCATTGCGAAGGTCCCTTACGACATCTGGTTCAAGTGGTGGTGGAAGATCCTCCTCTGCTTCATGGTACTCGGCCTGGCGTTCCTGCTGGTTACGGTTATGGTGCCGTTGAATGGGTTTTAGGGAGAGTGGGATTGTGCTCGGGATTTTGATCGGGATTTTGCTCGGCCGCGAGCGGCCTGCGCATTCCCGTCCGCCTGCGGCGGGGCGGTGCATAGACTGGGAGCGATGGTAGCCTGATCGCTAGCGATCAGGCGTTTTTTTGTTGGAGGGTTTTCGTCTCGAAAGCTAGCTTTCAGAGCGAAAACCCTCCAACAAAAAAGCCGGCCCATGGGCCGGCTACCATCGCTAAGTCTTGCGGAGAGATCGGGATTCGAACCCGAGATACGCTTTTGGCGTATACACGCTTTCCAGGCGTGCCTCTTAAGCCACTCGAGCATCTCTCCCAGTTTTTTTGGGACTGCAAATATAGATATTTTCGCGATTCTTCTAAAAAAAATGTTTACTTTTGTAGAAGAAAACCAAATCAATAAATATCCAATTATGAAAAAGGTCTTATTTGCATTGGTTCTGATTGGCGGTATTTTCGCCATGTCGAGCTGCTCGAAAGAGTGCAACTGCACGGTCAAACTCAACGGTACGGTCCTGGCTGAAAGTTCGATTACGCTGGATCAGGGCGAGAAGTGCTCGGATTACTCCGGCAAAGGCAGCCTTCTGGGTGTGACCGGTGAAATTCGTTGCACGCCGAAGCTCTTCTAGTCTCCGCTTTGAAAAAAAACGACTTGATCAAGTATGTATTCCGGGTTCTGCCCGGAATACTTTTTTTGATTTCGGCCACGGCCAAGCTGGCGGGAATCGACGCATTTGAACTGTATCTGTTCAGCTTCGGATGGTTCCCGCTCGGCACATCCTATCTGCTGGCCCGGCTCGTCATCGCGGCGGAATATACGCTGGGCATCCTGCTCATCGCCAATTTCTACCCGAAACTGTCGTTTTGGGGCAGCGTGGCGATGCTGGGCGGGTTCTCGGTTTTCCTGGCGTGGCTTCTGCTGGCCGGGAATCACGACAACTGCCACTGTTTCGGCGAATGGGTGGATCTCAGCCCCGGCCAGTCGCTGCTGAAAAACGCGGTTTTGCTGGCGCTGTTAATCCCGGGAGCCGGAATCGAGCCTTTCCGCATCCGCCGCAAACCTTGGTGGCTCGCCGCAGCGATCGTCGTGCCGCTGGCGGCCGTACTGATCGCTTCGCCGCCTGATAACTGGCGTTACGATTCCTACACGTCCCGCGACATGGTCAACGAACCCGTGTTCCGTGAAGCGGTCGAGAGCGGGCTGCTCCCCCACTCCGTGCTGGAAGGCGACCACGTGGTCTGCTTCTACAGCCTCAAATGCAATTTCTGCCGGATGTCGGCCCGGAAACTGATGATGCTCCGCGAGCGCGGGGATTTCTCGGGCGCTCCGATCATCGCCATCATCGGCCGAGGCGAGGACACCGATCCCAATCCGTTCCTGGAAGAGACGGGATTCCGTCCCGACGAGATCCATTTCATCGAGCCGGCCGACTTTTTGCATATCACCAACGGTTCGATGCCCCTGATCCTGGTGATGCACGACGGGGCCATCGTCGAAAAATTCAATTACAGAAGTCTTCATTGACCATGAAACGATCTTTCCACAAGTTTTTCCGTTCCATCCTGGCAGCCCTGCTGGGCCTGGGCACGTCAGCCTGCGAGATTCCCGCCATGTACGGCACGCCCCACGCCGACTGGTCCGTCAAAGGAAAAGTCGTCGACGAGGAATACAAGCCCGTAGCAGGCCTGCAAGTCGCGCTGGGCAATCGGTTTGAAAACACCCCCGACGTCATTTATGACGAGAACTACCGGCCGCTCGACACCCTGTACACGGCAGCCGACGGCACGTATTCCGTCAAACGGACGGATTTCCCGATCGACCGGTTGGAAATCCGCGTCCAGGACATCGACGGGCCTGCGGGCGGCGGCGAATTCCAGGATGCGGGCCTAATCATCCGGGATATCGAATACAAAGACGGGAAAGGCTGGTACGCCGGCCACGCCGAGATCGAAGTACCCGACATCATCGTCCGGAAGAAGCTTTGACCTTCTTGCGTTTTTCAGGTTTTCCTTATATCTTTGCAGGATATATCGGAATCTAAAAAACGGCTATGATAACGAAGAAGCAGATCGAAGCTTTCGAA
>JAEEGF011850842.1_pt1 | contig 20519 bp, 25 predicted proteins | sample 9134171 | NCBI WGS metagenome assembly JAEEGF01 (sample SAMN16246542, study PRJNA631951) | gut metagenome | biome: gut microbiome; feature: rumen; material: AP-attached | host: Bos | place: Iran: Karaj | collected 2018-10
CGTGGGAGCAAGCCTGCAAAACTGACGGGCAATCTCTTCAGCAGGGATATCCTCCACTTCTCCTTCTTTGCGATCCAGGACAAGAGCCGTACGGACATTACTCTGAATGAGCGTGCGCAGCTTTACGGAATTCGAAAGGATGGTACTATCAGACTCCTGACGGATCACATCAGTAAGCTCGTAGGAGTCTACAAGGATACCCCTTCCCGCAAAGAAGGAATCATCCAGGGCAAACGAGTCGGGATCAGAAACGGGAGGGAGCTGCGCGGGGTCCCCCACGAAGATAACCTTTCCACCCTCCCCGAGACGCGCATAACGGAGGATGTCGTCCAGGAGAATACCTGATCCGAAGATGAAAAGATCCCCGGAGGACTTTCGGGAACTCACCATGGACGCCTCGTCAATGATCAGGACCGAGGTATCGGGACTGATAACAGGGCCAGGCTTGCTTGCATCATCCAGCTGACGGAGGGGAAAACGAAACTCAATCTTGCTCTCTTTAAGCTCATCTCCCTCGACCGCCTCTATGTGGGACAGCTCGTAGATAGCCCTATGGATAGTCGTAGCTTGGGTCTTGGTCTTTTCTGAGAGGATCTTCGCAGCCCGTCCGGTCGGCGCCATCAGTTGACAGACCTTTCCGGCGACAGCCGCCAGCTCCAGCATGGGACTGATGATGGTGGTCTTACCAGTACCAGCAAAACCTCTTAAGATAAAAACCGAACGATCGCTCCTTAAAAAGCGATCAATGGCAGTTAAAGCTTCCTTCTGTTGTTTTGTAAAATCCATTTCTCAAATAGCGATACAAATGTCGCCATCTTTAGCGAAGTGTATTTTCGTTATTAGGTGCTTGCTGTGGTCTTATATGCAAAAATACAAAAAAAAGTTCTTACCGGGTTTTCAGCCCTGCCACATAGCAGTTTCAGACTTCGCGCCTTTGCTTTTCACGTATTTGAAACGTTATCGCGACGATAAACGTATAATGATTTTATTTACACTTTTCTTTGATTATTGCGATATTATTCTTTTCTTTGCTGAAAATTATACTTTTGTTTGATGATACGCATCAGCATATACAACGAAAAAGGCGGTGTCGGGAAAACTACCATGACCGCCATGTTGGCCTCCTACCTTGCCTATGCAAAGGGAAAGAGCGTCTGTGTCCTGGATTTCGACTACCCGTCGTATCACTACCTGGAGCTGAGGCGGTCGGAGCTCTCGATCCTCAACGACCCCCGTTCGCCCCTTTCCATCTACATGCGGGTGAGTCCCCCGGCCGGGGAGCCCTACGACATTTTCAGTATCCCCCCGGGTCCCGGTGGGATCTACCGCGCCAAGGAGGTCTTTGATTACCTTCCCAGTATCCTCTCAGAAGGATATGATTACGTCTTCTATGACTTCCCCGGACGTTTCACCCAGGACGAGGCCGTGAGCTTCATCGCTGCCAACGGCTACCTCGACTTCATGGCCATCCCCATGGATACCGACAAGCAGTCGCGGCGGAGTGCCCTTGTCGTAGCCGATGCCGTCGCCAATGAGGGCATTCCCCTCGCCCTCTTTTGGAACCGGGTCACTATCTGGGAGGCCAAGGGGAACGGGACCCGCTTCGAGCGGGGCGCCGCGCCCTTCCGGGAGAGGGGCTTCGAGGTGATGGACGAGATGGTGCGCGACCTCCGTAAGTTCTCCCGCGAGAGCTCCGAGATGGCCTTCATCCGCTCTACCTTCTGCTTCCCGGAGCGCTATGTCAATCAGTGGAGCCCGGCCATCATCCCCTTCCTCGAAGCGCTCCAGCGGCGGATCGATCAATCACAAAAAGCCTAAGCCATGACAGCACCTGCCATCTGCCTCCTGGTCATCCTCGCATCCTGTGTCCTGGGACTGGCCATCCTTCTTTTCCTGCCCCTGATAGAAAAGAGGCAGGACACTGGAGGACGTTCCAACGAGATCGCCATCGACAGCGGGGAGAGCATCGTGACGGTCCGTAAGATCGGCACCGTCACCTCGGTCACCATCCGTCCGGGGATCCGCGACCACTGGGAGGGGTCGGAAGGGGTTGCCGTTCCGCTTCTCGGGCCGGAGGCCACCCGCATCCATGAGCCGGCCCTCTGGGCGGAGTACATGGACCCCTCGACAAGCGCTATCCGTAAGTACGAGATCATCGATGAGGTCTACGCCCTGGGCTTCACGCTTCCCTACGAAAAGGGGCTACTAGAGCGGTACAAGCGCGAGCTAAAGGAGGCGGTCAGCTCCGGGGACCCGGATGGAAGGGCTATCCACGAGCGTACGCCGGTGAACCTCACCCCCGGGAAGCAGGACGGAGCCGAGGAATACAAGAAAGTGCAAATCAACCAGGAGCTTCTCCATGAGCCTACCCCCGACATGGGAGAGGACGCCCCGGAGCCTCCCGACAACCAGTAAATCGTACCAGATATGAATCGTAGAATCACAGCCATCATTGCCCTGGCCACCCTCTTTCTTCTGTGGGGCGCTCCCCTTCTGGCGCAAAACTTCCAGGGGATGAACACCCTGCAGAACATCGCCTCCGAGGGACAGAGCGCCGGCAAGTACGTCGTTAATATCGTCTTCGTCTTCAGCGGGATCGTCGGCGCCATCTGCCTCATCCCGGCTGCCATCAAGGCCCTAAAGGGCGAGTCCCAGTCGAAAGATGCCATCACCCAGGTAGGCATCGGCCTGATCGCCATTTTCGTCATCCTCGCCATCATCAAGGCCATCATGGCGTTCACCTAGTCATCCGATGAAACGCCGTGTCTACAGAAGCCTTGACCGGCCTGCCACCGTCTTCGGGATCCGGGGACGGTTCCTCTGGGTAATGGCCCTTGGCGGAGCTCTTGCCCTCATCATCGGGATGGTCGTCGGTTCGGTCACCTCGATGATCGTCGGGTTCGGGGCCGGGCTCCTGGCGGTGACGGGTGCTTACTTCGTGACGGTGAGCCTCCAGTCCCGGATCGACGAGCGGGATATCTGGAAGATGGTTGTCAGGCAGGGTTTCCCTGCCCTTTACCGGATGAAGCCCAAGCATATCCGCAATCTCTGGAAAGGATTCAACCTCGAGGTAGAGAAGACCAAGGAGAACTGACATGGGAAGAAACGTCATACAGCTGGAGCAGTGCGTCCCCGTGGCGTTCGTCGCGGACGGGGCCATCGTAGCCCGTGACGGGGCGGTAACCATCGGCTGGGAGCTCTTCCCTCCCGAGGAGTACACCATCACCCAGGAGCAGTACGACACCATGACCACCCTCATGGCCTCGGCCTTCCGGGGCCTTCCTGAGTGGACGATGGTCCACAAGCAGGATATCTACCGGAGGCGCCGCTACCACAGCGAGCCCGGCGGGCATTTCCTCGACGACTGCTTCTCGGAGCACTTCGAAGGTAGGGAGTACCTCGAGCACCGGCAGTACCTCTGGTTCACCTTCAACCCCGCCATCCCGGGCCGTTCCGGTGCCATGAAGGGGACGCTGCAGGGGGCGGCCGGAGGGATCCGATACCGCTCTCCCGAGATGCGGGGGCTCCCCGCCCTCCTTCGTCAGTTCGAGAGCCGCTGCACGGAGACGGTCGTCGCCATGAGCTCCGGCGGCGGTTACCGCGCCCGGAGGGTCACTACCCAGGAGCTGGAGGGGACGCCCGGCGGGCCGGACGGTCTCCTGCAGGAGTACCTCCGCTGGTTCGGCGGAGCGATGGACGGGACGGATATCACCCAGACCGACGGCACGTACCTCGACAGGGACGGACGCCGTATGTTCGCCCACAGCTTCGCCAGGACAGACGATCTGCCCGGCGAGGTGTCGAACACCATCAAGGTGCGGGGGCTCTCCAGCGCCGAGTGCGATATCCTTCTCTCGTCTGGCTCCGCCCTCGGGTCGGGGCTCCCCTTCGAGCATATCGTCAGCTGTTACTGGCTCATCCCCAATCAGCAGCACGCGCTCCGGGAGCTGGACCGCCGCCGCAAGAACATGACCTCTATGTCGAAAGGAAGCGCCGAGAACACCGTCAATGCCGAAGGGATCGCACGCTTCATCGATATGATCCATGCCGAGGCCACCGTGGCGGTCTACACCCACATGAATATCCTCTCGTGGGGTCCGCGGGAGGACGAGCTGGCCCTTCGGGGCGCGGTCGGGGCCGCCATCTCCAGCCTCGGCCTGACGGGGAAGCTCAACACGGTCGATATGCCTCAGCTCTTCTTCGCCGGTATGCCAGGCGGTGCCATGGAGATCGGGGAGGATAACCTCTTCCTGGCGGAGCTGGAGCAGGCCCTCTGCCTGTCGGTCAGCGAGTCGTTCATGCGGGACTTTCCCGGGGGACCGCTCCGCATCACCGACCGCCACCGCCATGTCCCTGTGCGCACCGACATACAGGAAGGGGCTTACAACGCCAAGCTCATCGAGAACTACAACGCCTTCATCCTGGGCCCTTCGGGCTCCGGCAAGTCGTTCTTCACCAACTGGCTGGTCAGGAACAGCTACGACGCCGGCCAGGAGGTGTTCATCATCGACAAGGGCGGCTCCTACGAGGGGCTGTGCACCCTCATCCACGAAGAGACGAAAGGGAGGGACGGGGTCTACTACACCTGGAGCTCCGAGCACCCCTACGCGTTCAACCCCCTCAGCGGCTGCCGGGGCTGGGCCGCCGAGCAGGACGCCCTTTCGGGGATCAGTTTCTTTGTCTCTCTCCTGAAGATCATCTGGACCCCGAGGGGCGGCTGGGACGCCGCGTCGGATGCCGTCCTCTTCCGTATCATCTCGGACTTCCTGGAGACCCTTCCCGAGGGCGGGGATGATCCCGTCTTTGAGGATTTCTTGCGCTTTATCAGGGAAGTGGTGCGTCCCCGGATCCTCCGGGAGGGGGACGCCTCGCAGCCCTATGTGGTCGGCGGGGTCGAGGTGACACCCGCGGTCTTCGATATCCGTTCCTTCTGCATCGCACTCGATCCCTATGGGGAGACCGGCCGGTTCGGTGCCGTCCTCAATGAGCGGCACCCGGCGGATCTGTTCACCTCGCGCTTTGTCGTCTTCGAGGTGGACGCCATCTCGGAGATGGACCCGACCCTCTATGCCATCTGTACCTTCTGTATCATCCACGCCTTCCAGCGCAAGATGCGCTCCGATACCTCAACCTTCAAGCTGATGTTCATCGAAGAGGCCTGGCAGGCCATCGCGACGGAAGGGACGGCGGATTACCTCCGGGGCCTGTGGAAGACCGCGCGTAAGTACCACACCAGCGCGACGGTCGTCACCCAACAGGTGTCGGATATCATCTCTTCGCCGGTCATCAAGGATGCCATCGTGAGTAACTCCCCCGTGAAGATCCTTCTGGACCAGCGTTCCAACGCCGCCTCCTTCGGCGAGATCTCGACACTGATGGGCCTCTCCCCCATCGACCAGGCCCTCGTTCGGAGCGTCGGCCGGGAGCTCCCGGAGGATGCCCGTTACAGGGAGGTCTTCATCACCCTCGGCGGGAAGCGGAGCGGGGTCTACGCCCTGGAGGTCTCCCCCGAGGAAGCCCTCGTCTACGAGTCCGACCATGTGAAAAAACGTCCCCTGATGGAGAAGGCCCGTGAGTGCGGAAGCATCCGTAAGGCCGTCCTCTCCCTCACCCATCCTAAGCCTGAATTGTCATGAGAAGACACCTGTTAGCCATCCTCATCTCCCTCGGAGCGCTGCTTGTCCCCCGAGAGGCGCATGCCCAGCTGGATGCCATCATCGATGCCGTGGTGGATGCCGTCGAGCCGACGCCCGTCTACGACACGGGCCTCCGGGAAGCCACGGAGAACCTCGCCTCGAAGATCGACCGGCTCAATCACGTCCTCTTCGGGGGGTCGGAAGAGACCTCCGCCACCTACCGTTACATGACGATGTACAGCGACCTGTATGAGCTCACGACGACCTTCTCAGGCTTTGTCGACCGGACCTACAGCAACGCCGCGAGGCTGGAGCGCATGTACCAGCAGCTGGACCAGGATTCCTCCCTCCACGATTACGCATCGGCCGTGGAGAGCACCTGGCATACCTATGACGCGACCGTGCGGCAGGGCGGGGCGATTGTGGCGCGCTTCAAGAAGCTCTTCTCCGACCCTAACACGACCAATGCGGAGGTACGGGCGGCAGCCAGGGAGGCCGTCGCCGAGCTCCGGCGGGAGCAGGATGAGGTCGACCGTGCCCTCGGGCGGGAGCTGGAAGCTACCTCCCTGGCGGCGGGTCTTGTCGAGTGCTCCCGCCTGATGGACGTCTCGCCGGCGGCGTATATCGCCGAAGGGAAGAAGACCTACGGGACCACGATCTCCGGGGGTGAGAGCACGACCACTATGGGCGTTCTTGGAACGGCCGTGATGGTCATCATCGGGCTTCTTTGTGTTGTCTATTCTCTTTTCGCCGGTATTCACGTGATGAAGGGATCCCATAACGCCGAGAGTGTCCTCACAAGGCTTCTGGTTTTCATCGTCCTCGCGATTATCATCATCCTAGCTATCCAGATTTATATCTAGCTCATGTATCATTCGCCTGATAATTATTAATCCCCCCTCGCTCATTCGCTCTATTATTTTTAACCTTCCACCCACATTCGCTCATGTTACATTCGCTCATGTTACTTCTCACAGCCTCGATGGAGTCCCTCCTTCGGGACCTGGAGAGAGGCGTTCTCGAGACCAAGCTCAGCGCCCTCACGGGGGTGGCAACCTCGGTGGCCGCCGCCTGCTGCGCCATCTCCCTGATCGGTATCGGTTCCCAGTACCTCAAGGGGATGCAGTTCGACTGGTGGAATTTCATCCGGCCGATCCTCGTGTTCATCCTGGTGTGTAACTTCTCCACGCTGGTGCTGGGTCCCATCCGCGGTATCGCAGGGGTCTATAACGTGCGGATGGCCGAGGCGGTCGGAGCCTCGACGGAAGAGTTCAAGGCGCTCTTCCGGGAACAGGCCGAGCAGATGTGCCACCAGGAGTTCGGGGATGACGGCAACAGCGAGACCTTCGAAGCGAAGGAGGACGACGGGAGCGCGATCCGCTTCCTGAAAAGTGTCGGCAACAAGCTCACCAAGTCCTTTTTCAAGATCAACGAGAAGATGAACCTCGGGGCTGCGACCATCCTCTCCGGGGTGATGTTCTTCTTCCTCAACATGTCTGTCTCGGTGATGGTCATCATCGCCAATCTCTATCTCATCATCATGGCCCTCATCGGGCCCCTTACCTTCGCCCTGGCGATCCTGACGACTTACCCGGGAGGGATCAAGCTCTGGGTGGAGCGTTACCTCCAGTATACCTTCTGGCAGCCGCTCCTTTATACGGTGATGTATATCGGCACGCAGATCATGATCCTCGGGAACCAAAGCACCTCCTGGGGAGGGTTCTGGGCCTGGTGCTTCATGTGCATCGCCATCTTCACGGTCATCAAGCAGATCCCCGGCATCGCCTCGCTCATCATCGAGTCGATGGGGACCGAGGCCCTTGCCAATCAGCTCTCGGGCCTTGGCGGGCAGCTGCTCCAGAGAGTCTCTTCCGCATCCATGATCATCCGTTAGCCGTATGGAAAACATTGTCAATTACTATGGCGGTATCGACAGCGAGCTCCGCCGCCGCAGGGGCCTCGTGACCGCCACCCTCATCTTCGCCGCGGTCGTCTCCGTGGGAGTCGCCTTCGCCTCCTTCCTCTTCGTTCGGGAGAGCCGGGATACGGTCTATGTCGTCGACAAGGGATCGACCCTTGCCGCGACGATCGCCGCCGGGGAGATCCAGCGGGACCTCGAGGTCGAGGACCACGTGAGGCGCTTCCATGAGCTCTTTTTCAACCTCGCCCCCTCGACCGAGAGCCAGCGCCGTAACCTCGAGCAGGCCCTCCACATGGCCGACCGGTCGGCCTACGACTGGTGGCAGGACCAGAGCGAGAGCGGGTACTACGCGCGATTGGTGTCGGCGAATATCTCCCAGGAGATCCAGATAGATTCCGTCCAGTACTCCATGCAGCAGTACCCCTACCCCGCGCGCCTCTTCGGGAAGGTCTACCTCACCCGGGAAAGCAATATCACGGCCTACGATTTCGTGAGTGAGTGCCGCCTGAGCGATGTACCCCGCTCACGGTCCAACCCGCACGGCCTGATGGTGGAGAAGTTCGCCGTCAGGCGTTACGAGTCTCTCGGAACCCGAAAAAGGAGGTAACGATGGATATCCGCTCTTTCCTCTCTCACCCCCTCTCGAGCCTCCGGCAGTGGGCCCTGGAGCATGAACGCTTCATCGCCGTCAACCTCAGCTGGAGCATCGCCGTGGGGCTTCTTATCTACTCCGTTTGGAAACTCCTTCATTCCCTTGGTATCCTATGAAACCACTTGACAAAAGACAAAGAAAGCTCCTTCTGGGGATCCTTGCAGCTATAGCCTTCATCGCCATCCTCCTTCTTCTCCCTCTGCTGGCGGCCCAGGACGGTTCCCCTGAGGAATCCCTTGTAGCGGTCATCCCCGAGGCGGATCTCGACGAGGGAGACGAGAGTAAGATCGGGAGCTACCGGAAAGGCGGTATCGGCGCCTATTGGGACTCTCTGCAGGAGGGAGAGGACCCATCTGTGTCCTCGAAGGTCCCCACCGATAAGGACGGGAGCACTTCCCGCGAAAGAGAGCGTCCGGACGCCCTTGATGTGTCCGATCTCTTCGGTGACTATAAGGAGCCTGCGAAGGCCGAGGTCCAGGCCCCGCCCAAGAAATCCGGCGGAGGGGCCAGGAAATCATCCGGCGGAGCCCCGAAGGCCAGCCCTGCTGCCCCGCCGCCGGAGAGCGCCCAGCCTTCTGAACCCACTTCCCCCCAGGAGCCCGAAAGGGCCGAGACGCCGCGGTCCCAGGTCAAGCGGAGCGGAGCCGTCTCGAGTCTTGACGAGGACGTCACCTCGGACCTCGGGAACGGCTTTTCGACCCTCGACGGGACAGACCGCTGGGTAGAGGCCGGGAGCGGGAAGCCCTACCGCTGTATGTTCACCCGGGACGAGAAGGTCAAGAGCGGGCAGCGGATCACCCTCCGCCTCCTGGAGGACCTCGTGATCAGCGGCGTTCATATCCCCCGGAACACCCATCTTCAGGGGGTCGTCACGGTCACCGACCGGATGGAGATCCGCGTTACCTCCCTGGATATCGGGGGCCGGATCCTCAGCTTCCATTTCGAGGCTTTCGACACGGATGGCGGGAAGGGCATCTACTGCTCTGACCTCAGCCAGACGGGAAAGACCATTCTCGAGCAGGGCCTCGCGACGGTCTCATCGACCCTTAACTCCGGCCTCGGGCGTGTCGCCCGGGACGCCGCTTCCGTCGGGGCCAGTATCGTCCGTAACAAAGCCGGGGAGGCCACGGTGAGCGTCCCCGCCGGATACACCTTTTACATCGTTGAACAAAAACGCTAACCATGAAACACTTTAGCAATCTATTTCTGTCGGCAGTCTTACTCCTTGCCGGTATCCAAGTCAGAGCCAACGAGTTGGCGGACACCCTGCGCGTGTCGGACCTTTTCACCACGCATATCATCTTCAATACGGACCTTATCTATGCCGACCTGTCGAACAGCCAGGTCATGGCCGCAAAGATCCTCGAGCAGTCCAAGAACATGATGGCTCTTAAGGCCCGGTCCCCTTTCGATACGCCACTTTCGGTCTCCGCCCTGGAGTCCAACGGCACCATGCACACCTATATCGTCCTCTATGACGAACACCCGGAAGAACTCGTATACGACATGCGCCCGCCGATTGTCCTCTCCAAGGATGGGAAGACAAAAGGTAAGGAGGCTGGACTCTACCGCCGGGGTGATGCTCCCCTCCTGCAGGACGTCGTAACGGCCCCGCAGCAGCTCTGGCACATCTCCACCCAGCAGTATGAGATCTCCGTCACCTGCACGAATATTCTCTCCTACTCGGATATCACCTACATGGTCTTCACCATCAAGAACGGCTCCGGGGTGAGCTACGACTGCACCGACGCCACCTTCGTGGTGGAGTCAAAGAAGCGCTCTAAAAAGAGTGTCGTCTATGACAAGAATATCTTCCCAAAGAGCCGCTGGGGAACCATCTCCTGCGCCCCTGGAGAAATGACCTCCATCGGGTACACATTGGAGAAGGTCTCCCTCGCTAAGGACCAGGTGCTAAGGGTGTACTTCTATGAGAACGGGGGCCAGCGGGAGCTTGTCCTTTCAATCGACGCAAAGGATATTAACCGGGCGAAAGCAGCCTTGTAGTTGATAATCTCGCCAGGAATGGGTATCTTTGTTGTGATAACCAATGATTGAAACCCATGAGCGAGCAGAATCAGGAATTCGACCCCAGAGACACCAATAAGGACGGAAAGGTCTCTGCCAAGGAGCGCCTTCTGGACGCTGCCAATAAAGCCAACGAAGCCATCGATATCACCGCCGGCGTCATCAGGGATGAGGCCAAGGAGCTCTATGGCAAGGTGAAGGACTATCAGGCCCTCTCCCCGGAAGAAAAGAAGGCCAAGCAGGATGAGTGGAAGGAGAAGGCGACTGATTTCACCAACAAGGCTGCTGACACAGCTAAGGAGTTTGCTGAGGAAGTGAAGGAAGAAGCACAGAAACTGTTTGGAAACAAGAAATCCTAATTACATATACTATGACTAAAGCTGAATTAGTATCCTCCGTGGCCCAGTCCACAGGCATTGAGAAGACGACCGTTGCGGCCGCTGTTGAGAGCGTAATGGAGACCATCAAGGGCTCCCTCATCCAGGGAGAACCCGTTTACCTCCGTGGTTTCGGGACCTTCGGCATCAAACACCGCGCCGCCAAGCCCGCCCGCAATATCACGAAGAACACGACCATCATGATTCCCGAGTCGGACGTTCCTTCCTTCAAGCCAGCGAAGGAGTTCAAGGCCGCGATGAAGAAATAATCCCTCGCCACTAACGACACTACTAAAACTCATAAACCATGGCTAACATTCAAGATTTTATCAGTCAGGTCGTCGGGGCTTCCACCGCTACGATGAATATCCCCGCCAATGTCAAGGACCAGGTGCTGGGAGGACTTTCCAGCTCCATCCTCGGTTCCCTGACCCAGACGGCCTCCAAGGCCGGCGGCCTGGAAAAGGTCAAGGACCTTCTCACCGGAAAGGCTGATGCGGCCTCCAGCCCCATCACCGCCCTCGCCGGGAAGCTGTTCACCACGAACGTCGTCAAGAAGCTGGACCTGGGGACCCTGGCCCCGACCCTTGTCGCCCTCATCCCGGGTATCATGGGTAAGCTCTCCGGCTTCATCAAGGACCAGGATGGTGACGGCGACGTGGATATCAACGACGTCCTTCTCTCCCTGAAGGGAAGCTCCGGCAGTGGTCTTCTGGGCGCCGCCACGAGTATCCTCGGAGGCCTGCTTGGAAGAAAGAAATAGTTCCAATTTTTGTAAGCATAGTTAACACGGCAGCGGCCCGGGATTAAGCCCAGGCCGCCGTCTTTTTATGGCATTCACATGACTATTGTAAATCTTGTTACAGGAAACGGAGCAGCTGCTCCACCGTCGAGGGTTCACTGGCAGGATGCAGAAGCCTGTACCTCCGGTATCTTGCCGAATCGGCAGCGATCTGTTCCCGAAGGGCTTCTCCCCTCACGAACCACCCGGAGGTCATGCTGAATCCTTTCCAGCCGCAGTCACAGTACCCCTCCAGGTCCACCCGTCCGCTAAGGGGCGATCCCGCGTAGCGATAAGGAAGGACTGTTGCGCCGCACTTTGGGCAGCTGAACTGAAAGAGCGATGGATGACTGAGTGTTGTCTTAACGAATGAGCCCAGCCACACGGGATCCGGCGCCAGCTCAGAGACGATGCCGTTAATGCAGTAAGTCGTCTCGAGATAGAGGGGGATAAAGTAGAAACGGTCGTCGCCTTTCCAGTCGTCGTAGCGACGGTAGATGAGGTTGGCGTTCTGGTAGAACGGCTTGGTCTGGAGCCTTTGCTCCACAGTCGGGCGTAGCGCGTCCTTCTTGAAGAATTGGTTTTTGTCCATGATACAGACTTTTTTTGATTGAACAATCCGCATCGTTTTGCCACCGTGGCAGTCTGGCTCGCTCGGTTGGCGGCTCTCAGGGAGCGCTCTTGATGCACGGGGCAAAGGTAAGGACATTTTCCGAAAATGCAAGCTTTTCCCAGAAAAATTTTGACGATATGTGTCATCGACACGATGCCTTTTCACAGCACTGTCCTATACGAGAAGAGGCCGCTTTATGGGCGGCCTCTTGCTGATCTTTTTTTTTTCGAGATTAGATTTCCTCCACGACGGGAGCATCCGGGGCGTTCTTCGCAACGGAAGCGATGCCGCCTTTCATGGTCTCCTTTGAGCTGTACATCTGGCTGGAGCCGACTACCTGACCATTGGATGCTTTCAGGTTGAAGAAAGGCTTTCCGTTCTTTGCCTCTTTCACCTCGAAGCGCTCAGAAACAGCGGCGTTCTTCTTGACGGACTCGATACCGCTCAGGCAGGCAGCCTTGGTGGTGTAACCCTCGCTGGTGAGGATCACCTGTCCGTTGGTGGCTTTCAAGTTAAACTGGAATTCTCCGTTCTTGCGGATTGAAATTACAAATTTTCCCATTGCTTTAGTGTTTTGTGTACTACAAAGATAGGAAAAGTCTTTCTTGATTGTCACTGTGATGGTCAGCTGGCATCTATTATCAAAAAAGGGATACCGCTAAAGGTATCCCAAGGGTGGTGCCAAAAAGAACGGGAACCGTCCAGCGCAAAGTTATGGATATTTGTACTTCCAAACAAACATGCAGAGCCTTTCAAGGAATGCTAGCTGTCACTTCCCTTACGCGTTGCCGTTCCAATGGGTTCAAAGTGGTTTTTCTTCTGCCAGGCTACAAGCTCATCCACATCAAAGTAGATGTTCTTCCCGTTAGGCTTATAGAAGGGAATGAGCTTCTTAGAGGTGAGCCCCCTCAGACCGTCTACGGTCATTCCCAGGAAGGAGGCGGCTTCTTCGGTGTTCAGCATCCGCTTAACCCCGGCAGTTGCAGAGCACTCAATGATCGCTTCTAGACGGTCCAGGCGCCTTTGCACACTGGCAACCGTATCACTTAATTTCGTCCTGCCCATAGCTTTAGTGTTGTAATTCCAATTCTTTTGCGTATCTTTGCATTAAACTTGAAATTTAACTTGAATTTCAACTTGACTGCAAAGGTAATCGTTTTATGGAAGAAAACAAAAAAAGTATCAGGGCCGTAAATCTCAAGGCATTCCGAATGACCAATGAGTTAAGCCAGAAGGAGGTTGCCGAATACCTTGAAGTATCGATAGCCTTCATCTCGTCCATCGAGAGGGGCCAGGCGAAGCTCCCCCTGGAGAAGCTGGCAAAGCTCCTGGATAACGACAAGGATTGGGAGACCGCCAGTCTCCTGGAGCAGGACGGCCGGAGCACCCGGATCCACCACGACCACAGGGTCATCTCCAATAATGTCGAAGGAGAGTTCCATGCCCCCATCCATAACAACAACTACAACGGGTTCTCCGATGAAGAGTTCGAGAGGGAGCTCCAGAGAAGGACGGAGCTTAAGGATCAGCAGATCGCCGCCCTGGAGGCCGAGATTGAAAGACTCCGCCTGGACCTCGCCCGGGAACGCTCCATCAATGAACGGTTCATGGGGATTCTCGAGAAGGGGGAATTCCGAAAGGGAGATGAATAAGTCTTTGTTATTCGCTACTTTCTTCTTATTTTTGAGCGTTATTATTCGCACAATATGACTAGCCACGTTCCACTGTTTTCCATCATCTTCCAGTCAAAGCGCACCCTTCCGAGAAAGTACTTTGGGAGAATAGTAATCGCCATTGTAGCCCTCGTCCCATGTATCATGCTTTTTAGTCGGGTCAACGACATCCCGACCCGATATATTGACATCGACGTGGAAACCCATGGGCCCGAGAAAACCCGCCTCACACTAACCGCTTGCGTCGGTTCAAACACACAGTTGAATAAATCTATCGACTCGACTTACTGGTCTCCTTTCGCTGCCAGCGGGAGAACAGGCGTAGTGAGTAAGGTAATATTTGAGGACGGCGTCAAGAACGCTAAGAAGTGGCATTCCTACGCCGAAATAGGTAAGGTTTTCCCTGAACTGAGTAAGGAGTTCCCTGACGATGCGGAGCTTGACAGTCTCAACGCAGCCATGCACATCCGCTGGAGGATCCAGCGACACGTCCAGAAGATCACCGCCTACCGGGAGACAGGATCCATACACCGCGTCCGGAAAGACAAAGAGTACCACTATACCTACGACGTCAAAACGCATGACAACTACACCAAAGGATACATCAACGGAGATGCCTGGTACTTTGTCAAGGCCCCGGTACAACACTACCGTCCTTTTATCGATATCATCAAGAATCACTCCGACAAGGTTTTGTACAACGACAATCTATGGACACTCGCCGACATCTCCCAGTCATACGTAGCCGTCCACTTGTCCGGGACAAGGATTCTCTATAGCGAGGACATGCGCGGATATGGTTCCACTCCTTGGAACACCAGAAACCTCAAGGACAATCCCGTCACCCTGGATATTGATTTTGGCTCTCCCATCAGTGTATCGAACATGATTCCGGAGCCCGACGCCGTTTCCATGACATGCGTCGAGTTTTCCGATCCAAAGAAAATTGAAGAGATTGTCCGGGACGGACTCGTCTTCCATGTGAAATTTCTCCAGAACGAGAACCTCCAGTCGATGAAACTCTTCTGGCTCACGACTATCATCGCCGCCCTCGTTACCTGGATTGCGACGACCCTCTTCAAATGGATTCGTTACTCAAGAAATAAACGTAGAATCAAGAGACACATGAAAGATAAGCTCACAAACACAAGCCCTCAATGAGTGAAAACGGGCGATTCTCATTAGTTTGTCATGTCCCAGAATTTGTGTAACTTAGCGCAAAGATTCTATCAGCATGAAGAAAGTTCTCTTTTGGGGTAACGGGACCTTGAACTTCGCTACTGGAACGATTACGAAACAACTTATAACTATAATCTTTAATTACTAAAACCCAACATTATGGAAGCAATTATCGCCAAAATCAAAGAGCAGATCGCTGTCATCGAGAAGGACATTGACAAGGTTGACAATAAGGCCGCCAAGGCCCGTGTCCGCAAGGCAACCCTTGAGCTCGCAAAGCTCGGTAAGGAATACCGCAAGGCCAGTCTCTAGTAATTTGTATTACGGACCGGACTCCCCATCAGCCTATGGAGAGTCCGGTTCTCATTTCATCCGGCGCATATGAGCAAGACGCTTCCTTTCCTGACCACCTGTCTCATTCTCCTGTCCTCCCTCACCGGATGGGCCGTTGAGAAAAAGGTCGCCATCGAAGTGGCCCCTTTCGTTCCCTGCACCCGCTGCAAGCTGGTCAGCTATAACCAGAGCAAGCTTGATAAACAACTCTCGGGGGTGGAGCAGGGGGAGACCGTCTCTGTTCTCGCATGGGAGAGTGGCGGGCAGAACCTGCTTGTCGAGCTGCGTGACGGCAGCCGGGGATACATGCCTGCTTTTGCATTTATCGAGGGCGGGGTGACCCTCTACGTTAAAGAGAGGCAGTACTGGGGAACGCCCCTATACAATCTTGACAAGAGCGGAGGGAAGCTCCGCTTTGACTCTTTCCTCCCGGCGGGGCGCTACCGCATCTACGATGCCGGATACTGGTCCAGCGAGGAACGCGGTCTTCAGTGCTTCTTCATGGATGTAGTCTCCCTCGCCAACGGGAAGAAGTACTATGTCAGTAACGACCCTGATCACGGCAGCTATGCCCACATAAATTTCCGGGGATACGTTTCCGATGATCTTAAAAACCTCCCGCTGGAGACTTTCCCTGAAAAGCCCCTCTATCATAATGAGGGCGGCGTGTGGTCAATCAAGGACTATGTGGGGCTCACCCGCGAGGAGCTGGCGGGCCTCCTCGGGGCGCCGGACGCCTGGATCGCCGCATCCCGATCAAAGACAGGAAAACTTGAGCTCTTCTTCCGGAACGTATGTTATCCGGATCCTTTCGACAAGGAATACATGAACCAGGGGGTGGTCTTCTACCTCGGGAAAGACGGGAAGGTGGAAGAATCCGCTGTGGATGCCTATCTGTCCACCCCGAAGGATAAACTGGCGACAACCGCCCTGCCTTCGAAGGTTAAGGGTATGTCCGAACGCAGCGTTGGTGACACACTTGGGGCTTCCCTGACCTGGTACCGGCGCCTGTTCGCAAACAAGTTCGTGTTTATCATATGCATGCTGCTTCTTGTGCTAGCGCTCGGTCTCATCGAGAGGTTGAAGATACGGTTCAGCTGGAAGCTCGGAGATAACGAGACGGCCAAGCTGACTTCATTTATTCTGCCGATGGTCATCCTGCTCCCGTTCGTCCTTCTGGGCGGGGTCGGGATATGGTTCGTCATCCTGACGCTGGTGCTGGCTGCAGTGGTCACCTGGTTTTTCACCTACGGCTGGGCGGAAGAACAGATTGACCGCTTCCGCTGCGACTGCTGCCACCGTTACGTCCCCGCCTCCGTGTACAAGAGCATTGACAAGGGGGAGATTACTAAGTCGAAGAGTTATGTCACCTACAAAGAACGGGTCCAAACAGGCTGGCGGTATATCCCCCTCCAGGAGGATCCCCGTTTCGACAGAGAGTTCTTCGTACAAGTCTATCAGAACAAGGAATACGAATACACCCATCATCACCAGACTTGGACCTATAACAAGAGGTGTCCCCACTGTGGTAACTCATGGAGCTATGACGTCCCCAAGATCATCCATACTGACCGTGAGCTAGTGAATACTTACACGACCGAGGACGCGGTAGAAAAGGGCGCACGGGCGGATATTACCAATCGCGAAACGGGAAAGGAGGTCACTATCTGGAGACAGAGCAACGGCTCCTTCATTGACTCCGACGGGAATGTCTATGAAGAGTACGATGACGGAGAATTCCGGAAGGTCGGATACCTGAGGTAGACCTGTTTCCCCATTCACACAATTCGAAGGGATCATTCCATTTATTCACCGCCGCCTCCAATGGAGCGGCGGCATTCTTTATTGTTTATTAGAACCGGCAGTGCGTAGGGTCTATCCCCGGAGTGGGCGTCCAGGTCACCTCAAAGCCGTCCTTTTCTACCTTCACGATGTTGTACCCGGGCGTTCCATGTCCCAGGGCATTCCCGACCGGACCCGCCGCGACAAAACGAATGTCTTCGTACGTGCAGTCATACTCCTGGTGCGTGTGCCCGGCAAAGACTGCATCGACCCCATAGCGCTTGAAAAGATCGATGTACTCCCGGCGTTTCTCCATGGGGAAATTGAAGTAGTCCTCCTTCTCATCGATATCCTCCCGGATAACGGGACAGTGAAGGAAGATGAAGACATACCGGCAACCCTTGGCAGCCGAAAGCTCCTTTTTCAGCCACTCCCTCTGATCAGCCTCCACGTCTTCTATGCCTTCTTTGATGCAGTTAGTATCCATTCCGATAAAGGCGCAGCCATGGTCCTGGAAGGAGAAGCGGTCATATCCACGGAGTGCAATGTATGCCTCTCTGGTTGTTTTCATGTAGTCATGGTTTCCGGGCGTAGCATAGACGGGGGCCTTAATCTCTGAAAGACGGGCTCTATAGACCGAGTCCTGCACGGGATCGGTGGCATCATTCACGAGGTCGCCCGTAATAATCACACAGGCGGGATCCAGGGCGTTCGCCGCATCTACGGCGGCCTTCATCAGGGAATCCGAGTGAACGTAGGACGGGGATTGATCGATGAACCCTATCTGGGGGTCACTCATCTGAACGAAGGTGAAAGGCTTGAATGAGTTGCAGGCGGCAGTGAGCATAAGGGCGATGCCAAGGATGTAAGGTTTCATGTGCAATGGCTTTTCCCAAATATACGAAAAATTTCTCGTTTTTCCGTATATTTGGGACGTAATATGACCACGTAAATCGCAACCCCATGAAATACAGAAACTATTACTGTTCGCCCAAATACTCTGATGGAGACAAGTGCTATTACGGAGACGTAGATGGCGTCCCCGAGATTGACACCATCGAGGCCGCGACCATCGATGACTTCGAACGTCTCTTCCATCAGGCCGTCGACGACTACCTGGGAAAGAAGTCTTTCATTAGACCCGAAAAGAGGAACGTCTGGATTCCCATTTTGGTCGCAGCCGCGGTAATCTTCCTTGCGCTCGTCACATGTCCCGACAAGGGCAAGCACGCGAAGGTTCTCTCAGAGCAGCTTAACTCAGCCGTCACCGAGAGCTTCGCCGGTGAAGGCTCAGGCCTCGAGGCCGTTGGAATGCTCCTTAGCGGTCCCATCATCAAGACGGTCCTGAATAACTACCTTATCGTGGATGATTACTTCCTTTTCAGTATTGGTCGCTTCTCTTTCCAGGGCGAAGAGTCTACTGTTTCTTTTGGCGCCTTCGGGCACGTGTTCACATCATCCCGGGAGAAGATGAAAGAAACGCTTAAAGAGCAGCTCAAATAGGAGATTGACAACCCAAACTATAAGGCCTCATTTCCTCATGGTTATGAGGCTTTTTTCGTCTCTAGGGAATAAAATTTGGACATTATCACCCATAAATCATAATTTTGACGATAATTGTCAAAGAAGAGCTATACCTTTGCCTGCGTAAAAGGGAAGAGTTCTTCTTCCGACAAACAATTTTTCAAATTAACATTCCGGCAGCGGATTTCTTTCACGAACAGCTGCCACCGCGGGGCAGCAACGGCAAAGGACCGCCAAGGACCAAAACTGATTGCGTTATGCTTTACGACTTAGTTGCGCGCTTCTACAAGAAAGCGAATGACAAGAAGGCAGCGTATGCCTGCCCGCTAGGTTTCTACCACGAAAGCCTCTCCGGTGATCTGGAGAGCCGTGGTTTCGAGATAGACCCGGATGCCACTCCCGGTTACCTCGATTACATCAAAAGGAGTTCTTCAGTGGAAGAGCTCCAGGAGTTCACCCGAAAAGGGTTCATCTCAGAAGTGAAGGACGTCCTTCGCGCTGGGGAGAGCGAGGGTGGATATGAGCGGATAGAGATTTCCGCCATGGAGGTCGAGGTGATAGACGATGAGGGCACAATCCCCCCGTTCGGGGTCTTCCTCGGGGGGACATTTGTCCACTTTCAGTACTCTGAGCCCGAAGCCCCGGTGACTTTCATTGACGGCGACCCGTATAAGGCCACGGAGAAGACAAAGACTTTCACGGTCGCGCTGGGCTCTCTTAAGAAGTACTTCAATGTGCTCACCCTCTACGAGGTAAGGGCCGGTCTCAAGAAGGACTTTGACAACCGCAAGTGCTGGCCTTTCGGCAAACTCAAAGAACACTTTGAGCCGAAGAAGGATGATGCAGTGTAGCCCCCCAGAGATGGAATCGGGAAGGAATGAGTTAAGGTTCTCGAGTAAAATAACTAACTTAGTGCCATGGAAAAGTACTATCGCCACTACAAAGGCGGTCTTTACCGCCTGCTTCATGTAGCTACCATTGAGGCCACCCCCGAGAAGAAGGCCGTCATCTATCAGGCCATGTACGGTGAGGGGGCAATCTGGATGCGCCCCTATGAGAACTTCTTCGAGAGCGTCCATGTGGACGGCCGGAGCGTACCCCGCTTCCAGGAGGTTTCCGAGAAGGTAATCATGGATGAAATTCCCCTGTACCTCCAGCCAAGGTTCCATTTCCCCGAACTAGAGTACACCACTGAGGTCCTTCCCCTGGTCCGCCCCGGTGGCAAAGGATTCAGCAAGAGTGTCGGCAGTATGATCCATCTGATGGTCAGGAGCGGCATTGTAGACGGCGCTCTTTTCGAAGGCCTCAAGGATGATGACGACGTAGAAAGGGAAGCTTTCTCCCGCATCAAGACGTTCAAGAAGGGGGATGACCCCGAGCCCATCTTCCACCTCATCCAGGCATGGGGCGGGATGGCCGGGCGCGGGATCTACGTACACAAGAAAGCCTGGAAGAAAGAGAATGTCAGGGCTGCGTACAATGACCTCATCGATGCCTGCGAGAAGACTTCAAGGATTGACGACGATAGCCTTGATGCCCTGTTGAAGGCCGTAAGGGTTTTCGACAAGAAGGTCAAACACTTAGGCTTTGCTTTCATCACGAAGCACACCCGCTTCTGGCTCACGAGAACACTCGGGGATAACGCCCTTCCTATCTGTGACAGTATCATGGCCCAGACAATTCTTGGCATTCCCTCCCCTGAGGCTAAGTCTATTGCTGACTACTGGAAGGTCATGTACTCTCAAGCGCAGCATCTCGGCATTAGTCTTGTCGCACTGGAGAGGCAGATTTTTATCTACGCCTACAATTCTCGGGATAATAGAGACTAAAGAAACGTAGTTTCTTGGCCCTCGTTCTTCTTGACGATAATCGGCAAATCTTTTGACAATTATCGTCGCAAAATCAAGAATTGTTTTTATCTTTGTAGAGAGACTGATAAACCAATTCGCTGCCATGAAACGACCGAGGCCTATTCCCATTAGCTTCAAGCCGCTGTACGAGGGTGTTACCTTCGTTCTGAAAG
>JAEEGF012236259.1_pt1 | contig 20508 bp, 18 predicted proteins | sample 9134171 | NCBI WGS metagenome assembly JAEEGF01 (sample SAMN16246542, study PRJNA631951) | gut metagenome | biome: gut microbiome; feature: rumen; material: AP-attached | host: Bos | place: Iran: Karaj | collected 2018-10
GCTCTTGAGATCTTCTCGGTCTCTTCCGTGCTTTCGACGAATTCGATGCGGCCGAAGACGATCACGCTTTTGATATTCAGCGCCCATTCGCCTTCTCTGCGGTAGCCCTCGTCATAAACGCAGAACGACACGTGGGCATCTTTCTTCAGCGCCTCGATCTTATGACCGGTCTTCCCGCCGTGGAAATAGATGCAGCCGGATTCCTCGTCATAATAATGATTGATCGGCATCCCGTAGGGATAGCCTTCGAGGCCGTAAACAGACAGCACGCCGCGGACCTCTTTCTTCAGGATAGCGATGCATTCCTCTTTGCCCAATGCCTGTTTTTTGCGTACGATCTCTCTGAATTCCATATTCATCTTCCTTCCTTCTTACTAAGCGGGATGCGCGTGAAATACCGCCTTTCATCCTCGTGATGGATATAGGCGCCGTTCTTCTGCATGATCTTCAGCGAAGCGGTATTTTCCTTATAACAGCTCATATAGATCTCATCTTCCGCGAAATCCGGAAGATCCTTCAACTCATTCACCGCCAGGCGCAGGCCGAGGCGCCCGTAGCCGCGGCCGCGGTATTCCGGCACGATGGCATAGCCGATATGGCCTGAACCGTTCCGCAGGACATCGTTGAGATAATGGCGGACCTTGAAGATGCCGACGATCTCCTTCTCCCTCCATAACATGTAGCAGGTCTGCGGCACGTGTTCCGGCTTCAGGCCGATCCCTTCCGCATAGTTGATCATCTTCGGCAGGGTCACCTCGCGGAATGTCTTTGAGTCTTCCCCGAGATGATTGTTCTCGAAGCCGTTCTCGGCAGGGATCTTCTGCCAGATCCGGTATTCCTCCTCTGCGTCCTCCGTGTTCGTTTCCCTCAGATACAGACGCGGATAAACTAGTTCGAATTCCTCAAGCACGATCAGACTGTCTTCGCTGAATTCTTTTCCGCATTCCGCCAGTTCCCTGCGGAAGAAGGGATCATGGACCGACCGGTAGTATTCCAGGGAGCGGTCTCCTTCTCCTTCCTTATATGCGTGAACAGTATCGACTTCTCTGAAGGGAACGATACGGATCCTCTCTTCGCGGATGATGCAGACAGCATTGTCCTTTGAATCGGTGATCACGCTGTAACCGCCGGTCACGGGAAGTTCTTCCTCCCCGTCACACTGATAACAGTCGTAAGCGGAACTGGTCGCGGTCTTGATACCTGCCAGCACAAGAAACGCAAGTTCATCCGGCGCATCGCCGAATGACCAGACATCATATTCTCCGGTCAGACCGGATTCTTTCCAAAGCGCCTCCGCGCTTCTTTTTATCTCTTTCATACCCTCATTATAGTCGCTTTCTCTGCGGGCTGAACAGGCAGAAAAACGAACTGTATGATTTGTTAGATATCCCTAACTAATTCTAAATGTATTCCACGGGAATAAGAAAATCAAGTGGAAATCTCCCCTTTTACACACCATCACGGCTGCAGGAAAGTGCGGCTGAAGACTTCCGTTCATGAAAAAATCCGGGACATAGGAGTCCCGGATTTTCTTTTTTATTTGATTCCGACCAGCATGGCCGGGAAATGCATTCTGCAGATCGACGGTCATTCCTTTTCGACCGGATCGGTAATGTAGCTGCGCAGATGGAAATAATCGGTGTCCACGATCGCCCGCCCTACTTTGATGAGGTTACGGACTTCCGCTGAGATCCGCTCAACTTCATTATCACTCAATGACCTTCCCTCAAACGGCGCAAAGCTTCCGCTGGAGACGGAGTAGATACCGTCGTCCGTGATCCAGTCGCCGTTCGCGAACATGACTCTCGTATCGCCGTTGAAGATATCCGTGCCCATATAGAGGCGCGGATCGTAGTTCAGTCCGAACAGGTTGGCGATCGTCGGGACGTGGTCGAAAGTCGAGCAGACGTTTTCGACCGTCTCGGTCGGGGTGCTTGCGCAGTAGAGGATCAGCGGCGACTTGTAGAAGCCGTGGGTCCCATAGCGGTCGGCGTACTGGGTGTATTTGCGGATCACCTGGGTGTCCAGATTAAACGGATGATGGTCCGGCCAGAAACAGATGACGGTATTGTCGAGTTTTCCTTCTTCCTCAAGCGCGTTCAGGAGCGTCTCCAAAGACTTGTCGAATTCCATGGTCTTGGAGATGAAACGCTTGAGCTCGATCGGATATTCAGGATGGACTTTGTTGATCTCCTCAAGATAGTGGTTTCCGTAATAGGAATACTCATCATACGGCCAGTGCATGGTCGAAGTGACGATAAAAGTAAAGAACTTATCGGAATGAATGAAATCCGGAAGCGCCTGCTCCATCAGCACGTTGTCCGACTGCCAGCCCTGGACGATCGGGATATCGAGGTCATCGATATCCTTATAGACATCGATGCCGTAGGAATGGTGCAGTTCGGTGCGGTCGTAGAACTGGTCGTCCCAGTTGTGGAAGGAGAAAGTATCGTACCCGGCACGCTTGAATAAAGCGGCCATGGAGTTGTTCAGATCATTGGGGGTCGCGGTATAGACCGTGCAGGCGGAACCGTAGGGCATCATCGAAGTCATGGATACGAGTTCGGAATCCCCGGTGCCGCAGCTGAAGACCGGAGTATAGTGGTTCGGGAACTGATAGCCTTCGGTCATCATTTTGTAGATCGTCGGGGTCAGTTCCGGATCGATGCCGACATAGTCCAGCGATTCGACCAGGAAATAGATGAAGTTGTAGCCTTCATAGATCCCTGTCTTCTCATTCTTCTGTTCAACTTTCCGGTTCAGCAGGAACTGGTCGATCGAGCGGACGGTCTCATCCGTTTCCTTTTCCATATCCGCGATCCAGCGGCTGTCGTCGAATTCCCGGATCAGCGGATCTTTTTCGATCGTTTCCGGAGTCTCTGTCGGTTCCGGTGTCGTTTCAGACGTTTCATCCGGTGCTGTCGTATCCTCGATGATCAGACGGTCTTCCTTCTTGTTCAGGACAGCTGCGATATCTTCGAAAAAGAAAGTGTTGACGCCGGTCTCTCTAACGATGAAGTCGAAGTTGTCCTGATTCTCGTAGGCGTTGCGGTAGTTCAAAGAGCCGTAAGGCAGCGTGAACATGACCGCCGCAAAGATCACCAGCGAGAGCAGGAAAGTGCGCAGCGAGACTTTGTTTTCCGTCTTGTTTTTCAGATTGATCAAAAGGAATGCGAAAGCAGGCAGCAGTGTCAGCCAGTACTGCGGTTTGGCGGTCTTGATAAAATACCAGGCAAAAACGCCGACCCGGAAACCGCCGGCAGCATACTGCTGGAAGCTGTAGTAGCCGTTCAGAAAGTTCTTGAACTGCAGCTCCAGGAAAGCGTAAGCGCCGAAGAGCAGCAGGATCAGGAACCCCAGGATCAGCGATACTTTCGCAGAGGTCTTTTTCAGCGCAAAAGACAGGATCATGGCCAGTGTGAAAGACACCGCCAGCATCCTGGCGACTGCGATCAGTTCGATCTGGCCGAAAGACACCATTCCGAAGATATAATCTATGAAATACAGGCAAGCGAACAGGCTTAAGCCATATTTGCAGGAAGACACAAAACAAGTATACTCAAAACCCTTGTCCCCGTCACGCGAATCAAATAAAAAAGACGACTGTTTTTCAGTCGTCTTTGCGTTTGTAGGCTTTCAGCGCCTGCCGGATCAGCAGGTCGAATTTCGTTGCGTCCCAGGCGGCTCTGCCGGTGAACAGACCGTCGATATGTTTCTGCACGATCAGCTCGTCAGCGTTGGTCGGATTGACGCTGCCGCCGTAGAGGACCGGGATATCCTTGCCCTTCTTGCCGAAGAGTTCCTTGAGACATTTTTTGATCTCCTTGTGCATCTCTTCCGCGTAATCAGCCCTGGCCGGGGTACCATTGACACCGATCGACCAGACCGGTTCGTAAGCGACCCAGACTCTGTCGAGATCTTCTTCCTTCACGCCGTGGAGACCGACTTTCAGCTGGGTTCGCAGAACTTCGGCACTGATGCCGAAATCTTTCTCTTCCGCTGTCTCGCCGATGCATAAGAGAGTCGTAAAACCGTGCTTCAGGGAAGCAAGGACCTTCTTGTTTTCCTCGACATAGGTCTCGTTAAAGACATGTCTTCTCTCGGAATGACCGATCATGACGAGGTCGATGCCGAGTTCCTTCAGCATCAGCGGCGAGATCTCGCCGGTGAACTGACCCTGGTCTTCCCAGTTCATGTTCTGGGCGCCGATCATGATGTTGCGGTGATCGACTGCCTGCGAAGCGCGCTCCAGCGTCGTAAAGGACGGGATGATGAACATCGTGATATCCGGGATATCTTTGGTCTTCTTCTCGAGCTCCTTCAGGTAGGCAACTGTGTCGGCAGTGTTCTTATACATCTTAAGGTTGCTGCCGAAAAAGAGTTTCTTTGTCATTTTATTTACGGTTCATGTCGTATTCGACGAAAGCGTCGACTTTCGGCTGGGAAGAGCAGCCGGGTACGAATTCGTTGGTCAGGAAAGCTTCGACCAGCTCTTCTCTGAGCTTGTAGCCGGTGGTGAAAGCGCCCAGGCAGGCGATGTTGGCATCGTTGCTGAGACGGGCTCTCTTGGCGGAATAGATATCGGAGATCAGCGCGGCGTATGCGCCCTTGACCTTGTTGGCGGCGATCGAAACACCGATGCCGGTACCGCATAAAAGAATGCCGCGGTCATATTCGCCCCGTGCAACAGCTTCTGCGACAGCAGCGGCTGTGTGCTGGTAGATCACGTCTTCAGAACCGAAATCGGTGACTTCACCGAGTCCTTTCTTGTTGATGAATTCGATTACCTGTTGTTTTGCCTCTTCGGCGTTTGGATCACATCCGATAGCGATTTTCATGATTGTCTCCTCCTAAATGATTCCTTGTTCTGGCAGACCCTGCGGTCTTAGTCGGAAAAGCCCTTTTCCACGCGCTGTGATGAACATCAGCGCAGGGCAAGAGCTTCTTCTTCTGTTGGTTCAATGATTTTCTTGTCGTGCGCGTAGGCATCCACGTAGTATGGCAGATCGGTCAGACGGCGGCTCAGATTCTCGCTGAAAAGACGGAAGACCTTTTCTTCATTTCGCTCTTTCAGCGCATCCAGATAGTCATAGTGCGTCTGGACGATCTGCTTTCTGGATTCTTCGGTATCCAGCAGACTGTGACCGTAGATCAGCTTGAAGAAAGCGAGATTATCCCACAACTGTTCGATCATCGCGCAGATCCGTTCCATCCGGCTGATCCTGTAGATCGTGAAATGGAATCTCCGGTTCTGCCGGTAGCTTACGATCGGTTTGGAATCCGAATCCATAACGATCCGCTCGTACTCTTTCTGCAGCATCTCCAGTTCTTCGATATCCGCATCCGTGAGATTTCTGCAGGCAAACTGCGCAGCGATCGGTTCCAGCGCTCTTCTGGCCATGTAGATCTGCTTGATGTCGTCTTCGGACAGTTTCACGAGCCGCATCCCGACATAGGGGATCGACTCCGCCAGACCTCTTTTCTCCAGATCAAACAGCGCCTCCCGGACCGGCATGCGGCTGACGCCAAGCTGTTTGGCGATTTCGTTTGCGTTCAGGCGGTCTCCCATCAGAAGCTTCCCTTCCATGATCCATTCCATCAGGATGTCGATGACCTGTTCGGAGAGGGCGTTTTTCTGAAACAGACTGTCTGAATTTTCCTGCATCGTAATACGCGTCATGACACTTATATTTTAACCTATTTTCCTATGCAATAATGCACTGAATTATAAATCCAGTCTGGCGACGGCTGCACGGAGAATGCTGACTTCCGCGGTCTCTTCGATCAGCTGCGCCGTATGCTCGGCGTTGATCGCGTCCTTGCCCATGGCGACCAGACCATGGTCGACAAGCAGGAAGCCCGGAAGCTCCGGATTCTCTTTCAGGATCTCCTCGACCATATAGAAATACTCCGGTTTTACCATCGGCGCCGGAACATCCAGAGTCGGCAGATCGGCGTTCATCTTCAGCTGGGAGTGCCAGGTGATGCGTTTCAGCGGTTTCTTCGATGAAGAATACGCGATGCTCCAGGGAGCATGCGTATGCACGACCGCATTGACGTTCGGGCACAGACGGTAGATCAGACCGTGAAGCAGCGCTTCTCTGGTGGGTTTGCCTTCGCCGCTGACTTTGTTACCGTCAAAGTCAGTGATGACGAAGCCGTCGACAGTCGCGTCTGCGAAAGAGCTGCCGCTGGCTTTGACGATCATCAGATCCTGGCCGGGGACACGTGCGCTGACATTGCCGCCGCTGTTCATCTGAATGCCGCGGGCATACGCTCTCTTGCATGCTTCCACGAGCTGTTCGCAGATTGGTATAAGTTTCTCGTCCATTGTCTGTTTCCTCCTAATAATTGTGATCTTCCCTGCGGATCACGCCCCGCTCGACCATTTCGTCGATCATGTGATGGGCAGCCTGGATCCCCCATTCTTTCGTATCCAGATTGCCGGGGATCGTGATGAATTCCAGGTTCGGGTTGTCGATCTTGCGGATCTCATCGATGATGATCTCATCGACTTCCGGCCAGTAGAGTTCCTCGCCCTTCCGGGTATTGTGACGCATGCCATCAGTCGGAAGCAGGACCTTGACCGGATAATCGATCGCAGCCAGGCGTTCGCGGAAACTGGCAGTAGCATCCGCCGCCTCGTCCGGAAGCAGCTTGATGTGGGCCATCGTCGCATTGTGGTACATGACCTTGCGCTCTTCGGTCCGCGGCGGGAATTCCGACGGAGCGAAATCGATGAAATCGATGCCGCCGACACTGACGACGAGCGGGACTCTGGCCTTTACGCTCTTGCGCAGCCGGGTACAGGCGTTCTCGCCATAGGAGAAGCCGCCGCCGAAATACTCTTCGGTGATCTCATGGACCGTCATATCCAGAATACCGTCGATCAGGCCTTCCTCGGCCATCTGCTCCATCGTCGGTCCGCCGACGCCGGTCGCGTGGAAGCCGAGAGTTTCGAAACCGCAGCGTTCCAGTTCATCGATCGCAGCACAGCAGCCGGTATTGGTGATGCCCATCAGGGTCACGCCGATGACAGGCCTGTCGCCCTTTTTCAGCACATGACCGGCTGTTTTGACCATGCCGATACAGCAGGCGGTCGCGTTGGCGATGACCTGTCGGGTGACCAGATTCAGGCCGGTGAAGTCGCAGATCGCGGGAATGACGACGATGTCCTTTTCGCCGACGACCGGATCGAAGGTCTTGCGCCCGCAGGCAATGGTCGTTGCCATGACTTTCGGAAAGCCGATAGGCAGCGAGCGCATCGCGGATGTCGCCATGACTGTATTCTGCAGACCGCCGATCGATACGACGCCGTCGATCTGTCCGTCATCATACAGTTTTCTGACGTATTTGGTCACCGCACCCCGCATGAAGTCGATCTTTTCGCCTTTGCTGCGGGGTTCGAGATCCTGCCAGTGAACTCCCATGACCTGAACGATGTCCTCACGGGATACATCATAATTATACGATGGATTCGGGCCGGTCGCGACATCGATGACCAGACCTTTCATGCCTTCCTTTTCGACCAGTTCACGGATATACTGCGCCTCTCTGTATTTCGTGTCGCAGCTTTCTATGATTGCGATTGTTTTCATATTGTGCCTCCGAGCAGAGCGCTGTAAAGACCCCCGAAAGGGTCTTTACAGCTATGTATATGGGACAAGACGGAATTATTCACCGAAGACCGGCAGACGGCCGTTTTCTTTCTCGTACGCTTCGACGTAGTCAGCCAGCAGATAATCGTGCGCGAGCAGAAGATGCTTGTGCGGATCGACGCCTGCTTCCTTGCAGCGTCTGAGCGTATCGCGGATGGTATTCCAGGATGCGACGATATCAACATAGCGTCCCGGCGGGAGAATGTCGTAATGCAGGTTTGCTTCGACTTCCGGAGTGGTGTCGATGTTGCCCATAACGAATACGGAGTCGCCTACGCAGTAGTACGGGCCGTTCTTTGTCTGAGCGACGATCGTCTGATGGCCCGGGCAGTGACCGAAGCTTTCATAGACGCTGAGTCCCGGAAGGATCTCAGTTTCGCCTTCTACGAATTCGAAGCGTTCCTTAACGCCTTCCTGATCGAACGGAGCGATAACGACGTCGCCGTCCTTGGCGATGATCGGTCTTTCATAGCTCTTGAAATGGAGCGGAACCGGGTTATGGGCATATTCCCATTCCTTCTTGTTGACGATCAGACGCGCCTTGGTGAATTTTTCAAGATAGAAGACATGGTCCCAGTGCAGGTGAGTGAAGACGACCAAATCGATCTCAGCCGGTGTATGGCCGACTTTCTTCAGCATGGATTCGATATCATCGATGCCTTCTCTCTGCCAGGAGCCTTTGTGATGGTATTTGTTGGCGCGTTCTGTCCAGGCCATGCCGGTGTCGACCATGACCAGCGTTCCGTCTTCGCCTTCAAGCAGGAAAGTGAAATCCGGAAGCGGTACCGGTTCGTCCTTGACGTCTTTCAGGTACGGCTTGCAGGAAAAATGATAATGATATTCCAGCGGTTTGGTCGGGATAAAGCCAGTGTTCAGTGGTGTGATCTTGAAATTCATGAGTGTTCCTCCTTTTTTAGATATGTTTAGTCGATCTTGTTTTCCTGACGTTTTCTGGTAACAGTATCGATCAGGACCATGATAATGATGACGGCGCCGATAACTAAGCCCTGTGCCTGTGCCGGGATCCCGGTCAGGTTCATGACGTTAACGACGATGGTAAGGATCAGTGCGCCGGCGATCGTGCCGAGCACGCCGCCTTCGCCGCCTTTCTGGGAAGTTCCGCCGATTACAGCGGCAGCAACAGTCTGCAGGCCGTAGGTATCACCCATCGCCGCGTCGGCAGCGTTCAGCCGCGCTGTCATCAGCATGCCGGCGAAAGCCGCGCAGATCGAACAGATAACGAAGGCGGACAGAACGATCCGGCGGGTCGGAACAGCTGCGTATTCCGCCGCGACCGGGTTGGAACCGTACTGATAGATCCGGCGCCCGAGCGTCGTCTTGGTCAGAAGCACATACAGGATGGCGACGACGATCAGGGCAAATATCACCAGGACCGGGATCGGGCCGATGTAGCCTGTGCCGAACCAGGTGAAGGACTGCGGGAGATCATAGATGACCTGGCCGCGCATGATCGCGATGCCGAGACCGGCGATGACCCAGTTCGTGCCGTAGGTGGCGATGAAGCCCGGCAGGATGCCGGCGAGCGTGCCGTTGATCAGGCCGATGACGACGCCGATCAGGACACCGATCAGAGCGGCGACCGGTACCGATACGCTGCTTTTGATGAGCTGGGCGACGACACAGCCGACAAGACCCGCGGTCGCGCCGACGGAAAGGTCCATCGTGCCCGTCAGCAGGACTGCCGTAAGACCCGATGAGAGGATCAGAAGCAGCGAAGCCTGACGGAAGATCGTGATCATGTTTTTGACGGTGCGGAAATTCGGGGCGATGATCGAGGACAGGATGATCAGGACGATAAGTCCGATCAGGCTGTAGAAGGCGGTCGATTCTTTCAGTGACTGTTTAAATTTTTCCATGATCTTTCCCCTTTCTACGCTTTCGCCTTGCGGCTGGTGATCAGCGCGTTGACGATGATCGCCGCAAGGACGATACCGCCTGTGGACACGCTCTGATAGATCGCCGGAACGCCGCAGATATTCAGGCCGTTCTGGATGACCTGGATCAGAAGGACACCCAGGATGGTGCCGGTGACGTTTCCCTTGCCGTGACGCAGGGAAGTTCCGCCCAGGACAGTTGCCGCGACAGACTGGAATTCCAGGCCGTTGGCGACGATCGGCTGTCCGGATTCGACACGGCACAGCATCATCAGTCCGGCAATGCCGGTCAGGAAACCGGCGAAGGCGTAGGCCTTGATCAGAGATTTTCCGGGGTTGACGCCGGCGAGCGTCAGGGATTCCGGGTTGCCGCCCAAAGCGCGGATATTGGCACCGAGTTTCGTGCGCTTCAGCATAGTATAGGTCAACAGGAACATCACAGCCGCGACCCAGACGTTATTCGGAACAAAGAGCACCGTTTTGGTGAATGTCCGGTAAAGCTCGCTGGCGAAGTAGATCGAGGCACCGCCGGTAAGCAGGAGCGCGATCGAGTTCACGATGTTCTGCATACCGTAGGAAACGATGAACGGAGGCAGGGAGAACTTCGATACGAAGAAGCCCTTGACTACGCCGATCAGGATCGCGACCAATACGCTGATCGCCATGCCGACCGGAAGCGGTACGCCCTTGATCGCCAGCCAGACAGTCAGTACGGTAACGATATTGACGACTGCGTTGAGAGACATATCGATGCCTTCGGTGAGGATGACGATCGTCTGGGCAAAAGCCATGATCATCAGCGGCACACACTGCAGCAGGATGTTCCGGAAGTTTCTGGCCGAAAGATAGAGAGGTTCGATGATCGAGAAGATCACAATCATCGCGACCAGCATGTAGACGACCGGCGGGATGCTCCTGACGATATCCTTAAATGACTTGTTTTTCATTATTCAGCACCTCCCAGCATCATCAGCTCACCGATCTTTTCCTGATTGAAGTCCGGGTCTTCCCGTTTGACTTCACCGGTGATCTCTCCTTCTTTCATGATGTAGATGCGGTCGCTCATACCGATGATCTCCGGCAGTTCGGAGGAGATCATGATGATCGCCTTGCCCTGGGAAGCCATCTGGTCCATCAGATTGTAGATCTCCATCTTGGCGCCGACGTCGATACCGCGGGTCGGCTCGTCGAAGATCAGGATCTCCGGATCCTGGGAAAGCCATTTTGCCAGGACGACTTTCTGCTGGTTGCCGCCGGAGAGGAAACGCGTCTTCTTGCCGACGCTGGTCGTCATGATGCGCAGTTTTTCCTTGAATTCCTCCGCGATCTGGTTGATCTTTCCGTTGTTGACGAAAAAGTTCGGGAAGATCTTCAGCAGGGATACGGCGACGTTGTTCTGAGCGATCGATTCATTGAGCGCCAGACCCTGGCGCTTGCGGTCTTCGGAGATCAGGCCGATCCCCATCTTGACAGCGCTGGTCGGAGTCTTCGGCATCGCTTCTTTTCCGAAGACCGTCATTTTGCCGGAAGCGATCGGACGGATGCCGTAGATCATCTCTGCCGTTTCGGTACGGCCGGCGCCGACAAGTCCGGCAAGACCGACGATCTCGCCCTTGCGGACGTTGAAGCTGACGCCTTTGACACGGCCGCCCTGGTCGCAGAGACCTTCGACACGCAGCGCTTCTTCGCTGAAATCGTTTTTGTTGCGGACATAGACCTGCGAAACATCGCGGCCGACCATCATTTTAACGAGTTCGGCATCGGAACATTCGTTGATGCCGACACAGCCGATCTTCTTGCCGTCGCGCAGGACCGTGATGCGGTCGCCGATCAGCGGGAATTCCTGCATGCGGTGCGATACATAGATGATGCCGAGCCCTTCGCTTTTCAGCTTGCGGATCTGGACGAACAGCGATTCGACTTCTCTTTCGGAGAGGGTGGAGGTGGGTTCATCGAAAACGATGATCCTCGGCGAAAAGGACAAGGCTTTCGCGATCTCTACCATCTGCTGTTCGGCAACGCTCAGGCTGCTGACGGCTCTGGTGACGTCGATATACTCGCAGTTCAGGGTCTTCAGCAGAGCTTTTGCGTCCTCATTCATCTTTTTCAGATCGAGAAGTCCGAGTGCCGTCTTCGGCTCACGGTTCAGAAATATATTCTGTGCTGCGTTCAGATAGGGAACCAGGGAGTTCTCCTGATACACAGCAACGATCCCTTTTTCAATGGCGTCTTTCGTGCCGGTCAGTTTCAGCGGCTGGCCGTCCAGAAAGATCTCGCCCTGTTCGGCTTTGTATGCACCGAGCAGCACCTTTGACAGCGTGCTTTTACCGGCGCCGTTTTCACCGACCAGAATATGGACTTCCCCTTCCTGAAGATCGAAATCGACGTCGTCGAGCGCCTTCATGCCGGGAAACAGCTTGGTGATATGTTTTGCTTCTAAAATTGTTTTTCCCATATATCACTCCATCTTTTTAGATAGAATGCCCGCTTCCGGGGAAGAGGGCATTCTATAGGCTGATTAAAATTGCTGTGTGATTACTGTAAAGCGTTGAACCAGGCGTTGCCGTTGATGTAGCCTTCAACTGTTTCGGCATTGATCAGCGGATCGTTGTTGGCAGTCGGGAACGGGATGAAGCGGCCGACCGGTTCAGTACCGTCGTTCAGATACTGGACAGCGTAAGCAGCAGCGATGTAGCCGGATCCGTACGGGTCTGTGTTGTAGGATTCGAACATGTCACCGTTCAGGACAGCGTTTGCAGCGTCGACGGAACCGTCAAAGCCGGAGACCAGAACGCCTTCGATGCCGGCGCCCTTCAGAGCCTGGACAGCACCTAATGCGCTTTCGTCGTTAGCACCGATGATGCCCTGGATGTCGCTGTTGCCCTGGAGCAGGTTCTCAGTAACGGACATACCTTCGGTTCTCTTGAAGTTAGCAGTCTGGGAAGCAACGATCTTGATGTTCGGGTATTTTGCGAATGCGTCGTTGATACCGTTGAGACGTTCGATCGCGTTGGCAGCTCCCGGCGGACCTTCGAGGATGATGATATTGCCTTCACCGTTTAATGCTTCCGCCATTTCAGTAGCGATGGTGTAGCCTGTTTCGTAGTAGTCGACACCGGTACGGAGGAAGGTATCCTCAGCAGCCGGAGTACCGATCGTCAGAACGATAACGCCTTCATCCTGAGCAGCGCGGACACCAGGCATGATGCCGTTGGAGTCAGCACAGTGAACGATGATGGCATCACAGCCCTGCTGGACCATGTTTTCCATGATACGGACCTGTTCTTCAACAGAGTCTCCTGTGGAAGGAGCCTGGCAGATCGCTTCAAAGCCCATATCTTCACCGGCTTTTGCGACACCTGCAGACTGTGCGTTCATATACGGGTTCGTTGTGTTCTTAGCGATGTAACCGATCTTGTACGGTTTTGCTGCCTTGATGTCTGTTGCGACGGTTGTGCCGATACCGGTGATCGGAAGTTCGCTTGCATCAAGAACAGTTGCTTTGGAAAGGCCGCTGCTTGCCGGAGTCGGTGTCGGGGCCGGTGTTGTTTCGGTCTCGGCTGTAGCTTCCGGTGTAGGAGCCGGCTGGTTGGAGCCGCTGTTGCATCCTGCCAGTACGATCAGGGCAACCAGCATGGTAGCGATGATAAGCTTAGAGAGTTTCATTTACTCTTCCTCCTTCTGCGTTGGCAGCCCTCCAATGGAAGCGCTTCCAACGTCAAATTCACTATATACGCAAGCAAATCAATTGTCAAGGATATTGTATCCAATATTCAATATTTTTTTTATTATGGGTCGTTTTCCCTTTTTTTCTTGCTTTTTCCGTCAGAAAAGCGGCAAAAGACCTGTAAAAGCATATAAAAAAGGCTGTCACTTTTGTGACAGCCCGGGGGGTCGGAAGATCGATCAGTAATTATATGTATAGGTGCTGGTCTTCCATTTCGGCGGGATGACCGGGATCTGCAGATAGGAATCGTACTGTCCGCCGGTATGGATGACATGGATGCCGTCGCCGTTGTCGACCTGGTGATTCATATTATTATCGTGGAACCATTCGGTCTTGATGAACTTGCCGGCCAGACGGACGACGATGTATTCACCCTTATGCCATACACGGCTGTGCGGGTACATCTCGATGTCGATCGGATAGACCTTGCCCTGCTCCATCGGCTCGTTCTTGCGGTGAGCGGCGACCGGCTGGAAGTCGGAGGAGTACTTCGGATCGAGTTCACGGTGAGAGCCTCTCGCAAAGCCCCAGGCACCGCGGTATTCCGCGCCCATGCAGCGGAGCGGGACGTATTTTCCGTCTTCTCCGTACTTCAGGACCCACGGGAAGAGATCCATGTTGTCGTGGCCGCGGCATTCGATGTTCAGATGCAGTTTCATGAAGCCGGTGACTTCGGTCTCTTCCGGAACGAGGAACTTGAATTCCGTCGTCTCGGTCTTTGGATCGTAGCAGACTTCCGCTTCTTTTTCGATCGGCTCATAGGAAGCGCCCATCGTGGAAGCGTCCAGATAGATCTTGCGGTATTCGGTGCGCTTCAGCGGGAATTCGTTCTCGCGGCGGTAGCCGTAGCCGGTGTAGTCATAGTCGTAGGCATCCATGACCTGGAGACGGACTTTCGGAGTGAATTCCCAGCCGTTGTTGATGTCTTTGCAGTAGCGGTCATAGAAGCGCTTGAGGTCTTCGAGGTTCTCCGGGTTGTAGCTGTCCGGCCATTCGAATTCACGGTGCGCGCGCAGCCATTTCTTCGGGGAACGGATACGGCGGAATCCCTCGACGGAGCCTCTTAAATGATGGTGGACCCAGCCGCAGGTGACATACGCCGGAATACGGATCTTATCCCATTTGACGATCTTGTCTTCCCAGTATTCGTTCATCAGCGGATACTTGTGGATCATCTCGATGGTGTTCTCCATGTAGGTCTTGTTGGCGCAGGTGTTGATGATGCCGGATTCATAGTCCGGGTTCGGTACGCCGCCGCAGAAGAAGGACTCGCGGTAAAGGTCGCCGATGCCTTCCCAGGCGGCGATACAGGCCAGATGCGGCGGCTGTTCCGCAGCGATCTTCCAGTGGGACATGCAGACGCCGGAGTTGCCGAACAGGGTGACTTTGCCGTTGCACCATTCCTGCTTGGCGATCCATTCAACGGTATCGTAGCCGTTCTTTGCATCATCGGTGCCCCAGAGGTTGACGTTGCCTTCGGAGTTGCCGATGCCGGTCGGGTCGGCGTTGACGATCGCATAGCCGTTGCGGCACCAGTAGCCCGGGTCGGCAGCTTCAAACTTCGCCATCTCGGAAACGGTCTTCGGCGGAACGCCCATCAGTTTCCAGTCATCCATGCCCTCGGCCGGACGCTTGCCGAACGGACCCCAGCAGAGGATCGCCGGGACTTTTTCAGTGCTGTCGCTCGGAAGATAGACGTCGGCGTAGATCCTCGTGCCGTCGCGCATATAGATGCTCTGGTCCTGCATGCATTTGACGCCCGGACCGGCTTCATAGGTGCGCGGATTGAGTTTGCCGCAGTAGCAGAAGCCCATTCCGGTCGGAATGCCGGCAGCCCGCATGGCATCCATCTCTTCTCTGGTCTTGCCCGGATTGCCCTTGATGAAAGGGACGTCGTACTCGACGCCGTCAAAAGTTCGCTTGATATAAATGATTTCACGTTCTTTCTTTTCAGACATTGAAATAACCCTCCTTCCTGATCAGCAGAACGATTTTGAACATCAGCGGTAGAAATAGGAAGTGTCCCTGCCCTCGTCGACCGAAGCGGCATACTTGACCGTGTCGAAATGCTCGTGCAGCAGCTTGACCGCTTTCTGCGTATCGCGCTGTTTCACGGCATCGCAGATCGCCTGATGCTCCTCGATCAGACCGGGGACTCTTCCCGTCGTGCGGACTTCCAGATTCCGCCAGCGGCGCAGGTGCAGGTAGGCGTCGTCCAGAATCGTCTGGATCCCGCCGCGGCCTGCCTTGTCCAGCAGCACCTGGTGGAATAAGTCGTCGGTATAAAAGTATTCCTGAAGATAGCCGTCGCCCTTGGCGAAGGCTTTCTTCTGTTCGTTGATCATTTTCTGCAGTAAGACCGTCAGTTCCTCGATGCCGTCGTTCGCTTCGATGATCTGCATGACCACCGCCGTCTCGCTGGCCTCGCGGAGAAAGAGGATATCCGCGATCTTGTTCAGGTCGATCAGGGAAACGAAACTGCCGCGCTGCGGATAGACTTCCAGCAGTCCCTTTTCGCGGAGCTTGGCAAAAGCGCCGCGCACCATGTGGCGGGTGCAGCCGTAGACCGCGCAGAGCTCATTCTCACTGACCGCGTCTCCCGGCAGATATTCGCAATTGACGATCTTTTTGAGCAGATCGTCGTAGATCTCCTCGCTGCTGATCATGGAGTGTTCCTGGAGCTTATTCATCTGCCTGTTCCTCCTTCTTCAGGATCCTGCCGTCGGGACCGGCGTACAGTTTCTGCGCCAGTTCCTGCCGTTTGACTTTTCCGCTCGCCGTGACCGGGAAGCGGTCAAAGGGGATATAGGCATCCGGGACCTTGTAGTCCGCCAGTTCCTTCTTCAGGCGTAGACGGATCTCGTTTTCCTGCAGGTTCTCCCCTTCTTTGAGGATGACGCAGGCGGCGATCCGTTCCTGGATCACCTCTGCGGGGATGGATACGACACAGACATCGGAAAGCCACGGGCACTGTTCCAGCATGACGTTCTCGATCTCCTGCGGAGAGATGTTTTCGCCGCCGCGGATGATCAGATCCTTGCAGCGTCCCTTGATGTACAGATAGCCGTCCTCATCGAAACAGGCGATATCGCCGGTCTTCAGCCAGCCGTCCTCATCGATCGTCTCCTTCGTCAGCTCCGGCATATGGTAATACCCCTGCATGACGTTGTAGCCGCGCACTTCCAGCTCCCCTTCCCCGCCGCAGGGCAGAACGCGTCTGTCATCGAGAGAAACGATCCGCGTCTCCATATTGGGAAGGATCTTGCCGGCATTGCGGGCGTTCTTTTCGTCCGGATCCGTCAGCGGAGAGAACGATACAGCCGGAGAAGTCTCGGTCTGTCCGTAGGAAGGCACGAGTTTCAGGGTCGGGAAGCCGCGGCAGACATCCATGTATTCCGAAGGCGAGATGCCGCTGCCGGCTATGATGCCGCAGCGCAGCGAAGAAAGATCGTAATCCTTAAAATGCGGATTGCGCAGCATCGCCAGAAACATCGCCGGCACGCCGTTCAGGATCGTACAGCGGTTCTCTTCGATGCATTCGAGCGTCGGTCTCGTCCGGAAAGAGGTCACCGGGCACATCGTGCAGCCCAGGATGATCGAGGAGATCAGACTGGAAGTCAGTCCGAAGCAGTGGAACAGGGAGACGCCGATGAACATCCGGTCCTCCGCGGTCCAGCCCATCGCTTCGATCGTGGCGCGGGCGGTATTGGTCAGGTTGTAATGGCTCAGCATGACGCCTTTCGGCTGTCCGGTCGTGCCGGAAGTCAGAAGCATCGCCAGCACATCGTCCGGACCCGCTTCAGGCGCAGGCAGTTCTGTCTGCTTTTCGGTTCCGGTAAACTTCTCTTCCGTGAGATCGCCGACACTGCCGCCGACCGGCACTGCCAGCAGATCAGGGAATTCCTCCTGCAGAGCGGAAACGATCGGCAGGAATTTCACATCCTTATGGCCGTCCCCGTAAAGCAGGGCTTTCAGTTCCGCGTAGCGGACGATCCCGCGGACCTCGGATCCCTTGAAAGAGGTGTTTACCGCGACCGGCAGGCAGTCGAGCTTGACGGCAGCGAGAAACGCGACGATCCAGTTATAGGAATTGGCACACCAGATCCCAAGATGGTCGCCGCGCTTTATCCCGGAATTCAAAAGACGCACTGCGAAACAGCTGCTGCTGCGGTCGATCTCGGACCATGTGAAAGCCTTTCCGTGAAAGATCACGGCTGTCTTTCCGGGCGATCTTCTGACCGTATCCTGCAGGTATTCCGTCAATGTGCGTCTTTCGAGTTCCATAGATTATCCTTTTGTTTTCTAGCCGATGCGGACCGTGTCCGTCGCTTCGCCGGCGGCGATCATCGCATCGATCTGTTCCCTGGTGTAGCCCAGTTCCGCAAGTACTTCACGGGTATCCTGGCCCAGGAAATGAGCGGGTTTGTATTCCGGCAGTTCCGTATCCTGGAACATGACCGGGGTGCGGACCATCGTCCGTTTGTTGCCGTTGGGGAAGGTGACTTCCGTCAGGATGTCGCTGGCGAACGCCTGCTCATCCTTCAGGATCTCATCCCAGGTCTGGCAGACCGCGAACGGCAGGTCGGCCTTTTTCATCTGGCTGACCCAGTATTTGACGTCGTGCTTGGCGACTTCCCCGTTGAACAGCGCGTCCCACTCTTCCAGATGATTGACCAGATTGGTCTGCGGATAGAAGCGCGGATCATTGACGAGGTCCGGACGGTTCAGTGCTTCGCCGACGAACTTGTTGAAGAGACGGTCGTACGCCGGTACCGAGAACATGAACCAGCGGTCGTCCGAAGTTCTTCTGGCGGAGTTCAGCGGATTGGTCAGTTCCGCCTTGCGGATCGGATACTGAGTGGACTTATCGCCGTACTGGCTGGCGATCAGGTACAGGGAGACATCCCAGACACCGCTGTGATAGAGGCTGACGACGACCTTGTCGCCGCGGCCGGTCTTTTCCGCGCGGTATAAGGCTGCCAGAACACCGGAAGCCAGGCTCATCGCGACCTGATGGTCACCGAAGCCGGCCAGCGGCATCATCGGCTCGCTGCCTTTGTCATAGAGCGTTCCCATGACGCCGGAATGCGCGAAGTAAGCGGTGAAGTCGAAACCCGGAAGATCCTTGTCGGGACCCTTTTCGCCGTAACCGGAGACGATGCCGTAAACGAGTTTCGGGTATTTGACTTTCAGGGTGTCGTAATCGAGGCCGGCTCTCTCGAGCGCCGGCTGACGCCAGTTGGTCAGGAAGATATCGGCGTTGGCGATCAGCTTTTCAAGCGCCTCACGGCCGGCTGCGCTCTTGGTGTCGAGGGTGACACAGCGCTTGCCGGTATTCTCCAGGGTAAAGCTCGTATCTTCGGGATCACCGAACGGACGGCCTTCATTGACCGCGGTGTAGCGCAGGTCGTCGCCTTTCGGGCGTTCGACCTTGATAACGTCGGCGCCCAGGTCCGCGAGGTAACGGGCGCAGCAGGGAGCGGCGATGAAAGTCGCCAGCTCAACGATCTTGATGCCCTCTAACGGGCGGGTATTGTATTCGGTCATTATTTACTCTCCATCATTTCCTTGAACGATTCGATGATCGTCGCAGCCTGTTCGTAGTTCTCCATCTGACGGTCGACCTCGACCTCCACGATCGGCAGTCCGGCTGCTTTGCAGGCGTTGCGGATCAGCGGATAATCGAATTCTTCGGGGTCGCAGAACTTCGTCAGGATCATCAGCACACCGTCGGCTTCGACGGCCTTGGCGGTCTCGACCAGAGTCTCGACACGGCGCTTCAGCGGGTCATAAAGCACTGAGCAGTTGTCTCTGCCGGCGTGTTTCTTCGCCAGCGCGACCAGTCCGTCGTTGCCCACTTCGACATCCGTCTGATACTGACGGCTTTCGGCGGCGATATCATCCGCCACGATCTGCAGTCCGTTTTCATCGAGGATCTGCAGCAGCGACGGTGCGTCGGCCAGGATGCCGGTCGTAACGATGCGCAGTTTCTTTCCTTCTGCTTTCTGTTCTTTCAGCTCCTTCAGGAACTGTTTCAGCAGGGCGGAGTGCTCCTCTTTGCGTAAGAAGGTCGCGCTCTTGAAGATCCAGCTGCGCTGCTGAGCGCTGATCTCCGGATGAGCAGCCAGTTCCTTTACGGTCTCGCGCATCAGCGCGTTGTGTTCGTTGTAGATCTCCAGCGAGACGCGCAGCAGTTTTTCGGAGAAGACTTTGCCGGTCGTCTTCTGCAGGTCGGTGATGACTCTCTCATAGCTGTGCAGGGTATATTCCTGCGCGTATTCCGGTTTGCGGTTCTGCGGATAGGTCATCGGGATAAAGGGGATCGACGGAACGGCATATTTCCAGTTTTCACCCAGGACTTTCAGCGAGTCGCAGAGGGAGGGAACGATCAGGGCGCTGACGCCTTCGTAGGCGCCTTTCATGCCCAGTTCCACGATCGACTGCACGATCGAGCAGATGAAAGCCGGGAAATAGCGTTTGGACCGGTTCAACTGCAGATCGCCGCCCCAGGCGCCCATCGGGACGAGACCCATGGAGTGGACGATCTCTTCCGGCGTATAGACCGGCGCGACCAGCACGATCTGCTTGCCTTCCGCCAGATAGCGTTCTTTCAGGGCTTCCGGATGTTCGGCTGCCTCTTGGAATTTCTTCAGGATATCGTCAAGCATCTTAAGCCTCCTTATTGGACTGCATGATCTCAGTCAGTCCCTGGACACGGGTATCGTACTGGGCTTCGGAGAAGTTGCGCGGATCCGCCTGGTCGCCGTCGAAACTGACGACCGGAATGTTGCATTCCTTACCGATCTGGCGGCTCATCTCGTACATGAAGCCGCTCCACAGTTTGCAGGAACGGTTGGTGTGGACCAGCAGGCCTTCGACATGGTTGTCCTTGCAGAGCTTGATGCGCTTGTCTCTAGCGTATTCGAGGTTGATCGCGTTCGGCACCTTCGCGTAGGCGCGGCACATGTCGTCGAAGTCCTTGTAGATGAAGCCGAAGGCATCGGCATAGATCGTGGTGACCATGTTGATGCCGCGGTCGCGCAGACCGTGCGCGGTGACCCGCAGCCACGGCCAGCAGGCGATGCCTTCGAACATGATGCGGTATTTCTCTTCGCCGCGGTAGGTGCTGACGCCCTTCTCGTGGTTTTCCTTATATTCCTTCAATAAGGTCTCCATCGCTTCCGCCGCTTCAAGCTTGCCCCTGGCAGTGACCATGACGGCCATATGG
>JAEEGF010046556.1_pt1 | contig 20503 bp, 17 predicted proteins | sample 9134171 | NCBI WGS metagenome assembly JAEEGF01 (sample SAMN16246542, study PRJNA631951) | gut metagenome | biome: gut microbiome; feature: rumen; material: AP-attached | host: Bos | place: Iran: Karaj | collected 2018-10
CTGATTGCGGACGACACAGGAGCGGAAAACGCAGGCGAGCCAGACGATTTTGGCGCAGATTTCACTGCAGCCACACTCAAGGATGCAGTTCATGAAATCCTGCAGAAGTAGTTAACGGAGTATAGAAACAAAGCATGAAAGACAGTGTAAAAGCAGAGCTTGATTTGTTAATCGAAAGATATCCTAAGCTCGCAGTTTGCAAAAAAGATATAGAAGAGGCATTTGCTGCTCTGGCAGAATGCTTTCACGCAGGGCACAAGCTGCTGATCGCAGGAAACGGCGGTTCGGCAGCGGACGCCGAGCACATTGTAGGCGAGCTTATGAAAGGCTTTAAGCTCGAAAGACGCCTGCCTCGGCCCGAAGCCGAGGCGCTAATCGCGGCCTCGCCCGAGCTCGGCCCCACACTCGCCGCCTCCCTGCAGTCGGCGCTCCCGGCCATCGCCCTTGACGGCCATCCGGCTTTAACCACAGCCTATATGAATGACTGTGAGCCACTGCTCTGCTTTGCACAGCAGGTAAACGGATATGGGCAGGCAGGAGATGTGCTCCTAGCCATCTCCACCTCGGGAAACAGTAAGAACGTCCTCTACGCAGCCACAGTAGCGCGCGCAAAGGGCATAAAGATTATAGGATTAACAGGCGAGCGCGAAAGCAAGCTTTCTGCATACGTCGACATCTGCATCAAGGTTCCCGAAACGGAAACCTACAGAGTGCAGGAGCTGCACCTGCCGGTGTACCACGGGCTGTGCTTGATGCTGGAGAAGGAGTTTTTTGAATAGAATGCTTAAAAAGCTTAAACAATATCAATTTTTATTTGAAGAATTAGTAAAACGCGACTTTGTGCGCAAATATAAACGCACGGTTCTCGGCATGGCATGGAGTATAATATCGCCGCTTATGAACCTGCTTATTATGTGGCTTGTGTTTGGCAAGATGCTGGGTGGAAACATCAACCACTATGTAATTTACCTGTTTGCAGGCCAAGTGGTGTTTTCGTTTTTTTCAGATGCAACGAATCTGGGGATGACCGCCTTAGTCGGGAACGCAGGGATTTTTACGAAAGTAAATGTGCCTAAATATCTGTTCCTTTTTTCACAGAATGTATCGGCGCTGATTAATTTTGGATTAACACTGCTGGTGTTCTTTATTTTTGTTGCGCTGGAGGGACTACCTTTTACGTGGAAGTTCATCCTTCTTTTGTATCCGATAGTTTGCCTGGTTGTATTCAATTTGGGTATGGGGCTGATTCTATCGGCACTTTTTGTATTCTTTAGAGATATGCAGTATTTATGGGGAATTGCAGCGCAACTCATAATGTGGATGTCTGCTATCTTTTACCCGATAGACACTTTTGGTGATGCTGCAAGGAACTTATTCCTATTGAATCCGATATACCTGTTCATCAGATATTTCCGGAAGATAGTAATTGACTCTGCAATACCTTCGCCGCAATTTCACCTTTTGATGTTTGCAGATGCCCTGATTGCTTTCGGTATCGGTGCGTGGATGTATAAACGCTATAATACAGAGTTCCTGTATTATGTCTAGAGAGGTGGGAAAGTGGAAAAGGTACTGGAAGCTCAGTCTGTTACGATAAGCTACAAAATCGGAGATTTCAAGGATATAGGGCTAAAAGAATGGACCATGCGCCATTTGACAAATAAATATAATGTGCAGGTTTTTAATGCCGTAAATAATGTTTCGTTCGACCTTTGCAAAGGCGAGATGCTCGGAATCATCGGTAGCAATGGAGCAGGGAAATCAACACTACTAAAGGCAGTATCCGGGATAATGGAACCATCGGCAGGGTGCATAACCCGCAAAGGTAATGTGGCTGCACTTTTGGAGCTTGCCTCGGGATTTGACGGGGACTTGACGGTAAAAGAAAATGCGTACCTTCGAGGAGCAATGCTGGGATATACCCGAAGCTTTATGGATGAAATGTATGAACAAATCATAGATTTTGCAGAGCTACGCGATTTTGAAGAAAGGCCTTTTAAACAACTTTCGACCGGAATGCAGTCGCGACTGGCGTTTTCCATTGCATCGCTGGTAAGCCCCGATATCTTGATTCTGGATGAAGTCCTTTCTGTTGGTGACGGTGCTTTTCAGGAAAAAAGTGCGGAAAAAATGCAGGAAATAATCCACAGCGGAGCAGCAACGGTGTTGGTATCGCATACCTTGAGTATGGTTAAAGAAATGTGCACCAAAGTACTTTGGTTAAACAAAGGCGAACAGATTGCTTTTGGGGATGATGTGCGCGGAATTTGTGATGCATATCAGGAATTTTTAGAAACAGGAAGTCTAAATTATATTAAACAATAAAGGAGATAAAGAGGATGAAAGAGAAAATCTTAATTACCGGCGGTGCCGGATACATAGGATCAATATTAACGCCAATGCTTTTAAACGAGGGTTATGATGTAACAGTGCTTGATATGTTCTATTTTAATCAGGCAACGCTTTTAGACAGCTGCATCAATCCAAACTTTCATATAATACGCGGTGATTGCCGCAACGAGGAAACCGTAAAGGCTGCCATTGAAGGAAAGGATTATATAATACCACTGGCCGCACTCGTTGGTTTTCCTCTTTGCAAGCAAGATGAGATTGCAGCGAGAACAACAAATCTTGAGGCGATTGAGATGTTACTTCGACTTCGCAAGCCTGAGCAGCGAGTAATATACCCTTGTACAAACAGCGGATATGGAGTCGGTGAGGATGGCAAATTCTGCACCGAAGATTCTCCACTGAATCCAATATCTCTTTACGGAGTAACAAAGGTTGAAGCTGAAAAGGCAGTTCTCCAGGCAGGTAATTCTTTGACTTTCCGATTTGCTACTGTATTTGGTGCGTCTCCTAGAATGCGAACAGATTTATTGGTAAATGATTTTGTCTATCGTGCGGTTTTTGACAGAACAACAGTTATTTTCGAAGGTAATTTCAAAAGAAATTACATACACATTCGTGATGCTGCAGGGGCATTTCTTTGGGCAATGAAGCACTTTGACGAAATGAAAGGAAGGCCTTATAATTGTGGCCTTTCATCGGCGAATCTTTCTAAGCTTGAGCTTTGCGCAAAGATAAAGGAGCACATTCCCGAGTTCATATACCTCGAGGCGCCTATTGGCGAAGACCCGGATAAGAGAGATTATATAGTTTCAAATGAAAGGCTCGAAGGTACGGGCTGGAGACCAAAATATAACTTGGACGATGGGATTGAAGAGTTGAAAAAGGTATATACGATTATAAAAAATAATATGTATTCAAATATTTAGAACAGTTATGAATAAGTTTGTTTTGATTGACCACTCGATTGTTAAAACTGGTGGACACTATTTGGAGTATGCACAAAATGTTCTTTGCACAGCAAAGAATAAATATGAAGTTTACATAGCGACAAACGGTAAGATACAGGATATTCAGCCATTAAGCGAGTACAAGGTGTTGCCATACTACACTTACGATATTTGGGGAAATATCCCCCAACTTTCAAAAAAGAGACAGCTGAAAGGATTCGGATTACGCGCAAAATTGTCGCAACTAAGATTTTCCTTAAAGAATAAAGTTTTTATATCAGCGTTAGGTTATGCTTTTGAAGGCAGGAATAGTGGCGATTTTTTCAAAGAAGAGGAGAAACCTCATGTAAAGGTAGGCGTGGTTTGCCTTGGTATATTTCTGTTGCCAATAGCAATTATAGCGGTTTTGGTGAAGCTATTTGGGCGAGCGATTGACAAAACGGTAAGGTTTGTTATGCGCTTTTTAGGTTTAGGGAAGCTTAAATTTCCTGGACTACACGCAATACTTTCAAAATTTAAACGGGAAATGAAGCGTAAAAAAGTGTCTAAGGCATTTGGGCGCGAGACCTTAAGAGTTCTCAAAGCAGCAAAGCTTTCAAAGGGCGACATTGTTTTTATACCTACGCTTTCGACAGATGATTTGGAAGGAATATATCAAGCCATTCAAATTAGCCAAGCAGCGACTGAATGCACATGGCATCTTGTCTTTCGCAGGAATATATTTGATGGCAGAGAACCGGAATATAGTGGCCAAATGGCAAAAAGGCATAAAGAGCAGCGGATATTTGCAAAGTTTGCAGATATAAAAAATGTGTTCTTTTATACCGATACTGAGGAACTTACTAGGCAATATGAGCGTTTGTGCGGTATTCACTTTACAACATTACCAATTCCAATCAACCCGGATTTTAGATTACAAGACAACCAAAATGTGAGAGAACCTCTAATAGCAGTGTATGCAGGTGATGCTCGAAAAGAAAAAGGCTATCAATACCTTCCTGATATTATAGATTCGGTTTCCGATCTTACAACGAGTGGCAGACTTTGTTTTGAGCTTCAATCAAATACCACATTTAAGAGGCCTCAGGATGATCCGGAAACAACGCTGGCAAAGACAGAACTGTTAAGCAGAAATAACAGTGCTGTAAAACTGCATACAGAGGCATTGGCTTCAGCAGCATATTGCGATATGGTTCGTAATTCGAATATAGGTCTCTTACTTTATGACAGGGAAAACTATTACGCCAGAAGTTCAGGAGCACTTGTTGAGTGCTTAGCGGCGGGGATCCCAGTCATAGTGCCAAGTGCATCATGGTTAAGTGCGCAGCTTGCCAATGTGATTAGGGATTATCAACTCAATTTAGCGAAGAAGTATTGTGAAAACGCGGTGCCATGTTCAAAAGAATCAAAGTGGAATGCGAATTCTGTGCTTGACGCAATAAAGAATATTAGCTTGTTTTCCCAGACGGAAAAAAATGAGTTATTCTTGTCAGAGCGCTTGCAAACAGAGCTTTCAGAGTATGTGATTCTCCCTAAGAAAGATGATTGGCATGCTTTTTCAAAAGAAATTTATAACAAAAGTCTTAATGAGAGGTTTTTCTTTTTAATTGAAAAGGTTTTGGAAGGAGAGAGCGAAAAAGAGGCATCTGGCGGGGTAAATGTTGCAGTATATGGCAAATCATCAGCCAAGCGAAAACTTTTACTTGTTCCCGAGAATGTAAACAGATTATACATCGAGTACAAACTGGATGAAAGGACCTCGGAAGGCGTGGTTGTGCGTTTATCCGCCGATTACATTGATGAGCACGGATATAGTATTGAAAATTCGGCAATTGAGCATGTGAGCCAAGGTAAAGGCATGACTTTTCCTAATTTGCTCAAGATTCCGGAAGGCACAAGTGTGGTAGAACTTTCGCTCAGCGCCCAGTATTATGACGCACCTGCTTACTGTAAAGAAACAGAAGTTGAGTTTTGGTATGCGCCGGCTGATGAGCCAATTAGCACAGCCGCATATACATATGTCGATATAAAGGATGTTCCTAATGGACTCGAAGAAATCGTTAAGAACTATACTGCATACAAGGATTCTGCGAAAGAATTCAGCACTAGGTGGAACAGAGTACATACTTCAGAAAACCTGATAGGAATGCTTAGTGCGAATGCGGAGGGATTTAGTAAATGAAAGCAAATAAAGTAGCTAGTGTTTCTGACGTAAGCTTAGGCTATGCATGCCCGCAGGTCGCAGATTTGCAGGTGTTTTTAATGCGCGAATTTGAAGCAGAAGAAGGACTTGTTTTGGAACCAGATCAAACGGAAAGACCTCTGCAGCACAGATTATTCCCTGAGTTTCAGACGGTGCGAGTGTACACGACTCAACCGCCTTGGTGTGGACAGTGGATGATTGAATATAATCAGCTATGTGCGGAGCGGCTGAATGAATTCGAGCCGGATGTTTTAGTAATATATCAACCGCATACATTCCCACTATTGTCCATGTTGAAAAAAAGGCCGAAATGCGTCATTTTTTATCAGCTAGAAATGCCGGAATATTACGGATTTAAGGGAATATACGAACAATACCATAGGCAACTTAATAAATATGTAGATATGGTTCTTTTTCCGGAGGAAAATCGCCGTATAAAGTATATTCAGAAGTATGGTATGCAAGGCATTGAATCAGCGGTTATATATAATGCTCCTATTTCAAGGTTTCATGGCGAAAGCATAATAAAGGAGAAGTGCAGAATCGTCTATACGGGGACTATTGATGAGGAACTCACCTTCTCTAATTATTATACTTGCGAAGATAGCCAACGATTTCCGATAGACATTTTCGGAATGTTTAATAAAAGCAATCGGGAGCACTTAGAAAAGCTATATGGCGCGTTATACCAAAATGTGCGCTATATGGGCTATGTAAGCGCGGATGTTTTAGCAGAGATTCGCCGAGAGTACGCATATGGGCTTGTCAGCTGGAACCCTGTTTCAGATAACTATCTTTACGCAGCACCAAATAAATTCTTTGAATATATCCAAGATGGAGTAGTGCCTATAGCCGCTCCACATCCTCAATGTAAAAAAATAATAGAGCGTTACAAGTGCGGAATCTTGATGGATGACTGGAAATACGAAAGTTTTGTAAAGGCAATATGCTATGCAATCGATATCTATGGAACATCCACATATGAAAACATGGTAAAGAATTGCGGTAAAGCATTTAGGGAAGAGCTTAACTGGCAAAAGCAAATGGAAAAATTAAGGCCATACTTAACTAAGTATAAAGATTAGAAAGGGTTTTGTATGAAAATAGTAGTTACGGGTGCAACAGGCTTTTTGGGAAGCCATTTAATGCCTATTCTAGACGAAAAATACGGTAAAGATAATGTTAAAGGGCTTTGTTCAAAAGATTACAATTTGATGGATGCAACCAATGTTAAGCAGATGTTTGAGGATTTACATCCTGAAGTTCTGATACATTTAGCTGCTTATTCCGGAGGAATCGGATCCAACAGAAAATATCCGGGTGATTATTATTACAAAAACACCATACTTACGGCGCATTGCTTTGAATATGCGGCAAGATACGGTGTAAAAAGAATGATTTATACTATGGGCGGATGCGCATATCCACATGATGCACAATCTCCAATAAATGAGGAACAGATGTGGCAAGGATATCCGCAGGAAGAGAGTGCAGGTTATTCTTGTGCTAAGAAGATGGGAATAGTTGCATCGCGCAGTTACCGCACTCAGTATGGACTTAATTCCACAGTGTTGATACCGGGCAATATGTATGGTCCGTTTGATAATTTTCGCAACGAAGAATCACATGTAGTGCCGGGAATGTTACGGCGTTATTTGGAAGCAAAACGTCGTGGAGACAAAGAGATTGTAATGTGGGGGACCGGAACCCCGGTCAGAGATTTTGTTTATGCAGGCGATGTAGCGGCAACAATTCCTTGGTTTATCGAAAATTATAATGAGACCGGCCCAATCAATATTTCCTCGGGCACTACAACATCCATCCGCGAATTAGCTGAAACAATTAAAGAAATGGTTGGGTTCCATGGCGAAATTAAATGGGACACAGACAAGCCTGATGGGCAAATGATTAAAATCTTTGATGTCGCAAAGATGAAGGGCTTTGGCCTTTCATGCCCGACAGGTCTGGCTGAAGGCTTGAAAATAACGGCGGAGTGGCTTGAAAAGAATTATGACACACATGGAGAGAATATTCGCCTATAAGAAAGAGGTCAGAGGATGATATATGTTATAGGAGGCAAGGGGTTTGTTGGTTCGGCGGTAGTCCGAGCATGTGAGCGAAACGGTGAAGAATGCGAGATTATAACACATGATACAATCAAAGACTTTACCGGAACAGAATGTGACATTTTGATTAATGCCAATGGCAATTCAAAGAAGTTTATGTCAGAAAGAGATCCTCTTTGGGACTTTGATGCCTCTGTCCGCAGCGTGCGTGCGTCTTTGGAAAATATTAAATTCTTAAAATATGTGCATTTATCGTCTTGCGATGTTTACCCTGATTGCTCTTCACCTGAAACAACGAGAGAAGACCAGCTTTTGGATGTAACAAAGCAGAGTGCCTATGGGTTTCACAAATACCTTGCAGAACTTTGCGTTATGAGACATGCAAAGAATTGGCTTATTTTTCGAATGGGTGGGTTTGTAGGCCAAGGATTAAAGAAAAATGCAATTTATGATATTTTGCAGGGAGGTCCACTTTGGCTTAATCCAGAAAGTGAACTGCAGTTCATAAATGTGGATGAAGCTGCAGACATTATAGTTGCCATGGCATTAGATAAAACAACAAGTGGCGAGATATATAATCTTTGCGGCAATGGTGTAATAAAGCTTTCGGATGTGCTTTCTGTAGCAGGTAGAGACGTAGAGGTTAAAGCTGAGGCGCCAAAAGTCAAGTATGAAGTTTCAATCACAAAACTACTCCAGGAAACGAATGTTACTAAGACAGAGCAGGCCGTTATTTCATACGTAAAAATGCATAGGTGATGTTTTGAAGACAATTTTTTTCTTTGGATATTATGGATTTAAAAATACCGGAGATGATTCTGTATTGCAATCGTTATTGACGGACTTAACAGAACATAGTGATTTCGAGTTTTTAGTGGCATCGGACGATTTAATACAGACCGAAGAGTTATACAGACAGTTTAATGTAACCGCCATTCCATGGGATAATTATGCGCTAATTAACCTTGCAATTCTCAAAAGCGATTTGCTTGTTATTGGTGGTGGAGGGTTATATAACAGTTTTCTTGATTATAGAGAAGAACTTTTTTTGCGTGGCGGCCACCGCTATTTTAGTGTAGCCACATTTGGTTTACCGTATCTTGCAGAGCTTTGGAACACGCCTTGTATGATTTGTGGCGTAGGAGCAAGTAAAGTATTATCAGAGGCAGCAAAAGTGCATATAGGCGGAGGTTTGCAGAGATGCAGCGCAGTGACTGTAAGAGATACTGCATCAAAGAGAATTCTTAATAGTTTTCCAGGGGCAGAATACTCAAAAATACTTGTTGGAGCGGACCCTGTTTTCAGGCTTTCACCCGATTATGAAAAGTTGGATTTAATACAAAAGAAGCAAATAGAAGTGTTAAGCGACAAGAAAAAACCAGTTTTAGGTGTTTCGCTTAGGAACTGGAGCTTTCGTGGCAATAAAGAAAGTATTATTGAGAATGTAGCTAAAGCAGTTAACGATTTTGTCTTGAAAACAGGTGGAACCGTTGTATTTCTGCAATTTGATAATGGCGGAGCCGTAAAAGAACTAAGTGAAGATTCTGCGATATTTGAAAAGGTAAAGGCGAAATTGCATCCTGAAGTTCAAAGTTTTATGCCGGAAGGCTATTTAACGCCTAACAATGCAATATCCATTGTAAAAGAGTGTGACTATATAATAGGAATGCGGTTTCATGCCGTCGTTATGGCGCTAAATCAAGGAATTCCGCTGATTGCACTGGCATATGAAGAGAAGGTTTGGAGCGCAATGGATCTTTGCAATATGAATGAGTGGTGCATTGATGTTAATGATATTGACGGGCCAAATGTGTTGAGTCAATACTTATCTCGATTAATAGAAAAATCCGAAAAAGTGAAAGTGACAATAAGCGAATACGCGGACAAATGTCGAAGAAGCGCTTCATTGCATTCAAGCAAGATCCTTGAGCTATTAGAAAAAGGCCACGCGAAAAAGGATATAATTGAAGCAGATCCTGTAAAAAGAATGTTGAAAGATAGTCTTTTAGATAGTTTAGAAGGAAATCTCAGTGATGAAAAATGTAGGGCATTTGAGACAGGTGATTATCATAGAGCACTTTCACTTTTGGAATTGAAGCATAATGCAAAAAACGCAAGGGATTTGTATGAAGAGGCTTTTTGTCTTCATCAACTGCGTAGAAATGAAGAGGCGCTTGATTATTACCAAAAGGCATTAGATTCCGGATTTGATGAATTTTGGGTTAGGTATAATAGAGGTCAGCTACATATAACTATAGGCAATAATGACGAGGCTATAAAGGATCTTCGCAAGGCATATGAACTGTCTGAATCTGAAGAAAAGAGAATGATTATAGCTGACATATTGAAATTAATCATATAGCTAGTAACGTATATGACTACATGACTATATATTCACTAGGTGGAATTATTATATAATAATTATATTAGGACGGGCGAACATATCGGGCGAAACTTTTGTCAAGGCAGGCAATATATAGTTTATAATCGGTTTTAAAACTAACTCTTCCGCATATTATTTCGTACACCCAAGTGCTTGGCATCTAGTCTTTCGAGAAAGGCACATTAATATAGTTTATTTATTACGCTAATTTACAAATAAAATGGAGAGAAAAATGTTCAAGAGAAATAATGCAAAAAAAATAGGGAAAGGAGTGGATTATACAGAGATTTTTGATTACATAGTTCGAAATATTGATTCTTTTTCAGATAAAGCAGGAGAATTGTTGAACGATGACGATTTAATGAAACTCTGTTTAAATCTTTTAATACCCGTTGCAAGAAACGGATTTGCAAACGAGGAAAGAAAATTAAAATTATTTTACGAAGCTGAAAAAATGGGCGTGCATATTCTTCCGACTCATTTTTATAGCCCAACACCAACGACTACAGAACTGTTAAACTTAGATTGGGTACAGGGATTGGCAGAGAAGCCTATTAACTTTGAAAGGGATATTTGCTACAACCTTTTGGATGAGTTTAAGAAGTACAAATTAGAGTTAAAAGATATTCCGCTAAAAAGCAACGAAGGAGATTTTTATTGGGATAATCCTGCGATGGATGCAGCCGATGCTAGTCTTTATTATTATATGATACGCCATTATAAGCCAAAACACGTAATCGAAATTGGTTCGGGTTACTCCACTTTGCTAGCGGCAAAAGCAGCAGCGAAAAATGAAGAGACAACCTTTGAGGCCATAGAACCGTATCCAATGGATTTCTTAAAGAAAGATATTATAGGCCTTAAAAAGCTTATTCCACAAAAGATACAGGAAGTGCCATTTGATGTATTTGATAAGTTAGAAGCAAATGATATATTGTTTGTTGATAATTCACATGTATGCAAAACAGGCTCAGATGTAAATCATATCATATTAAAGCTGTTACCTAGGCTGCGGGAAGGTGTTATTATACATTTCCATGATATTTTTCTGCCATATGAAATGCCGCAAAATTGGGTTATGAATAAGGCTATATTCTGGAATGAACAATATCTGCTGCAGGCATTATTGTTGGGTGGTAAAACATATAAAACATTGCTTCCTGTACATTGGCTAGGGATGAATATGGAAGAAAAATTAAAGGAAATAATTCTTCCGGAAATGGAAAAGTACTCTGGCGGCTCTTATTGGATTCAAAAGATGAAGTAAAGTTATAAAATGAATCCATAACCATTTTTAGTAACAAATAAACTGGAGAAGACATTAAATGTTTAAAAAACCTGACATGGTGCTCTACTTATTAATATCACAAATGTGTAATATAAGATGTAGATTTTGTTATCAAGAGAATTTTGAAAGTATGCGGCTTTCAGATGATATTCTTTACAACAAGCTCAAAGAGTTATATCAAAGAGTGGCATTTTTGCCCATTGTAGGTGGAGAGGTAACAATTGTACCCGGTATGAAGGAGTACATTACTTGGCTAAAAGAAAACTATCCGCATATAGATGTTTTAATTGGAACAAATGGTGTAGCTTTTGATGACGAATGGATTGAATTGACTAGAAAGTATGGGTTGCTAATTAATTACAGCTTGAACGCGGTAAGGGAGGAAACCTATGAAAAAATATTAGTTTCTGGGAACAGCAATAAGATATTTTCTGCTATCCATAAGAATTATGAAAAATTATGGGAAATACACATGGAAAGTGAACGACCGTTGCTGAATGAAGTCAGCATGGTTGTAACTGATTATACGGCAGATGATGTGGAAGATTTCATAAAGCACGCCTTGGCAAAGGGAATTAATCCGATGATTCGTTTTGACGTCAAGAAAGGCAATGCCATTACTCCAAAGATACTTGAAGCGGAAGAAACCGCAATGAGGCTTAAAGTCTTTTGTGAAGACTATATAACCGTCACACCGTGGCATCACCCGCATTATATAGAAGAGGGAGCAATATATGATAGCATTCGTAGAAATCATGCGGATGAAAAAGAAAAGTTTCTTCTAAAGAATGAAAAAAGAAGAGCGAGATGGCAAACCAGGACATATATAGATTATATGCCTAAAAGTGTTAGCTGCCCAGTTATAAATCATGCTATTTCTGTGGGATACGATGGAAGCGTAGTGCCCTGCTATAACCTTCCTAATTATGTCTTAGGGAATATATATTATGATAACTTGGAAGATTTGTTATATGGCGAAAAAATGCGCACCATACAAAACCAGATTAAGCATGGGAATTATAAATACTGCTTTGATCGGTGTCCAATGAATTGCAGACCAAAGACTAGCCAAAATGGTTCAGAATTAAAATTCGAACCACAATATAAAAAATTGTTTTTGAATGGTGATTATGAAAATGCTGCAGTGGAATATGAAAGGATTATTAATACACCCCTTATGGGCGCACAACAGGCATACGAATATGCGTATTGCCTGCATGTAGTAGGAACAGAATTAGAAAAAGCTGTAGAGTGGTACAACATAGCATTAGAGAAAGGATTTGATGAGTACTGGGTTTGCTATAACCGGTCGGATGCGTACAAAAAACTTGGCATGCAGGATGAAGCAAAAATAGACGCTGATAGAGCTCAAGAATTGCGGAAGCAAATGGATGGGGAAAATGATGTTTAAAGAAAGAAAAAGCGGAAAAGATTTTCCTAGTGATGCTAGTGGTAAAGGTTTTGCAGGGCAGATTTCGATTTCCAAAATGTGTAATTTACGACACAGTTTTTGTTTTCAGAATTCCTTTTCAACATGTAGATTATCTGATGATGTTTTATATAACAGGTTAAAACCATTATATGAAAACTTGAATAGTCTTCGAATATTAGGTGGAGAGCCAACCGTGATTCCAGGTATAAAAGAATGGATAGATTGGCTTAAGACCAACTACCCCATGATTTGTTTGGAAATTGTCACCAATGGAGTCGAATTGGATAGAGATTGGTTAAAGCTAATTGATAAGCACAATATACTTGTGCAAGTTAGTGTAAATGGGATATCTGATTTAGTATTTAATAAAATTATGCTTAAAGGAGACCCTGTAAGACTTAAAAGTAAGATTTTCAATAACCTAGAAAATCTTATTGAATTAGATAAAAAACGTGATGAACCCGTATTAAATTGCATAAGCATGGTTGTTAATGAAGATTCTTTTTGTGATTTAAGAGAGTTTTCGAAGTATGCTATGCGAAGAGGGGTTAATATGAGTTTGCAGTTCCCTAATGATGATAGGGATGATTTCACAGATATTTATAAAAAAATAGCATATGATATATTGAAGTATAAATATTTCTGCAAGGATTATTTAGATGTAATTGCTTATAGCGTACCCGAGTTCATTTATGAGGATATTGCTAAAGACATTTCTGAAGGAAAGCTTGAGCAGGGAAAAGAAGTTTTTTTGCATGAAATAGGGGTAGCAGTAGCGAGTAGAGAAAGGCAGAAAGCAGTTATGTTTTGTCAACCACATAACACAAAAAACCATTGCCAGATGCCCGTAAAAGGAATCGCAATACAATCGGATGGGATGGTTTTTCCATGCTGTTCCGCGCTTAGTTACCCATTAGGAAACATATATTTTGACTCTGCAGAAAATTTGATGGATAGTCATTCTCGTATGGCTCTTCAAGAAATGATTAACAGCAATGATTATCATTATTGTTGGAATAGGTGCATATATAATAAAAACCCAAAATCGTCTTGCGATACAGATTGTTTGAAGTATGAAATAGCGCCAAGAACGCTTTTTAATGACGGTAAATATGCTGAGGCAGCTCAAGCTTTCGATATGATAAAAAACACAGAACTGTACAGTGCAATGGATTGCTATGAGCACGCATATTGTTTGCATGTTGCAGATATTGATATGGAAAAAGCAATTCAATTGTACTCAAAGTCTCTGGAAATGGGCTTCAATGAGTTTTGGGTTCGGTATAACCGTGCTGACGCTTTCTTGCGCATTGGCGCGTTGCATAAGGCAGAAGAAGATATTGAAATTGCACACAAAATAAATCCAGAACATGAGGGATGTCGACAGCTATACAGAAAATTGTCGTTACTTGGAGAAAACTAAGGCGCTATATTGAACTGCAGGAGGTATATAGTGGGGAAAGCGAATTTCATTTTAGAAAAATTTAGCCTAAGAATAATTATAATTGTGTCAGTCGTTTTATCGCTACCGATGATTTTTGAAGGAATTTTGCGTTCTGTCGGGTTGACAGACTATTTTATAATCTGGGGAATAATGGGTTTGCCTAGCGATGGAGTGTACGATAATGAGAATATAAAAATACTCCTATACAATATTTTTCTAGGCGGAGAATATATGTATAGACCGTTTTCTCTTTTATTAAACTATATTTATGCACGAATTATAGGTGGAGAGTTTTGGGTGTTTATGCTCCTAAAGTGGGTAACGAAAGGAATTGGAGTATGCACTTTGTACTTGATTTCAAAAGAACTTAAGGTTTCTAAGGCTTTATTTTGCGCAGTTTTTTCATTTGTTTTTTTTCATGTTTGCGCATCAGATATGATGGCATTTTCTCATGATGGCTTAGCTGCTGTTTCGTGCGTATTGTGCAGTTATTTTTTGCTAAAAAAGGCTAGGTTATATGGGAATTTTTCCTTAGGTGAGTATAATCACAAAGAGCTTCTTTTGTTCTGGGTACTTTTTGTTTTTACGTCAGGAACTAAAGAGATTAACATCGTTTTTTTAGGCACAACAGTATTATTGCTGATTTGGGGAGCGATTAAAGATAAAAGAGGCCTGATGAGAACTATTCCGTTTATTGGTGTTCTATTTTTTACAGTAGCGCGTCTTGCTATGATTTCGTCTCAACGGCAAAGAGCTTCGGTAGATTTACACTCCATACTTAAGTCCTTAGAGGCCATATTTGTATATGTGTTTGAAGCACATATTGCGCATGCAATAATTGCTATTATAGTGATCGGTATTTGTCTGTTTGGAATATACTGCATCATTTCCAAACGCAATGAAAAAAGAATTGAGTTTATATTTTTTGTTTATAATACAATAACAGCATTGGGGATGGTAGTTTTTCTTGCATGTTCAGGGCAGCAGATTGCAGCGAGATATGTGATTCCTATTTATTATATAGTGGGGGTTATTTTATTGGTTGCAATAAATTTCTTACCAAAGCGAACTAGTCTTATTGTGTTTATTTGCGCAGTACTTATCCCGTTCTTTTCAATATCTGACATTTATGGACAACACCTTGCTTATGCCAAAGTGTTTCAGGAGCAACAAATTTTGCTCGAATATTTAGATGAAACCGTGAGGAGGGAACCGAATTCTGAGGTTGTTGTTACGGGTAAAGATGAGAATTATGGTGGGCATTTTGCCGGAATTGAACTACAAGAATCAATAAAGCATTTTTTTGGTCCCTTAGGAATAAAATGGTACGGCATTAATGGAACTAAAGTTCTTACCTTAGATGAGCTTTCGGGAGAAGATGGAGAAGAGGCATTTTGGATTACAACATATGATTTTTCTGTTGCGAAAGAACAACTTGGTAGCAATTGGTATATAAAACAGGCTTTTGAGCCTAAAACGAAGAACCATGGATTAGAAAAAAGTTACCAATTGGCTAGGAGTGTTCCTTTGCTGATTAGGGCAAAACCGACAATAACCCAAGATGTAGGCGCATTTCCACTTCTTGAGAATAACTATTGGCACCTATACTTAATAGAGAAAGCTAAACCGAATCGACAAGAAATAGATAAGATAAAGGCAAAACAGTGTTATGTAAATAATTACAGTACAGGAAGCGTAGATATAATAACTATACCAAATACGCTAACAATTAATAGTGGAGATTGTGTTGCTTTGAAATATGATATTCCTATGATAGACTACAAGAAAGGGACAAACTTAGTAGCAGCAGGTGAACTTGCGATAGAAGGAGGATATTGTACTTTTGGATTTACAGATGTAGAAGGAAATGATTACGTAAGGGAACTTCTTGAAGGGCCAACGACTAAAGAGTTTAGGATAGAATGCATAGATAATAAGCAAGAAACTATCACGTATTTCGTATTTGTGCCCCCACAAAATGATGAAATCACGATTAGAATAGAAAATCTGGAAATATGGAACGAGGATTTTCCTTTGATAGAGTTAACAACCATCAATTCATGGGGCGCATTTCAATGATACATCATAACCAAGCGAATGAAATAGGTATTTTTTTAGCATACTTTTTGCACAAAAAGGGGAATTTCAATAATGATTATTACAAAAACACCCTTCCGAATGTCCTTCTTTGGTGGTGGGACAGACTTTCCGGACTTTTACCGCGAATATGGTGGTGCGGTCATATCAACCACCTTTGACAAGTACTGTTATGTTAATGTGAAGCACCTTTCGCCATTTTTCAAATATACTACAGAACTGGTATATTCAAAAATAGAAAGGGTAGAGAGAATTGAAGAAATAGAGCACCCTGCTATCAGAGAGGCAATGCGTGAAGAGGATATGAAACAGCTCCGTTTGACATACGAAGCCGATCTTCCTGCGCGTTCCGGACTGGGTACCAGCAGTTCCTTTGCTGTAGGTATGCTAAATGCCTTTCATGCTCTAAAAGGACAGTATGCTGATGCCAGGACTTTGGCAGATGAAGCAATTCATCTAGAGCGCGATTTATGCGCCGAGGCAGGTGGCATCCAGGATCAAATAGCTGCTGCTTTTGGCGGATTTAACAAAATTACTTTCAAGGCAGACGGTTATTCTGTATCACCTGTAATTATAACTCCGGAGCGGAAACGCATGCTGGATGATAATTTGATGCTATTCTTTACGGGGTTTTCGCGTTTTTCTTCGGATATTCAGGAAACGACAAAGAAAAATATAAAAGAAAAAACTGATCAATTGATTGAAATACGAGATCTTGTTACTGAAGCAGAAAAGATTTTGGTTGACAGACATGGGGATTTAAACGAGTTTGGTCGCTTGTTGCATCACACATGGATGCTGAAGAGGGGCCTTGGTAGTAAGGTTTCAACCGACTCAATTGATGCGGTTTATGAAAAGGCACGTAATGCAGGCGCCCTTGGTGGAAAGCTTTTGGGTGCCGGTGGCGGCGGCTTCCTGCTCTTTTACGTGGAGCCTGAAAAACGTCAGGCTGTCAAAGCTGCAATGGAATCACTTTTACATGTGCCGTTTCAATTTGAAAACAACGGTAGTCAGATTATTTATTATCAGCCGGAGGAACTGATTTAAGGATGGATAAAAAAATTAAGCCATATGATATTATAATAATCGGTGCCGGTGCGGTTGGTTGTGCTATAGCGCGTGAACTTTCGCGCTATGATATTAGCGCTATAGTCCTCGAAAAAGAATGCGATGTTGCAGCCGGTACCAGTGGGCGCAACTCTGCAGTTGTGCATGCGGGATTTAACAATAAACCCGGTAGCCTAATGGCAAAGCTTTGCGTAGAAGGCAACCGTGGATTTGAGGCACTTTGCAAGCAGCTTGATGTACCATATAAAAAAACAGGCAAGGTTCTCGTGGCATTTGATGGCGAGGACCTTGAAATTTTGAAAAAAACGATAGCCCAGGGTAAAACGAATGGCTGTGATGGTTTGCGCCTTGTAGATGGTAAAGAGCTTCATTCATTAGCACCCGGAGTAGGCGGTATAGGGGGTATGTATTCACCGAACACAGCTATTTTTTCGCCATTTCAGTATTGTATTGCGCTTGCTGAAAATGCGGCCGTAAATGGAGTAGAATTTGTTTTTAACAGCTCTGTGACTTCAATTTTACGTGAGGAGGATGGCTTTGCAGTTAAGACAACAAAAGGCGAGTACAATGGCCGCATTGTCATTAATTGCGCAGGTCTATTCAGCGATAAAATATCTGAGATGGCAGGTGTGCCGGGATATCATATTTACCCTTGCAGAGGGGAATATTTCATTTTAGATAAGGTTGCGGACAAGTTGCCGTTGCCTGCTTATCCGGCGCCAAAACCCGGTATTGGCGGACTTGGTGTACACTTGACACCTACTGTAGACGGAAATTTAATTATTGGTCCAAGTGCAGAATATATTGATGAGCGTGAAGATTACTCCTGCACTTCAAAGATTATGGATAAACTTTTTGCAGAGGCGAAGCAGCTGTTGCCATCTTTGGAACGTCGGGATATAATAGGCAATTATGCGGGAATACGCCCAAAGCAGGCTCCGCCTGGCGAAGGAGGCTTCCGTGACTTTGTGATAAAAGAAGAGGAAAGCTGCCCGGGATTAATTAATTTGATTGGAATTGAATCGCCGGGGCTTACGGCATCGATGCCTATTGCGAGGATGGTTAGGGATATAGTTGGCAATTCGCTACAGTTAAAAGAAAAACGAAATTTTATAGCGGAACGAAAAGGGATATTGCGCTTTCGTGATTTGAACGAAGATGAACAGGCACGTTTAATCTCAGAAGATCCGGAATATGGCGAAATTATATGCCGTTGCCAGACTGTAACAAAACATGAAATTCGTCAGGCGATAGAAAATCCACTCGGAGCAAGGAGTATTTCAGCCATTAAATATCGCGCATGGGCGACTACAGGTCGTTGCAATGGCGGATATTGTCTGACCAAAATAGTTGATATGCTAATAAGCGAATATGGAATGAAGCCGGAAGAGATTACTTACCGCGGAAATGGTAGCGAGATGTTTGCGGGGGTGGTGAAATGATGGAAACTTGCGATGTTTTAATCGTTGGAGCGGGTCCTGCAGGATTGGCTGCCGCAAAAGGTGCGGTAGAAAATGGGGCAGAGCGCGTAATAGTTGTTGAGCGCGACAAGACGTCCGGCGGCATATTAAATCAGTGCATTCACGATGGTTTTGGGCTTATTCGGTACGGAAAACAGCTGACCGGTCCGGAATATGCTGCGAAAGCACTGCAGGAGGTTCAAGGAGTAGAGTTTTCCCTTGGAAATCAAGTGGTAGATATATCGGCTGGTCGCATCGTTACGATGGTTGGAAAGTCCGGTATGCGTAAAATTAAAGCGGGTGCCATTGTTTTAGCAACCGGCTGCAGAGAACGTACGCGTGGGGCGATATCTATTCCGGGATCCAGACCTGCTGGGGTATTTACTGCGGGAGTTGCTCAGAATTTGGTAAATGTGCGCAATGTGATGCTTGGGAAAGAAGTTGTAATTCTGGGTTCGGGTGACATTGGGCTTATTATGGCGCGCAGATTGACGCTGGAAGGTGCACATGTAAAAGCCGTTGTAGAAATCCTGCCTGAGCCGGCGGGACTTGCGAGAAATATCAGCCAGTGCCTGTACGATTTCGGGATTCCAATTTATGTGAGCCATACGGTGTCAAATATATATGGAGCAAAGCGGCTGACCGGCATTGAAGTGTCGGAAGTTGATGCTGATATGAAGGTGATTCCGGGGACCGGAAAGTTTATGGAGTGTGATACTCTGATTCTTTCGGTTGGGTTAATTCCGGAGAATGAAGTGGCTCAGACAGCCGGTGTGAAGCTGGACAAGCGAAGCAATGGCGTCGTTACGGATGAGTTTTTGCAGACTTCAGTGCCGGGAGTTTTTTCGTGTGGAAACAGCAGGCGCGTTATGGATTTGGCGGATTTTGCTTCAGAACAGGGAGAAATGGCCGGCAATAATGCCGCTGCATATCTTTGTGGTGGCGCAATGAAGGCGTGGGACAACTCGCGTGGAAACAGTATGAAAAAGGGCTTTCCTGAGAAAGACAGTGTGACGTGCACTTTGTGTCCGAATGGATGCCAGGTTCGATGGATTGAGGAAAGCAGCACCTTTGAGGGTAATCGTTGTCCGCGCGGTGCAGAGTTTGCAGAGCAGGAAAGAGTTGCTCCGAAGAGGACATTGACGACGACAATGCGGATTGCAGGAGATGGAAAATCGCTGGTGCCTGTTAGAAGCGAGGAAATGGTGGAGAAAAGTCGGCTTCTCGAGATTTCAAAGGAAATAAGGGAAGCTGCTGCCGATTCGCCGGTTGAAATTGGGCAGACTGTGCTGGAGCTAGCGGGCGGTGTGAAGATTGTGGCGGCTGGGTGCGTGGAGACTGGCTAAATGCCGGAAGCATTCGATGTGTGAATGACAGCATTTTGAAAGATGTCTCGCAATTTTGGGTATGGAAGAACTGATCTTGTTAGTATTCATGACTTGCTCTGCTTGTACTGCGTTAGTGGGGAAGGTTATCGCGCAGGTGGTTGTGTTGAATTATGTGGTGAGCAAGTATTGGGTGTTTGGGTTAGGGAAAAGGCTGGTACTGTAGCAGTCAATTAACTTGTTCAGGTGTCATGAAAGGTCAGAAAATGAGCGATAAAAAGAAACAAAATATAGGAATAGCGCTTATGCTATGCTGTTCTGTCGCGTTATGCCTCGGGCAGTTCATTTGGAAGTATTATGACGGTGTGGCTTCGCTTGCAGTGGGATTCCTAGTGTTTTGTGTGGGGGCGATGCTGATGCTTGTTTCTTTTCGCTTTG
>JAEEGF011909861.1_pt1 | contig 20487 bp, 22 predicted proteins | sample 9134171 | NCBI WGS metagenome assembly JAEEGF01 (sample SAMN16246542, study PRJNA631951) | gut metagenome | biome: gut microbiome; feature: rumen; material: AP-attached | host: Bos | place: Iran: Karaj | collected 2018-10
CTATCAGCAGCCCGCTGGAGGGTACGCCCAGTCCGGAGCGTATCAGCCCTCTGGCCAGTATCAGCAGCAGCCTATGGCCGGCTATCCGCAGCCCGGCTATACGCCCTCCGCACCCCAGCAGACCGGGACCTATACGCCCGGTAAGTTCTGATGGGCGCCGGCATGACGCTGCGCCCGTATCAGCAGGAGGCGAAAGACGCCATCTTCCGGGAGTGGGATCAGGGGCACAGCAAAACGCTCCTGGTCCTGCCCACCGGGACCGGCAAGACCATCGTATTCTCCGCAGTCACCGAGGAATGCGTCCGGGCGGGCTCCCGGGTGCTGATCCTGGCCCACCGGGGAGAGCTGCTGGATCAGGCGCAGGACAAGCTTTTGAAATCGACCGGGCTGCGCTGCTCCGTCGAGAAGGCCGAGGAAACCAGCCTGCACAGCTGGTACCGCGTCACCGTCGGCAGCGTACAGACCCTGATGCGTGAGAAGCGCCTGGCGCAGTTCTCGCCGTCACATTTCAGCCACATCATCATCGACGAAGCGCATCATGCAGTTTCAGACAGTTATCAGACCGTCCTCCAACATTTCTCGGAGGCTAAAGTGTTGGGGGTAACCGCGACCCCTGATAGATCTGATCTTCGCAACCTCGGCCAGTATTTTGAATCGCTGGCCTATGAGTACACCCTGCCGAAAGCCATCCGGGAAGGCTACCTCTGTCCCATCAAAGCGCAGACAATCCCGCTGAAGCTGGATCTCACAGGCGTCGGCGTCCGGAACGGCGATTTCACGGCTGGCGACCTGGGCACAGCCCTGGACCCTTACCTCCCGCTGATCGCCGAGGAAATGGCTAAGTATTGCAGCGACCGGAAGACCGTCGTATTCCTCCCGCTGGTGAAGACGTCACAGAAATTCCGGGATATTCTCAATCAGTACGGCTTCCGGGCCGCTGAGGTCAACGGCGAGAGCCAGGACCGGGCAGAGATCCTCCGGGACTTCGACGCCGGCGCTTACAATGTCCTGTGTAATTCCATGCTTCTGACCGAAGGCTGGGACTGTCCGTCTGTGGACTGCATCGTGGTCCTTCGGCCGACGAAGATCAGAAGCCTTTACTCCCAGATGGTCGGCCGCGGGACCCGGCTCTGCCCGGGCAAGGATCACCTTCTTCTCCTGGACTTCTTATGGCACACCGAGCGCCACGAGCTGTGTCACCCCGCATTTCTGATCTGCGAGACCGCCGAGGTGGCCCAGAAGGCCACGGAGAACATCGAAGAAGCCGGTGGCCCCGTGGATCTGATCGAAGCCGAGGAACAGGCAGCGACCGACGTCGTTGCCCAGCGTGAGGAAGCGCTGGCCAAGGCTCTGGCAGAGATGAAGAGCCGCAAGCGGAAGCTCGTGGATCCCCTGCAGTTTGAGATGTCCATCCAGGCGGAAGATCTGTCCGGATACGTTCCCTCCTTCGGCTGGGAGATGGGGCCGCCCTCCGACAAACAGCGGGCCACGCTGGAACGCCTCGGGATCTTCCCGGACGAAATCGACAACGCCGGCAAGGCGGCGCTGCTCCTGGATCGGCTCGGCAAACGCCGGGAGGAAGGACTCACCACACCGAAACAGATCCGCTTCCTGGAAGGGAAGGGCTTTGAGCACGTGGGCACCTGGTCCTTTGAGGCTGCCCGGCGTCTGATCGACCGTATCGCCGCCAACAGCTGGCGGGTCCCCTATGATATCAACCCCAAGACTTACATTCCGCCGAAGGGAGCTGACAACGCATGGAGCAATCCGGCTATGATCTGAAGGAGCTGCTGCCCTACATAGACCCGGCAAATCTGGACTATCAGGAATGGATCGACGTCGGCATGGCGCTGCATCACGAGGGCTTCCCCTGCGACGTGTGGGACGATTGGAGCCGGAACGACTCACGGTACCACCCTGGAGAATGCGCCCGCAAATGGGCGGGATTCGGTCACGGAGGCGGCGCTCCTGTCACCGGCGGAACGATAGTGCAAATGGCCAAGGACCGGGGCTGGTCGCCCTGGTCCGGCCCGGGCCAGGAACTGGACTGGGATTCGGAAATCGGAGGCCGGGAAACTGGCGTCATCGTCCGGGATACAGGTTGGGTGGAAGGCCGCGAGCTGCAGGAACCTCAGAATTGGGACCCTGTTCAGGATCTGATCCGGTACCTGGAAGCCCTCTTCGATTCCACCGACAACGTGGGCTACGTCACCAAGAGCTTCGAGCACGACGGCAAGTATATGCCGACCAGGGGCAGCTGGGACAGGACCGCCGGAGATCTGATCGAGGCGCTGAAGCGCTGCGGCGGCGATATCGGCTCCGTCCTGGGCGACTATAATCCCGCCGTGGGCGCGTGGATCCGCTTTAATCCCCTGGACGGCAACGGCGTCAAGAATGCCAACGTCACCGACTTCCGCTTCGCCCTGGTGGAGTCTGACCACATGGAGCTGGAGAAGCAGAACGCTCTGATTCGTGAGCTGGAACTCCCTGTTGCCGCCCTGGTCTGCTCCGGCGGTAAGAGCGTCCATGCCATTGTCCGCATCGAGGCGGCCACCTATGAGGAGTACCGAAAGCGCGTTGATTACCTCTACTCCGTCCTGAAGAAGAACGGTATGGACGTGGACACGCAGAACAAAAACCCCTCCCGCCTCTCCCGGATGCCCGGCGTCATGCGCGGTGAGCATAAGCAGTTCCTGATCGACACCAACATCGGCAAGACGTCCTGGGCCGAGTGGAAGGAATGGATCGAGGCCAGCACCGACGATCTCCCGGACGCGGACAACCTCTTGGACGTCTGGAACAATCTCCCGCCACTGGCGCCGCCATTGATCGACGGCGTACTCCGGCAGGGCCACAAGCTGCTGTTGGCCGGTCCGTCGAAGGCCGGCAAATCCTACGCTCTGATCGAGCTCTGCTGCGCGATCGCTGAGGGCCGGGATTGGCTGGGCTGGCCGTGTGCCCAGGGACAGGTCATGTACGTGAACCTGGAGCTGGACAAGGCCTCCTGTCTGCACCGTTTTGCCGACATCTACAGCGCCATGGGTTGGGAGCCTCGCGGGATCTCCAATATCGACATCTGGAACCTCCGCGGCCGCTCCGTCCCCATGGACAAGCTGGCCCCGAAGCTGATTCGCCGGGCATCCAAGCGGAACTACATCGCCATCGTGATCGATCCCATATATAAAGTCATCACAGGCGACGAAAACAGCGCCGATCAGATGGCTGCCTTCTGCAATCAGTTCGACCGCGTGGCCACGGAGCTGGGCTGCGCCGTGATCTACTGCCATCACCATTCAAAAGGCAGCCAGGGCCAGAAGAGATCTATGGACCGGGCTTCCGGCTCCGGAGTCTTTGCCCGGGATCCCGACGCGCTCCTGGATATGATCGAGCTGGAGATCACCGACGCCGTCTATGCCCAGGAGGAAAACAAAGCGGCCTGCGCCCTCTGCGTTGGTGCGCTGCAGTATTACCTCCCTCAACGCTGGCAGGAGCTCTTCAGCCAGGATGACGCCTGCTCCTTCACGAAGATGCTGGAGATCTGCAGACAGAACTTGGCAGCGGGTCCGCTGGCGGATCTCACCGGCCAGATCGAGGCGGCGAAGAAGCGGGTCAGAGCCCTCACCGCCTGGCGCATCGACGGTACGCTCCGCGAGTTCCCGAAGTTTCCGGCCAAGAACCTGTGGTTCGACTATCCCCGGCACCGTCCTGATGACAGCGGCGCCCTCGGCGATCTCTCCGCGGACGATGGTTACACCGGGAAGGGGAGCCCGTTCAGGGCAAATTTCGGCAAGAAAAAGACCGCAAAGGAGCGTGCTGCCGAGCGGAAAGAGTCCTATTGCACAGCCTATGAGGTATGCCGGGCCGACGGTGCGGTTACCGTCGCCGCTATGGCAGAATACTTAGGTGTCACCGAGAAGACCATCCGTTCGAACCTGAAAAATGATAGTGATTTCGCAATCGCCGGTGGGTATGTGGTGGATAAAAGGAAGGGAAATTCTCGATAAAACTTCCTTCCGCCTAAGAGGGAAATTCTCGATTGTTTATCGAAAACTTCCCTCAGGAGGGAAATTCTCGATTGTTTATCGAAAACTTCCCTTCCCCGGGAAATCTACCCCCCTACGGGGGGTAAACACGTCCGTTCCCTACGGTCACGGGTGAGAAAAGGCGGGCTTAAGTGCCGCCCGCCATTCTCTCCCCCGACCGTGACTAACGCGCACGAAAGGAGCGCAGAAAAATGATGCAATTTTTTATCCCCCTGCGGAAGATTCCGACCGTCACCCAGCAGGAGCACCGGATCAGCACCACGGGCGGCAAGAAGCGGATCCACGACACCGCCGAGCTGCGGACCGTCCGGCAGCTCTTCCGGGATCACCTGGCACGGCATCGCCCCGAGGCCCCGCTGGGAGGGCCCGTCGAGCTCTTTGTGGTCTGGTGCTACCCGGCCACAAAAACGCACCCCGCCGGCACCTGGAAGACCACGAAGCCCGATACCGACAATCTGATCAAGCTGGTGAAGGACGAAATGACTCGCCTGGGCTTCTGGCTCGACGACGCCCAGGTTTGCATGGAGCTGAACGCCAAGTGCTATGACAGAATCTCCGGCGTCAGCTTCCGGGTCCAGAGCATGGAGGCGCGCTGCAGCCCGGGTGAGGATCGGGACCCGGGTGATGATGTGTGTGAACGGTCACACACGTTGCTTGCTGATCCTGAACCGGTACCCGAGGAAGGAGGCGGGGAGGATGGCGTATAAACTTGTATGTGATATATTTGGGGCTACGATAAATCCAGCATCAAGCGGTGTTGTAGTAGGTTACAACATGGATTGTTGGAATGACCAGAAGGAAAAGTATGATCTCTGCGTCTCATGTGCGTTGAGATTTAAGCATTGGATGAAAGGCTCATTTCCGATTGTATTTGACGAGGAAGGATGCGGGGAGGATGATTAAACCGGAACCGTGCCCGTTTTGCGGAAACAAAGATGTGAAAGTTGGCGGATGGCCCCTTAAATACGTTTCGTGCAAATGTGGAGCAGAAGGCCCGAAAAATTCCTCAAAAGCCATTGCAATACTCGAATGGAACAGGGGGTATAGGGGTGAACGACGCTGATTTCATGGTCGCTTCCGTATGTTCAGACATTATCTGCTCGTCGGCAAACGCCGCAACCAAGACGGAGCTTGCAGCATTCAGAAAAAAACACGTTTGCGACAAAAGCAAAATAGGAGACTATTACTGCGCCGTAAATGTTCCGTTTGGAACGAGGTTTACGTGTGATTTTTGTTTGGAGGCAGAACTGTTCGATTTGTGGAAACATGGCGTAATCACGGTTGGGTCATGCTGCGGACACGGACAGAAGCAGGGATTTATCCAGGTTATGATCGGCGAGTCTGTGAAAAAAATGCACGAACTCGGTTATAAGCAAATTCCAGTGGACAAGCATGGAAACGGCGAAAATTGCTTTCTGCCGAAAACGTTTTTCGGTGCGGAAGGAGGCGGCGAGAATGGCTGACACCAAGCGCGAAGACTGGCTTGAAGATCTCGCTTTCCGGCGCCAGGAGATGCCGCAGGGCCTGAACTTCGCCGAGCAGCTGTTATTTCTTCGCTTCCGTTTCTTGTATGCCTATGCTGCCACGGTTCAAATGGATCCGGAGCAGGGAAAACGCGAGAAGCAGGAGATCCTGGTCGCTTATCTGGGAGATCTGGCAAATCACCAGCTGTATATGGGCTGCAGCGATATGTGGAAACGAGCAGAGGCTGCTGCAAACGCGATCCGGAAGGATCCCGAACTCTATAACAACGATAAGGTCCGCGCCTTGATGGAGGCCATCTATGGTGATGTGGACAGAAAGGACTATCATGATCAACCGAACCCGTAAACTCCGCCAGGATGTCCAGCGCCTGCTCCGGGAGGATTACCCCCAGCGGAAAGCACAGCTCGAAACCCTGCCGCTCCGGATCGAGACCGAGCGCAGCCGCCTGACGGCGATCCGCTCCGCTTCCGCAGAAAGCACGATGATCTCCGGCGGCGGGAACGTCCGGCAGGAGCGCGACACTTCCATTATCGTGGAGATCGACCGGCTCTCCGCAGAGCTGAAGACCGCAAAGCTGGAGCTCAAGACGATCGATCGGATCTTCGAGGAACTCAGCACCGAGCAGCTGCGGACGGTGGAGCTCATGGATCTGTCCCGCCAGAACGGCGCTCTGAATCGGCTCTGTGAGGAGCTGCATTGCGAGAAGTCCAAGGTCTATGACATCTACAACACGGCACTCGACACAATCGCCCGGCTTTATTTCGGGCAGAAAAGCTGAAAGGAGGTTGCACTGTGAGAAAATACATGCGAGAGATCTACCGCCGGCGTGCGGAAAAGAAGGGGCTCAAACCCAGCAAGGCCGTCGCTGAGGCCTGGAACCGCTATCAGATCCGCAAGGCGGGAAAGCTTGCCCGCAAGCTCAACCAAGCCAGAGGCTCCCACAAGCGTCCCCGCATCGCGTCCTGAAAACTGCGGAAAAAATGCGGAAGACTTTTCCGAAAATCTGTGATATACTATTATCGTCAAAAAGCACGACAGCCGACAGGAACGCCCTGCCGGCTGTCTTTTTGCCCCAGGCCAGGAGGTGAGACCATTGTGGCGAAAGGCAAGTATCAGCGCTGGCTCACGTCCGAAGGCCTCACGCTGCTGGAGGGCTGGGCCCGGGACGGTCTGACGGAGGAACAAATCGCAAAAAACTGCGGCGTGAACGTCAAGACGCTCTGGGATTGGAAGTCGCGCTTTGACCCGATTTGTAATGCCATAAAAAAGGGCAAGGAAATCGTAGACTACGAGGTCGAAAACGCCCTCTTGAAGCGGGCTCTTGGCTACGAGGTCGAGGAAACCAAGGAAGAGGAATCCGACAAGGACGGCTACAAAAGCATCACGACCAAGCGCCACATTCCCGCAGACCCGACCGCTGCGATCTTCTGGCTGAAGAACCGGCGCCCAGATAAGTGGCGCGATCGGAGAGACGGCAGCGGCGCTTCGCAGGAGGAGCAGGCAGAGGCCATTGAGGTCTTTGTCAAGGCTGTAACGCCTGCCGCGGCGGATCTGGAGGCGCTCTATGCTGAAGAGTAAGCGCGGCTTTGCCTTCAAGCCTTTCTCTCCAAAGCAGCGGCGCCTGATGTACTGGTGGGCCGAGGGCAGCCCGTACCGCGACCGGGATATGGTCATTGCCGACGGCGCAATCCGCTCCGGCAAGACGATTGCTATGATCTGTGGCTTCTTCCTGTGGAGCCTGGGCAGCTTCCCGGAGGGCGAAACCTTCATCCTGGCGGGCAAGACCATCGGGGCACTGAAGAAAAACGTAATCAAGCCCGCCCTGCAAATCCTCACCGCCTGGGGCCTGCCTTATCACTATGTCTCCTCCGGCGACGAAGCCCGGCTGGAGGTCGGTCAGAACGTCTATTATCTCTACGACGCCCACAACGAGCGCAGCCAGGACAGGCTTCAGGGTCTGACCGCTGCCGGCGCCCTGGCGGATGAGGTGGCGCTGTTCCCGCAGACATTTGTGGAGCAGATGATTGCCCGGTGCTCCGCCGCCGGTGCCAGGATCTGGCTCAACTGCAACCCCGAGAACCCGCAGCATTTTGTCAAAACGGAGCTGATCGACAAGGCCGAGGAGAAGCGGATCTATCATCTGCACTTCCTGATGGATGATAACCTGGCGTTGTCTCCTAGGGTCAAGGCCCGATATGAACGGAATTTCACCGGCGTTTTCTACCGGCGTTTCGTTCTGGGCGAATGGTGCCAGGCGGAGGGCCTGATCTACGCCGCCTTCGATCCCGCTCTTCACGTGGTCAGCGAGCTGCCGGAGAGAGGCCGCTGGTTCATTTCCATCGACTACGGCACGGTCAATCCCTTCTCTGCCGGCCTCTGGTGCCTTACGGGCAAAAAGGCGGTCCGGGTGGCGGAATATTATTTCGACAGCAGACGGGAGCACCGGCAGCACACCGACGCGGAGTATTACACCGCGCTGGAGGAGCTGGCCGGGAAGCACGTCATTGAGGCCGTGGTGGTGGATCCCTCGGCGGCCTCTTTCATTGAGTTAATCCGCCGCAAGGGCCGCTTTGCCGTCCGCAAGGCAAAGAACGAGGTCCTGGATGGGATCCGACTCACGGCGCGCCTGCTGGGCGAAGGCAAGCTTCAGATCGGTGCCGGGTGCAAGGACGCCATCCGGGAGTTTGGCCTCTACGTCTGGGACGATAAGGCCCCAGAGGACAGGCCCCTGAAAACCAACGACCACGCCATGGATGAGATCCGTTATTTCTGCGCTACCATCCTGCGGCCCTACGACCGCAGCGGCGCACTGGAGGACTGACATGCTGCAACGATTTATCACCTGGATCAGAGGGGTGTTATCCAAAATGTTTCACATCAACACGATCGACACAAAAAGGACGCTGGGCGCGGAGGTCAACATCTCCGCGGCTATGCAGCAGGCCATAGACCTGTGGCTGAAGATGTTTATGGGATCCCCTGACTGGCTGAACGACACCACCCAGAGCCTGGGCCTGCCTGCTGCCATTGCGGCGGAGTTCTCCCGGCTGGTGCTGGTGGAGTTCGACAGCCAGATCACCGGCTCTGTGCGTGCAGACTGGCTCAACGGTGAATACCAGGCAGCCAGAAAGCAGCTCCGCACCGCTGTGGAGCTGGCCTGTGCCGGCGGCGGGGTCGTATTCAAGCCCTACCCTGACGGGGATCACCTGGCTCTGGACTGCGTGCCCGCCTGGCGCTTTTTTCCCACCAGCTTCAATAGCCACGGCCAGGTCACCGGCGCCATCTTCACCGAGCGCGTCACAAAGGGCAGCACATACTATACCCGGCTGGAGCATCACGCTCTGACGGCTCAGGGCTACGTGATCCGCAACATGGCCTTTCTGTCCTACTCCGAGGAATCCCTGGGCAATCAGTGCCCCCTGGACGCGGTGGCAGAATGGGCAGCCCTGGAGCCGGAGCTGACGATTACCTACAAGGAGGACGGCAGCGCACCGGAGCGGCCTCTGTTTGCCTACTTCAGGCTGCCCTTTGCCAACACGGTGGACTTGGAAAGCCCTCTGGGCGTGGCGGTCTACTCCCGGGCGGTTGAGCTGATCCGCCGTGCCGATGAGCAGTACAGCCGGATCCTCTGGGAGTATGAGGGTTCCGAGTTGGCAGTGGACGCCTCCGTAGGAGCCTTGAAGCGCACCGGCCCAGACGGCAAGCCCGTAAAGCTGCCGGCGCGGCAAAATCGCCTGTTCCGGGAGCTGGCCATTGACGCGGGCAGCGGCGGCGATCTTTACAAGGTCTTCTCCCCGGAGATCCGGGACACCTCCCTGTTCAACGGCCTGGACAAGCTCCTGAAGCGGATTGAGTTCAACTGCTCCCTGGCTTACGGGACGCTGTCCGATCCGCAGAGCGTGGAGAAGACCGCCGAGGAGATCCGCACCAGCAAGCAGCGCTCCTATGCTGCGGTCTGTGATATGCAGGCAAAGCTCAGGGAGGCGCTGGAACATCTGGTCTGGTGCCTGGACTTCTACGCCACTCTCTACAATTTGGCACCCCGCGGGGAGTATGAGATTTCCTTCACCTTCGGCGACGGCGTCATGGAGGACACGGACAAGGAATTTGCCCGCCGCCTGCAGCTGGTCTCCAATGGCTATCTGAAGCCGGAGAAGCTGCTGGCCTGGTACTTCGGCATCTCCGAGGAGGACGCCTCCGAGTACGTACCCGCCGTCAAGCAGGGCCTGTCCTTTGAGGCGTAGCCGTGCTGCCGCCTGAATATCTGGCCGAGCTCCCGGAGACCATTCTGAGACTCTGGCGGGAAGCGGAGCTTGCGATCCTGCGCGATATGGCGCGGAGGATCTCCACCTATGACTACTGGATTCCGGCAGCTGACTACCAGAATGAAAAGCTCCTGGAGGCCGGACGCACCCAGGCGGAAATCCTGGCGGTGCTGGCGAAGACAACCAAGAAGTCAGAAGCCGAGCTCCGGGAGATGATGGTGGACGCCGGGAGCCGCTGCCTGCGTAATGACGTGGAGGTCTACACCGCCTCCGGGCTCAAAGCGCCGGCCATCGGAGAGAGCCAAGCCCTCACTGACATTCTGAACGCCGGGTACCGGGCAACGGCCCAAACGATGCGGAATATCACTAAGACCACCGCTCAGACTGCTACAAGGCAGTTTGAAGGCGTTCTGGATCGGGCCTGGCTCCAGGTCTCCTCCGGCGCCTTCGACGCGGACAGCGCCATCCGGCAGGCCGTGAAGGAGCTCTCCGCAAACGGGATCGACGCGATCCGCTATCCTGCGTCCGGCCATGTCGATACCATCGAGACAGCCGTCCGCCGCGCCATCGTCACCGGCGTCAACCAGACCGCCGCGAAACTCCAGGAGGAGCTGGCCGACGAACTGGGCTGTGATCTGGTGGAGGTCAGCGCCCACGCCGGCGCAAGACCGGAACACGCTGCCTGGCAGGGGAAAGTCTACTCCCGCTCCAGGACCAGCGAAAAGTATCCGGACTTCCGCAGCTCCACCGGCTACGGTACGGGAGCCGGTCTTTGCGGCTGGAACTGTAGACATACCTTCGGCCCCTATATCGAGGGCAGCCCCAGAGTCTGGACCGATGAAAAGCTGGCCGAGCTCAGCGCCCCGAAGTATGAATACCAGGGCGAGAAATTCACCGAGTATGAGGCCCGGCAGAAGGAAAAGTATTTCGACCGGCAGATCTACCGCTGGCAGCGAGAGGCCGAGGCCATGAGGGCCGCCGGCCAGGATCCCGCCCAAGCCCTGGCAAAGGTCAAGGCGTGGGAGCGTAGGAAATCTGATTTTGTGCTGAATCGGGCTGAATTGGCCGTTGCAAAACCGAAGAATAGTGGTATAATTAAATCGCTGGATATAGATGACTTCTACCTGATGGCAGAAGGGCACGAGATACACCAGGACGTTCTTGACGTGATTGCGGATGTGATATCCGAATATGAGCGAGAAGGAAAAGCATTTTTCTCCGAAACTGAGTTTGGAGAGTTTTACGATTCCGCTACTGGAAAACCTGCGCTTTTGCAGACAAACATAGATGCATTTGGGATGCTGAAGCTTAATATTAACAGCAGCATTATGGCAGGCAGGCCATTGGAAGAAATAAATAACATGATAGCGAAAACAAAACGTAATCTTCCGAAAGACCTTAGAGAGGCTGTTATTCATGAGTGTGGCCATGCCAGAGCCTATTACGGAAAGACAATAAAGGAAATCGAGAAGATGAATTCCGCTATAGCCAATTGTGGTGTCCCGGGTATTAGTGATATAGCAGAGTTGGATGGCGCGGAATGCATTGCTGAGACAGAAGTGCTGTTATCTCGTGGAGAGTCAGTCCCTTCGGAAGCTATGAAACTGTATAGACTTTATGTCAAGGAGTGATTCTTTTGATTTGCATAGGCTACTCATGCGATAACTGTACGCATCAGCATGAAGATTTGATTGATGGTTGGAAGACCGCTTGTGATGCTTTTCCAGATGGTATTCCTTCACGTTTTGCATGCTTAGTTGAGCCAAAGCCGAAGATATGCAATAATGGGATCGGATACGAGCCGATTGATAGAACACTTGAAACTACTTGAAATATTTTATAGTATTTTTTAGTAATCTGTTTTTTGTGTGTTGGGCAAAAAACACATAGGAAAATGATGCAGATTAGCAGAAAAGCATAACAAGTGTTATACCACTCAGAACCACCACTTTTCGGAGCGGTGGTTTTCTTATGCCGCTTAGCCAGTTAGCTAATTAACTAACAACCAAAAATCAGCAAAAAATGCATGTTAAGGGCCGAAAAGTGCTCAAAATCGGCAGATAAGAACCACGGATGGTTCTTGTTTGCCCAAAGTGGCATCGGTCGCGCAAGCAACGTTTCGGTATATACACGGGTATATACCAGAAACCGCTTCCAGGGGCGGCCCATGGGACCCCGCAACTGAATCCTGTTGACGAAGGCGCGATGCAGCAGCACCGTGCTTTTTTCATACCATTTTTGTCCTGGGCATGACGCAAAACCGCCCGCCGCAGCTGAAGCGACCAGCGACATCAAAGCGAAGCGGAGAAAGGAAAACACCATGAAGCGCGAAGACATCAAGAAGCTGTTCCCGGACGCGACGGATGATCAGATCGATCAGATTATGAATCTCCACAGCGCCGACGTGGGCGCCCACAAGCAGAGCGTCACCGCCCTGACCACCGAGCGGGACCAGCTGAAGACGCAGCTGGCGGAGGCCAACAAGCAGATCCAGTCCTATAAGGATATGGACATCGAGGCGGTCAAGAAGTCTGCTGCCGACTGGGAAGCCAAGCACGCCGCCGACACCAAGGCCCTTCAGGACAAGCTGGATGCCGCGACCTACGGCTTCGGCGTGGAGCGGGCTGTGGCCGGGCTGAAGTTCAGCTCCACGGCGGCAAGGAACCAGTTCGTCAGAGATCTCACTGCCAAGAAGCTGCCCATCCAGGAAGGCAAGCTGCTCGGCCTGGACGATTACGTGAAGTCCTACAAGGAGCAGGACCCCGGCGCCTTCGTGCCGGAGAATGACGACAAGACCCCCGTGGCCGTCAAGGGCGGCGGCGGAGGCCCCACCCTGGGGAGCGACGCGGCACTCCGTGCCGCCTTCGGGCTCCCCGCTGAGAAAAAATGATAAAGGAGAGAATCATCAATGCCGAATTCCATCGAACTCGCGAAATCCTATGTGCCTCTGCTGGATGAGGTCTACAAAAACGCCTGCCTCACCGCCGATCTGGACGGTGCGCCCGAGCTGGCCCGCGAAGGCGCCAACGCCAACGAAATGATCATCCCCAAGATCTCCATGGACGGCCTGGCCGACTACAGCCGCAACGGCGGCTACGTGGACGGCGACGTCACCATGGTCAACGAGACGGTCAAGTGCAATTTCGACCGCGGCCGGATGTTCTCCATTGACAACATGGACAACGCCGAGACCGCCGGCCTTGCCTTCGGCCGTCTGGCCGGTGAGTTCATCCGGACCAAGGTCACGCCCGAGCTGGATGCGTTCCGCTTTGCGGAGTACGCCTCCAAGTCCGGGATCTCCATGGTCACCGCGCCCGCCATCCTGGCCGACGGTCCTGCAGTGATCGCCGCCCTTCGTGCCGCCGTCACCCAGATGGATGAGGATGAGGTCCCGCTGGATCAGCGGTATCTCTACATCACCCCCACGCTCCGCGGCTACGTCAAGGACATGGACACCACCAAGAGCCGCGAGGTCTTTGACCGTTTCGCCAAGGTTATCGAGGTCCCCCAGACCCGCTTCTACACCAAGATCAAGCAGAAGGACGGCACGACCGCCGGCCAGACCGGCGGCGGCTACGCCAAGCGCGAGAACTCCCAGGAGTTCACCGCCACCACCTCCCAGACCGAGTTCACCGTCACCGACAAGCCCGCCGAGCTGCAGAAGGTCACCGTGGACGGCACTGCCGTGACCACCGGCTTCACCTACACCGCGGCCACCGGCAAGCTGGTCTTCTCCACCGCCCCCGGCAACAACAAGGTCGTCAAGGCGATCTATGACACCGGCGTGGAGATCAACTTCCTGATCGTCCACAAGCCCGCCGTCATCCAGTACCAGAAGCACGTGGCGCCCAAGATCGTCACCCCCGAGGCCAACCAGACCGCCGACGCCTACAAGTTCGGCTACCGCAACGTGGGCATCGCCGAGGTCTACGACAACAAGGTCGCCGGCATCTACCTGCACTGTAAGCCCATCTGATCGGAGGCGCCATGAGGACGGTAAGCTTCAGCTTCTATCAGGAATCCTATCACGGTACGCTGCCTGAGGAGGCCTTCAATCGTCAGCTGAATCCAGCCGCCGCCCTGGTGGACGATCTGACCATGGGCCGGGCTGCCGGAGCTCTTACCGAGGAGGAGCTGCTGCGGGTCAATCTTGCGCTCTGCGCCGTCATCGACGCCAAAGCGGACAACGCGGAGATCGCCGGCGCGACCTCCATGGAGAACGACGGTGTATCCGTCAGCTACGGAGTCCAGTACGTCCAGGACGGCTCGAAGCGGGAACGGGACGCCGCCGTCCTCTACCTTGCGCAGACAAATCTGCTGTACAGGGGGGTGGACTGATGCGGCTTCTTGCCTGTACCGAAACCGTCACTCTGGTCCGGCATGTTCAGAACCCGGACGGTGATGCCTATGAGCGGGAAACGATTCACGGCTGCAGCTGGTATGAAAAGACCGGAGGCAGCCTTTCTGCGTCCGGAGAGCAGCCGAATGCCTCCGTCATTGTGCGGATCCCCGCAGACGTCGCACCGGTTCAGTTGCCCGCCATAGGCGACTATCTGATAAAGGGAAATCTTCCTCCGCGGACTCAGGTTGACCCCGGCAATCTTGCACGGCTGAACGCGTTCCGGATCTCCAAGGTCGGCAACAATCTGCGGAAGCCCCTCCCGCATGTGGTGGTGATGTGTGAGTGAAGATTCAGGTAACTCATAACATCAACGTGAAAGGCATCCTTGAGAAGAAGGGACTAGGGCCGGATCATGGTTTGCAGAAGTATGTAGCGGCCAGATTCCGCTTGCGGTGCGACCCCTACGTCCCCAAGCGTTATGGGACGCTGAAGAATACTGCTCAGGTCGCCCAGGATGGGTCTGCTGTGGTCTACTCGCAGCCTTACGCGCACTACCAATACGCAGGCCAGGCGATGGCCGGCAGAGCTCCCAAGCATTATACCGGAAAACCGCTGCACCACCAGGAATCGCCCATGCGCGGGCCGCACTGGGATCAGCGGATGATGGCCGACCATCGCCAAGACCTGGAGGCAGACGCCGCGGCCTATATCAACGGAAAGGGGTGACGCAGCATGACCGTTATCGACAGCCTGTACGATTGGCTCAAAACCTGCTCACTGTTTGAAGAAAAACGCCTGGACATTGACTGCCTGCAGTCTGACTCCAATCATTACAGCCTTGACGCCGTGCCCTGCGAGCGGATCGTGAAGAGGTACCTGGACGGCAGCTCTGTCCGCCGTCAACTCTTCACGATTTCCTCCCGCGCACCTTTCGGACCCGACATCACAACTCAAAGTGAAAATCTGCAATTCTTCGATGATCTCGAAAGTTGGCTGGAAGAACAGGCTGAGCGTGGCTTGCTGCCGGATCTCGGAGAGAACCGTCGGGCCAGGTCCCTCTCGGTCCTGTCTTCCGGCTATCCCGTGGAGGCAGATGAAGGCCAGGGCGGCGGCACTGCCCGTTATCAGATCCAGCTCGAACTGATCTATCTGCAAAATGCACTTAATATTTCAACAGGAGGTAATCCCAAATGACTCTTTCCGAATACATTTCCGCCGCGCAGGCCGCCGCTGCGGAGACCGGTGAGCGCACCGGCCGCCAGATGGTTCTGGCGGTGGACTGCAGCTCCTCCGGTGACGCCACCGTCGCGAACTATGCGGTGGTCGCGAACCACATCGAGAACCACGGCGCCGCGCTGAGCCCCAAGACCGCTGACAAGTCCTACATCGGCGAAGGTGACTCCACTCTGAAGACCGGCACCCAGCGCACCTTCGACGTCACTGGCCAGCTGCTCCGCGGCGACACGTTCCACGACTTCGTCTGTTCCCACGCCATCAAGTACGGCGTCGGCAGCGCCGTGCAGCGCAACTACGTCTACTTCGACCCGGGTACCGGCGAGGGTGAGAGCGGCAAGGTCACCATCATCGTCAACAAGGACGGCGCCGCCGGTGCTTCCGATCCCGCGGACCTCGACGTCCGTCTGGCCGTTGTGGGCATCCCCACCGAGTACACCTACTCCTAAGGAGGAGAGACATCATGGCGAAATTCTTCAAGTTCTGTGACCGGAAGGTCAACATCCGCTTTTTCAGTGACGGCCCCGATGGCGTCACGGTGACTCTCAACATTTCCGATGAAACCGATCAGTGCTTTCTCCGTGGCGCGGAGCTGCTGAAGGAAGGTACTGAGGCCCAGGATCTGCAGCGCCGCAAGGAGCTCTGGACCCAGGCTGTCGATGAGCTGATCGGTCAGCGGGACCGGGAGAGCGTCATGGAGAAGGCCGGCGTGGATGACTGCTTCTCTCTGGCGGAAATCTACCGCTTTGTGGTGGATACTTATGCCGCCGCCAAGGTAAAAAACCTCTCCGCCTCTGCTCGCTGACAGAGGCTACCATCTGGGCTCCTCCCGACGCTGTAGAGATCAGCGGCGAGGCCTACCGGATCAACACAGATTTTCGGGCAGGCGTTGCGTACTGGTCTGCTCTGATCGCGGAGGAGCCTATCCGACGGGATGCGCTGCTTGGGCTGTTCTTTCCTCAGGAGCGCCCCGCGGATCCGGAAGCCGCAGTCGCGGCAATCAGCGATTATCTCCGCTGCGGCGACCCTGAGCCGCCAAAGGATGAGGCAGAAAGCCGAGAACCGCCTCCCTATAGCTTCCTGGCGGACGGTATGGCTCTGACAGCGGAGTTCCAGCGTGTCTACGGCATAGACCTTACTTCTGCGGAGCTGCACTGGTGGCGCTTCTCGGCTCTCCTGCGGGGATTGATTTCCCACAGTTGGAGTGAGCGGGTCAAGTACCGTGTCTGCGATCTCGGCCAAATCAAAAGCAAGGACATCCGATCGCAGTATAGCCGGATGAAGGAGCTCTACGCCCTCGGCATGGACGGCAAACCCGTCCGACGCCCGAAGACCCTGGAAGAGTATAACGAAATGCTTCTGGCGCAGGCCAGAGGCGAAAGGTGGTGAACAAATGGCTGACGGAACTGTAACCATCAAGATCAACGTAGATGGGAAGGACGTAGAGGTCGAGCTTGGCAAGGTCAAGACCCAGGTTGAGGACACCGGCGAGACTGCAGCTGAAGTTAGCGACAGCGCCCAACGAAACGCCGCGGCAGTTGGCGTTGCTCTTGCAGCAATCGCTACCTCCCTGGTGGCGGCCGGTCTCAAAGCCTATGAGTTCAGCTCGCAGTTCAACGCCGCATTTGCTAAGACGCAGACCATCATGGACACCAACGTCATGGCGGTGGGAGATATGCGGTCCGCAGTGCTGGAGCTTTCCCGGGATTCCGCAATGGCCGCCGGGGACGTGTCCGATGCGGTCTACCAGGCCATTTCCGGCTCCGTTGACACTGCGGACGCCGTCGCATTTGTGGACAAGGCCAATCAGCTGGCTGTGGCCGGTTTTACATCGCTGACCAACGCTACGGACGTGCTGACGACTACGCTCAACGCCTACCATCTGGGTGCTGAAAAGGTGGATGGTATTTCCAACGTGCTGATCCAGACGCAGAATCTCGGCAAGACCAGCGTGGATGAGCTCGCGGCCTCCATGGGTAAGTCCATCGCCACCGGCTCGGCCTACGGCGTCGATCTTCAGAACCTGTCCACCGCTTACGTTGAGCTTACCCGGAACGGCATTGCAACCGCGGAAAGCACGACCTATATCAACTCCATGCTGAACGAGCTGGGCGACAGCGGAAAGACCGTCGGCAAGATCCTTCAGGAGAGAACCGGCAAGTCCTTCGGCCAGCTCATGCAGGACGGCGCTTCTCTCGGCGACGTGCTGGGGATTCTCTTGGATTCCGTGGACGGCAATACCGAAGCCTTTATGGGTCTCTGGGGCTCCCAGGAGGCCGGCAAGGCCGCCAACGCCATCGCCAGCCAGTCCATCGCGGACTTTAACAAGGTCTTGGGTCAGATGAACGCTGAGATGTCCGGCACGACCGGGACTACAGAGCAGGCCTATGAGACTATGACTTCCACCTCGGAGTTCATCGACAAGCGCCTCACCAACTCGGTTCATAATCTGGCCATAGCCTACGGTGATGTCCTGGCTCCGCCCCTGGACGCGATCAAGAGCCTGGGGGCTGATATCTTGGATGGAATCACGGAGCTGATCCGGTCAAGTCCGTTTGCCGCAGCTGCCATATCCGCGATCTCTACCGGCGTCGTGGTTTTCGTTGGTGCGCTGAGCGCCTATGTTCTTGTCTCAAAGGCGGCCAAGATCGCGCAAGACGCACTGAATTCGTCCGTGGCAGCGAATCCTTATCTGATTGCTGCCACAGCGATTGCGACGCTGGTCGGCGGAGTCATTGCGTTCGTAAGCTCCATGGGTGATTCCAACAAGAAGCTTGACGAATTCCACAAACAATTGCAGGACATCGACGAATCCTTCCAGTCTGAGCTTGCCTCCGTGGAGGTGGCAGGCGAGCAGGCCCGCGGTTATATCGACCGTCTGAAGGAGTTGGAAGCTGCCGGTCTGAAGACCGCCGATCAGCAGGCAGAATATCATGCCGTGCTGGTAAAGCTGGTGGAGACTGTGCCGGAGTTGTCGGATTTGATTGATCTGGAGACGGATTCCATCAAAGGCGGCACAAAGGCTCTTGAGGAAAATACAGAGGCATGGATAAAAAACGCCAAGGAGCAGGCCTACCAGAAGTATCTTGCGGACTCCTCCGAGGCCTATACAAAAGCGCTGATCGATCAGCAGATCGTTAAAAACAAGCTCGATGATCTGATGAATCAATATGATGAGCTTGACCAGAAGCGCCAGGAGCTGACCGAAAAAATCATGGACGGCAGCTTAAATCTCACCGCTGCAGAGCTGGGAGAGCTGCAGGACGAGCTGCAAGGGGTTGAGCAGCGCTTGTACGTGCTTGAAGAACCCATCCAGGACTGCAAGGACGACCTGCAGGACGCCGAAGAAGCGACCGCTGCGGCAAAGGCCCAGGTTGACGAGGCACAGGCCGCGATTGACGCGCTGACCGGAGCAGCAGAGGAAAACGCTCCGGCTACCGAGGCTATGGGAGATGCGCTCTCCGGGACTGCTGCAAAGGCCGGAGAACTTAGCGCAGGGATCGATATCGTCGGAGACCGACTCAAAGCGGCTGTAAAAGAAAAAACCCCGGAGATCACCGAAAGCATTCAGGCCTGGGCGGACAAGTACGGCGATCTGTACAAAGCGGCAAAGGAGTCCCTGGAAAAGCAGTTCAAGCTTTGGGAGGAAGCGGAGCGGGTGACGGCGGTCTCCGTGGGCGAGGCCAACAAGGGAATTCAATCGCAGATCGACTACTGGCACCGCTACAACGACGATCTGACCACCATCAAGGACAGCAACATTGCCGGCCTGGATCAGTTGTACAAGTACATCTCCGACGGCTCTACCGACAGCGTGAGTATGGCCGCCGGCATTGCTGACGCAATTCGGTCCGGCAACGAGCCCGCCGTGGAGGAGATGGTTGCACTGTATGAGGAATTGTCTCAAGCGCAGAGCGATACACGAGACTCCATGTTTGTCATGCAGAACGATATGGAAAAGGCGTATGAGGAACTTGTAGCGGCTACCGACAAGGCTATCGGTGACATGGAGATGCCGGATGCCGCCTGGGATGCCGCACACGAAACTGTCCTGGCCTATGCTCGTGGGCTGTATTCCGGTCAGGCGTCTGCGGAGAGAGCGGCGCAAAGCGTCGCAAGGGCAGCACAAAGAGCACTTAGCGGAAAGACAGTCAAGGGAGCATCCGGAGTTACTGCTACGCCTTACGCTTCCGGCACATCTTATGCGGATGCCGGCCTGGCTCTCGTCGGCGAGGAAGGCCCGGAGTTGATCTGGCTCCGGGGTGGCGAGCGGATCCTGACGGCGGACGAAACCAGGGACGCTTTGAGCGGGATGTACCCAATTCTTGATTCTGCCAGCTATACCGGCTCAGTTGCTCCGGCAGCTGTAGGCGGCAGTCCAGCCGGCGCGCAGCAGATGACGATTGTGGTTCCTGTCGAAATCGATGGGCGCGAGATGGCCAGAGTGACAGCTCAGGCCATGGGAGAGGAGATGATGTTCAGTGCCTACTAATGCCGTGACCGTTGCAGGATTTCCGCTTTCAAACTACGCTGCGCACATGCAGGCAAACCCGGTGATTTCCCATACCAGGGACGTAGAGACCTTCCAGGGGCGTCAGCGATCCACGATGATGCCAATCAAAAATCTGATCACCGGGATGCGGCTCAAGGCCAAGATTGATTTCTTTGGCTCGGCGTCTGCCCGGGCTATGAATCGCTCCAATTTTGAGGCGCTGTTCCGCTCTCAGACCACGCCTGTTGAAATCGATGTCCTTGACGGCTTTTTCTATCGCGCTGTTTTACTTTCCTCGACGGATTGCGGCACCGTGTTCGATCTGATTAATACCGTAGAATACGTCTGGCAGGTGACACGGCATCAGACGGAGGTAACAATAATTTCGAGTTCGTCCTTCTCTCTTAGATTTAATTGCTCCAGTAACGTGGACCGGACTGACTGCTGTATTGAGATAAACGAAGAGTATCAGCATGGGACTGAAAGTATTCACGTGGAAATGAACGGTTTGGAGTGGTGGATTAACTACGAAGACAACCCGAATAACGAAAAGATCATTTTAGATGGAATTAACAAAACATTCCTGATCGGGACAAAAAACGCCGTTAATTTGATTGATTGGACGGA
>JAEEGF010262875.1_pt1 | contig 20477 bp, 15 predicted proteins | sample 9134171 | NCBI WGS metagenome assembly JAEEGF01 (sample SAMN16246542, study PRJNA631951) | gut metagenome | biome: gut microbiome; feature: rumen; material: AP-attached | host: Bos | place: Iran: Karaj | collected 2018-10
GGATGTGTCTCAAAAGGGATATACAGGTAATGTGTACCTTGATTGCTATAAGCTTGATGGAAGGCTTCTCTGGAGACTGGATATGGGGCCTAATATAAGAGCAGGTGCTCATTATACTCAGTTCATGGTCTATGACTTTGACGGCGACGGTAAGGCGGAGATGGCTGTTAAGACTGCGCCGGGCACTTGTATGCACTTTTTTGATGAAGATGGAAATGAAACAGGCACTTCTTTTATCACAATTCCTGGAGAAGGAAATAATTTTAGTGAAGAAATACTAATAATTTCTGATGAAAATAGCGGCTGTGGTGAAGGGAAAAATAAGGTTTCTAATGAGTATAGTTGTTGTAATAAAAATATAAAGAAAGTAACACATGAGGACAATTACGTATGTTCTTCAAAGGATTACGAAGAGCATCTGTTAGATCTTTTTATGAACTGGCACAGGCACCCGGAAGTTACCAGTGGCCACTGGCCAGGAACTTTGGAGGAATGCTTTGGGATTCCTGTTACATATACATATCCTCTTAGCAGGGAAGATGCGGCGAAACTCGTAGATTTTTTCCTGGACGAGTATGCACCTTCCAGGAGTGATAAGAACAGGCTCCGCGAATTCGAAGGCTTTATATACGATGGTCCTGAATACCTGACTATGTTTGCAGGGGATGGAAGGGAGCTTGAAACTATTCCGTTTAAGTTTGGAAGGGTAGATGATGGCCTTATGTGGGGTGATTATGCAATGAACAGGATCGAACCCTGCAACCGCGTGGACAGGTTCCTTTCGGGTGTTGCATATCTTGATGGCGAAAGGCCTTATCTTATCGTGTGCAGGGGATACTACACAAGGACTACGATTGTTGCCTATGACTTTTTTGAAGGTCGTTTTAATGAAGTGTGGAGCGTGGATTCTGGTTTTGTTCCGATGCGCAATCCTTTTAATGACAATCCTCATGAGGGAAAAGGCACAGATCCTGTATATGGCATAATTGCAGGGCAAGGCAATCACAGCCTGTCGACGACTGACGTAGACGGGGATGGGTGTCAGGAGATAATATACGGCGCCTGCTGCATAGATCATGATGGAAGCATTCTGTATAGTAGCTACGGCTATCTTCCAAATGGTAAGTATGCCAAGTTTGGTCACGGCGATGCAATGCATGTAGCTAATATAGATCCGGATCGCCCTGGATATGAGATATTTAACGTATTCGAAGGAGCTAAAGCGGCGCCGTACGGATTTGCACTTAGAGATGCAGAAACGGGCGATGCTTATTTTGGCGAATATGCAGAATCTGATCTTGGCAGATGCATGATAGGTGATATATGCCCTGGAGAAAGAGGTCTTCAGGTGTGGGTCAATGATGTTTATAACGTAAAAGGGGAAAAACTTGATGTGGAGGCTCCTTCTACCAATATGAACATCCACTACGCGCCGGATCTTACAACGCAGGTGACTGATACTAAGGACTATCTTAAGAGTTCTAAGAGCGGAATAATTAACGACATAATTCATGGCCAGATGCTTATTCCGGAAGGTACAGCTACTAATAACGGAACTAAGGGGAATCCTTGCCTTGTGGCGGATCTGTTTGGAGATTTCAGAGATGAGATCGTACTTAGACTAGCTGATAACAGTGCGCTCAGGATCTATATAAATACAGATATAACGGAGTATAAACTCTTTACACCGCTTCATGATGTGCAGTACAGATGTGCGGTAGCATGGCAGAATAACTGTTACAATCAGCCGGGGTATACGAGTTACTATTATGCGAGCGACATTCGCTTTGATGAAGTTATGCCAGAGCTTGACAGGGAGTAAAAATATATGAACATGACAGATTGGCCGATAGGCCTTAAAACATATCCTACAGAAGCCATAGGATGGAGCGGGGGAGTTTATTATCCAAGAAAAGCAGACATTACAAATAATATATATTTAGTTGATGAGTATATCTCAAAACAAGAAGACGGCTCATTTAAGATCATGTCCAAAATGTGGACAGAAACAGAGGTTACAGGCTTTGGCATATATCCTTATGTAAACAGCGTTTTCTTTTCCCTAATGACTGGCCTTAAGGATGGTGAATGGACGGTGACGTTTAGTAATCCCCATGATGAGGCCGTGCATGTTAACTGCTACGCCGATGAAGTTCTTATGATACGGGATGAAGAGATTGCGTCTGGAAGTGACAGGAAGATATCGTTTACAGTCTGTTCAATACATGAAGATACGCATCTACAGTTTTTTGTGTCGGACAGTGCCACTTGTATAGACGATGCTGATAATAAGTATTTGTATATTAAAGATATAGATTATAATGAGCTTCCCAAGAAGGCGCCTGGCGATAAGCCTTTTATCTTCCTTGCGTCAGATTCTACTGTGCAGACTTATGAGAAGTTCTACTATCCGCAGACGGGATGGGGACAGGTTTTCCATAAGTATTTTTGCCCGAATGAAGAGCTTTATGAATGTATGTCTGATGATAAAGTATATCCTCAGTGCCATGTATATGAAAAAAATAGTATAGCAGTTGAAAACAGATCGATCGGGGCCAGAAGCTCCAGGTCTTTTATCGATGAAGGCAAGTGGAATGCACTTCTGTTGAGAGCAAGGCCGGGAGATTATTGCTTTATTCAGTGGGCGCATAATGATGCGACGGCGGTTAGGCCTAACAGATATGTATGTCCTGAAGATTTTGGCGGATTCCTTATGAAGTATATAAATTCCTGTACAAGTCGCGGGATATATCCTGTCCTTGTAACTCCTGTTTCAAGGAGAAACTGCGATGACAATAATGGGGATTTCCCTATGTCTTTTAAGGAATACAGGGATGTGATGCTTGAAGTGGGAAAGCGCGAGAATGTACCTGTAGTAGACCTGTGCCTTATGAGCAATGAATATATGAAGAAGGTTGGAGGCGAGGAAGCCAAGAACCTTCACTTGTGGTGCCTCGCAGGCGCATATCCTGACGGAGCTTATGCAGATGGCGTATCAGATAATACTCATCTTCAGGAGTATGGCGCGCTTGTCTATGCAAGAATGGTTGCGGGGGCTCTTCTTGATATGAAGGGATTTAAAGAAATTGACAGGCTTAAGCCTTTAATAAATCTCGGTAGTGAGCCTCAGAAGAAGGTTATACATACGATTCCAAAACCTGTAAATAAAGAGGTTCCATCAGGCTTTTCTCTTCAGGAGCTTAATATCGAGAATAAGATCGCCAACTTCCTTCTTATCTGGAATGATGTTGAAGGTGCAACGTCTTACAATGTATACCGCAAGGGATCCGTTGACTTTCAGTTTTTTCCCTTAAAGAGCGTATCTTCAAGTGAAAAGAAGTCGGCAGCAGTTCTTCCATTTATGCTTCCGGCAGCAGATGTATATCAGGTCAAGGTTACAGCGGTATTCGAAGACGGAAGGGAAAGTGAACCCAGCAGAATAATAGAATTTAGGGCATGAGATTTATTGGATAAATTCTAAAGATGTACATGGACCGAGAAGTTCGTGTACATCTTTTTTTGGAGCAAATCCGGAAAGAAAAAAGACGAAATACAATATAAAGATTTTCTTTAAAAAGTCGAAAATCATCTTAGAAAGTAGACTTGATAAGTCTGTATCAATTACAATAGAAATAGAGTATTTATGCGACTTTGCGCAACACTAGTATTAGGGTGTTGGACTGATTTTTTCTGCTTCGGATTGTCTGATTTTTGAAGCACGAGTGAATAGTAAGGAGCGTTGTAATGGATTCTGTTTTATACAAACCAAGAAACGAAGGAATACAGATTAAGTTGCGTCGCTACCGGGATGTTTTGGCTTTAAACGGAGGCATGGTAATTGCCTTGTCCTTATGGGATGTAATTAAGGTATTTATAGGTTTTTTCTTAGGTGAAGAAACAATCGCAAAGATTATTGGCAATATTATGTCTCAAATGGATGAGTCTGTTATAAATCCAAAATATGAGAATGTAGTAAATATCATCATGTGGGCTGTTTTTTTGCTGGTAATCCTGCTGTTTAGTATGGCCTTGTTTTTATATCACCTTTACATAGGACTAAACGCATTTCGAGCCGGAAGACAGACTGCAAAGAAGAAAAGAAGCTTTTATCTTGTATTGGCTTTGCTTAGCGCTTTATTTGCAGTGTTTTTCATGATTTCGAATGCCTACAGTCTGATAAAAGGGGTGGATGCGAGTGGAAATGTGGATTTTGCCTATTTCGTAATGGAGACAACAGCAGCAATTAACTATGTTTCTATTTTATATGCTGCATACAAAATAAGAAAACTTGAAGACGCTGGGAGTAAAAAACGATGACGATTTGGCAGAAATTAAGAAATGTATTATTGGCTGTTTCAATGATAATCGTAGGCGTGACAATGCTTGTTTTTGGCGAAGAAGCATATATGGCCATTATAGGCATTTTTGCTCTTGCTTTGGAGATAAAGGGAATACGTATGCTTTGGTTCTACTTTAGAATGGCACGCCACATGGTAGGCGGTCAGAATATCTTTTTTCGCGGAATACTGTTCTTTGATTTTGGGATATTTACAGGTTCCCTTGTGTGGGTACCAAGAGCGTATGTCCTTATGTACTTGGCAGGCACGTTAGCCTTTTCGGGTGTTGTAGATCTTCTTGGAGCAAATGAGGCAAGAGGGATTCAGAGCTCCTGGAAACTTAAGACTTTTGAGGGGGTGGTAAAGGTGCTGATTGCAATTAGCAGCCTGATCCTCGTTCGAAGCGGAACAAGGGTAGTGGATGTATGTGCTATTGGTTTTATCTTTTCGGCAGTCATGAGTATTGCGAGTACATTCCGCCGCCAGCAGGTGATTACGATAGATTAGATGGCAGGAGAGCAAAAATGCAGGGAGATTTTCATTATTATGCAACCTATAGCGCTGCATTACTTGCGGGGTACGATCATAAAAGCAGCGTCGATATATGCTATGCGGCACAGCTAGTGGATCACTGCTCACGCACCTGGTTGAAAAAAGCAGGCGGGCCTTCTCAGGCAGCCACAACACAGCTCCAGGCAGAGCTGTTGCAGGCAAGGACAGATCCAATAGGCCTGTGCGACATAACAAGGATATGGTCGTCATTCCATTTCCTGCCCAGGGACCTGTATGCAGATGTCGATAAAGGATCACAGAATTATAAGGATAAGTATCGTCTGATCTGCGGACCAAACGGGGATCTTATTGTAGATACAGTAAAGCTGGCTCGCGGAAAGGGGTGCGAAGCAGCAGGTATAGCCATGCATGTCCTTGCTGATACCTGGGCTCATACATATTTTGCAGGGACACCGTCTCTGGTCATAAATAACACAAACTGGTACTTTTATGAGCTTTTCCCAGGGGATGGATCAGAACCGGAGCGCAGGCAGATAAAGTTCTCGCATAACCCATCAGCTTCAGAGGATGTGGATAAGCCGGTATATGTTGGCAGTGTATACCAGTCCGATGAAAATTCAATCATGAATCTTGGTCATGGACGCGCGGGGCACCTGCCAGACTACAGCTATATCCGCTACGCTTATCTACCAGCATGGGGCGGATACAGGGAAATCATAAAGGATAATCCGCATGATTATGAATGTGCATTTGCCCAGATGGTATATGCATTGTCATACCTCCGTGGGGAAACAGATGATTTTCAAAAAGAAACCTACGATGCAGATAAGATTTCTCCACACATAGATAGGATACGGGGAATAATTGCTAAGCGTCAGGTTGATGCTTCTGCAGACTGGAAGGCTTTTGGCGAGAGCCTTTCGGGTGAAGAGATTTCTGATTTTAATAAGGATGAGCATATTGAGGAATACATGGGTAGCGAAAATAAATCCGACACTTACCTGGGATGTTTTTTCGAGGCAGCTCTTGCTCAAAAGAAGATGGTAGCTGCCAGGATCATGGAATCCGACAACCGCCTTGCGGGATCGTTATGATGGCGGAGGGTAAACGATTGTTGAAATAACCTCCCATTAACGCAATAATGTTGCAACATATGCGAAACGTTGCCGAAACATTTTTTTCGCTTTATTATCATCTTAAATATAATTTGGAGGGATGATAAAGTGGCATACAAATTCAAAAAGTATGAAGAAAAAAGTGTTCTTAGAAATCATCTGAAGATGGGCGGCGTAAACCCTGATGGTGTCAAAATAGATGTTACAAGTAAGTACTTTGAGATAGATTCAAAGCCTTATATCGGTGTTATGGGAGAATATCATTTCTCCAGAGATAACAGTGATAACTGGTACAAAGAGCTTTGCAAGATGAAAGCAGGTGGAGTGACAATTGTTTCTTCATATGTTTTCTGGATATATCACGAAGAGATCGAAGGTCAATACGACTTTACCGGTGATCTTGACCTTAGGAAATTCATAGAAGATGCTCAAAGAGCAGGCCTCCAGGTATTTATAAGAATTGGTCCGTGGGCTCATGGCGAGTGCCGAAATGGCGGATTCCCTGACTGGCTTTTAAATAAGTCTTTTAAACTTAGGGACAATAATGATGAGTACATGGCCTGCGTTCGTAAGTGGTATGAGCGCATTTATAAAGAAGTCGAGGGACTTTTCTACAAGGACGGCGGCCCTATAATCGGCGTTCAGATCGAGAACGAGCTTGTTGACAGCCCTGATCACCTTCTTGCGCTCAAAAATCTTGCAGTTGAGATCGGCTATGATGCACCTTTATATACAGTTACCGGTTGGAACAGTCTGTACGGAGCCAAGATCCCTGTAGATGACGTTGTACCAGTGTTTGCAGCATATGTTGAAGCACCTTGGGAGCAGCATACAAAGAAACTTCCTCTATCATGGCACTATATTTTCAAACCTGAAAGAAATGATGCGGCAGTTGGTATGGATATCATCGGCGAGTCTGATGATACAGGCTGGAAGCTGCCATATGACAGATATCCTTTTGCTACCTGCGAGCTTGGATCAGGACTTCCTTTTTCACATCACAGAAGACCTGTTGTAAGCGGCATGGATGCATATGCGCTGTCACTTGTTAAGCTTGGCTGTGGCAATAACCTTGTTGGCTATTATATGTATCATGGCGGCACCAACAAGATCGGTCAGCTCACAACTCTTCAGGAAACAAGAGCAACCGGCTATCCTAATGACTACGCGATCCTTAACTACGATTTCCATACATGCCTTACTCAGTACGGAGAAGCAAGGCAGCAGTACAGACTCCTTAATCTCTTACACCTTTTTGTAAAAGATTTTGGCGACATCCTTGCTCCTATGGACTATGTTGGCGCAGATACTGATAATGGTCACAATCCTGATGACCTTAAGAGCCTTCGCTACAGCATGAGAACTGATGGCAAGAGCGGCTTTGTATTTATCAATAACTACCAGAGACTTGCCGACATGGATGAGTTTTCAGACGTAGAGATTGATACAGGAAGCGTTGTATTCCCTAAGTTTACAGTTAAAAGCGGCGTAAGCTTCATCCTTCCTTTTGGTATAGATCTTTTAGGTCAAAAACTTGAGTATGCTACAGGGCAGCTCTTGTGTAAGCATGATGATACAGTATTCTTCATGGCCATAGATGGAATCGACCTTAAAGTTAAGTTCGAGGGAAAAGATGAGCTGGTACTTGCTCCAGGCAGTAATACAAAAGTCGACGGACTTAACCTGGTAGCTTTAGATATAAACGAAGCAAGCTATCTTAGAAAACTCTTCGGAGATGTTTACGTTGGAAACGGCGTAGATATATATGAAAACGGAGAAAGCGTAGATGTAATCCAGAAGGGAAGCTATTCCTACAAAAAGTGGAATGGAGAAGCTTTCGAAGAAGTAAACGTAGATAGAGACTTTACTGATCCTATACTTTCTATGACAAAAGTAGCTGAGCCATTTACTCCAAAATACGAAGAAGAGCTCATGATAGAAGGCCCGAGAGAAAGAGAATGGTACAAGCTTGACGTATCATCCAAGGAAGGATTTGTAGAAATCACAAACAAGTGCGACGTATCTCAGATCTATGCAGATGGAGAACTTGTTGCAGATAATTACTACTGCGGCGAACCATGGAGAATCCCTGCAGCGCTTATATATGGTAAAGAAGCTTATCTTGTACTGGCTGAGATGAAGGATGACTTCTACAGAGAGTTTTAACATTCTAGGATCTTGATATTTTAGAATTTTGATCTTCAGAAATAAAAAATTGAAGATTATGATATTCAAGATTAAAGAAAATCTGATAAAATGTTTATAGAAAACAAAGGCGTTTCGACTTAAAGTCGTGCGCCTTTTTTATTTTGCCGGGAGGATCAATATGATATCACTTAACGATTATTTATATAACGGAGATACAGTTCTAAAGATAATACAAAAATATTCCCGCGACCTGAAAAAGTCTGCAATAGAATCCGGCAACAGCATAGATATAGCCCACTGCAATTTCCTCTTGCAACTAGAGGAAATCCTTGAGCACAACGAATTCCTTACTTCCCAGTCACAAAGGATCAAAGAATTCTATAAATATATGACTGTTCAATATCCATTCCTTGCCTTTACCTTTAAAGGCCGTATCAAGTCTCTTATAAGAGCCGAGCAGAAATTCAATGGATACATAGTCGAGGAAGTCACTGACTACTATAAAGAAACAGGCAAGTTCCCTGATGAGATCGAAATGAAGCAGCGAAGCAGGCACTTCAGAGACCTCATCGCCTACAGAATAGTCGTGTCCCTTCCCAAGTGTCATGTTAAAAAGGGAACTGACAGAAGCAAAGAAGAACTAAAGTATATCTATGAAATAGCCAATGCACTCCCTGCATTTTTGGAGCAAAGAGGCTTCACCGCCGAAGTTTCAAATGATATGAAGAATCCATCTTCAAAGCTCTTAGATCCCAAAGTTGTACCGTATTACAGAGATTATATCGAATGTCCTAATAAATACGGCTATAAATCTCTGCACATAACCTTTTTTGATAACGAAAGCAGAAGCTATATCGAAGTCCAGATAAGAACAAAAGAAATGGATGATTATGCCGAAATAGGAACCGCTAACCATGCAGTCTATGAACAAAGCCAGCAAGAAGAACGTACTACTAGATCTGACATTCCTGAAGGCAAATGCATATTCTTTGATGAAGCACACAAAAGAGGAGTCCTTCTAAAAGGCCTTGACTTATCCAAGGTAGATGTAAATATGTTTGGAGCGATCAACAACAGCCTTATTAACGATGGTTGCGGCCTATACAGAGGCCGCCTAATCCTTCCTTTTGAGCACTTATCAAGATTCCAAACCGATGTAATTGATTAGCATTCTAATTTATGCCTCTATATATCTTTTGTAGATTTCATGTTCAAACAGATGTAATTATTTGATATAAAAATGTTTTACTAATAAAAATATCTATAAATTTGAGGGATTCCCGGGACGGGTAGTTGATAAAGGATTTGGGTGTCTTTGAAAGTATTGCTAAATTCAAGAGCTTGATATCCGGGATTACATATCCTTCTTGGGATTCACATGTTTGAGCGAAGCGAGTTTGAATCCCAGGATATGTAATCCCGGATATCATGCCTTGAATTAGTAATACTTTCATGACACCCAAATCCTTTATCAACTACCCGCCCCGGGAATCGGCAAAGTATAGAAGTTTTATATATAAATCATTTTCTATCGCTTAAGAATATTGTGAATAATATATATTGCATAAATTTACATTTTAGGTATACTTGTATACAAACAAGGGCGTTTTGAGATGCATCGCATTTTAAGGCGCTCTTTTTTTATAATTTAATATACATGCCATAGAGTCTGGACTTCATAGAAATGTGCTGCATGTGACCCTATGGCAGGGCTTATACATTGAAACAATGGCGTTTCGGAATTCTTCCGAAGCGCCATTGTTTGTATAGCCTTCATATCGTTGTCAGTTTATTGGCAAATCTGAGGAGGGGGTGTGAATATGATAAGTTACATGGAGATGTGTGGCCAGAGAGAACGGGTAGAAGACATGGAGGTATACGCAGGGACAGATGTTGTCAATGAGCAGCTGGCAAGGTATGGCGTTAAGTTTGGTATTTACAAGAATAACGAATTCAAAGAACAGCTATTTCCTTTTGACATGATCCCACGAGTTATCGACAGTGTTGAATTCTCATATCTGGAAAAAGGATTAAAGCAACGCGTAATGGCTCTTAATCTTTTTATAGCAGATATATACGGGCCAAAGAGGATAATCAGAGATGAGGTTGTTCCTGAGGAATTCATATATGCAGGAAGCGGGTACCTTCCTCAGTGTGAAGGAATCGTTCCGCCCAAGGGAGTCTATTCACATATATCCGGAATCGATCTTGTTCAGAGTAAGGACGGAACCTGGTATATTCTTGAAGATAATCTGAGGATCCCGTCGGGAGCTTCATATCCAATGATAGCAAGGAGTATTACAAGGCGTAGCGATCCATCACTTTTTACAGGTAAGCATATTGAAGATAACCGCAATTATGCAGGGCTTCTTAGGCATACCATGGACTACGTAAGCTGCGGCGGGCATACTGTCATTCTTACTCCAGGCAGGTATAATGCGGCGTACTTTGAGCATTCCTATCTTGCGGAAAAAACAGGAGCGCATCTTGTTTCAGGACACGAACTCATTGTAGAGAACGACCATCTTTACTTCATTGACTATTCAGGAAGAAAAGAAAGAGTCGGCGCAGTATACAGAAGGATATCTGATGAGTATCTTGATCCTATGAGTTTCAATGAAGGATCAGTTATAGGCATTCCCCATATTTTTGATATATACAGGAAAGGCACTGTGGCACTTTTAAATGCACCGGGTAATGGCGTTGCTGATGATAAGGGCATTTACTATTTTGTCCCTAAGATGATCAAGTATTATCTTGGAGAAGAGCCAATACTAAGCAATGCTCCAACCTATCTACCTTTCTATAGAGATGATATGAACTATGTCCTTGAGCATTTCGATGACCTTGTTTTAAAAGACGTTGCAGAAGCAGGCGGCTACGGCGTTGTATTTGGCAATAAGCTGACCAGGGAAGAGAAAAACAGATTCATAGCAATGCTGAAAAAAGAGCCTAGAAGGTTCATAGCTCAGGAAGTAATAGATTTTGTAGATATAGAGATAATGGAAAAAGGAGCATTTGTGCCAAGAAAGGCAGATCTTAGAGCCTTTGTACTTATGGCAGAAGAACCGGTTGTATGGAAGAGCGGCCTGACCAGATTTTCCAGAAATCCAGATTCTTTTATCGTAAATTCTTCACAGGGAGGAGGCTTTAAAGACACATGGGTATTATCTCAATAGAAAACACTGACAGACTGTTCTGGCTTGGAAGGTATACAGAAAGGGTGTATACCACGATCAAGATATTTGCAGATAAGTTCGATTCGATGATAGATCTTGATGAGATCGAGTATGAGGATTTTTGTAAAAGTCAGGATATACCAAATATATATAAATCAAAGCAGGACTTTATCCAGAAGTATTGCTTTAGCCTTGAAGATGAGAACTCTATTTTTTCCAATCTGATGAGGGCTTATGATAATGCGATAGTGCTTAGAGAAGAGATCGGAAGTGAGTCGCTTTCGTATATTCAGCTTGCGGTTTATGCCATGAATCAGGCTGCTATATCAGGCGCACCGCTTCTTGGACTTCAGAAGGTTACTGATAATATAGCGGCTTTCTGGGGCATGGCCGACGATGATATAGATGAGTCGCAGATCAGAAATATCATCAAAGTCGGTAAGCTGATCGAAAGAATTGATATTTATTCAAGACTGGAAAAAGACCCTGAGATGTTAAGAAGGGAAGCAAGAAGACTTTCAAACAGAATAGATAAAAGTCAAATAAGATACAGCATGAAGACGCTTGCACATGTGAACTACCTTGTTCAGCTCGATGATGTTCCTTATGACACGTTGACAGATGCTGTAGAGCGATTGGTGGTTGATACAAATTGAAAAGGTTGTATTTTGAATATCATATGAAGCTTTCGTTCAGCTCTGAAGTGAAAGAGCATAGATTTTCTCTAAAGTGCACACCTCATGATACGGATATGCAGGAGACAAAGGGCATATCCGTATCCGTATTTCCTGACAACATCACGGGTACAGACATTGATTCTCATGGAAATATAACAATTTTCGGGTATACCAAAGGATCTCATACTTGTTTTGGATTTGATGTAAAAGGCGAAGTAACAACAGGCCTTAAGGAGTATGAAAAGGCCAAAGAACTTCATATGCTGGGCATGTACAGGTATCAGACAAGGATTACAACTCCGGGAAAAGAGATACTGGATTTTGCCAAAGAAATTGACCTTGATAACTGCCTGGGTAATAAAGAAAAAGCATATGTGATAATGACAGCTCTATATGATAAGTTTACCTATCAGCAGGGCTGCACCGATATGGATACTACCGCAGAAGGAGCTCTTGAAGGCAGATGCGGTGTGTGCCAGGACTATGCACATATAATGCTTTCTTTATGCAGGATGCAGTCAATTCCCTGCAGATACGTTACGGGTATGATGATTGGTGAAGGGCGTTCTCATGCATGGGTTGAAGTATGGGATGATTCAAAATGGATCGGGTTTGATCCGACTAATAACAAGATGGTGGGGGATGAATATATCAAGATCTCTAATGGCAGAGACTTTAGAGACTGTCTTGTAAATCAGGGGATGTTTACAGGCAATGTCAATCAGGTGCAGGAAGTATCTGTGATTGTTAATGAGGTGTAGATATCATAAAAAGCCTGTAAGTATTCTAAAAGAATAGTTTTATAAATATGAGTAATAGAGGTTTATATAAATATGATCGAAACTATAAGTGATATAGTCAGATTCCCTCTTCCTGTTGGCGAAGATTTTTTTATCAAAAGGCACAGGTTTGAAGCGGGAGGCAAGGACAAAAAGAGAATATGCATCGTCACAGGTATTCACGGTGATGAGCTTGAGGGGCAGTTCGTATGCTATGAAGTTGCAAGACAGATCAAAAAGGCTGCAGACAAGCTATCAGGAATCGTAGATATCTATCCTGCCATGAATCCTTTTGGTATAGATTCTATCACTCGTGGTATACCTGCTTTTGATCTTGATATGAACAGGATCTTCCCAGGTAATACGGACGGAGATATGAACGAGTACCTGGCATCAGAGATCATTAAAGAACTGACAGGAGCAGACCTTGTTCTGGATATCCATGCAAGTAACATATTCCTGACTGAGGTTCCCCAGATAAGGATCAATGAAGTCAGTGCTAATGAACTTGTGCCACTTGCGGCTAAGTCCAATATGGACCTTATCTGGATTCATGGTAACAGCACCGTTCTAGAATCCACCATGGCCTATTCTCTTAACAGCAGAGGTACTAAAACTCTCGTTGTGGAGATGGGTGTTGGCATGAGGATCACCAAAGAATATGGAGAACAACTGACTAGCGGAATCTTTTCACTAATGTCAGAACTTGGGATCTGGCAGGGGGATGTTGATAATATTAAAAGCCCTATCATTGCTCATGATAGCGATGGAACGGATGTATGTTTTTTGAATGCATCATGTACCGGAGTCTATATTAAGGAAAAAGAGCATGGCGCTTTGGTTCAAAAAGGCGATCTTGTTGGAAGGATAATAAGTCCCTTGTCAGGAGACGTGCTTGAAGATGTAAGAGCTCCTGAAGATGGGCTTTTATTTACAGTAAGAGAATACCCGATAGTTGATGAAGGGTCTCTTATGGGAAGGATACTTAGGAAAAAGGTACTTCTTGAAAATAAGAAATAGTTTTCTGGTATTAGGAAAACAATATAATTCGGATCATTTGGGAGATACTTTATGAAAAAGAGCGAGATATACTCTTTTAAGGGGCTATATAGGGACGATTTTAAAGTTACAGGGTACGAGTTTGGTGAGGGCAATAAGACAGTCTGCATTGTAGGGAGCCTAAGAGGTAATGAATATCAGCAGATATATGTCTGCAGCCGTCTTATAGAGAAATTAAAAGAGATAGAAGAAGCAGGGATGATCCAAAAGGGAAAGTCCATAATGGTGATTCCTTGTGCAAATCCCTATTCTGTAAATATCAAAAAGAGATTCTGGAGCATTGATAATACGGACATAAACAGAATGTTCCCAGGCTACGATCTTGGCGAGACTACCCAGAGAATAGCTGATGGAATCTTTAAGGTGGTCAAGGAATATAAGTACGGAATCCAGTTTGCATCATTTTATATGCCGGGACATTTCATCCCCCAGGTAAGAATGATGAAGACAGGCAATGAAAATGTTGACCTTGCAAGAAAGTTTGGACTTCCGTATATAGTTCTTCATAAGCCGAGACCCTTTGATACAACTACCCTTAATTACAACTGGCAGATATGGGATACAGAAGCTTTTTCTATATATACTTCAAGTACTGAAAAGATAGATAAAAAGAGCGCTAACCTTGGTGTGAATTCTGTACTTAACTTCCTTGAAAGAGAAGGCGTAATTGAGTACAAGAGCGTTCCTTTTTTTCCCTCGAAGGTGGTAGAAAGTGATAAGTTTATAACCATCAGATCAAGTAATGCAGGTTTCCTTGATTCAATTGCAAAGGTGGGAGCAGAGGTTCGCAAGGGGCAGATCATTGCCTATATTACAGACCCTTATACTGCGCAGGTGTTGCAGACAGTTAAGGCAGATCATGACGGCGTGATCGCATTTGCATATGATAGCCCCCTGGCTTATAAAAATACGGCTTTGTTTAAGATTATTCCATAATATGTGCTATTCACTTAGATACATACTACATCCGTACATAAAAATATATAGAATTATTATGCGAATAATCCTATAATTATTATGTATTTAATTTGGGGTGAAGAGTAGTTTTGAGGCTTACTCTTTGGTTTATCAAAAATATTATTATACTAGCGGAGGTAGATACTATGGGAAATGTTCTGGACATTGCTGAGATCATGAAGAAGATCAATGGTAACAAAGAGCTTATGGCTCAGATTGCAAAAGCTGATGCCAAGCAGGGTGTTGAGCTTCTCAAGAAGGTTAACATCGACGTATCTGAAGAGGATATCAAGAAGATTCAGGCTACTGTTGCTGATGGAAAGCTTGATCTTGGAGATATCAAGGATCTTGCTGGCGGATTGTTTAAGAAATAATTCTATACATTTGATAAAGGTATAACTATAATAATACGGGTGATGCTACTTGGGCATTATCCGTATTTTTATTATATTTAATTCAAGGGAGAGTGTTTTATGAGTTTTGGTTTTTCTTATATTGGCCTTATCTGGCTTGTTATGCTTCTTGTTCCTAATTTCATCTGGACCAGGAATAAGCCGACTGAATATGAAAAATATGTTGTGAATGAAAATAAGGTTCTGCTTACGTTAGAGCGCGTGGGAGAGTTTATTGTAACTCCCGTTGCTTTGATCTTTTCAGACTTTAACTTTAAGGGCTTCCATTTCTGGAGCGTAGTTCTTCTTATATCATTTTTGTGCATGGTCCTTTATGAGATTTTCTGGATCAGATATTTTAAAAGTCAAAAGACAATGAAGGATTTTTATAAAGGTATTCTGGGAATTCCTGTAGCAGGAGCAACTCTTCCTGTTATTGCCTTCTTCCTTCTTGGTATCTATGGCGGCAATATTCTGATGCTGATTGGTTCCATCATCCTTGGTATTGGCCATATTGGTATTCATCGTGCTCATAGAAAAGAAGTATATGGTCCTAAGAAAAAGAGAAATCTTATATTCAGAATACTGCTTGGTATTTTAAAGACGATCTGTATTCTTGTTCTTGTAGCTATATTTGGTTCCTTTACATTCTTTATCGCATGGCGTAATATCAATCAGCTTTCACATTTTATCCGTTATAAAAACGGTATAAATGAGCAGATCTATGTAAAACTTAATGATCAGGAAGAGTATGTATCTATTATTGGTGAGTCTACAGACAATCCCGTTATCATATCTCTTCACGGCGGTCCTGGATCACCTACAGGTTTTATAGATTACTGCTGGCAGGACTATCTTACTGATGAGTATACGATTATCAGTTGGGATGAAAGAGGGTGCGGCAGATCCTACTTCCGTAATGATGATATTGATCCTGATAATGAAACTCTGACTTTTGACGCTCAGCTTTCTGATCTTGACGCTCTTGTTGATTATGCGTGCGATCGTTTTAACAAGGACCAGGTTATAATTCTTGGACATTCTTATGGCACTATGCTGGGCAGCAGGTATGTACTTGCTCATCCTGAAAAGGTATCTGCCTATATCGGCGTTGGTCAGTGCGTAAATGAAAAGGACTACTACGGCGAGACCTATTCCTATGAAGATGCCTTGAAGATAGCTAAGGAAAGAGGCGATGATACTTCTAAGATGGAAGAAGCTTACGCTAAGTTTTCTTCAGATATGAGTGTTGTAAATCTTATGAATCTTAGAATACTTGTAAGCCCATATCATCCTCAGACTGTAACCAAGGATGTTTCAACACTGGCCGCTTTATCAAGCCCTATTGCAGGTGTTGACGATGTCAGATGGTATATGATCCAGATAGAAGCATCTATGGGCGGTGACAGATATGGAAAACTTGTTGAAAAGCCTCTTGGAAGCTATATGATGAATTTCAATGTTCTTGATACCCAGGAAGTATATCAGGTGCCGGTACTGTTTTTATCAGGATCCTGCGACTGGATATGTCCTGTTGGCCTTGTTGAAGAGTATGCTGACAGCATAACAGCTCCTGTAGTTGAGGTGCGCCTTATAGACGGCTGCGGACATTCTCCTCAGGGACAATTACCTGAAGAATTTTCTAATGAGATCAAAGATTTTCTTAATATGTTTAAATAATTTTTTATATTATCCTTCTTACCAGCCTGTCCGATAAATAGGACAGCGATGGAAATGCGTGTCTTTTCTTATGGATTAGCCATCCAATGAAAGGGCACGTTTTTTTATTAAAGGCAAGGAGGTCAAAAATGGTCAGGAAATTCCTTTCTATCTTGTTGTCTCTATTTTTGGTGGCTGTACTTATTTCAGGATGCGGATCCAAAACGCAGGAAACTGCGCAGCAGGAAGCTCCGCAGGAAGAAGCAGACGGTGCCCTTCCATCAGGAACAGTTAACCTCAGAGTATGGGGAGCTGAAGAAGATGAAGATCTTATCAATCAGATAATCAGCAATTTTAAGAGTAAGTATGGTTCACAAGCTACGCTGAATATCACTTTTGAAGCGCATAGTGAGTCAAGCTGTAAGGATGAGATATTGGGAGATGTTTTAAATGCTCCTGATGTATTTACATTTGCAGATGACCAGCTTATGGCCTTTGTAGCTTCCGGTGTGTTAAAAGAAGTTGAGAATTCTTCGGAGATATCCGGAAGAAACCTTGCTGCTGCAAGTGAAGCTGCATCTGTTGGCGGAAAGCTTTATGCTTATCCTCTTACTGCTGATAACGGATATTTCCTTTATTACAATAAGGCGTATCTGAGCGAAGAGGATGTTCAGACTATGGACGGACTTCTTTTGGCTGCAGGAAGGCAGGGCAAGAAGGTCTTCATGGAGATTAATTCCGGATGGTATATGTATTCATTCTTTGGCCTTACAGATATGGAGATAGGCCTTAATGATGATGGTATTTCTACATACTGTAACTGGAATTCAAAGACAACTAATATTACAGGCGAAGATGTTGCTGAGGCTATGCTTAAGATAGGTACTAATAAAGCTTTTACCTGTGTGAGCGATTCCGGCTTTGCCAGTGGTGCGGCTGATGGAACTTTTGTAGCGGGCGTAAGCGGCGTATGGGATGAAAATTCCATTAAAGAAGCCTGGGGCGATGACTATGCAGCATGCAAACTTCCTACATATACAGTAGCAGGGCAGCAGCTTCAGATGGCTAGCTATGCTGGATATAAGCTTGTTGGTGTTAATTCGTATTCTGAAAATCTTGCATGGGCAACTCTTTTTGCAGATTTTATTACCAATGAAGAAAGTCAGACCTTAAGATTTGAAATGAGAGGTCAGGGACCTTCCAATCTCAATGCATCAGCAGCCGGAGAAGTAGCTGAGTCTAAAGCACTTCAGGCACTGCAGCAGCAGGCTGAGTTCTCCAGCCTTCAGAGAGTTGGCGGAACCTATTGGACTCCTGCAGCTGATTTTGGAACTCTTATGTGTGAAGGCAATCCTTCGGGTAAAACACTTCAAGTACTCCTAAATGAGATGGTTTCAGCTATCACTGGAGAAGAAATCGTCGAAGAGGAAGATGCTTCTGAAGAAGCTGCCGAAGAAGTAGCAGAAGACTTAGATGAAACTTCTGAAGATGCAGAAGATGTTGATGAAGCGTCCGAAGAGGAAGCTGAAGATGCTGAAAATTCAGAAGAGTCAGAAGATACAGAGACTTCTGAAGAAGATACCGAAGAGCAAAGCGAAGAAGCTGAGGAATCACCGGAGGAAGATACCGATGAAGAAGCCTCAGATAATTCTTAAGGATAGGAGGGTTGAATCATGAAGAAAAGAAGAAGTATTCGATTGCTTATATTGATTCCAGTCCTACTATTAGGAGCTGTTTCCATTGTTTCTAATATACTGGCTCTTTTTAATCTTTCTAAAGTAAATAACACTGCATCCAAGATCGCAGATGAGTACATGGTAGCTATTACAGAGCTCGATACTATCGGCCAGACCTCGAAAGATATCCATACGCTTGCTCTTTCACATATTGTTGCTACTGACTTTGAGACCATGACATCAGTTATTGCAGATATTGAATCAGAAGAAGCGGTACTTGATGAAACAATAGCTGCTTATAGCAAGTTTACAACTGCAAGTAATCAGGAATATTACGAGAAGATGCAGCAGGATTACAAGACTTTCCAGGATTCCATTAAGGTCCTTCTTGCACAAAGCGCAAATCAGAAGACCAAGGATGCCTATACAACAGCTAATGGCGAAGTCGCAGATAGTGCAAATCTTCTTAGTGAAGATATTGATGCGATAATAGCTTCTTTTAATGAAGATGTAAATGTGGCAAGATCAGATCTTGCAGCTGCAAATATGTTTGCAAGCTATGTAAGCCTTGCAGTTATTATTGTCAGCCTGATTGCAGTAGCTATTGCAACATTTATAGTACTGAGATATGTTATACATCCTGTTATCAGAGCTAAGGATGAACTTCAGGATATCATTGATGGTATCAACAGAAGAGAAGGCGATCTTACAAGAAGGATCACTGTAGAATCTGATGATGAGATTGGAGCACTTAGTTCAGGTATTAACTCATTTATTGAACTTCTGCAGGATATTTTCACAATGATCACCAATAACTCTACTTCTATGTTCAAGGTAGTTGGAGATGTTATGGGAAGCGTACAGACCTCTAACAGTAGTGCATCAGATCTTTCAGCACTTACAGAGGAGCTTTCCGCTACCATGCAGGAAGTTGCTAATAGCGCCGGAACCATCAATAATAACACAGAGACAGTAAGAGAAGAAGTTGAGGAAATGGCTAAGAAGAGCCACGAGATCAACGAGTATTCAAGAACAATGAAAGCACATGCAGACACCATGGAACAGTCAGCAAGAGCCAACATGAACGAGACCAATGCCAAGGTTGAAAAGATCCTTGTAGCTCTTAACGAAGCTATCGAGGACAGTAAGAGCGTTGATCAGGTTAACTCTCTTACAGATGAGATCCTTAATATCGCAGATCAGACCAACCTTCTTTCTCTTAATGCTTCCATCGAAGCAGCAAGAGCCGGAGAAGCAGGAAAAGGCTTTGCTGTTGTTGCAAGTGAGATCGGTTCTCTTGCTCTTGATAGTAGCCAGACGGCAAGTAATATTCAGGAGATCAACTCTATAGTTGTTAATGCGGTTCATAATCTTTCTGACAATGCCAACGAGCTGGTTGCATATCTCAAGGAATATATTTTGCCTGAGTTTGAAAAATTCTGTGAGGACGGCGCAAAATATAAAGATAATGCAGATTATGTTGAGTCCGTAATGAATGATTTCTCGAATAAGACAGAAGGATTCAAGTCTACATTTGAAGACATTGCAGGATCTATCAACAGTATCACGACAGCTATCGACGAAGGTGTTAAAGGCGTCTCCTCAGCTGCTGAAAGTACCCAGACTCTGGTTAACGATATGGACAATATCGCAAAGAGAATGGATGAAAACCAGAAGATTGCAGGTGAGCTGGATAACGAGACCAAGATCTTCAGTAAGATGTAACTAGGACATAGAAATGCATCCATGCATTGGAATTGAACCTAAAAACGGAAAGATTGTTGCTCCATGTGATGGAACTATCATGCAGCTTTCTTTTTGGTGATGAGCTTATTAAAGTTTCAAAATAATAGAAATCATAGAATTCAATAATTTCGGTTTTGTAAAAAAATGGAGGTAGAGATACCTCCTTTTTTGTTGTATTATTGATATGGCGACACTATATAAACGTAATACCAACAGCATTAAAGAGTAAAGGTTTAGTAT
>JAEEGF011628153.1_pt1 | contig 20470 bp, 17 predicted proteins | sample 9134171 | NCBI WGS metagenome assembly JAEEGF01 (sample SAMN16246542, study PRJNA631951) | gut metagenome | biome: gut microbiome; feature: rumen; material: AP-attached | host: Bos | place: Iran: Karaj | collected 2018-10
ATACTGCAGAATCGCGGGGGCTCTCGCGTACGGCGACAGGTCCTGTGCATAACGAAAATGCTTGAAAAACGCGCGTGGAAGGTGTATACTGAATTTGTATGTAATCTCCTGAAAGCAAGGCGTTTATGAGACTCTATTCGGTGCAAAAAAAAGAAATACTGGCGAGGCTGCTTCTCGAGGGATTCAGCGGAGAAGCGTCGTCTCCCGTTGCGGAACCGGCGCCCTGGGACGCGAAAACAAGCGTCTGGCGGTGCGCGCGGAGGGTGGACGGAAAACATGAGGATGATTCGTCCGGAATTACGTGCGCGGTTGCAGGTGCGGAAAACGTGACGGTCTGCGAGGGCGCGCTTGAGGGACTCGGCGGAGAAGAGGATGCTTCCGGAACCGGCGCGGTTGACGCGTTCGGAAGGTCCGCGGTTCCTGCTTCGGAGTACAGGCTCGGGATGTACATCAAACCGGTGTATTTTATAAGCGGAGCGGTTCCGCCGTCAGCCATATCTCTTTCGCTTGAAAACGGAGACATTGAGATATTCGAGAGCGAAGAGCGGTATTACGTGGACTGCCTTACAGAGCTCATAAAGGAGAAATACGACGAATTCAGTCTTTACGCCGTCAGAAGCATGTTTGAGTCGCTGACCGCGGCGGGGAAGATGAAAAAACGCGTCAACGGAGATTACATTATTTTCACTGACGAAGACGGAAAAAACTATCCCATTTGCAGGCATTTTGCGAATGACGGACGTGAGTAAGGTTTAACGGAGGTTCAGATGGACAACGACAGCAACCGGACGAATGACAGAGACGATCAGAAGCACCCGGAGCAGAACGGCGGCCAGGATTCGGGACGCAAGCAGAACTGGAATTACCGCGGGAACAACTTCAAAAAGAAGAACCGCAATTTCAAACAGCAGGACCAGCGTCAGCAGCAGGCACAGGGGCAGAACCAGGGCCAGCGCAGAGACTTCAGGAAGAACGACGGACAGCGGCAGAATCAGCGCGAGCAGACAGACAACCGCTCCAGAAACTTCAGGCAGCAGGGCGTGCTCAGGACCGAGGACGAGACCGCGGAGGACATCGCAAGGGAAGTCAAGGCGATTGAGGCCGAGATCGAGATGGAACTCAACGAGCTGAGATCCTATAAAGTGTCGTTCGGCGCCTGATTGCGATGAGAGAGTTTTTACTCGGAGACGGTGATATCCCGGTTTCGTGCATCACTCTCGGCACCGATTACTACGGAAAGACGGTTCCAAAAGAGCGCGCGTTCGAGCTTCTTGACGTTTACACCGGTTGCGGCGGAAAATCGATCGACACGGCGCACGTTTACTCGGACTATCTTCCCGGCGAGAGGCATTCCAGCGAGAAGACGATCGGAGAGTGGCTGAGGAGCAGACGCGCGAGGCAGAACGTGGTTCTTGCCACCAAGGGAGGATTTCCGGCGCTTGACGATTATTCCGTTTCGAGGCTGACGCCCGCGGAGATAAGAAGCGACCTGGAGGAGAGTCTTTCGTGTCTCGGAGTCGATTACGTCGACATTTACTGGCTGCACAGGGACGACCCGGAGAAGGACTGCGGCATGTTCGTCGAGGTTCTCGAGGGGTTCAAAAAAGAGGGCTTGATCAAAAGCTACGGGCTTTCGAATTTTACCGCTTCGAGAGTCAGAGAGGCCGACAGGGAGGCCGTGAAGCGCGGTTTTGGGCCTGTTCCAGCGGTGCAGATAAAGTGGGGGCTGGCGAAGACCGCGCCGGGACGTGTTTACGACAGGACGCTCTCGGAGATGGACGACGGATATTTCCGATTTTTGGAAAAGTCTGGGAAAGCGCTTTTCGCGTACAGTTCGCAGGCAAAGGGGTTCTTTTCGAAGCTCCGTTTCGATGAAGAGGGAAATCCGTTTATGGAGCCGGGGAAATGCCGCGACAGGTATTTTTGCGGCGAGAACATTGAGTTATACAAAAGATTAAGCGGGGAGGCCCGCTTGAGAGGAATGCCGGTTGCGGAGCTTGCGATGCGCAAGATGCTTGAGGCGCCTTTTCCGGTGACACTGATCGTCGGTTCAAGGACGAGAGAGCAGCTGGAGGCGTCGATGAGGGCGGCGTGGGACGCGTCTTAAATTTGATGCGATTTGAGAGCTTGCGTGTACGGGAGCTCCTGAAACCGGGGAGTTGAATTTATGGAAGAAAGCTTGCCGATTGAAATGCACAGGGAGATAAAGGGGAAAATCGAGACGCACGTTCGCGTGCCGCTGGATACACCCTACGACGTTTCACTCGCTTACATACCGGGCGTGGCGGAGGCCTGCCTTGAGATAAAATCAAACCGCAACAAGTCTTTTTCGATGACGAGGCGGTGGAATACCGTGGCAATCGTCTCTAACGGGACGTCGGTTCTTGAACTTGGAGATACAGGGCCGGCGGCGAGCATGCCGCTGCTTGAGGGCAAGGCGGCGGTGCTGAAAGCCTTCGGAGGAGTCGACGCGGTTCCTCTTTGCATTGACTGTAAGGACGCGGCGTCTTTGACCGGGATCGTCGCGAGCCTTGAATACGGGTTCGGCGGATTCATGCTGGAGGGCATTTCCGCGCCGGAGTGCTACGCGGTGGAAAAAGAGCTTAAGAACAGGTGCGCGGTTCCTGTTTTTAACGACAGTCGTGACGGTACTGCGGTGGCGGTGCTTGCGGCGCTGAAAAACTCGCTGAAGCTTGCGGAAAAATCTTTGAAGGACGCGAAGATTGTTATTAGCGGCTGCGGAGCGGCGGGAACGGCTGTCGCGGAGATGCTTTTAAAAGCGGGCGTGCGCGATATCGTTATGTGCGACAAGACCGGGGTGATGCTCGAGAGGCGCGCGGCAGGGAATCCGGTTCTGCAGGAGCTTTTCAGGAAGACGAACCCGCGCGGAATCAGGGGGAAGATCAAGGCCGCTTTAAAAGGAGCGGACGTGTTCATAGGACTTTCGGCTGCGAACGTGATTACAGCGGACGACGTCGCTTCGATGGCGGAAAAACCCGTTGTTTTCGCGATGGCGAATCCGGTTCCCGAGATACTGGCCGAGAACGCCCAGAAAGGCGGCGCGTTCATTTACGCAACCGGAAGAAGCGACCGGCCCAACCAGATCAGCAGCATTCTCGTTTTCCCGGGACTGTTGAGAGGAACGATGGATGCGAAGGCAAAAGAGATAAACGACAGGATGCTTTTCGCGGCGGCGGACGCGCTTGCAGAAGCCGTGGACGAAGAGGAGCTTTCTCCTGAAAACATACTGCCGTTCCCGTGCGACCCGGTTTCGAGGCAGGAACTGTACGGCAGAGTTGCGGACGCGGTCAGGGCGGCGGCGGTCGCTTCGGGAGCGTCCACGCAGGAGGATTTAAGGCAGCCGGCTCAGCAGTAAGGCGTGGATTTGGCGCTGGTTTTCGCCGGTTTATGCCGGGCTTTGCAGGGTTGATACGGTTTTCGGAAGGAGTTGAAAAGGGCAGATGGCGTTCGAGAAGCTTATCGGTCAGGAAGACGTTAAGATGAGACTTTCCGCGGCGGTGGAAAGCGGAATGCTAAGCCATGCCTATATTTTCAGCGGACCTGACGGAATCGGGAAAATGACGTTCGCTCTTGAGTTTGCGGGTCTCGCGATGTGCGGCGCGCCGGTGAACGGCAGGAAGTGCGGCAGGTGCAGGGCGTGCCAGCTCGGGGAGAGCGGCAACAACGTCGATCTGAGGATTATCGCCCCCGAGGAGAAGAAAACCCAGATAGGCGTGGAGGCGGTCAGAGCGGGCATTTGCGACGAGGTGTTCAAGGCGCCTGTTTTTTCCAGCAAAAAGGTTTTCATCGTCGACCGCGCCGACAGAATGAGCGAGGCCGCCCAGAATGCGCTTCTTAAGACGTTCGAGGAACCGCCATCATATACGCTTATAATTCTGCTCTGCGACAGTGTTCTTCCGCTGCTTGAAACGGTCAGATCGAGGGCGGTGGGCATTGAATTTCGCAGGAACACGGACGATGAGATTATCAGAAAGTACCGTGAACTGAGGGAGGAAAGCGCGCGAAACGGTGAGAGTCTTCCCGAAATCGACACGTCGCTCCTCTGCTCGTACGCGGACGGTATTATGGGAAGGGTCGGCGAGCTCTGCGCAGACGGAGGCGAACTGATTCGCGCGAGAGGCGAGCTTGTTGCGAGGCTGGCGGACCTTTACGCCGGGAAAAACGGTGCTAAGGCGGCGGTTGCGTCAATTATCGACGTTAAAAACAAGAATTACGATTTCGCCTTCTTCTCGATGATGTCGTTCACGAGAGACGCGATGCTGCTTGCCAGGTTCGGCTCAAAAACGGAGATCATGAACCCGGATCTGAAAGAACAGCTGTCGGCGATTGCGAGGGACACAGGCTATTACAGACTTAAAAACGCGCTGGCGGAAATCGACGGTTGCTACAGGAACCTTGCGAGAAACGCGATGCCGGAGCTGGCGACGGACAATATGCTTATACGGATCGCGGGCTGAAGGATTCACGTTCCTGATTTTAATGGAGCCTTGCGGATTGATTTGATTTTCGCCTTGCGATTGGATTACTGAAGGAAAAATGTTCACGACGATCGTTCGTGACAAGGAGATTTTATGGCTAAGATTTGCGGCGTCAGACTGACGCCTAACGGAAAGATTATTATGTACAACCCCGGGAAGAATTCACCTGAACCGGGAGATTTTGTGGTCGTGGAGACTGCCTACGGGCTCGGGCTCGGGGAGATAGTTTACGGCGCGAGAGAGGTCGAAAAGGAGCCGGAGGGAACGGAACTCAGGCAGGTCGTGAGAATCGCGACGGACAAGGACCTTACGGATGCGTCGGAAAACGCGGAGCTTGCCAAAAAGGCGTTCCAGATCTGCAAGCAGAAGATCGAAGAGGAAGGCCTCGAGATGAAGCTTTTCAAGACGGAATACACGCTTGACCGCTCGAGAGCCGTTTTTACATATATGTCGGACCAGCGCATCGATTTCAGAAACCTCGTGAAGGAGCTCGCGCCGCTTATCAGGACGCGAATCGAGATGGTTCAGGTCGGACCGAGAGAACACGCGAAAATTGTCGGCGGGCTCGGCGTCTGCGGCAGGCAGTTCTGCTGCCAGAGCTTCATGACGATGTTCGAGCCGGTGACGATCAAAATGGCGAAGGACCAGGGGCTTACAAGCAACCCGACGAAGTATTCGGGGAACTGCGGCAAGCTTCTCTGCTGCATCAGGCACGAGGAGCCGGCGTATGAATATGCGCACGGGATCATGCCGAAAAACGGTTCCCTCATTATGACCCCCGACGGCCCGGGGAAGATCATCGTGGTCAATATGCTCAAGGAGACGTGCACCGTTAAGGTGGGCCTCGAGCAGAATTTCGAAATCAAATCGTACGGGGTGAACGACATCCGCCAGCTTACGGATCAGGAGCGCAGCGAGTATATCGCGCTCAGGAAGAAGGAACGGGACGAGCTGGACGAAGAAAACGTCAGGCGCAAGAGCGAAAGATCCAACGCGGAGGACGGCGGCCAGAACGAACGCGGCGAGTCTGCGGAGAAAAAGCCGTACCGCCAGAAAAACAGGCAGAATTCGGGGAAGCGTTCTTATGATGGCGGCGGTTATAGCGGCGGTTCCGGGAGCGGTTACGGTAATGGTTACGGGAACTTCGAAGAGGACGAATTCGGTGAATACGGCGAGCGCGGCGGCAGGAACGACAACGACGCTTCTGATGGTTCTTTTTCGGGTACTTCAGAATCTGCCGGCGGTTTTTCAGGCGGATCTTCCGGAGGCACGTCTGCCGGCGGTAACGGAGAGAACAGCCGTGAGCAGGGCCGCGGCCAGTGGCGCGAACAAGGTCACGGTCAGGGACGCGACCGCGGAAACACGCCCAAATTCAGGCAGGGAAAGCAGCGGAAAAACAACCGCAACAAGGCCGCTGTAAGGGCTTCCGGCGAGGAGGAATCCTCCGGACAGGTTAAGAACAGGCAGAAAAACTACTACCACCAGGGCCAGAAGAAGAACGGTCAGGGAGGCAAGAGGCGGCAGCAGTTCGGGCAGAACAAGAATAAGGACAACAGGAACAGGGAAAACTGAGTTTTAGCTACTGTATATTTGCTGCAGGCGGTTTGTGGAAAAAGCCGGCGGCCCCCTAAGGCGTTTTTGGCGCGAGGGGGGCCGCCGGCTTTCCGCATAACCATGAAATTTTCCCTATTTGGAGGGCTTTTTGAAGAGCACCGCGAGGGCGATGATGAGGATCAGAGTGACCGCCGCGAGAAGTAGCAGCAGGGTGTAGGAGTTGCCGCCGCAGCCTTTCGGGGCCGGGTTTTCGCCGTCGGGGGTCGGGCTTTCGGGAGTTTCCGGAGTTTGACCGGAGGGCGTTTCCGGCGAACCGGTGTCATTGTCCGCGGGTGCCGTTCCGGATTCGGAGCCGGGGTCGGGAGTGTCTGTTGCCGAAGGTACCTCGGTATCGGAGGGTACGATGGTGGGAGTTTCGGTCGGAGCTTCGGTAGGCGTTTCGGTTGGCGCGTCGGTCGGGGCTTCGGTCGGGTCCGGCGTGGGAGTCGGGGTCGGTGTAGGAGTCGGAGTCGGCGTGGGGGTCGGAGTGGGCGTTGCGGGGTTGGGTTCCTCGCCGCTTATGCAACCGTCGCCGGCAGCGTGGAATTCGAGGGAGCGGATCGAGAAAGAATCGGCTCCGGTCAGTTCAAACTGGAAAAAGTTGAAGGCCATGTCCCAGACGGGAAGATTCGAGAGATTCAGGACGTAATCCCGGTATTCGTCGGTGAGGGTGAGCGTGTAGCTGAAGTCTTCCTCGGGAACGATTATGAGTTCGTCGCCGGCGTAGATTTTCAGAGTCGCACCGGAGACGGGGGCTTTCAGAGACATCACGACGTGGCTGAAGTCGGCGGCGTTGACGGCCATTCCCATGTAGTCGAGGTAGACCTTGGGGCCGCTGGCGCGGGTGAAGACGGCTTCGGAGGTTCCGCCGATCGAGGTGCCTTCAAGCGGGAAGAAAAGGTCGCGCTTGTAGTCTTCGTCGAAGGTGAGCGTGCGGCCGTCGACAGAGTGGCGCGTTTCCGCAACGTAGGCGGTTTCAGTTGAAAGATGGTAGTAGTCGGCGATTCCCTGCGCGATGCAGCGGCCGATGGCGTCGAGCTTTTCGTCGGTGGAGAGGTAGTTGCGGACGTCGTCGGGGTTGCTGATGAAGCAGCACTCGATAATGAGTCCGGGGAAACCGCCGCGGATGGAGCGCATGACCATTCCGTAGTAGTCCTGGAGGGAACCGTCCGGATACCAGGCGTGGTAGGTGGCGGTGTTGGCCATCGTTGTGAGAAGGCCGCGGTCCTGAAGGCCGAGCGTCGTCATTCTGGAGATGATCGAACGGCTGAGGTCCTGGGTGATTTTGGTGAGGTCGGGGCGGTAGGCGCTGTTGGCGCAGCAGGCGAGAACGCCGCTGACGTTGCTTGAATCGGTGGAGTTGTTGTGAATCGAAACGAGAACGTGCGCACCCATGGCGTTGGCGCGGGACACACGCTGGGCGTTCGTGAGTTTTTCGTCGCCGGTGCGTGTCATGACGACGTCGACGCCTTTATACTCCGAGAGGTATTTTTTGGCCGCCATCGCGATCTTCAGGTTGCAGATTTTCTCCTCATAAAGAACGCCGTCGACCGTTCCGCAGGCGCCGGAGTCGTTGCCGCCGTGTCCCGGATCGAGACAGATCACGAGGTTCTGAGCGCGGGCGGGAAGCATTCCCGAAAGCAGGCAGAGAAGGAAGGAGACGGCGAAAGCGGCGGCCGCGAAGCGGACGCGCGATGAACAGGCTTTTGAAGAACCGGTTTGCGGCTGAGTTTTTTGCGAAAATGTCATCGGTGGACCTCTCATTAAAACCTTTCGTAAAAACCGCCCGGGAGACCGCCTCGCGACGGCTTCGCACGCAGTTTTAACCACGGGTTATTTTAACAAATTCCCGCCGCGCGCGCAATTATTTTAAGCCGGTCATGCGGATTTTTGCGGGACAGGAGCGCTCCGAGGGGGCAAAGACGCGTTTTTTCTTTTGCATGGGAGCGAATTTTATTATATAATAAAAACGTGTTGCCGGGTTTTTCCGGCGGCGCGGAGTCCGGAAGGAGTTGATTTTATGAAGCTTGCGTTCATTGGCTGCGGAGCGATGGGCGGGGCGCTCGTGTCGGGAACGGTGTCAAAAGGCGCCGCGGACGGCAGGGACGTGTTCGTTTTCGATCCGAACGGCGAAAAAACGGCGGCGCTCGCGGAAAAGTTCGGCGTGAACGTATGCGCGGGCGAGGCGGAGGCGGCCGGAAAAGCGGATATCATTTTCGTCTGCGTGAAGCCGGCCAGGACAGGCGCGGTTTCGGAAAAAATCAAAGACGCGGTGAGAGGGTCGAAAGGCGGGAAGGCGGTCGTATCGGTTGCGGCAGGCGTTACCGCGAAGTCATATCTCGACATTCTCGGGCAGGACACGAAGCTTGTCAGGGTGATCCCGAACCTGCCGGCGCAGACGGGAATGGGCATCACGGGCGCGTTTTTCGTGAATTTCGACGCGAAAAACGGAGGCGACGCGGACCTGAAAGCCGGGGTCATGAAGATTCTCGAGGCGGCGGGAAGCGTTATCGAAGTCGGCAGCGAAAAGATGATCGACGAGATGATCGCGGTGACTTCCTCGAGTCCGGCGTATTTCTGCATGATGATCGAGGCGATGGCCGACTATGCGGTCAGGGTCGGATTCACGCGGGCGCAGGCGCTCGAAATGGCGGAGAAGGCGATGTTCGGCACGGCGGGATTCCTGCTTGAAAAAGGAAAGCACCCGGCGGTTCTTCGCGACGAGGTATGTTCACCGGGCGGCACGACGATCGCGGCGGTGGACGCGCTTGAAAAGGCGGGATTCAAGAAGGCGGTTCTCGAAGGAATGGACGCGTGCCGCGCAAAAGCGGTAAAAACGGAGGGGTACATTTGAAAGAAGTAACGATCTACACGGACGGAGCGTGTTCGGGAAATCCGGGGCCCGGAGGTTACTGCGCGATTCTGATCTACAAGGCACATATGAAGAAAATTTACGGCGGCGAGCCGGAAACGACAAACAACCGGATGGAGTTCCGCGGGCCAATCGAGGCGCTGAAGCTTCTGAAGGAGCCCTGCCGCGTCAAGCTTTATTCGGACAGCAGCTACGTCGTGAACACCTTCACGCTCGGCTGGTACGAGAGCTGGGAGAGAACGAACTTCAAGAACAAGGCGAACGTCGACCTGGTTAAGGAGCTCGCCGGCCTCTGCAGGATCCACAAAGTCGAATGGGTAAAGGTCAAGGGGCACTCGGACGACGAGCTTAACAATGAATGCGACAAGCTCGCGGTCGCGTACGCGAAAATGATTGCGGCGGGAACGGCGCCCGACACAGAGGGGAATCCGGTAACGGTGGAGGCGTATTAAAAGCGCGAGACATTCACACACGAGGTGATAAAAATGAGTAACGAGTACAAAAGAATTCTGACGATTCAGGACATTTCCTGCGTGGGGCAGTGTTCGCTGACCGTGGCGCTGCCGATTATTTCCGCCTGCGGTATCGAGACTGCGGTGCTGCCTTCGGCGGTTCTTTCGACCCACACTGCGGGTTTTGACGGATTCACGTTCCGCGACCTGACAGGCGACATGGGCAGAATCTGCGACCACTGGAAGCGCGTCAACATCAAATTTGACGGGTTCTATACCGGCTATCTGGGCAGCAGCGAGCAGATCGACCACTGCCTGAGAATTTTCGAGGAGACGGCGGCGGACGGCGCTGTGGTTATAGTCGACCCGGCTATGGCGGACAACGGGCGCCTTTACGTGGGCTTTGACATGGCTTTCGTCGAGTCGATGAAGCGGCTTGTCGCCCGCGCGGACATCGTTCTGCCCAACATCACCGAGGCGTGCCTGCTGACGGGAATGGAGTACAAAACCGAATACGACGCGATGTACGTGCGCGAAATCACGAAGCGGCTTCTGGATCTCGGTGCGAAGAACGTCGTTCTGACGGGAATCGGCTTCGAAAAGGGCTTCACCGGCGTGTGGTTCGAGAACCGCGAAAAGGCCGACTACTACAGGCACGAACAGCTTCCCGGCGGATGCCACGGCACCGGCGACGTTTACGCTTCGGCTTTTACAGGCGCGCTGATGAGAGGGAAGGGCATTTTCGAGGCGGCGTCGATTGCGGCCGACTACACCGTAGAGTGCATCAAGAACACCCAGGGCGACAGCAGCCACTGGTACGGCGTGAAGTTCGAGCCCGTGCTGCCGAAGCTCATTGCCAGACTGCAGTAAATTCGAAAACGGCTTAATTCGAAAATAAAAAAACCGTCCGGATTTCGCATGAAACCGGACGGAATAACGTGGCGGAGATGAAGAGATTTGAACTCTTGCGCCGGTAACCCGACCTACACCCTTAGCAGGGGCGCCCCTTCGGCCAACTTGGGTACATCTCCAAACCGCCTGTAAAGTATAACATAAAAAAATAATTCGTCAAGCGTTTTTTTGTTTTGCAATAACGTTTCACAAAAATGCGCGGAAAGCGCGGACAAGCGCGGAGGGAAAAATGAAGGCTGAAGAGTTCTGGAAAGTTTACGCGGCTGAGTTTAAAAGGTACGAATACACGGGATTCAGGGCGGTCGACAGGAAGGTCGATCCGGACAGCCGGTATTTTGAAGAGGGCCTGTTCGTGAACGAAAACGGCGTGTGGTGCGTCGAGGAGACTTCCGAGAAGGGCAAGGCGCCTTTTCACTGGGAGTTTGAGAGTGAGGAAGAGGCCGTCGAGACGGTTCTTCGTGAATGCCGCGGCCGGAAAAAAGAGGCAATGTACTGATTTTTCGGCGTTTATTCGCGTTTGATTGGATTTATTCGGATTAATTCGGATTTGGTGAAAATTCCGCTTGCAAAGGGCGGAGGAATATGGTATTATACTATTCGCATTTTTTAATGCACGGAGATGTCGCCTAGCTGGTCGAGGTCGCGCGACTGGAAATCGCGTAAACCACACCATGGTTTCGGGAGTTCGAATCCCCCCATCTCCGCCACACAAAACGCGGTCCCAACCGGGGCCGCGTTTTGTGTTGTAGAAAAGAAAATGAGGGGGGATTCGAACTCCGGGGTCCCGCAAAGTCCCGGGACTTTGTGGGGAAAAGGAGCCGCAGCGGCGCAAACGGAGTCTTTCAAGCGAAAGGCGGGAAAGAGAAAAAAGAGCTTGGAAGACGGAGTCAGCGGCGCTTGGGGCGACGCAATCCCCCCATCTCCGCCACACAAAATCGCAACCCGGCAACGGGTTGCGATTTTGTGTAATGAAAGAAAATGATGGGAGATGTATCCCTAATTATCATATGCAAAATCCTGCTTTGTACAAACTCAATATCGTACCATTGCCGACTGAAGTAAAAAAACGGCCGGCTTATAAATATTTACGCGCGGCCGAAAAACATGTTGACACGGCGTCAACAAAGTGCTACAATATTGCTGACACAATGTCAGCATGTTCTGACCGGGAGGAATTCAGATGGTAAAGAAAACAGATGAGCAGATAGCGTCAAGGCGCGAGGAGATAGTTAACGCCTGCGAAAGGCTTTATCAGACGATGAGCTTCAAGGAGATCACCCTTAAGGAGATCGGCGCGGAGGTGCCGTTTTCGAGACCGACGATCTACAACTATTTCCGTACAAAAGAGGAGATTTTTCTCGCGCTGTTTGAGAGGGAGTACAGGCGCTGGAATGAAGACCTGAATGCGATTCTGGACGGGAATCATACACTCGGGAAGGAAGAGATCGCGGAAAAGATCGCAAAAAGCCTTTCCTCCCGTGCACAGCTTCTGAAGCTTCTTGCGATGAACAACTACGACATGGAGGCGAACAGCCGCCCGGAGATGCTGACGGAATTCAAAAAATCGTATGGCCGGTCGATTCTGCTCGTTCGCGAGATTCTCGAAAAGTTCTGCCCGGATATGAACGAAGCGGAAATTCAGACTTTTATCTATATCTTTTTCCCGTTCATGTTCGGTATTTACCCGTACACGTCCGTGACGGCGAAGCAGCGCGAGGCGATGACGGAGGCGGGAGTCGATTTCACTTACCATACCGTTTTTGAAGTCAGTTACGATTGTATCGTCAGGCTTCTTGGCGGCAGGCAGGGCAATGCCCGGGACGGCGAACAGATTTTTAAATAGGGAAAGCGAACAGACCTAAAAATAGGGAAAGCAAACATACCTAAAAATAGGGAAAGCAAAGAGCTCAAAAAAGGAGAAAAGATGAGTATTACGATAAATCTATATTATAAAGGCGAAAACGGCAGCGCGCGGGAGTTTGCGCTGGAAATGGAACGGAGCGGCATCGCGGACGAGATCAGGGCGGAGGAAGGCAACCTCGGTTACAGGTATTTTTGCCCGCTCGACGATCCGGAGACGGTGCTGCTGATAGATTCCTGGCGCGACCCGGAAGCGCTTGACGTTCATCACGCGAGCCCTTTGATGGAAAAAATCGCGGCGCTGCGGGAAAAATACGACCTGCATATGACTGCGGAGCGATACGTTTCCGCGGGCGGGCACGAGCAGGACGAAAAATATCTGAGAAAGTAGAGCGGAGGAAAGAAATGAACAAAAAAATAGTACAGACAGCGGGAAGAGAGCAGCTGGGGAACTTTGCACCGGAGTTTGCGCACCTTAACGACGACGTGCTTTTCGGCGAGGTGTGGAATGAAAAGGCGATAGACGTCAAAACAAAATGCATCGTCACGGTGGTGTCGCTCATGGCGTCGGGAATTACCGACTCTTCGCTGAAATATCATCTTATGAACGCGAAGGCAAACGGGGTGACGAAGGAAGAGATTGCGGCGGTCATAACCCACGCGACGATGTACGTCGGCTGGCCGAAGGGTTGGGCGGTGTTCAGGCTCGCGAAAGAGGTCTGGAACGAGGAGGAAAAAGCGCTGACCGACAAGGACAGATTCCAAAACAGCATCTTTTTCCCGATCGGGGAGCCGAATCCGTACGGACGCTTTTTTGCCGGGCAGAGCTACCTCGCGCAGATTTCCGCGACGCAGGTGCCGGTTTTCAACGTGACGTTCGAACCGGGATGCCGCAACAACTGGCACATCCACCGCGCGAAAAGCGGAGGCGGTCAGATGCTGATCTGCGTCGGCGGTCGCGGCTATTATCAGGAGTGGGGCAGGGCTGCTGTTGAACTGACACCCGGAAGCGTCGTGAACATTCCCGCGAACGTGAAGCACTGGCATGGGGCGGCGCATGACGAGTGGTTTTCGCATCTCGCTTTCGAGATCGCCGGCGAGGAAGCCGGCACCGACTGGTGCGAGCCTGTTTCCGATGAGGATTACGGAAGGTTGAACTGAACGGAGGTTTTTATGAGAAAAATATCGGTTATAATTGTCGCGGCGCTTGTTCTGGCGCTGCTGGCGGCGTGCGCGGGAAACATTCCGGGCAACAATCAAGGAACAAATCCGGGCAACAATCAAGGAACAAATCCGGGGAACAACACCGGCAACAATCAGGAAGGCGGCAACGGGAAAACCGCAGACAATCAGTCGGCGAAGCCCGAAAGCACACCGGCGGACGAACCAGGGAGCACGGCGGACGGTAACCCTGAAAGCACACCCGGAACACAGCCCGGCGGCAACACGGAGGCTCACAAAAAGGTCCTTGTGGTCGTTTTTTCGGCGACAGGGACGACAAAGGGCGTTGCCGACAAGATCGCGGCAATTGAGGACGCCGACGTTTACGAGATAAAGGCGAAGCAGGAATACACTCAGGCGGACCTCAACTGGAACGACCGGAACAGCCGCTCCACGAAGGAGCAGAACGACAAGCGCTCAAGACCCGAGATCGGAAGCGAAAGAATCTCTCTTGACGGATACGAAAAAGTATATATCGGGTTCCCGATCTGGTGGGGCGAGGAGCCGCGCATTGTGGACACATTCGTTGAGAGCTACAGCTTTGACGGCATCACCGTAATCCCGTTCTGCACGTCGTCGAGCAGCGGGATCGGCAGAAGCGGCAGGAATCTTGAGGAAAACGCGAAATCCGGAAAGTGGCTCGACGGAAAAAGGTTCCCGGGAGGAGTTTCCGAGGCCGAGCTTAAGAAGTGGATCGACAGCATGAAATAAATAAGAGCGTTCCCCAAAAGCGCAAAAAAAAGGGCGCTCAAAAAAACGCTCAAAAACCGTGCGCAAATAATGCGCTCAAAAACGGAAAATACGCAAAAACGTGCGCAAAAACGGTAAAAGCAGACGTAAAGAAAGTGAAAACGGGAGGCGGAACAATGCGGAACGGCAGCAAAACATCAGTGAAAAACGTAATAAAAAAGGTCGTCGACGTGTGCATGACCGTTCTTCTGCTCTGCCTGATGGCGTACCAGGTCACCGGCGAGACGCTGCACGAGTGGGGCGGGATAGCAATGACGGTTCTGCTCATCGCTCACCACTTTTTGAATTTCAGATGGTACAAAACTCTTTTCAAGGGCAGGTACAACGCATACCGCACCGTGACGGTCGTTCTGAACACTCTGCTGCTCGCGTCGATCGCACTGACGGCGGTTTGCGGCATGGCGATGAGCGTTCACGCTGTTCCGTTTTTGTACGGGATGCTACCGGTTTCGTTTGCGCGGCGTTTTCACCTCGCGATGTCGTTCTGGTCGTTCATTCTTATGGGGCTCCACCTCGGGCTGCACGTTCCGGCCATGGCGTCAGGGCTCAGATTGAACAAAAAAGTTAAGATTGCGCTGACGGCAGTTTTCGCGGCGGTCGCGGCGGCGGGCTTCTGGCTTTTCATCAAGAACGGCATTCCGGATTACATTTTCTTCCGCACACCGTTCGCGTTCTTCGATTTCGAAAAGCCGGCGGTACTCGTGTTCCTCGAAAACCTCGCAATCCTGAGCGCGTTCGCGTTTTCCGGCGCGCTGCTCGCGGTTCTTTTAAAAAGGAAAAAAGGCAAAGAACCGGCGGAGGAGACACCTCACGGACGGTCTCAAACGGAATAATTAAAACCGGAAAAGCAGCTCGGCCAAAGCTCGGCTAAAGGGCTGCTTTTTTGTCGACTTTTCGCGCGGAAAATGATAAAATCAAGTAAAGCGTTCGCTTATCTTCATAGAAGAAGGATGAAAAACTATGGTCAGAGGCAGATTCATTAAATGCTTTGCGAAGATGCTCGCGCTGCTGCTCGGGTTTGTTTTCGCGTCGGCGGCGATATCGGTGAACACGAAAACCGGGACCGCGGGGGCGGATTCGGAAGAGGCGAAGGACATTGACGGCAGGTTTAAATATGAGTGCGAATCGGTGCCGGTGTACAACTCCAAAGGCACGAAAAAGGTGCAGAACGTGCGGCAGGACGACCCGAAAGCGTCGGGAGGTGCCACGGCCGGCGTGACCGGAAACAAGTTTTTCGTTTTCGAGAACGTTCCCGAGGCGAATCTGATACATATCGCGTACGCGTCGCCGAACACGTCGACGATTCTGGCCCAGGTGAAATATCCGGGTTCGGAGGAGTATATTACGCTTTGTACGATCGAGTTTTCGACCTCCAATTCGTGGTATATGGATTCGTCGTACACGGCGACGTCTCCGGTCGTGTACATTCCCGAGGGGTCGGACGTGAGGATCAAGCCGGCGGTTGACGTAAACCTCGACTGCCTGTGGTTCACTTACGAGGCGGTTTCGGGCGACGGCGCGGTGCCGGAGAAAGCGATCGGACCGGGGCAGTTTGACGCCGGGGACCCGAAGACGGACAAGGCGCGTGTTGAAGACGACATGATGGCGCCGGGAGGAAAATGCGTGACGGTTCCGGAGGGAGGGACGTTCGCGGTGAAGATCCCCGGGGACGGACGCTTCAACGTGCTCGATCTTTCCTACTCGGCAGAGGACGGCGCGCAGGTTGAGATCGAATCAAAAGGCGGAAAAAGCGTTTTCGCGCTGCCCGCAACGCCGCTCCGGGTCTTCAAAAACCGCGGTGTAAAGACAGAAGCATTCATGGGCGGAGATACCGTTACCGTGAAGTGCGTGAAGGGCGAGATGAGGGTCGCGTACATTAGGCCCGATTTCGCGGAGAATTCATTGCCTGTAGCGGTGGAGAGACTTCCCGGTGCGGGGGAGCGGAAAACGGTCGTTTTGGACGGAATTTGGGACGCGGACGCCACGTTTTACGACGTTTGGACGGTTCCCGGCGAGGTTCCGGAGGGGCTCATTTTTCCGGACTCGGCGCCTGTGCCGGGGCTGTGGAGCAACGCGGCGTATTCGCTTGGAAACTACGCTCAGGCGATGTTCTGGCTTAGCCGGAAGATCGAGCTCGCGGAGGAGCCTTCGGGCACCGTGCTGCTGAAAATCGGGGCGGCGCTGTACGGAAGGTACGTCTACGTCAACGGGAAGTTCGCCGGCTCTTACGAGTACAACTACACGCCGTCGGTGACGGACGTTTCCGGAATGCTTCACAAGGGAACGAACACGCTGACGGTCATGCTTGGCAACTGGGGGCATCAGGCAAATGACCAGGCGAACGTCGCACACGTGCTTCACGACGGCGAGTCGACTGAGGACGAGCCCGGAATTATAGATTCGGTGGAACTGATTTTCTGCGGAGATCCCGCGGTCAGCGCTGTCCAGACGGCGCCTGACATCGAAAACGGAACGCTCGACGCGAAAATAACTATTAAAAACTATTCGGAAGCTGAAATCACGACGGACGTGACGGCGACCGTATACGAGCTCGGCATTTTCGAAAACGGCGTCGCGAAGGCGGAGGAGATAAAGGCCGGAGAGCTGAAAATGACCGGCGCCGCCGTTGGGGCGGGAGAAAGTTTAGACCTGTATTTAGAGAAAATCAAGCTTGAGAACTGGAGCCGGGAAAAGTGCTGGACGCCGGAGAATCCGTTTTTGTACAGGCTTGAGATAAGGACGGCGGGGGACGTTTACTCTGTGCGCTTCGGAATGAGGACGTTTGAGTTCGAGGCAGGCACGGGTTACGCGCTGCTGAACGGTACGAGGCGGTTCCTGTTTGGCACGAACGTCGCGATCGAGAGGTATTTCGACGACCCGCTTAGGGGGACGAATCCGTGGAACGGCGAGTGGATCCGCAAGCTCTATTCGGAGTTCAGGAGCGTCAACTGGACGTGCTTCAGAACGCACCTCGGACACGCCAACAGCAAGTGGTTCGATATCGCCGACGAGACGGGCATGATGATTTTCGACGAGTATCCGACGTGGGGCAACTCCTCGAAAGACACGCTGAAAAGGATGCTTCCGGAGATCTACGCGTGGATCGAGGACCGCGGCAACCACCCGTCGGTTATCGTTTTCGATGCGCAGAACGAGTCGACGTCGGACCTTAACGACAAAATCATCGAAAAGGGGCGCGCGTACGACATCCAGTCGCGGCCGTGGGAGAACGGCTGGCGGCCTCCGGTGGGCGAAAACGACCCTGTCGAGTGCCACCCGTATATAATCGGGTCGTCAGGAATTTCGGGCCTCGAAAAGATGACAAACGACCGGCCTATCGTCACTACGGCGGACATCGGCTGGACTGCCTCGCAGTACCCCGGCCACGCGTTCATTCTGAACGAACACGGCGAGTACTGGATAAACCGCGAAGGCAAGGCTATGAGCGGAACGGCGGGAACGTGGAACGCCGCTCTTCCGGGCGTCGACGACGCAACGAGACTTACGTACTACTGCGACCTTATGACGGCGCAGATGGAATCGTTCAGGGCGGGAAGAGCGTACACGGGGCTGCTTTTCTTCTGCGGCCTCGCGTCCTCCGTTTCGTCGGCTCGCGGGATCACTTCGGACATACTCGAGCCCGACATCTCGACCGCGAAGTCGCTTTCGATCCACCCGTATTTCAAGTATCTCGCCGAAAACAGCTTCGCGCCGCTCGGAATCACCGTCGGAACGTACACGGAGAGGCGCGTGCCTGGTGAAAAAGCGCGGGTGCCGGTCACGCTCATAAACGACACCGGCGAAGACGTCGAAAACCTCGACGTGACGCTCGTCATAAAGAGCGGGAAAACGGTTCTTTACGCGGAGCGGAGGGCGATGAGCGTCGCGGCGTTTGAGCCCGGAAAGAGCGACGGCACCGCAACGGAGGTTTTCGATATTACCGTGCCTGCGTACCGGAAATACTGTAAAGAGGGGAGCGTGCTGACCGTCCAGGCGTTTTACAACATCGGCGGGAAAACGGTCTTCTCGCAGCGGAAATGGACTCTCGAAGGCGGAAGTCTGACGGACGGAAAGGCTCCTCAGTATGGATGGCTTAGGGCGGACGAGATGCCCAAGGAGTACGTGCGCGAGGACTACATCTCAAAGTACGACGGCGGGGACGGAACTGACGACGGTTCCGGAGACGGTGAAGGCGGCGGGAAGGACGGAAACGGTTTGCCGGCGGGAAAGACGTTCGCGAAAATCCTGCCTTGGGTCGCGGGCGGACTTGTACTTGCCGGTGGAGTCGCGGCTGTTGCGGTTGCGGACGCCGTGGCTAAAAAGAAAAAGTGTAACAGGAAGTGATTTTGCCTTAGTTTAGGGAAAAATGGGGCGCCCAGGCCGCACGGCCGGGGCGCCCTCCGTTTAATATAGCCTCTAAAAAATTACGAATTCAAAATGTCCGTAAACTCGGCGTCAGAGATCGTGTGCTTTTCGAGCAGGAAGTTCTTGGCGCGCTCGAGCGCGGACCGGTGCTCGGAGATGATCTTGCGGGCGTTTTCGAATTCGCCGCGAAGAATCTCGTCGACCTCCTGACGGTCGCGTTCGGACTTTTCGCCCGTGACGGAGAAGCCGTTCTTCGACATTCCGAAGCGGGAGACCATCTGCCATGCGATGTCGGTGGCGGTGTCGAGATCCGAGGTGCCGCCGTTTCCGTACTCGCCGAGGAAAATCTCCTCGGAGGCGATGCCGGCCATGTTGACGCAGATGCGGTTGCGCAGCTCGGTGGCCGTCATGTTCCCGACGGCGCCGGTGTTGAAGCGCACGTAGCCGAGAGCGCCGCTGCCCTCCGCTGAAATTGTGATGCGCTCGATCGGGTTGTCGGGGAAGAGAATCTTGCAGACGACGGCGTGGCCGAGCTCGTGGAAGGCGGTGCGGACGTGCTGGTCCTCTTTAATGTCCTCCGGGTTGATCATGTCGTCGCCGTTCGCGAGGTGTTCCAGAACGTACTTGACGGACGGGACGTCTTCGGGGGTGACGGTCTTCAATTCAACCGGGTCGGTGAAGTCGGCGCACCGTTCGGCGTGGAGCTCGAAAACGGTCTGGACGACGCGTTCTGCGAAGCGGCCGTTGCCGAAGTTCGGAACAGACACGAAGTATTGCATGAGCGTGCGGACCTTTTCGAGCGTCTCGGGGGCGTTGGCGTCGAGTCCGGACTTGGAAATCTTGCGGCGGAAGATCTCGGTGAGCTCTTCGGCGTTGTAGTCTTCGAACCGGAACGTGAAGCCGATGCGCGAAGCGATGCCGGGGTTGGAGGAGATGAAGCGGTCCATTTCCTTTTCGTAGCCGGAGAAGATCACGACAAGGTTGTCGCGGTAGTCCTCCATAGCCTTCACGAGCGTCGCAATCGCCTCGTCGCCGTAGGAGTCGGTGTGGCCGTTCGCGCCTCCGGTCAGAGAGTACGCCTCGTCGATAAAGAGTACGCCGCCTATCGCGCGGTTCACGACCTGCTGCGTTTTCGGAGCGGTCTGGCCGAGATACTGGCCGACAAGGTCCTGCCTGCCGCACTCGATCAGCTTGTTTTCGGAAATGATACCCGCGTCGTAAAGCTCGCGCGCGATTATCCTGGCGACCGTCGTTTTGCCGGTGCCGGGGTTGCCGCTGAAGATCATGTGGTTGTTGCCGCGCGGGATGTTGATGCCCTGGAAGTGCGCCTTGCGGCGGAACGCGGTGGTCGTGCGGAACTTCTTGATCTGTTCTTTGACGGATTCAAGGCCCACGAGCTCGGAGAGCGCGGTGCCGGGATTGCGGTCGGTGGTGTTCTTGGCGGACATCTCCTCGGTGGAGGGAACGTCGGGCATCGAGATGACGCTGATCTCCCAGCCGGGAGCGGATTCGTTTTTCGAGTGCTTGATGATCGTGTCCTGGACCATCTTCTTGACGAAGCGGCCGTTCCCGAAGTAGCGGCGGTTGATGAAGTACTCGGTGACGCGCTCCATCTCGCTGACCGCCTCGGGCGTGACCGTGAAGTTCTGCTTGCTGAGCGTCTGCACGTACATCTGCGAGAGCTCGCTGACCGAGTAGTTGTCGAACCGGAAGGTGTAGCCGATGCGCGACTCGATGCCGGAGTTGGAGTTCAGGAATTCGCCCATTTCCTTGTCGTAGCCGGCGAGGATCACGATGAACTTATCCTTGTAGTCCTCCATCGCCTTCACGAGCGTCGCGATCGCCTCCTTGCCGTAGGAGTCGTCGTTCGTGAGCGCCAGCGAGTACGCCTCGTCGATGAACAGAACGCCGCCCATCGCTTCCTTGATCTTTTCCGACGTCTTTAT
>JAEEGF010548310.1_pt1 | contig 20468 bp, 17 predicted proteins | sample 9134171 | NCBI WGS metagenome assembly JAEEGF01 (sample SAMN16246542, study PRJNA631951) | gut metagenome | biome: gut microbiome; feature: rumen; material: AP-attached | host: Bos | place: Iran: Karaj | collected 2018-10
ACCCCACCTATTATGAGGCGGCTGCAATGGACGGAGCATCCACGATGCAGAAGATCAGGCACATCGATCTGCCGCTGATCATGCCGACTGCCGTAGTACTTCTGATACTTCGCGCAGGCAATATCCTAGGTGTTGGACTTGAGAAGGTATTTCTTCTTCAGAACACACAGAACGCCATGGCCTCCGAAATCATATCTACATATGTTTACAAGATAGGTCTTCAGGGTAATCAGTACAGTCTCTCGACTGCCATCGGATTATTCAATACGGTTGTGAATGTGATAGTTCTTTTGCTGGTTAATCAGATATCCAGAAAGACCACAGAATCAAGCCTGTTCTAAAAAGATTTATCAAAATATGTATGAGGTGAGAAATGGACGCTAAAGAAGTCAAAAAAAATAAAATTCATGTTTCCAGCCAGGACCGGATCACCAATGTGCTCTTTATCCTGATTGCGGTTCTGATGATAGCTATGGTAATTTATCCGCTGTGGTTTGTAATAATCGCATCTTTTTCCAATCCGGCGGATGTGGCCACCGGTAAGGTCTGGCTATGGCCCAACAAGATCGACCTTCGAGGCTACAGAGAATTATTCAAGCAGGATGCCATCTGGCACAGCTACTTCATGACAATAGTTTATACAGCAGTGGGCACCTTTATTGCCCTGGCCGTCAATATCCCTGCGGGTTACGCCATGTCCCGCAAGGATATGTACGGAAGGAAATTTGTAAATGTCTTTTACCTGATCCCTATGTTTGTAAACGGCGGACTGATCCCCACCTACCTGGTGGTCAAGAACTTCGGACTGTTGGATTCCTTCTGGGTTATGGTACTGCCATTTTCAGTGTCCATTTACAACATTATTGTTGCCAGAACCTTCTTTTCATCATCCCTTCCCGAGTCACTTTGGGAGGCGGCACAGATTGACGGCTGCGGTACCATCAGGTTTTTCCTGACCTTTGCACTGCCTCTTTCCAAGGCCGTAATTGCGGTAATAGCTCTTTGGACCGCTGTTGGAATGTGGAATCAATGGTTCAATGCTCTTATTTATCTCTCCAGTGAGTCACTGCAGCCGCTGCAGCTACTGCTCAGGAGAATCCTGATATCCAACCAGTCGCTTCTGGGCGCCGCTACAGGCGAAATGGCCAACGAGCTCAGACAGATGTCGGATATGATGAAATACGGATCTATTGTGATTTCAACACTGCCTATCATGTGCCTCTATCCGTTCTTGCAGAAGTACTTTAATCAAGGGGTAATGATCGGTGCAGTGAAGGAATAAAAAAGGGAAAAGAAAAATTAGTGTTAAAAAGAAAAGGAGACGTGTATGTTGAAAACAAGTGTCAAAAAAGTGATTAGCATGTCAATGGCAGCTGCAATGGTTGCCGGAGCTTTGGCAGGCTGTGGCAGCCAGAATTCAGCCGGCGCGCCTAAGGGGGCTGAAGCAGAGGGCAGCAAGGAGTACACCGTTGCAGCAGTAAGATGGGCTGACTGGGGTGAGGACTATCATGTCGGATTTCCGGACAAGGCAGCAGCTGATGCAGGCATCACTGTAAACTGGGAGACCATTCTCAATGCTGACTGGGGTGATAAGAGAGCCGTATATCTGGCAGGCGGGGACCTTCCGGATGCATTTATGGGTTCTATCTGCTTCACAGAGGCTGATGTTATTTCCAATCCCGGAACATTTATTGCTATCGATGACTATATTGACGAGTACATGCCCAACTTCAAGGCTATACTTGATTCAGATCCTACAATGAAGGCTCTTGCAACATCTGCAGACGGACACATTTACGGACTTCCTTCCAAGAAGCCTTGCCGTCCCACAATCGCAAACCAGATGTTCATCAATCAGCAGTGGCTTGATAACTTAGGACTTGCAATGCCTACAACCTATGAAGAGTTCGAGAATGTACTCAGAGCTTTCAAGGAGCAGGATGCCAACGGCAACGGAGATCCTAACGATGAGATTCCTTACGGAAGAGGAATGGCTGATTCAGTTATGTTCTTCATGCTTCCTTTCGGAACAACAATCGGTGCAGACAACACCTACCAGATGACAATCAAGAACGACAAGCCCGTATTCATCCCTACATCAGATGAGTACAAGGCAGGTATCGAGTGGATGAACAAGTGCTACCAGGAAGGCCTCATCGATCCTGAGCTCTTCACAGAGGATGACTCCATGCGTGATGCCAAGCTCCAGGGCGAGACAGCAATCGTAGGCTGCGCTCCCGGATGGACAGCAGACGCTGTATTTGCAGGAAACGGAAGCCAGTACGTAGCTCTTCCCGCACTTGCAGGCCCTGACGGACAAAAGTATGTTTCATCAGATCCCGAGCACTGGAACTACTCAAGATGTGAGTTCATGGTAACAGCTGACTGTGCTAACCCCGGTCCCCTTCTTGCATGGGCTGACAGCTTCTACACAGATGATGCTTCAATCCAGAACTTCTACGGACCTTTCGACACAGCTCTTTCCAAGGATGATGCCGGAAACTACACAGTTCTTGAGCCCAACGACGGCAATTCCGCTGATACCTTTGCATGGATCAAGTCTCTTCGTGACTTCGGACCCAAGTACGTAAAGGATGGCTTCAACGCTAAGGTTTCCTACGCAGGAGAAAACGGCGACGCAGCTAAGCTTGCCCTTGACGGAGAGATGGCTCAGTTCGCTAAGCCCGCATATCCTAACGTATCCTACACCGTTGACCAGATCAACTCTCTTACAACTCTTTACACCGACATCAACAGCTATGTTGCTTCTATGCAGGCTACATGGGTAACAGAGGGTGGTATCAACGAGCAGTGGGATGAGTACATCAACCAGCTCAACACCATGGGCTATGAGGAGTTCATGACTATCGAGACTGATGCGTACAACACCTACAAGGCTAACCAGAAGTAATCATACTTTCTCATATTCCTCATTCCGAGGGCAGGGGCTTCAAGGCGCCTGCCCTCTTTTTAACTAAAGGAGACACCATGAAACGAAAGATAATCATACTGATCTGCATATTGGCTCTGTGCCTGGGAGGCGGAGGACTGGCTCTGGCCCTTACATCTTCCGGGACCACCAAATATGAGGACCGCGAGGCCATGCACTACGGCGGAACCACCACCTTTTCTCTGTTTTCAGACAAGGATATCACGGCAAAAATAAGAGCGTCCCAATCTCCGGGCAGGGGAGCGGAACTTTTCGTAAACGGACAGTCTAAGGGCGAGTACAAGGGAGGCTATGTGGCAGTTGAACTTAACAGGGGCGTAAACTCCGTGGCCTTTAAGATCGACGGCAAGGAAGACCCCGTGGTGGACCTCTTGGTTAAGGGCGTGGCCAAGCATGAGGAGGCAGGAGCAGCTCTTTTGTATGACAGATATGAAGCGGAGGACTTAACGACCGATGGGTTGGTGGCGGAAAAAGACAGGACCTATCACTCCATTGCGGCTGAGGCTTCGGGCAGATCCTATGTGGAATTAAATGAAAAGGGTCAGAGCCTTACCTTGACTTTAGAAAACCCCGCAGATGCCCTGGTAATCAGATACTCAATCCCCGACAGTTCCGACGGAAAAGGAGTGGATGACAAGCTCCTGATCCTGGCAGGGGGAGACGAATACACCTGCGATATCACTTCCAAATACGCCTGGGTCTACGGCAATTTCCCCTGGAACAACGACCCCTCCACAGCCAAGGTGGAGGCTGCCCATGTGTTTTTTGACGAAGCGAGGATAAGGCTTGATAAGACCTATCCTGCAGGGACAGAGATAACCCTTAAGTTTCCCGAGGATGCGGTATCAGATTCTCTCATCATTGATCTGGTGGAGGCTGAGGATATTCCGGAAGCGCTGCCCAAGCCTGACAACGCCCTTAGCGTAACCGATTTTGGGGCAGTTGCGGGAGATGAGCTTGACGACGCGGACGCCATCTCGGAGTGTATAAAGGAGGCAGCGGCTCAGAATAAAGAGGTATATATCCCCGAGGGAGATTTCCTTATTAAGGACAAGCAGTACATAAGGGGCATCACTATTTCTTTTCCCAATACAGTGATAAGAGGAGCGGGCATGTGGTATACGAATCTCTACGGAGATGCCGCAGGGTTCCTTATCATGGCTGAAAATGTGGGGCTCTATGACTTTGCCCTCACGGGCACTGTGAGCCAGCGCTTTGATTCAATCGACCCGCCGGCCATAAACCTTACGGACAACACCAAGAGGAGAAACGGCGCCACCATGCAGAATCTCTGGATAGAGCATTTTAAGCTGGGAACCTGGTCTAACACCACTATGGGAGTGCGCATTGCAGGCTGCAGGATCAGAAACACCCTGGCTGACGGCATAAACCTGTGCGGCGGAAGCAGCCACTGTATGATCGAATTCAATGATTTAAGGAACACCGGCGACGACGGCATTGCCTGCTGGAGCAAGGGCGTTGTGGATGAGGACAACAAAATAATGCACAACACCGTGGCGCTCCCCTGGCTTGCCAATCACATCGCCCTCTACGGCGGCAAGGATATCATTGTTGAGAATAACTATCTCACTGACAGCATCCACAACGGAGGCGGAGTAAATATCAGCACGAATTTTAATCCCCAGGATTTTCAGGGACAGATCCTGGTGCGGGGCAATGTAATAGAAAGATGCGGCTCCATGAATAATGACGCAGGAGGCGTTAACGGCGGAATCTGGATCAATTCTGTCGAGGGAAAAGAGATTGCTGCGGATGTAAGGATCGTTGGAAATGTCATAAGTGACAGCACTTATTCCGGTATTTCTTTTATCCACGGCGGAGCTGTGACAGGCATGGTCATAGAGAACAACAAGGTTTCCGGATCTGCCACCTATGGAATAGAATTTCTCGGAGGCTGCAAGGGACAGGTACAGCTTAAGGGCAATGAACTTAAGGATAACGGCAGTGGTGAGATCATCAATCATGGCGGAGAAGCGTTTGTTTTGAAGTAATTTTTATCGGGTGTTGACATTTTGAATTAATATGATATCATAATGATATCAGATAGATAGTAATTGCTTTCACACAACAAACGGAGGAAAAAGACATGAATGAAAACATCAACGAGAAAGTAATTAAGGGACATAAAAACGGAATGGCAGCACTTATCCTGATAACACTGCTTTATGGTGGAGCGGTAGCTCTTCTTATAGCATCGTCGGTATCTGAGAGTAGTGCAAGCGGAGTACTCACTATTGTAAGTATCCTGTACCTGTGCCTCGGCTGGATATTCTACCTTGGCCTTAAGGTTCTTAAGCCCGGTGAAGCTCTTGTTCTTACACTTTTTGGAAAGTATGTCGGAACACTTAAGGGCGACGGATTCTTCTTTGTAAATCCTTTCTGTACAGCAGTTAACCCTGCAGCAGACACCAAGCTCGGACAGAGCGGAGATATCGCTGACAACAGCAAGGGTAAGCTTGCCGCAACTTTCCAGCTTACACAGAACGGCGCAGCCATCGATACTTCCATGAAGAACAAGAAGATCTCCCTCAAGGTGATGACTCTCAGCAACAGCAAGCAGAAGGTCAACGATATCCTTGGTAATCCTGTTGAGATCGCAGTTGCTGTTATGTGGAAGGTTACAGATACCGCCAAGGCTGTATTCTCAGTTGACAACTACAAAGAGTATCTCTCACTCCAGTGCGATACAGCAGTTAGAAACGTAGTTAAGCTGTACCCTTACGATGTTACCGAGAACGTAGATACAACAGGCGACGGCCAGGCCGATGACGGAAGCCTTCGCGGTTCAACAGAGGTGGTAGCCAACAGGATCATGGCAGAGATCCAGGGCAAGGTAGCAGACGCCGGACTCGAGATCGTTGATGCAAGGATCACATACCTGGCATATGCTCCCGAGATCGCAGCAGCAATGCTTCAGAGGCAGCAGGCAGCAGCAGTAGTTGATGCCAGAAAGCTCATCGTAGACGGCGCTGTAGGCATGGTAGAACTTGCACTTGAGCGTCTTAATGAAAAAGAACTGGTGGAGCTTGATGAGGAGCGTAAGGCAGCCATGGTATCCAACCTCCTTGTAGTTCTCTGCGGCAACCACGACGCACAGCCCGTCGTTAATTCAGGAAGTCTGTACTAATGGCTGAGAAGAAGCAGGTTCCGCTTCGTCTGAATGAGAAGTTATACAATGCTATCGCTGCCTGGGCAGAGGATGACTTTCGCTCAGTGAACGGACAGATTGAATATCTGCTGACAGAATGTGTCAAGCAGCGCAAGAAAGACGGTAAATATGTCTCCGAGACTATGGATGAGCCTCCGGAGTTTGACATCTAGTGTGTGGGGAGCCGTTGACTCCCCACTTTGACTTACATCGAGGAGTGTTAGATATGACAGGAACAGTTTCAGGTATGGCAATTTTATTCATGATAATAGCGGCTGTATGTAGCCTTGTGATCCCCATAATTATTTTGATCTATCTTCGCAAGAAAGGCGCCGATCTACTGCCGTTCTTTATCGGCTGTGCCGTATTTTTAGTATTTGCGGGGCTGGCCGAATCATTCGTACACACGGTAATCCTGCAGTGGTCTCCTATTGGAGCACCGATTATGAACAACACCATTATATATGCACTTTACGGTGGCCTTATGGCTGGCCTTTTTGAGGAAACGGGAAGATTTGTGGCCTTTAAGACGGTGACAAGACGCTACATGGACAAGAACATAAACTCTCTTATGTACGGCGCCGGCCACGGCGGATGTGAAGCTGTGATGGTACTGGGAGTTACCATGATCGGGAACATAGTCATGGCATCAATGATAAATGCCGGTGTTTACGATAGCTTATTTGCCACCGTATCACCTGAATCGGCAGAAGCGCTCAAATCTCAGATAGATCTGCTGATAGCAACACCCGCTCCTATGTTCCTTGTTGGAATATACGAGAGGATCCTGGCAATAGCGATCCACATGAGCCTGTCAGTGCTGGTTTGGTTCTCGGTACGAAACGGCAGAAAAGCCCTTTTCCCGCTGGCTATTCTGCTCCATGCAATTGTAGATTTTACTATTGTCGTGGTTTCAAAATCGGGAGTATCGGCATCTGCGCTTGTGGCTGAAGCGGTAACGACTGTATTTGTTGTGCTTCTGATAATCATTGCTCGCAGAGTCTGGCAAAAGAATCAGTGAGATAAGCTTAGTTCCAGGCTTTGCCCCAGATCTGATCGCAGAGCTCTACGCATTTTTCCCTGGAAAAAGAGCTGTCCTGGTTCCTGATGGCGTTGGCCTTCCCAAGCTCATCTGTGTAGGCAGAGAGGGGATAGACGCTGACTCCCTGATAGCCCGGTGTCACGTGGCAGACAAGGGCAGTTACGCTATGGATCGATATGGAGACTTCTCCCGAAGAATCTTTTCTGAGGGTCACCTGAGCCAGTCCGCCCACCATGCGGTTTGCAACGCCGCTTCCCGTGCCGGAGGTCCAGTTGACAAAGTTTCCGAGGGAGTAATAGACCAGCATATCTCCGCCGCCGTGATTGTTGTTGTGGCCGGGGATATCATCTTCAATAAATTCAATGGGTTCTATGACATGAGGGTGGGTGCCGATTACAAGATCGGCTCCACCCTCTCTGAATATTTCAGTCCACATCTGCTGGCTTGAATCGGGGGTGAGCCTGTATTCGGTTCCCCAGTGAGGGCAGACGATGGTAAAGTCCGCGTTGTCCTCCGCGTAGGTAAGATCTCTTTTGACCTTGTCCTTATCAAGAAGATCCACAGCGTAGGGCATATCGGAGGGCTGGGAGATCCCGTTGGTTCCATAGGTGTAATTGAGAACGGCAATTTTAATGCCGTTCTTTTCTATTATATCCACAGTATCTTTTTGAGCCCGGCTTTCGTTGATGCCGACCACCTTGATCTCAGGATGATTGGTTTTCCAGTAGTCCATGGTGTTTACGATGCCTTTTTTGCCCTTATCAAGTACGTGGTTGGTGGCGTGGCAGATAACATCAAAACCTGCACCTGCCAGGGCATCGCCGATTTCCGCGGGCGCGTTGAAGGCAGGATATCCGGAGACGCCCAGGGCCTCACCGCCCAGGATCACCTCCTGATTGACCATGGCGATATCCGCAGAGGATATGGCGCTTTTAGTATTTTCAAAGATGAAATCGAAATTATAGTCGCCGTTTTCATCTCTGGCGGCGTCTTCAACGGGAGTGTGGAGCAGGATGTCTCCCACCATCACGATAGAAACTCCCGGCACAGGGGTGGCTGCGTAGGATGTGATGGGGGCTGCGATGGGGGCTGCGGTGGCTGGGGCTGCGGTGGCTGGGGCTGCGGTGGCTCCTGAAACGTTTGCAGCTGATATTGTAATTGAAATCATGGCCAGAGTGGCCGCGATGGATGTTAGTCTCTTCATGAAATTGCCTCCTGGCGCGGATTGCGGGTACAGCATAATTTTATCACCACTATAGAGACCAGGCCAGTGTGCCTGATTCCAATTGATTCTAATTGATTCCAATTGCCACTAATTGATTCAATTGCCACTAATTGATTCAATTGCCACTAATTGATTCCAATTACCTCTAATTGATTCCAATTACCTCTGATTGATTCCGATTGCCTCTAATTGATTCCAATTGCCACTAATTGATTCCATTTACCTTTAATTGATTCCAATTGATTGGGGCGTGTTCACTTGTTCTAAGATCTCATGTCAAAACAAGTGAAGATTTTGGGACTATTTCACTTGTTTTGGGCATGAGTCAAAATAAAAGTGTCACTTTTTCATTTTTTATCACTTTTATTTGTGGTGATGCTGAAAACAAGTGAAAATGCCCGGATTTTTTCACTTGTTTTTCGATGATCTCCAAAATCTAGTGAAAACGGAACCTTTGTGAATGGTAACTTTATGATGAAGTTGAATGTTGGGCGGTGGAAGAATAGGGTGTATACTAATTCTAATGTATTGTATATAAGGAGGGGGACCATGAGTGATAACCAGCAGAATAATCAGGAGCAGATGAACCCGGAGCAGATAGCACCTCAGGCCGCAGCGCAGCCAACAGCGGTGCCCGCGCAGCCACAGCCAACACCCGCGCAGCCAACAGCGGTACCAGCGCAGCCACAGCCAACACCTGCGCAGCCAACACCAGCGCAGCCGCAGGCTTTAGACAAGGATGCGGAGATGATCCAGCTGCTTAAGGATATTAAGAAGAACGGCAGGAGGCAGCTGATCTGGAGCAGAGTCCTGACGGTGGCCATGGTTGGCATTTTCCTGGTGGTGGGATATGCTGCATTTATCTTTATACCAATTGTTGTGGACACCATGGACAACATAAACAACGTGGTGACGGGAGCCAGCGCTACCATTGAGAATATCGATGTCATGGTGGCTGAGATGACCGATGCCAGCCAGAATCTGAACCAGCTTGTAAATGACAACGCCAAGCCGCTTACAGATGCGGTAACAAACCTTTCAAACATTGATTTTGACGGTCTTAACAAGGCGATCCGCGATCTTCAGGATGCCATCGGACCCATGGCAGAGTTCATGAACAAGTTCAGGTGATGATAGGGCTGAGTTCATGAACAAGTTCAGGTGATGATAGGGCAGAGTTCATGAACAAGTTCAGATGATGATCTGATACCGGATCTGATCCCAATACTATAGTGAAGGAGTACCCGGCAGGAGCCGGCAAGTATTTATGGAAATAGAAGTTTCAACATTTTTTAATCTAAGTCATTACGAGTACGGTGAGGCCTTCTTTGGAAGCCACAAGGGCATGAGATTCAGGCTCGCCAGAAATCCACTGGAGAACGTCAAGTTTACTCCTGTCGATCAGAGGGGAGAGGCGACGCTTATGGCTACGGTGTGGCCGGAGCCCTGGGCCTATGCCAAGACAGACCCGGCCCTTATGACCAGTGAGCACTTTGAGGTCAGCCAGGAGGGATTTGAGAAGGCTGTTGCCTGGATCAACGAGCAGTACGAGACCAGGAAGGATCAGTGGGAGATGTCAGCTTCTCAAATTTTTTAAAAAAATAAAAAAGGATTTAAAGGCCCCATGTCGAATAATATTGATGTGGGGCTTATTTTTTAGGACTGACAGCGTGCTTAGTGCCCTACAGAAGGAAGAAAACATTGAAAATTCGCGAACAACTAGAAGAGAGAGAGACTAGAATCTTAAGCAAACATGCCACTCTGAGCATGAATTCCAAGGGTAGAGACAAACAGGAAAAAGACTGTGATATCAGGCCTTGTTTTCAGAGAGACAGAGACAGGATCCTCTATTCCAAATCCTTCAGACGTCTCAAGGACAAGACCCAGGTCTTTTTGTCCCCTGACGGTGATCACTACAGGACCCGTATGACTCACACCCTGGAAGTCTCACAGAATGCGAGGACTATTGCCAAGGCGCTCAGGCTCAATGAGGACCTGGCAGAGGCCATAGCTCTTGGGCATGATCTTGGGCACACTCCCTTTGGACATGCCGGGGAGAGAGCACTTAATGCTGTGAGCCCCGAGGGCTTCAGGCACAATGAGCAGAGCCTCAGAATAGTCGAGAAGCTTGAGAACTACGGCAAGGGCATGAACCTTACCTGGGAAGTGCGTGACGGCATAGTCAATCACGAGATGGATTTAACGCCCGGCACCTTGGAGGGCAAGGTTGTAAGACTCTCAGACAAGATCGCCTATATGCATCACGATATGGATGATGCCATAAGAGGCGGCATCATCACTGAGAAGGATGTGCCCGAGGACCTTTCCAAAGTCATAGGCTACACCAACGGCGAGTGGCTTGATACCTTTATCCACGACATCATAGCCACCAGCATGGACAAGGACGACATCAGGATGTCAGATGATGTTTACGATGCCTTCCACAAGCTCAGAAAGTTCATGTTTGACCGTGTATATACCAATCCTGTGGCCAAGGGGCAGGAAGGCAAGGTTGAGGAGATGATCAAGATCCTTTATCACTATTATCTTGATCATATAGATGTGCTTCCCGATTACCTCAAGAATATGATGGACAGAGGAGAAGCCACCAGGGAGAGGATCGTCTGCGACTATGTAAGTTCCATGACGGACCGGTATGCAGTGGCTGTATTCGAGGAAGTGTACGTTCCCAAGTCCTGGACAGTTTTGTGATATTACGCCGAGACTATCGGGCATGCTTACAAATTTTTAACTAGAAATGGGGAAAACAATTGCGCTATCCGGAAGAAATTATAGAAGAGGTGCGATCACGTAACGATATCGTTGATGTTGTGGGGCAATATGTTCACATCCAGAAGAGAGGGGCCAATTATGTCGGCCTTTGCCCTTTTCACAACGAGAAGACCGGCTCGTTTGCAGTATCACCCAGCAAGCAGATATTTCACTGTTTCGGCTGCGGAGCCGGCGGCAACGTGATCTCGTTTTTGATGAAATATGACAACCTGACCTTCCAGGAAGCTGTTCAGCAGCTGGCACAGAGGGCAGGGGTCAAGCTTCCAGAAGAGGATAACTCACCCGAGGCAAGAGCCCGGAGAGACAAGAGACAGATCCTCTTTGACATCAACAAGGAAGCGGCAACGTTTTATTACAAGAACCTTCGGAGCCGTAACGGCGCCAAGGGGATGGAGTACTTCAAAGAGAGAAAGCTCTCCGATGACACCATGAAGCAGTTTGGCCTGGGATTTGCAGGCGTCAGCTCCGATGAAATGGTCAAGCATCTCAGGAGCAAGGGCTATCAGGACTCACAGATAATTGAGGCCGGTCTTGCAACCTTTGATGAGAAGCGGGGAACTCACGATAAATTCTGGAACAGAGTCATGTTTCCAATTCAGGATGCCTCCCAGAAGGTCATCGGTTTCGGTGGCCGTGTTATGGGTGATGGCAAGCCTAAATATCTGAACTCTCCCGAAACTCCAATATTTGACAAGAGCCGTAATCTTTACGGACTTAATATCGCCAAGAATTCCAGAGCGGGTTATTTCATAATCTGCGAGGGCTACATGGATGTTATCGCCATGCACCAGGCAGGCTTTAACATGGCGGTGGCTTCACTGGGAACCGCATTTACCCCGGGGCAGGCACAGATCCTAAAACGCTACACCGATGAAGTCATCCTGTCCTACGACAGTGATGAGGCAGGGACCAAGGCAGCATTGAGAGGCATTGGTATCCTCAAGGATGCCGGGATCAAGGGCAAGGTACTCAACTTAAAGCCCTACAAGGACCCTGATGAATTCATCAAGAATGAGGGACGTGAAGCCTTCGAGGACAGGATCAGGAACGCCCGGAGCACCTTCTTTTTTGAGATGGAGGTCATGGAATCTCAGTTTGATATGTCGGATCCCGAGTCCAAGACCGATTTCCACAGGGCCCTGGCCACCAAGCTTGCAGGCTTTGAGGAAGCGGTAGAGAGGGAGAACTACATAGAGGCAGTGGCAGCAAGATACAACATAGCTCTCCAGGATCTTAAGGATCTGGTAGCCCAGGTAGCGGCCACGGCAGGGCGAGTCAAACCGGCAGAGAGACCCAGATCCGGTATACAGCCCAAGCGCAGCCCCGAGGACGGAGCCCGCAAGAACCAGAGGCTGCTTCTGACCTGGCTTACGGATGAGCCACAGATCTTTCCCAAGGTCAAACGTTGGGTAACACCTGAGGATTTCTCAGATGATTTATATAGAACCGTTGCAACGGAGCTGTTTTCCGGCATGGAGATCGGTAATTTCTCACCGGCCGCCATTCTCGACAGATTTGAGGATGAGGAGCAGCAGCGGCAGGTGGCGGAGATGTTCAATACCAACCTGATTGACATCGAGACTCCCGACCAACGCCGCAAGGCCTTTCACGACATCATCTACGGCGTTAAGCTGTCCGGCAACGAACGGCTCAAGAAGAGTCTGCAGGTTGACGACCCTGAATATCTCACCAAGACCATTCAGGCCAAGAAAGAACTGGAGAAGCTGGCCCACGCGGACATCTCTCCTGATGACTGAAGCTCAGAAACTTTAACTGACAATCAGAATACATTCACAGAAAAGGAAGAATCAGATGGCAACTAAGAAAGATACTGCAAAAGAGACAGAGAAGAAGACCAAGGTAACCAAGGCAGCCAAGGAAGCACCAGCCAAGGAGACCAAGACTAAGGCGGCCAAAGAGACAGCGGCCAAAGAGACAGCGGCCAAGGCCACCAAGACCAAGGCAGCCAAGGAAGCTCCTGCCAAGGAGACCAAGACCAAGGCGGCCAAAGAGACAGCGGCCAAGACCACCAGGGCTAAGGCAGCCAAGGAGGCTCCCGCCAAGGAAGAAAAGGAAGTTAAGACCAGAGGTAAGAAGGCTGCTGAGGAAGTGGTTGAGGAAGTAAAAGAGACCAAGACCAGAGGCAGAAAGGCTGCCAAGGAGGAAGCAGTCGAGGAAGTTAAGGAGACCAAGACCAGAGGCAGAAAGGCTGCCGCTGAGGAAGCTCCCGAGAAGCACGCAAGAAAGTCCAAAAAGGCTGCATCCCAGGAAGAGGATACTTCTTCAGATGCTCAGAACGACGGCGAGATCGATGAGGCTACAAGAGAAGTATTTGCCCAGAAGATCAAGGAGATCCTTGCTCTTGCCAAGAAAAAGAAGAACGTTCTTGAATATGCCGAGATCAGCGACTTCTTCACAGAGCTCAACCTGAATGAGGAGCAGCTGGACAATGTCCTTGAAGTGCTTGAGAATTCAGGAATCGACGTCCTGAGAGTTTCAGATACAGATGATGATATTCCCGATGATGACGATATGGTTCTCTCAGATGAGGACGAGGTTGATATGGAGAATATCGACCTGTCAGTTCCCGACGGAATCAGTATTGAAGATCCTGTCAGAATGTACCTTAAGGAGATCGGAAAGGTTCCCCTTCTTACAGCTGAGCAGGAGATAGACTTAGCCCAGCTCATGGAGGCAGGTCTCGAAGCCGAGAAGACTCTGGCTGAGGACGATGGCAAGCTTTCAGATGCCAAGAAGAAAGAGCTCAATCAGGCCATTTACGAGGGCAATGAAGCCAAGAAGCGCCTTGCAGAGGCCAACCTCAGACTGGTTGTCAGCATCGCCAAGAGATATGTGGGAAGAGGAATGCTCTTCCTTGACCTTATTCAGGAGGGTAACCTGGGTCTTATCAAGGCCGTTGAGAAGTTCGATTTCCGTAAGGGATTCAAGTTCTCAACCTACGCTACATGGTGGATCAGACAGGCCATCACAAGAGCCATTGCCGATCAGGCAAGGACCATCCGTATTCCTGTACACATGGTTGAGACTATCAACAAGCTCATCCGTGTGAGCCGTCAGCTCCTTCAGGAACTGGGCCGTGAGCCTCTTCCCGAAGAGGTTGCCAAGGAGATGAACCTTCCCGTTGAGCGTGTTCGTGAGATCCTTAAGATCTCCCAGGAGCCTGTATCTCTTGAGACACCTATCGGTGAAGAGGAAGACAGCCATCTTGGCGATTTCATTCAGGACGACAACGTTCCTGTACCTGCAGATGCTGCAGCATTTACACTTCTCAAGGAGCAGCTGGTTGAGGTTCTTGATACCCTCACAGAGCGTGAGCAGAAGGTTCTCCGCCTGAGATTCGGTCTTGACGACGGAAGAGCAAGAACCCTTGAAGAGGTTGGTAAGGAGTTTAACGTAACCCGTGAGCGTATCCGTCAGATCGAGGCCAAGGCTCTGAGAAAGCTTCGTCATCCCAGCCGCAGCCGCAAGCTCAAGGATTACCTTGATTAATATGAACGAAACAAATAACAACTATTCCAATTCTGCAGAACCTGTGGAGAACAGAATGTCCCGCCGCCTTATAACAGTGGCGGACATGCTGGGGGATGCGCAGACCTTCAGATCCGTGGCGGATGTGGGCTGTGACCACGGCTATGTTTCCATTTACCTGGTACTAAAGCACGTGGCAGAGAGAGCGTTGGCCATGGATGTCAGGCCCGGTCCTCTGGACATGGCCAGGGCCAATGTTTCCGGCTTTGGTCTTACAGACAGCATCACCGTGAGACTATCTGACGGATTGTCCGAGCTATCTCCCGGAGAGGCTGACGGCCTTGTTATCGCAGGCATGGGTGGCAAGCTCATGATCAGTATCCTGGATAAAAAGTCACTATCTGACCTGGGGATCAGGGCAGCGGTTTTGCAGCCTCAGTCGGACATCGACGAATTCAGGCAGTACCTGAGGGATAAGGGATATCTTATCCGGCAGGAGAGGATAGTTTTTGAAGACGGAAAGTACTATTTCCCCATTAGGATTGAAGTTACTCCCCCCGGTGCAGAGGGCTCAGGTCAGGAAGCTGTAAACCGGGTCCGTGAGCTCCTTGGAGATATTTCTTTTGCCGGGGCACTTAGGATCTGCAACAGATACGGAGAGCACAACATAATGAGGAGAGACCCGCTTCTTAAGGATTTTCTGGTACACGGAAGAGAGGTGTGCGGCTCCATTCTCAGGAATCTGGATGAGTCACAGCATACCGAGAGACTAAACGAAGTTCGGCAGGAACTATCAGACATTGAAACGGTGCTAAAGCTATTTGACTGATGCCGCAAGCTTTAGGGCCTAGACACGCGAGGTATCTATATGCCTACAGTTATAATAAACGGAACAGAGAAGCAGTACGAAAAAGGCACTTCCTTTGAGGAGATTGCCAGAGAATATCAGGATCAGTATCCCTACAGGATAGCTGCCGTCATCTTTAACGGCAAGATCAGGGAGCTGATGAAGAATGTCAAAAAGGACGGAACACTGACCTTTGTGACCTTCGGGGATACCATCGGACATAAGACCATGAGGAGGACTGCGGTCATGATCCTCATCAAGGCCATCAGAGATGTTCTGGGGACCAAGGGCAAGTCCAAGACCAAGGTGGAGTTTGCCATCGGTAACGGAATCTATGTGAATGTCCGCGAGGCTCAGATCACAGCTGACGTTGTCAAGAAGGTCAGCGCCAGGATGAGCGAGATCATCAATGAAGCAATACCCATCACCAAGAAGGTGTATCCCCTTGATGAAGCCATCGAGATCTTCACCAAGCAGGGCATGGATGATAAGGTGGCGCTTCTTAAATACCGCAGGAGCTCCGAAATCAATATTTACAAGCTTGGAGACTACTGTGATTACTACTATGGCTACATGCTTCCGAACACTTCTTATATAGAACAGTTCAAGCTTGAGAAATATCACGACGGAATGCTGCTGACACTTCCCACCAGGAAAGCGCCCGATCAGCTGGTGGTATCAGAGCCCAGAGAGAAGCTCTTTAAGACCATGATGCTCTCCAGCGACTGGGGCAGCATGATGGGTATTGAAAATGTGGGTGACCTTAACAACACCATCTGCGAGGGCAGGATCAATGAGATGATCCTGGTGCAGGAGGCACTGCAGGAGAGCAGGATCGGTGACATCGCAAGGAAGATATTTAAGAGAGTTGATGTAAAGTTTGTAATGATCGCGGGGCCAAGCTCTTCGGGCAAGACCAGCTTTGCCAACAGGCTCTCCATTCAGCTCAGGGCCTATGGCCTTGTGCCTCACCCCATAAGCCTTGATAACTACTTTGTAAACAGGGTGGATACGCCCCTTAATCCCGACGGAAGCTACAACTTTGAGTGCCTTGAAGCCCTTGACGTTGAGCAGTTCAACAAGGATATGACAAGACTCCTTAACGGAGAGAGAGTTGAGATGCCTGAGTTTAACTTCATCAGCGGAAAGCGCGAGATGAACGGGGAATTCCTGCAGCTTGGCAAGAACGATGTCCTTGTTATAGAGGGTATCCACGGACTCAATGAGAAGATGAGCTATGCACTTCCCGCAGAGTCCAAGTTCAAGATTTATATCAGCGCCCTTACAACTCTTAACATCGACAACCACAACAGGATCGCGACCACAGACGGAAGACTCCTCAGGAGGATTGTCAGGGATGCGAGGACCAGAGGCGCCTCAGCCAAGAAGACCATCAGCATGTGGGATTCTGTAAGAGCCGGCGAGGAGGCCAACATCTTCCCCTTCCAGGAGGGTGCGGATGAGATGTTTAACTCAGCCCAGATTTACGAGCTGGCAGTCATCAAGCAGTACGCCGAGCCGCTTTTGTTCTCAATAGGCAAGGATGAGCCGGAATACTTTGAAGCCAAGAGACTTCTTAAATTCCTGGATTATTTTGTCAGTGTTGACAGCTCTTTCCTGCCCAGAAACTCCATCTGCAGAGAGTTTGTCGGAGGCAGTTGCTTTAAGGTTTAAAATTTTTTTTTAAATATTGCAACATTTCTTTTCCCTCGAATGTGTACAAGATAGAACAGCTTATAAAGCTGACACATTGGAGGGAAAAATTATGAAAAGGGAAATCAAATTAGTTTCAGCTCTTACAGGAGCAGCATTACTTGCATCCTCTCTTACAGGATGCGGTGGGTCCAAATTGTACCCCGTTACATCAACTACAGAATCTACCGGTTATAACACATCTTATTCCGACGCATGTTCTGAAGCAGATTGCACAGAGGAAGGCGGCGACTATAGTTACAATCCCGTGCCGGTACAGCCCAATACGGAGTCCTATGACAAACCCGAAGAGAACGGCTATAATCTGGTTCAGTCACAGCCTCTTTCAACCTTTGCTGCAGACGTAGATACTGCATCCTATGCAAATGTCAGAAGACTTATTGAGAACGGCTATGGACAGGATGATATCGATCCCATGGCAGTTCGTCCTGAAGAATTCATCAATTATTTTTCATATGATCTCAACGCTCCCAAAAAGGGAGATAAGTTTGGCGTAACCACTGAAATTTCCGGTTGCCCTTGGAACGACGAGCACCAGCTTATGTTCGTGGGTGTTCAGGCAGAAGACCAGCTTGATGGCGAGATTCCTGATACCAATCTGGTATTTCTCATCGACGTTTCCGGCTCAATGGATGCCACCAACAAGCTTCCCCTTCTCCAGAAATCCTTCTCTGAACTGGTTGACAACCTGCCCTGCGAAGGCACAGTTTCAATCGTAACCTATGCCAGTTACGAAGAGGTTGTTTTAGATGGAGAGAGCATGGAGAACAAGGACGCCATCAAGAAGGCTCTTAACTCTCTTGAGGCAGGCGGCTCCACAGCAGGACAGAGGGGCATGGAGATGGCCTATGAGGTTGCGAAGGAGCACTTCATAGAGGGCGGCAACAACAGGATCATCATGGCTACAGACGGTGACCTTAACGTTGGTATCTCAGATCCCGACGAACTCGAGGAATTCATCAAGGAAAAGAAAGAGAGCGGAGTTTACCTTTCAGTTCTGGGCTTTGGCACAGGCAACTACAAGGACGACAAGCTTGAGAGACTTGCTGATTGCGGCAACGGTAACTATTCCTATATCGATTCCACCCTTGAGGCTCACAAGGTTCTCGTTGACGAGATGACATCAACCCTTGTTACAGTAGCCAAGGACGTTAAGTTCCAGGTGGAGTTCAACCCCGCAACAGTTAACGCATACAGACTTATCGGTTATGAGAACAGAACCATGGACGCTGTTGACTTTAACGACGACAAGAAGGACGGCGGCGAAATGGGTTCAGGACATACAGTAGTGGCACTTTACGAGATTATCCCTGCAGGCAGCGAGTCAGCAATCGACCTCAAGTACCAGGGTTCATCTGATAATGCTTCCGACGACTATGCAACCATCAAGATCCGTTACAAGGAGCCTGATGCAGACGAGTCCAAGCTCGTGACCTATGTGGCAGGAAGTGACAGCTACGCAGAGCAGCCCGGCGAGAACCTTAAGCTGGCAAGCATCGTATCAGAGTTTGCGCTTCTCTTAAGCGACAGCGAGTATTCCGGCACAGCAACCTTCTCAGACATCCTCGAGGCTTATGAGACCCTGGAGAACACCGACGAGTACACCGATGAGTTCTACCAGCTCGTAAGAATGGTAGAAAAACGAGGCTGATACTGTTATACTATCTCCTGTAACAATTGACTCTGCCCGGAACGGCTTTTCCGGGCAGGGCAGCAACAGGAGAAAGTAGTTCATGAGTGAGATAGCATTAACTCCGGAATCATATATCTTCGGAGGCCTTTGGGGTCGTATCTGCGACAAGATTCTCAGATTTGCGGCCCTGGCAAAAGAAATAGTGACAGGCCCTCAGCCTCAGGCTGCGGCCACTGACAACACTGCCCGTGCAGGAGCTGTACTGGACCTGCATGGCGACAGGATCCTGAGGATTGCGTACTCATATCTTCATAACATGAGTGACGCTGAGGATATTCTTCAGGATACCCTTATACAGTACATTAAGGCAGCACCGGCCTTTGAGAGTCAGGAACATGAGAAGGCCTGGCTTTTAAGAGTAGCAGCTAACCTTAGCAAGAATAAGATCAAATACAATAAGATCAGAGAAACCGATGAACTGGCTGAGGAATTGGTGGCAGGGGAGCAGGAAGACCTGGCATTCGTATGGGACGCAGTCAAGCTTTTACCGGAAAAGTACCGGGAAGTTGTGCATCTCTTTTACCAGGAGGGACTGGCCACCAAGGAGATAGCAGAAGTCCTTGGCAGAAATGAATCAACGGTCAGATCTGACTTAAAGCGTGGCAGGGATCAGCTGAAAAATATCTTAAAGGAGGCCTACGACTTTGAGTAAGTATCAGGATATAATGAATAAAGTTGAAGTCACGGATGAAATGCGTGACAGGATCCTCCGAAACATAGAAGGGCAACTTAAAGAAGAGCAGACAGGGCCTGTCCCCGTAGCGACGAGCACCGGTCGCAGCAAAGGCAAGGTAGTAAGCTTTAGAAGATACCTTCCCATGGTAGCAAGCTTTGCAATTCTTCTTGTGGGAGCCTACGCTGTTTCATTGGCACTTCCCAATCAGCATAAGGTTATGGATTCGGCAACAATGGAAGCTCCTGCAGGTTCAGCCTATGAGGAGACAGCTGAAAGTGCAGAGCCTGAGGCTGCTGCAGAGGAAGCCTGGGATGACGAGGAGGCCGAAGCGGAGGAAGCGACTGAAGCAGAGGCAGCAACCGAAGCAGAGGCAGCTACTGAAGCTGAGGCAGCAACTGAAGCAGAGCCGGAAGTGAAGGCAGAAGCAGATTCAGCGACTCAGGCAGACGCAGTGGCTGAAGCAGAAGAGGAGCCTGAGGTTTCAGATGATAATGGCTTGAATAGCTATAATTATCCATCTATTAACAGTTCGAAAGATGCAGCTCCTGCACCCGGAACCAATCCGGAGCCCCTTGAGTCCGAAGCCGATGAAAGCATCATTTCCAGAGTGGTACATCTCATCAGAGACGTGCTGAAGGCTATTTCACGAATATTAGGCAGATAACAGGGATAATCAAAAAGAGGCCTGTCGCTAAGCGACAAGCCTCTTTTTAATTGAGTAGGACTGTAAGCCGGGTTATGTCTTGAATGATCATCTATCTAGGACTGCTGTCACCAACAGCCTCAAGCGACCCACCTGAGAGCGAACCGGGCCGGCTCATGGCTCTCTTTTCGGTCTTGCTTCGGATGGGGTTTACATGGCTACTGATGT